>Ga0207690_10002274_pt1 | contig 11712 bp, 15 predicted proteins | sample KBSC23metaG_FD_184315 | JGI IMG/M metagenome (GOLD analysis project Ga0207690, IMG submission 184315) | Corn rhizosphere microbial communities from Kellogg Biological Station, Michigan, USA - KBS C2-3 metaG (SPAdes) (version 2) | ecosystem: Host-associated > Plants > Roots > Rhizosphere > Soil ...
CAAGGATTGAACTTGCGACCCCTGCGATGTCAACACAGTGCTCTACCACTGAGCTACACGCCCACTGCGGGGCCATGTAGCGAGGGTCTCCCGCCCGCGCAACCCGCGTTCGCCGCGCCAAAGCGATGCGGCTAGAGCCGCCCGTGCTGGTCCTCGGTCTGGAAGATGCGGTCGACTTCGAGCACCAGGTCGCGCAGGTGGAAGGGCTTGGAGAGCACCTTCGCCGACGGCGCCGAGCGGCCGGCCTTGAGGGCCACGGCGGCGAAGCCGGTGATGAACATGACGCGCATGTCCGGCGCGATGCCCGCCGCCTTCTGGGCGAGCTCGATCCCGTCCATCTCCGGCATCACGATGTCGGTGAGGAGCAGATCGAAATGCTCGGACTCGAGCAGCGCCAGCGCGGCCGTGCCGCGGTCGACGGCGGTGACGCGGTAGCCGGAACGCTCGAGCGAGCGGGCGAGGTAGACCCGCATCGACTCGTCGTCTTCCGCCAGCAGGATCCTCGTCATGGCCGCTCCCGGAACCGTCGCGCCCGATGCGCGTAGACGGCTGTTACCCCGTGGCTATGCCGGAAGCGGCGCACCATTTCCAGCGCCGCCCCCGGCTTATCCCCAGCCAATGCGGTTGCGTGCCAAAAACGGACTGCTTACCCTCGAAACACGAATGGCCGATCCGACGCCCGACAATCCCCCCTTCCGCCGCCTCGGCCCCGCCCATCCGGCGACGCCGGTGGTGCTCTCCGTCCCCCATGCGGGGCGGGACTATTCGGACGCGCTGCTGCGCGCCGCGCGGCTGCCGCGGCCCAAGCTCGAGACGCTGGAGGACCGGCTGGTCGACCGGCTGGTGTGGCGGGCCGTGGCCGACGGCGCGACCGCCTTCGTCGCGGACACCCCCCGCGCCGAGATCGACCTCAACCGGGACGAGCGCGAAGTCGATCCGGCGATGGTCGTCCCGCGGCCGCGGCCGAGCGCGCTCGCCGATTCCCCCCGCACCCGCGGCGGCCTCGGCCTCGTTCCGGCGCGGATCGCCGGCGCCGGCCCGATCTGGCGGCAGCGGCTCGCCGCCGACGAGCTCGCGCGCCGCATCGAGCGGGTGCACCGACCCTATCATGCCGCGCTCGACGCGGCGCTCGCGGCGGCCCGCGCGCGCTTCGGCATCGCCGTCCTCCTGGACTGCCATTCGATGCCGCCGCGCCGCGCCGAGAAGGGCGAGCCGGGGATCGTGATCGGGGACCGCTTCGGCGCCAGCATCGACCCCGCCCTTGCGGCGGCGGCGGAAGAGGCGGTGCGGCGCGCGGGCTTCGCGGTCGGCCGCAACGCCCCTTATGCCGGCGGCCACATCACCGCCTGCCACGGCCGCCCGCACGAGCGGCTGCACGCGCTCCAGCTCGAGATCGACCGCTCGCTCTATCTCGGCCCCGATCTCAAGGAGCCGGGCCCCGGCTTCGACCGCGTCGCCCATCTGATCGCGGCGGTCGCGGCGGCGCTCGCCGAGGCGGCGCTTGCCTCGGCCCGGCCGGCGGAAGCGGCCGAATAGCAAAAAGACCGCCTCGCAAGCGAATGCGAGGCGGCCCAGGTTCAGGGAGGAAGCGTCCCGAGGGACGCGACACGCCGCCGAAAAGGGGGAGAAACGGCGGCGCGTCTCTTAAAATGTAGGAAAGGCCCTTTTGGTTTCAAGGGCTTGCGGAAAATCCCAAGCCGGGCCGCGGCGATCTCGTCAGGCGGGGAGCAGAGCGCGATGCGCGCGCCAGATTCGCTCGAACTGCCACGGAGCGCCACGACGCCGGCGGCTCTCCCTAGCGCAGCATCCACGGCGCCATGCGGCCGAGCACCTGGCGGTGGCCCTGGAGCTGGTGGCTCATCGCGCCGGCGACGTGGAGAAGGAGCAGGACGAGCATGCTCCAGCCGAGATATTCGTGATATTCGGCGAATTCCTTGCCCGTCGCCTTGGTGACGCCGAGGGCGGGGATCTTGAACAGCCAGAACCAGTTGGTCGCGCGGCCGTTGCCGGAAGAGAGGATCCAGCCGGTCACCGGAAGCGCGATCATCAGGCCGTAGAAGACCCATTGCGTCAAGGCGGCGAGAGTCGCCTCCCAGCGCTTCAGCACCGCGTCCGCGCGCGGCGGCCGGTGGGTGAGGCGCCAGGCGAGGCGCGCGACGCTGAGCACCAGCACGGTGAAGCCGAACGACTTGTGCAAGGTGATCAGCGGCACGTTCGCCGCCTTGCCGAAGCTTTCGTGGAAGAAGCCCAGGAAGATATTGGCGATGATGAGCGCGGCGATGATCCAATGGAGGGAGACGGCGGTCCGCGTGTAGCGGTCCGTCTCCATTCCCGTCATCGCCGGCGCGCTCGCCATCGTCAGGCGTTCCCCGCCGGCGCCGCGGCCTCGTCGCCCGCCGGGACCTGCGGCCCCTTGCCCTGCAGCATCTGCTTGCCGAACAGGTCACGGATCAGCTGGACCGAGAAGAGGTGGGCATAGATCAAGGCGAGCATCCCGTTCTGGTGGAGCTTGGATGCCTCCTCCGCCGGGAGGTTCCTCAGCTTGTCCTCGTCGACCATCTGGAAGCCGCGATAGACGAACGGCTGCGGCGCGCCCGGCGGCTGGATCGAGACCTCGCCCTCCATGAGCAGGCCGGTGGCGCGCAGGTCGGTCATGAAATTGTTGGTGCGCTGCGCCGAGAGCTCGAACTCCTCGCAGAATTTGAGGATGTTGTTGGTCGTCTCGCTCGGCTTGCCGTCGTCGAACAGGCGCTCGCCGCCCTCTTCGGGGCCGACGAGGCCGCTGGTCGGGTCGAAGCAGAGCGACAGCTCCTCCGCGTCGGGCGCGAGGCGGGCGAGCATCCACGGGTAGCGGCGGACATAGGCCGGGACGTAGACGTCGTCCTGGATCTTGCCGTCCGAATCGACGAAGACGTTGACCCCTTCGTTAAGGCCCATCAGCGCCAACGGCACGTTCCCCTCGCCGGTGGAGAAGACGATCGGGTAGTGGCGCTGCACGGCGACGAACTCGTCGATGGTGATCGGCACGGCGTGGCTGGTGGAAAGATAGGGCGCGCGATCGGCGGGGTGATGGCGATGGTCCGGATGGACGTTGCTCGAAAGCGGCTCGAGCCCCTTGTAGAAGATGGGCAGCGCATTGGGCTCCGGCTGACTCGCCATGATCGAAATCTCTCCATGTCTCGTGTTTGGGCGGCCGCCCCCGCGGCCGCTTTCGTCGCCGCTCCGTCTATGGCCCTTCCTTCGCGTGCGCAAGCGCAAGGGTGGCCGATTGCGGCCATGCGGTTGCGATTGTGCGTCTTTCGGTTAGGTTTCGCGGCCGGGCGTGGGATTAATCACATGTTCAAGCGCGCGACGCGAAGGGACCGTCCGATGGATGGGACGTTTTGGGCGAAGGCCGCAGGCGCCGCTGTGCTGCTCTTCGCGGCCGGCGCCGCCGCGCCGCCTCGTCCTGCCCAGGCGCCGCCGCCCGGCTACGGACAAGTGATCGTGCGCGAGCAGATCGTGGTGCGGATCAGTCGCGGCCCCGCCTCCCCCGCCCTCGCCGCCTCGAGCGGCTGGAAGGAGCGCAAGGGCCCCAAATGCATCCCCGCCCGCGCGCTCGCCGGGGCCCTCGTCTCCAGCGCGAGCACGGTCGACTTCCTGATGCGCGACGGCAGCCGCGTGCGCGCCCGCTTCGAATCCGATTGCCCGGCGCTCGGTTATTATTACGGCTTCTACATCAGCCCCAATCCGGACGGGCAGGTGTGCGCGGAGCGCGACGCGATCCGCTCGCGCATCGGCGCGCAATGCGATATCCACCGCTTCCGCGCGCTGAAGGCGCGCTGAGCGCCGCCTTTCCTTGACATTGCGGCGCCGCTTGCCCAACGGGCAGGCTGTGGCGGCACCCCGGCAGCCGCCCTCCTTTTTTCCGGACCTCATGATGAGCTTTGCCGATCTCGGCCTTTCCGACGAATTGCTCCGCGCGGTGGAGGAATCGGGCTACACCGACCCCACCCCGATCCAGCGCCAGGCGATCCCTTCCGTGCTGATGATGCGCGACATCATCGGCATCGCCCAGACCGGCACCGGCAAGACCGCCGGCTTCGTGCTGCCGATGATCGACATCCTCGCGCAAGGCCGCAGCCGGGCGCGGATGCCGCGCAGCCTGATTCTCGAGCCGACCCGCGAGCTCGCTGCACAGGTTTCGGAGAATTTCGAGAAATACGGCAAGCATCACAAGCTCTCGATGGCGCTGCTCATCGGCGGCGTCTCGATGGGCGACCAGCAGAAGGCGCTCGAAAAGGGCGTCGACGTGCTGATCGCGACCCCGGGCCGGCTGATGGACCTGTTCGGCCGCGGCAAGATCATGCTCAACGATTGCAACCTGCTCGTCATCGACGAGGCGGACCGCATGCTCGACATGGGCTTCATCCCGGACATCGAGGAAATCTGCTCGAAGCTGCCGTCGCAGCGCCAGACCCTGCTCTTCTCGGCGACCATGCCGGGGCCGATCAAGAAGCTGGCCGACAAGTTCCTCTCCAACCCCAAGACGATCGAGGTGGCGCGGCCGGCGACGGCGAACGCGTCGATCGACCAGCGGCTCTTGAAGGTCGACGCGCGCAAGAAGAAGCAGGTGCTGATCGACCGCGTGTCGGGGCAGGACGTGCGCACCGCCATCGTCTTCTCCAACCGCAAGACGACGGTGCGCGACCTCGCCAAGGACCTGAAGCGCGCGGGGCTTCGCGCCGGCGAGATCCACGGCGACATGGAGCAGCCCGAGCGGATCCGCGAGCTCGACCGGTTCAAGGCCGGCGAAATCAACATCCTTGTTGCCTCGGATGTTGCCGCCCGCGGCCTCGACATCAAGGACGTCAGCCACGTCTTCAACTACGACGTGCCGTGGCATCCGGACGATTATATCCACCGCATCGGCCGCACCGGCCGCGCCGGCAAGACCGGCATCGCCATCACCCTCGCCACCCCGGCGGATGCCGAAGCGGTCGAGGCGATCGAGAAGCTGACCGGCGCCAAGATCCGGCCGGTCGAGGCGATGGGCGCCGCTCCCGCCGCGGCGGAAGCGGAGGACGCAGCCGCCCCCGCCGGCGATCGCGAGGAACGCCCGCGCCGCGAGCGGAGCCGCGGCGGCCGCGGCCGTTCCGAACGGCGCGCCGAGCCGGCTCCGGCCGTCGACGACGAGCCGACGCGCGACGAACGCCCGGCGCGCGAGCCGCGGCCTTCCCGCGCGCCGCGCGAGGAGCGCCAGCCCCGCGCCGCTCGGGACGACCGCCAGCCCCGCGACGAGCAGCGCGCCCGCCCCGCCCCGCAGTCGGAGCCGGAGGGCGACGAGGAAGGCTGGAACGGTCCGATCCCGGGCTTCCTGGGGCAAAGCTTCGGCACCTGATACGGGCGCAGCCGACGGCTCGCCCGCCGGCCGCGGCTCTGCTATCCTCCCCGTGCCGGAGGGACCCAACATGAGCAGAGCCACGCGCACGATCATCCTCGTCGCCGTCATCGAGGTCTGCCTGGCAGGCCTCTGGCTCTATCTCGCCAACCTCGCCGCCACCGCGCACGGCGCCAGCCCGGACGCGGGACGCGTGATCGGCCGCACGATGGGCGCCGCGATGGGCGTCATCCTCGGCCTCAGCCCGCTCCTCTACCTCCTCGCCCGCAGCAACGACCGCAAGGCGGCCCGCCGCGGAAACGAGTGACGCTCAGCGCGGCGGCGCAGGTGGCGCGGGCGGTGCCACGGGGTGGGGCCAGCCTCCCGGGAGCGGCGGCCGGCGGCGAATGCCGATCGATTGGAGATAGGCCTTGCGATCCTCGGGAGAGAGACCGTCCAAGTCCTCCTCGATGCCCCGCATCTGAAGCTCATCCATGCTCCGCCGGAACTCTGCGCCCTGACGCATCAGCGCTCCGATACGAACCGGATCGACGATATCCGCATCGACGGCTGCGCTCCAGGCCCGCTCGAACGGCTCTATCTGCTCGTAGCTACGCCGCGCCTCGACCCACCGGCGCTCCTGCTGCGCCATGAGGAAGCGGATGCCGGCCTCGGAAATCCCGGCATTGCGCAAGCCGCGTTCGACCTGCGCCCGCGCCTCGGCGCTGCGCTGCGGGGCGGCGGAAGCGGGTGGCTGCACCGGCTGGGCGGCGGCCCCGCCCGCCGCCAGCGAAACCGCCAGGGCCAGCGCCGAGACCATGGCGCGGCGCGCTTAGCGCCCCGGCCCCGGCGCAGGCGGCGCCTGGGGGTTGCCCCGCAGGCCCATCGTTTCCAGCAACAGGCGCCGGTCGGGCTCGGAGAGCCCCTGGAGGTTGCGGATCGTCGCATCGGTCGAGAGGCGGGCGATCTGGGCGCCGATATCGTCGAGGCGGCGCAGCAGCAGCGTGATCTTCGGGACGTCGATGGGATTGGCGGAGGCGGCGGCGCGCAGCTCGTTCATCACCGCCTCGCCCTGGTTCTGGAGCGCCTGGCCTTGCGCGGCGCCCTGCGGCGCGCCGCCGACGATCAGCTTCACGCCGGCATCGGAGAAGCCGCGCTGGCGCAGCTGCTGCTCGAACTGGGCGAGCTGCTGCGCCTCGGTGAGCGGCGGGCCAGGAGGCGGCGCGGCGGCGGGAGCGGCCTGGAGGGCGGCGGCGAGGAGGAGAGAGATCATATCGCGTGGGGCTCCTTGGTGACCATCCAGCTCTGGCCCTTGGAGACGAGCGCCTGAAGGTCGGCTGACTTGCCGGCGCTCGCCTCTGCATTCTGGCGGACGACGGCGGATTCGAAGGTTGGGGCGGGATCCTCGTAGAGAACGCCGAGCGCCGTCGGCCAGCCGCCGCCGAGCGGCATCTCCACGAGCATGTGCGCGACCGAGCGGTTCTTCGGGTCGTGGACGAGCACGCCGGCGGCCTGCCAGTCGCCGCCTTCCACGTCGACCACCGCCAGCGCGAGCCGCTCGCGGTCGAGCGCGATCCCCTTCGTGCCGCCGGCGAACAGCATCGGCTCGCCCGCCTTCAGCCACAGCTGGTTGCCGGCATTCTCCTTGGCGGTGAACGGCGCGAACACGTCGTCATTGTAGACGATGCAATTCTGGTAGATTTCGACAAACGACGCGCCCTTGTGGGCGTGCGCCGCCTTGAGCACGTCGGGCAGATTCTTGTGCACGTCGATGCCGCGCGCGACGAAGCGGGCGCCCGAGCCGAGCGCGAAGGCGCAGGGGCTCGCCGGCCGGTCGACCGAACCGAAGGGAGTCGAGGGGCTGCGCGTGCCGACGCGGCTGGTCGGCGAGTACTGGCCCTTCGTCAGTCCATATATCTCATTGTTGAACAGCAGGATTTGGCAGTCGAGGTTGCGCCTCAGCACGTGCATCGTGTGATTGCCGCCGATCGACAGCGCATCGCCGTCGCCGGTGATGATCCAGACATCGAGCTCAGGGTTGGCGAGCTTGATCCCCGTCGCGAAGGTCGGCGCGCGGCCGTGGATCGTGTGGAAGCCGTAGGTCTCCATATAATAAGGGAAGCGCGACGAGCAGCCGATCCCGGAGACGAAGACGACATTCTCCGGCCGGACGCCGAGCTCCGGCATGGTACGCTGCACCGCCTTCAGCACGGCATAGTCGCCGCAGCCAGGGCACCAGCGCACCTCCTGGTCGGTGGCGAAATCCTTGGCGGTGAGCTTCACGAGTTCGTTCATGACGATTCCCTGATGATGAGTTCGTCACCCCGGGCCTGATCCGGGGTCCACCTTTCCTTCACCGTCGGCGTGAAGAAGGTGGATGCCGGATCAAGTCCGGCATGACGAGCCAGAGCGCTGCCCGATTGGCTCATCCCAGCGCTTCCTCTATCGCCGCCTCGATCTCGGCGATCTTGAAGGGTTGGCCGCTGGTCTTGGTGACTGCGCGGGCGTCGACGAGATACTGGTCGCGCAGCAGGGTCTTGAGCTGTCCGGTGTTCATTTCCGGTACAATGATCCGGTCGTAAGATCTTAGCAGATCGCCCAGATTCTTCGGCAGCGGCCAGATGTGGCGGAGGTGGATGTGCGCGACGTCCCCGCCCCTGCCCCGCGCGCGGCGCACCGCCTGGTGGATCGGACCGAAGGTGGAGCCCCAGCCGACCACCGCCAGCTTGCCACTCGCCTCGCCGAGGCAGACCTCCTGATCGGGGATCGTGTCGGCGACACCGAGCACCTTGGCGGCGCGGGTGTCGCTCATCTTCTGGTGGTTGGCCGGCGCATAGTCGATATGGCCGGTGCCGAAATTCTTCTCGATGCCGCCGATGCGGTGCGTGAGGCCAGGAGTGCCGGGCTTCACCCAGACGCGGGCGAGCTTGCCGTCGCGGCGGTAGGGGCTGAACGGCGCCTCCTCGCTTGGCTGCTCGTCGTAGAAGTCGACGGGAAACGGCTGATATTGCGCCATGTCCGGCACCTTCCACGGCTCGGCGGCATTGGCGATATAGCCGTCGGTGAGCAGCATCACCGGGGTCATATATTGGACGGCGATGCGGCAGGCCTCGATCGCGCAGTCGAAGGCGTCGGCCGGCGAGCGCGCCGCGATGACAGGCATCGGAGCGTCCCCGTTGCGGCCGTAGACCGCCTGATAGAGATCGGACTGCTCGGTCTTGGTGGGGAGGCCCGTCGACGGGCCGCCGCGCTGCGAGTTGACGACGACCAGCGGCAGCTCGGCCATGATCGCAAGGCCCATCGCCTCCATCTTGAGCGCGATGCCGGGGCCCGACGAGGAGGTGACGCCGAGGCTGCCCGCATAGGAGGCGCCGATCGCCGAACCGATGGCGGCGATCTCGTCCTCGGCCTGGAAAGTGGTGACGCCGAACTCCTTGAGGCGCGAAAGGTGGTGGAGGATCGCCGAGGCCGGGGTGATGGGGTAGCCGCCGAAGAACATCGGCAAGCCGGCGAGCTGCGCCCCTGCGACGAGGCCGAGCGAGATCGCCTCGGCGCCGGTCACGGTCCGGTAGAGCCCGGGCGCGGCGGGCGCCGGCTCGAGATGGTGCTGGGAGAGCTGGCCGCCGATCTCGGCCGTCTCGCCATAGGCATGGCCCGCGTTGAGCGCGGCGATGTTCGCTTCGGCCAGCTCCGGGGCCTTGGCGAACTTGGTCCTCAGCCATTGGACGAGCGGCTCGCGGTCGCGGTCGAACATCCAGAGCGCGAGGCCGAGCGTCCACATGTTCTTGCAGCGCAGCGCCTCCTTGTTGCCGAGGCCGAACGGCTTCACGGCGTCGAGGGTGAGCTGCGAGATGTTGAGCGCGATGAGGCGCCATTTGGCGAGGCTGCCGTCCTCGAGCGGATTGGCCTCGAATCCCGCCTTGGCGAGGTTGCGCGCGCCGAACTCGCCCTCGTCGGCGATGATGAGGCCGCCGGGCTTGAGGTCGGCGACGTTCACCTTGAGCGCGGCGGGGTTCATCGCGACGAGCACGTCCGGCGCGTCGCCGGCGGTGTCGATCGCGGTCGAGCCGAAATTGATCTGGAAGGCCGAGACGCCGAAGGTCGTGCCCTGCGGCGCGCGGATCTCGGCGGGAAAATCGGGGAAGGTGGCGAGGTCGTTCCCCGCCAGCGCGGTCGAGAGGGTGAACTGGCCGCCGGTCAGCTGCATGCCGTCGCCGCTGTCCCCGGCGAAGCGCACGACGACGGCGTCGGGCGCAGGATGCGCGCCGGCTTCTTCGGGTGTGAGGAGGTGGGTGGCGGTCGCCATCTTGATCCCTTTGGAAAGCGATGCGTCTTTACCCGCGCCGCCGGAGCCTAGCAACGCGCGATGCGGCCGCCCTGCAAGCACTGGAAAGCGCCTGAACGCAAAAGGGGCGGGAAGAGGCCTGCCCTTCCCGCCCCCACGGCGCATCGTCCGCGCGAAATCACATCGGGTTGCGGCTGTCGACGCTGCGGCCGTTGCGATCGTGCGAGCTGTCGACGGCGCTCGCCGCCTCGCGCGCGCGGATCCTGTCCTCGTCGGCCCACTCGGCGACGGTCATGCACGTGACATGGCGCGACAGCCGGCTGCCGGTGCCGCCCTCGGTGCGGCAGATCTTCTTTTCCTTCTTCGGCGCGTCCGGCGAAGCGGGCGCGTCGGCCGGCTTCTTCGCCAGCACGGCTCCGCACGGCGTGGCCAACAGGGCCGCAGCCGCGAACGCTTTGAAAAACGACATAAATCCTCCCCTCCGGTAAGGCGCCTGTTGTGACCGCGCGCGTCGCGGAAGTCAATCTCCGGCCGGGACCCGCGATGGACGCCGCCGGCTCCGCGCCCTAGGGAGGCGGCCCGTCCGCCAGGAGCCGCGCGTGCCCGAGCCCTTCGTCCGTCCCGACGTCCGCACCTTCCTCGACTATCTGAACGCCCTTCCCGGGCCGCGCAGCCACGAAGTCGGGCCGAACGAGGCGCGGCTGATGATGCTCGCTTCGCGCGGCGTCGCCGACGCGCCGGTGGGGGAACTGGCCGTGATCCGGACCCTGTCCTGCCCGGGTCCCGACGGGAACCGCATCCCGCTGCGCCTCTACGACGCCAGGGCGAACCGTGAAGCGGGCCCGCTGATCCTCTTCTTCCACGGCGGCGGCTTCGTGCTCGGTGACCTCGACACGCACGAGCCCTTCTGCGCCGAGATGGCGCGGGCGATGGACCTGCCGGTCCTCGCCGTCGATTACCGCCTCGCCCCCGAACATCCCTTCCCGGCCGGGATCGGCGATGCGATCGCGGCCGCGCGCTGGGCGGCGGACAGCCCCGCCGAGCTGGAGCGGGGCGTGACGGGCCTGGTCACGTGCGGCGACAGCGCCGGCGGCAATTTCGCGATCGTCGTGGCACTCGCGCTCCGGGACGAACCGGCGGCCGTGCCGGTCCTCGCCCAATTCCCGATCTATCCCGCCGCCGATCCCGAGCAGGGCTATCCCTCGTTCAAGGATTTCGCCGAGGGCTATCTCCTCACCAAGGCCGGAATGGACTGGTTCGAGGATTGCTACCGCGCGGCTCCGCGCGACTGGCGCTATTCGCCCCTCCTCAAGAGCCAGGCGGGGATGCCGCCGACCCTCGTCGTCACCGCGTCGCTCGACCCGATCCGCGACCAGGGCCGTGCCTATGCCGCGGCCTGCGCCGAGGCCGGCGTTCCGGTCGTCTTCCGCGAGGCGAAGGGCACGATCCACGGCTTCATCAATCTGCGGCGGGCGGTGCCGTCGAGCCAGGCGGACATAGACGGCTGCTTCGAAATTCTGAAACTGATGCTGAGAGAGGCGGACCCGGCATGACCGATCCCGACACCCTCCCCTACCGCCCCGGCGCGGGCGTGATGCTGCTCAACCGCGAGGGCAAGGTGTTCGTCGCCCAGCGGCTCGATTCGACCCTGGAGGCTTGGCAGATGCCCCAGGGCGGGCTCGACCCCGGCGAGAATCCGGAGGACGGCGCGCTGCGTGAGCTGGAGGAGGAGACGGGCATTTCGCGGGACAAGGTGGAGATTATCGCCGTCGCGCCGGCGCCGCTCACCTACGACCTGCCGCCCGACCTGGCCGGCAAGCTCTGGAAGGGCCGCTGGCGCGGGCAGCAGCAGCATTGGTACCTCGCCCGCTTCCTGGGGGAGGATGGCGACGTCAACATCGCCACCGCCGAGCCCGAATTCCGCGCCTGGCGCTGGGCCGATCCGGACGAGCTCCCGAGGCTGATCGTGCCGTTCAAGCGCGAGCTTTACGAGGCGGTGCTCGCGGCGTTCCGCGACTGGCTCTGAGGGCCCCGGCTTCGGGGGTTACGCCGCTTTCGATCCTCGGCT
>Ga0207690_10002276_pt1 | contig 11703 bp, 14 predicted proteins | sample KBSC23metaG_FD_184315 | JGI IMG/M metagenome (GOLD analysis project Ga0207690, IMG submission 184315) | Corn rhizosphere microbial communities from Kellogg Biological Station, Michigan, USA - KBS C2-3 metaG (SPAdes) (version 2) | ecosystem: Host-associated > Plants > Roots > Rhizosphere > Soil ...
CCCGGCTGGTCGCCCGGGGGAATCGCTGCCGGATCCATCCAGAAGGGTTCCCATACATGCCCGTCGGGGTCGGCCAGGCTGCGGCTGTACATGAAGCCGAGGTCCTGCACGGGATTGATGTCGGCGGTTCCGCCGTTCGCTGCCGCCGCCGCGTTCATGGCATCGACGGCGGCGCGATCGGGAAGCGAGATCGCCAGCGCGACTTCGCTGGAGCCGGCGGGCGGGATCGGGCGATCCGTGAAAGTGCGCCACTTGGCGTGCGTGAGCAGCATGACGTGGATGGCCTCGCTCCACACCATGCACGCTGCCGTTTCGTCGCTGAATTGAGCGTTGTTGTCGAAGCCGATGGCTTTGTAGAAGTCCATGGACGCAGGGAGATGGCCTACGGGAAGGTTCACGAAAATCATTCGGGGCACGGCGGACATCCTTTGGCGGGCTGGAAGGGGCAGGGCATGCATGCTGCCTTCCATTCGACGAACGGCATGCGGCGCTTTCGACATGGACGAACGAATATCTGGAATCCGCTGGCCAGGCTTTGGCCGGAGATCTCGGCGGCCTGTCAGCCAGCCGGATGCCTGCCGGTGAACACGGCCAGCTGAGCGGCGAAGGCGCGCTGGAACGCCGGCCGCGCTTCGGCACGGGCAACGTAGGCGGTGAGGTTCGGGTATTCGTCCAGCAGGCCAGAGGGCTTCAGCCGCTGCAGCGCGTGCACCATCATGAGGTCGCCCGCGCTGAATGCGCCGTCGAGCCAGTCGGCATTGCCGAGGCGGATGGAAAGTTCGCCCAGCCGGTGGCGGATGCGATCCTTGATGAGCGGCAGGCGTTCCGCGGTCCAGGGCTTGTCGCCTTCCGCGAACTTGGCGGTTTGCAGGTCGAGAATCGGCGGCTCCACCGTGTTGAGTGCCGCAAACATCCAGGTGATCGCGCGCGCGCGGGCCTTGGTGTCGTCCGGCAGCAGACCCGCATGGTGCTGCGCGATATGCAACACGATGGCCCCCGACTCGAACAGGGCGAGGTCGCCTTCTTCGTAGGTGGGGATCTGCCCGAACGGATGCAGCGCCCGATGCGCGGGTTCCTTCATCGCACTGAACGACACCAGTCGCACCTGGTAAGGCAGGCCCACTTCTTCCAGCGCCCAGCGCACGCGCATGTCGCGCGCGAGCCCCTGGCCGCGATCGGGCGAGCTTTCAAAGGCGGTGATGGTGGGGATCATGGGAGGGCTCCGGGTGATGGGATGTCCACGCCTGGCAGCGCTTCGACTGCGCCCGCTGCGCGGGCGACGCCTGTCCTGAGCTTGTCGAAGGGCCCCGCGCGAACGGTTGAGGGGCGTCAGCCGCGCCGGGCGGCCTCGATCGCGGCGATGTCGATCTTGGTCATGCCCATCATGGCCTCGAACGCGCGCTTGGCCGCGGCGGGATCGGGGTCGGTGACCGCGGCCATCAGCGCGCGCGGGGTGATCTGCCACGACAGGCCCCACTTGTCCTGGCACCAGCCGCACTCGCTGGCCTGGCCGCCGTGGTCGATGATGGCATTCCACAGGCGGTCGGTTTCGGGCTGATCGTCGGTGGCCACCTGGAACGAGAACGCGTTGGTGTGCGGGACGCCGGGGCCGCCGTTCATGCCCAGGCAGGGGATGCCCATGACGGTGAACTCGACCATCAGCACGTCGCCCTGCTTGCCGGCGGGGTAGTTCCCCGGCGCACGATGGACGGCGCCCACGGCGCTGTCCGGAAACGTCTTGGCGTAGAACGTCGCGGCGTCCAGCGCGGTGCCGTCGTACCACAGGCAAATCGTGTTCTTGCTAGGCATGTCGTTTCTCCGGTTCAAGGGCAGCGAGAGTGCCGTTCATGCTTGCGACGAACGGCGAGCGCGTGGATCGACACGCGCCGCGCGGCCGGGCCGGTTTCCGGTAGCGGAGCGGTGCCTGGTCAGTAGAACCGGATGCCCGGCCTGAGCACGAACTGGAAGAACAACAACAAGGCCACGACGGCGGCGAACGGGTAGGCGAGTCGCCAGGCGGTCGCAGCGCCGTTGGCCGCGGCAACGCGCGTGCGCCAGGCTCCCGCCTGGATCCAGGGTATGCCGGGCAGCACCACCAGCAGCGGCACGAGGACGACTTCCAGCGGCTCGCGCGGAATGCGGAACGGGATGACCAGTGCGCTGGCGAGCAGGGCCGGCAGGGTCACGGCCCGGAACACGAACCGCGTGCGGGCGCCGGGGCTGGCGATGGCTGCCGGCGAATCCGCGATTGCGAATGAAGGCTGGCGCAACAGCAGGGCGACCAGCGGCATCAGGCCGAGCGCGAGCAGGCCGGCGCCGAGGCGTGCGCCGGCATCGAACTGCAGGTAGCCCATCGCCATGCCGACGTCGCTGCCCGAGCTGAGCGCTCCGATGACGATCTGGGGCAGGGCCATGAAGCAGCCGACGTAGGCCATCCAGAACAGCAACAGCCGGGTGCCGCCCGGCCATGGCCGCGGGCGCCGCAGCAACCACAGACAGAACAGGCCGACTGCCAGCGTCGCCAGCGCACCGGTGCCCTGGAATAGGGCGGCCAGCGGGTTCGTGCCTTCCCAGCTGTGGTTGTTGTGGTACAGGGTCGGGCGCAGGCCGGGCGTGAGCGCCTTCGGCAGCACCAGGCACAGTTCCTGGAGGAAGAATGTGAGGTTGAAGGCCAGCACGTAGAGCAGGGTCGAGGCCGCCGAGAGGCGCCAGCCCGCCGGGGCGGACGCCGTGGGCGCAGCGTGCGGGGCGCGGGCGGAGATGAGTCCGGCCAGGCCGAGCGCCAGCGGGCCCGCGACGATCGTCAGCGCGGCGGTGGCGAGTATCCAAGTCGGTCCTGCAGCCATCTTCCTGCGTCTCCTCGGGGGTCGGGAGGCATGGTGCCGGCCGCTGTCCGCAGTGTCGATAGGCCGGAATGGCCAGAGACGGTTGCCGGCCGGACCCATGGCCAGCCATCGCAAGGCCGCACGGCCGAGGCCCGGAAGAGGCGTTTGTCCGTGGCGAAAAAGGCTGCCTCGTCTTCACGTGCCTGTCGCCACCTCGATGCACAGGCACGGATCGAAGCGCGGGTTCTCGTTCGTCTCGTGGGGGCTGTAGCCGCGCGGGTTGCACACCACGCGGGTGCCGTTCACCGTGTAGTCGAAACTGTCGTGGGTGTGGCCGTGGATCCACAGGACGGCGCGGCCCATCAGCGCAGTGCAGTCGGACACGAAGGCGGCGCTGACCGGCGAATCGGCAAAGCGCGGATGAACGCTGTGCGGTGTCGGTGCGTGGTGGGTAATGACCACGGTTGGCCCGGCGAAGGGTTCAGCCAGGACGGAGGCGAGCCATGCATATTGTTCGGCAAACAACGCGCAAGCGTCGGTTGGGGTGAAGACACTATTGTCCGCGTTGCGGATGGCGGCGAAGTCACGCATGAACTTCGCCGACAGCGCCATCGCCAAGTCCTTGTGCGCGGCGCCGAACAGTTCGAAATCCGTCCACAGGGTCGCGCCCACGAAGCGCACGCCATCGATCACCCGCGTCCCCTGATCCAGCAGGTGGACGCCGTGCTCGCGGGCGCTGCGGGCCAGCGCCCGGCGCACTTCGGGAATCGAGCCGCCGTAGAACTCGTGGTTGCCCGGCACGTACAGTACCGGTCGGCCCAGGCCGGCCGCCCACTGCATCGCGTCGCTTGCCGGGCGTCGTATGTCGCCGGCAAGGATCGTCACGTCCGCCACCACCTCGGGTGGCGGCATGCCGTGCACACCCAGGTGCAGGTCCGACAGAATGTGCAGGCGCATGCGGTGCTCCGTTTGGCGGGATGCACGAAACGGCTGACCGCGTCCGTCCCGTACCGTGATTATGCCGACAGGCTGACCACGGGTACGAAGCCGCCGAAGATCATGCGCTTGCCGTCGAACGGCATGTCGCCGGCGGCCTCCATGCGGGGGTCCTTCATGATCTTCTCCATGCCGGCGTCACGGGTGGGCTTGTCGGGCCATTCGATCCAGGAGAACGCCACGGATTCGTCCGGCTTTGCCTGCACGGCGCGGCGGAAGTCGGTAAGTTTGCCGTCGGGCACGTCGTCGCCCCAGCACTCCACCACGCGGGTGGCGCCGAACTCCAGGAAAATGGCGTCGAAGGTGTTGGCGTGCCCGATGAACTTGTCGCGGTTGGCGTTGGGTACGGCGATCACGAAACCATCGATGTAGGACATGGGTTTCTCCTTGGTGGTCGGGGAAGCCGGTACGGCGCCCCTCACTTGGGCGACGAACGAGAGCGGAGGCGATCGACCTCGGACGCGGACAAAGGGGCCAGGCCGACCCGGGCTCTGGTTTCAGGCGGGCATGGATCGCCACTGCATGCAGGAGCCGCGTATCCGGCGGCCGCCGGCGGAGTAAGCTGAGGCCTCCTTGCGGCACCGGCTCACCCTCTCCCACCTTGCGGAGCGTGCCATGTCCCGATTGACCAACAAGCAGTTGAAGGCCTGGGCCCTGCCGTATTCCACCCAGAACAAGGGTGACTGTGCGGGCGTGACGAAGCTGCTTCTGGAGGCGAGTTTCGGCAACTACGCCGGTGACCCGCCGACCGAGCGGAGAAAGAAGGCGGTCCGCATCCCGCTCCGGGAAAAGACCTCCCACACCGGCGTGCTCCTCCGTTGGGACGATACGGGCGAGGAGGTGATCGTGGACGCCACGATCCAGCAGTTCGGCGGCGAAAAACGGGTCTTCGTCGGCAGCTACGACGAATGGGTGGACCGCTTGAAAGCGCTGACCAATGTGGACCACGTGGTGCCCGTCGATGCCGACTTCGGCTTCCTGTACGACGTGCTCGATACCGTGAACGCCATGGACCAGAACGACCTGCGACGCAGCACGGGCAGCGCGAGCAGTGAGGCCCACCAGGCCGAGACGCTCAAGAAGGGCTGCTGCGGCTGCACGCTGCAGTGAGGGAATAGGGGCGGGGAGAAGAAGGTCAGGGGAACGACGGTCGTTGAACCCGGACGACTGTCCCCGGCCCCTTTGCCGGGTTCCTGAAGCTGCGTTCTGACCCTGGCTTCATGGCGTTGTTGCGAATGCCCGGCGTGGTGCGCGCCGTCGAGGCGTGCGGTTCCGGAGCGTTGCCGGCTGCGAATTGAATGCAAGGCCCGGGAGCTGGCGAGCGCTCTTGCCGCATTGTCGTCAGCCCCTCCCGAAGACTCAGAACTGGTAACCGATGCCGAGGCCGATGCCGTTCGAGCGGAGATGGATGACGTTGCCGTCTTCCCGGCTGCGTTCGTCCTGTCCGAGATAGCGATGGACGACATAGGCGAGCGCCTGCCAGTGCGGTGCGAACCGGTACTCCAGGCCCAGTTCCTCTTCCTCGTTGGTCTGCGCGAGCCGCACTTCGCCCCCTTCAGTGCGCAGGCTGTTGACCCAGGGCAGGCGCCCCAGCGTGACATCCGCCGTGAGCTTCAGCGCGTCGGTCAGCGGATAGCGCAGGTGCAGGCCCACGGTGGGCACGGGCAGTTCCTGCACGTAGAAATCTTCTTTCAGTTCGTGGCCGATGCTGTCGGCGGCGATGCGGCCGTCGAGCCGGAAGTTGAGCATCACGTAGGTGGCGCCCAAGCTGCCCCACAAGCGGCCGCCGTTGCCGAAGTCGGCCAGCCGGTGCCAGTACGACGCGTCGAACGCGATGAAATCCTGGAAACGGGTGACCGTGTCCAGGCGTCCGGGGGCAATGGTGGTGCCGTTGTAGTACACCGGCGCGTCGATCAGCGTGTGGCCGTCCAGCCGACTGGTGGAAAACCCGAAGTGCAGCTCACTGACGTCGGAAAGCGGCTTCCAGGCGTCCAGCCGGATCGTCTGCATGTGGTTGACGCCCAGCCCGTCGTGGATGGCCAGCTGCGTGCCCTGGATGGCGTTTTCCCGCACGCGGACCCAGCCGCCGGGCGCCGCCTGTTCGACGCGGACCGCCACCTGCCAGCTGTTGTCGTCTGCGTATGCGGGAAGGCTGAGCAGTCCGGCTGTCCCGAACAGCACGACGGCGCTGCGCAGGATGGACTGCCGAAAGGATTTCATTCTGGACATGGCTGAATGGCACGGGGGTTTGGAAGCCACCTCGACCCGACATGGACGCCCTGAACCTGTGTCGCCAGTCTACTCTCCATCCCCGGGTTCGCCGTGATCGGCACGCAGGGACGCATGGTGTCCGGGTCGATGCAGGTCACGGCGTGCCCGTGTCGAAATCGTCGAAGCCCCGATGAACGACGTGGCCCGCAGGATGCACGGCGGAACAGGGGCAGAGTGCCCTTTCTTCATGCGCGGAACGTTGTCCGTCGCACATGTCGTTCGACACCCGCCGGTGCACGGCGCGGGCGCTCCATCCGGACAGGATGAATCAGCCCCGCGGTAACGGGAGGTCACGCGCCCGTGGGGATGTCGTGCGCCAGATCGGCGTCACCACGCCGTGGCTGTTGGCGCTTGGCCGCGTACATCGCGCGGTCAGCGTGCGCCAGCAGGGCGTCCGGGTCGCTTCCATCTGCCGGGAAACAGGCGATGCCGACGCTGGCATCCAGCCGGAACAAGCCGTCGGGCAACGTGAAAGGCGGGCTCAGGCAGGTGCGCAGGCTGTAGGCCACGGCACGGGTGGCCTCGGCATCGCGGCAACCGGGCAGCAGGGCGACAAACTCGTCGCCACCGACGCGGGCTACCAGATCGCCTTGCCGAAGGCCCTGCTGCAGGCGCTGCGCGACTTCGCGCAGCAGGCGGTCGCCGGCATCGTGTCCGCCCCGGTCGTTGGCCTCCTTGAAGCCGTCGAGGTCCAGGTAGAGCACGGCCAGGCCCTCGCCGGTCTGTGTCGCGTGCGCGATGGCGTACTGCAGTTCGCACTGCAAACGGCGGCGGTTGGGCAATCCGGTCAACGGATCGTGGCTGGCGCGGTGCTCGAGCTCGCGTTCGACGCGGCGCAGTTCGCTCACCTCGTGGGCCACCCCGATACGCACGCCGTGGTCGGGCAGCCAGCGGGCCGACCACTGGATGTCCACGCTGTGGCCGTCCTTGTGCACGTAGCGGTTGCGGAAGTGGCGCTGCAGCGCGCCGTCCATCACCCGTTCGGCCTGCTGCATGGTCGCCGTGCGGTCGTCGGGATGGACCAGGTCGAATATTCGTCGGCCGAGCACCTCGCCGGGGGCGTAGCCGAAGATGCGCTCGAAGCCCGCATTGACGTACAGGAAGTGGCCCTCGGCATCGACGACGCAGACTGCGTCGGGCATCAGATCGAGCACTTCGGTGGGCGTGGGCAACTTCGTGGTCATGCAACTGCGCGGTTCGTGGCACCCGGTCGGTGCTGTACAGGTGTAGTTCCCCACATGGTAGCGCCTGGGGGGAGACCAACGGGGGCGAAGGCCGCGAGTCGCCGGTCTCGGGGAAAAACAACCGGGTCAGAACCGTTTGCAGCGGCGGCCCGATTTTCCCCCGGTCCGTGCAGGGGCCGACCCGGATTTGGCCTTCGCTCAGGCCTCGGCCGCGAATGCCTCGACCAGCGGCTGGTACTCCTCCATCGCGGGAAAGCCGGCAAAGCTGTGCTTCGCCGGGGTCAACGCCCAGGAGAGCCGGGCGTCGGTGCAGGTTTCGACGAAGGGCACGAAGTCCGCATGCGGGTCGAGTACCGAAGGGCGCAGGTTGACCAGCCAGTCCATGCCCGCCGGGCGGGTCATCACCCACGACTTGCAGAACGCGCAGTACAGGTGGCTGTGCTCGCCCTGCAGGCCGCCGCGGACCAGTTCGCCTTCGAGCACCTCCACGCCGTCGGCCGGCATCGCCAGCGACAGCGAAAACGCGCTGCCGGTCATCTTCTGGCAGCCATGGCAGTGGCAGGCCATGCTGAGCATGGCCGGCTTGGTGATGCGCAGACGCACGCGGCCGCAGCGGCAGCTGCCGGTGGCGGGGAGTTGTCGTGGATAGGGCATGGACGGGTTCCTCGCGCGGAAAGGTGTCGTGGGCAATGCCCGGCGGAGGACCCCCGGTTCCCCGCACGGCTCATCTAGCCACAGCGGCCACGACATCTCCAGCGTACGCGGTCGCGCCGGCAGATGGCTACCGGCGCGCCGGTCAGTCCGGGATGCCCGCTTCCACCAGCTTGCCCAGCAGCACCAGCGACTCCTGCCAGCCCAGGTAGCACTGTTCGAGCGGTATGACCGCGGGCAGGCCTTCCTGCACGATGTGCAGCTCGGTGCCGCAGGAGACGGCCTTGAGGTTGACGGTGACGCTCATCTCGCCCGGCAGGTTGGGGTCGTCGAAACGGTCGATGTAGCGGATGCGCTCGTGCGGCAGCAGTTCGACGTAGGTGCCGCCGAAGCGGTGGCTCTGGCCGGTGGTGAAGTGGGTGAAGGACATTGCGTAGCTGCCGCCGACCCTGGCGTCGAGGTGGTGCACCTTGCCGGTGAAGCCGTTCGGCGGCAGCCACTTGGCCTTGGCGTCGGCGTCGAGGAAGGCCCGGTAGACGCGCTCCGGCGGTGCGCGCAGCACGCGGTGCAGGCGAACGGTGTGGGTGGTCATGGCGATTCCCGTGGCAGGAGTGATGGGCCCGTGCCCCGCGCGGCGAACGGGCCGGATGAGAGCGGACGACGCGGCTACGCCGGCACGTCCACGACCGGCGCGAAGCCGCCGAAGATCATGCGCTTGCCGTCGAACGGCATGTCGCTGGCCGCCGGCATGCGCTGGTCATTCATGATTTTCTCCATGCCGGCGTCGCGGGTGGCCTTGTCCGGCCACTCGATCCAGGAGAACACCACCGATTCATCCGGCTTGGACTGCACGGCGCGGCGGAAATCGGTGAGCTTGCCGTCGGGCACGTCGTCGCCCCAGCACTCCATCACGCGGGTGGCGCCGAACTCCAGGAAAATGGTGTCGAAGGTGGCGGCGTGCTCGATGAACTTGTCGCGGTTGGCGTTGGGTACGGCGATCACGAAACCGTCGATGTAGGACATGGCTGTCTCCTTGGGAGAATGGCGGCCGAAACAGTCGCCTTCAGGGGTGCGACGAACGGGGATGGACCGGATCGACATGGAACCGGACACGATGGCATTCCCGCGTGAAGGGGCGACTCGCTCTTGTCGACCCTTGCGGATGAAGGCAACCTTGTCCGGCAATTCCATCCGGGCATGACACGCAGCGGAGTAGGCGATGAACGGGCAAAGATTTTTCCTGCTGTGCTGGTTCCTCGTGGCGTTGGCTGCTTCGCTGGTTGCCGTTCCGGCCCGGGCGACCGGCGACGATGCCGCTGCGATCCGGCAGGTGATGGCGCAGCAGGCGGCGGCGTGGAACCGCGGCGATGTAACGGGCTACATGCGCGGCTACAAGGACGCACCCGACACCACCTTCGTCGGCGTCGGCGTGCGCAAGGGCTACCGCACGATCCTCGACGGCTACCGCCGGCACTACGCCACGAAGGAGCAGATGGGGCGGCTCACTTTCTCCGGGCTGGACGTGCGCCTGCTGCCGGACGCGCGCGGCGAAGTGCGCTACGCCGCCGTGACCGGCCGCTTCCATCTCGACCGCACGACCCGCGGCGAAGCCGGCCGGGACGATGGCGTGTTCTCGCTGCTGTGGGAGAAGACCGCCGACGGCTGGAAGATCATCCTGGACCACACCAGCTGATGGCTCTGGGCGGGCCGATGGCCGCTCATGCCGGCTCGTGCAGGAATGCCAGTGCCTCGTGGCAGGGCGCGTCGACCTTCAGCGCCAGCAGCGCGTCGGCGCGGGTTCGGCCCAACGTCACCGCGGCCACCGGTTTGCCTGCCTGCGCCGCGGCAGCCACGAAGCGGTAGCCGGAATACACCATCAGCGACGAGCCGACCACCAGCACCGCGTCGGCGGCCCGCCAGGCGCGCGTGGCGGCTTCCACGCGGTCGCGCGGCACCGCCTCGCCGAAGAACACCACGTCGGGTTTCACGATGCCGCCGCAGTAGGGACACGGCGGCACGCCGAAGCGGGCGAAGTCATGGCCCTCCAGGTCGGCGTCGCCGTCCGGCGCGTCGGTGGCATCGAGCCGGGACCAGGCCGGGTTGCGTTCGAGCAGCAGATGCTGGAACGCATGGCGGGCGAGCCGCCAGTCGCAGCTCATGCAGCGCACCTCATCAAGGCGGCCGTGCAGATCGAGCACTCGTTCGCTGCCGGCGCGCTGGTGCAGACGATCCACGTTCTGCGTCACCAGCAGTTCGACCTGTCCGCGCTGCTCCAGTGCGGCCAGCGCACGATGCGTGGTGTTCGGCAGCGCGCTGCCGAAGCGCCGCCAGCCGACCATGCTGCGCGCCCAGTAGCGCCGGCGCGTGGCCGGCTCGTGCATGAACGCGGCGTAGTTCACCGGCGGCGGGCGCTTCCACTGGCCGTCGCGGTCGCGATAGTCGGGGATGCCCGAGTCGGTGCTGCAGCCCGCGCCGGTCAGCACGAACAGGTGTGGGTGGTCGTGGATGAATTGCTGCAGCGGAGTCATCGGCTGGATATGGGGGCGCGGTGGCGGAAAGCAGGGCGTATGCGGATGAATCGGGTGAAACCGTTGGACCGGTGGCATTTTTACCCGACAATTCGCATCGTGGGTGTGCGAGAAACCCGCCTGAAGCATCCGGCGGCCTGCTTGTGTTTTTTCGCGCTTGCCCGGACGATCGCCAGGATGCCTGCGCGCCTTGCCGGCATGTTCTCACTGCTGATTTCACCGGAGGTCATGCATGTCCGCCATCACGCCGTTTCTGCGCATCGACACGGTGATCGTGCGCGTGCGCGACCTCGCCCATGCCTTGTCGTGGTACCGGACCCTACTGGCGGCCGAGCCGGCCTACCTTGACGGCGGCGAAGGGTTGGCGGTGCTGCCGCTAGGCAGCACCAGCCTCACGCTGTGGCAACGCGGGCCGGATGACACGGGCCATGCCGCCAAGGGGCGCGCGGGGACCTATCCGATCCTGGCGGTCGCGGATGCCGATGCCGCGCATGCCTTCGTGGACGCCCACGGTGGTACGCCCGAGCCGGTCGGGACCGGTGCCGGCGTGCGCTATTTCGGCTTCACCGATCCGGACGGCAACTACCTGGAGGCCTGCCAGGTCCTGTAGCCGTTGGCATCGACCCATCGGGACGGGAAGAACCGGCCTCTTTATGATCCGACGCATGAAACAGACCGGCGCGATGGCACCTGAACTCGACAATCCATTCTGGTCCTCGCTGCGCAGCCGCCACCGTGCGATTGCGCTGTGTCGCGGCGAAGCAGCGCGTTATCCGGCAGCGTTCGCGCCGTTCCTCGGCGTGGCAAGCGCGCAAGCCGACGTTGCCGGTGCGATTGCATCACTGGTCGACGTGGACGAGTCCGTCTACCTGCTTGGCGTGGCACCCGCACTGTCGCGCAGCTGGGCGCTCGATGCGTTCGTGCCGCTGGCGCAGATGATCTGCCCGGCGCCAATCGCGGTGATCGACGGGCCGGCGGTGATCGAGCTGACCGAGGCGCACCGCGCCGACGTGCTGGCGCTGACGGCGCTGGTGTATCCGCATTACTTCCGTCCGCGCACGATGGAGCTGGGCCGTTATTTCGGCATCTACCAGGACGGCCGGTTGGCGGCGATGATCGGCGAGCGGCTGGGTACCGACGCGCAGCAGGAGATCAGCGCCGTCTGCACGCACCCCGACTTCAACGGCCGCGGCTACGCGCGGCGCCTGCTGGCGCTGCTGTCGAACGACAACCTCGAGCGTGGCCGAC
>Ga0207690_10002277_pt1 | contig 11703 bp, 9 predicted proteins | sample KBSC23metaG_FD_184315 | JGI IMG/M metagenome (GOLD analysis project Ga0207690, IMG submission 184315) | Corn rhizosphere microbial communities from Kellogg Biological Station, Michigan, USA - KBS C2-3 metaG (SPAdes) (version 2) | ecosystem: Host-associated > Plants > Roots > Rhizosphere > Soil ...
ATTCCATGCGAGTCGGAAGCAACGGAGTCACATCGAACGTCGTTCGCATAGCGGGCGCCAGCGAGCTGAGGTTTCGCTACGAGTCGAGCTATCCGAAAGCCCCGAAGTGGGCCTTTCTCACTTTTGACGTCGACCCTTCCAATTATGTCCGCAACATCGATTGCCGCGACGCCGCCGCAGCCGGAGCAGAAAAATTCGATCCGACGTTCGTCAGGACCCTCCAGGGCTTCCGCATCGTCCGCTTCATGAAATGGCAAACGGCAGTGGAGGAGAACCGTCGTGTTACTTGGGCAACCCGCAATAAGCCGGGGGACGGAAGCTATTGGATGAACGACGGGGTTCCCGTCGAGGAAATGGTTGCGCTTGCCAACAAGGTCGGTGCGGATCCGTGGTTTGCGATGCCGTGGAACGCGGATGACGAGTACATCACCCGCTTCGCGACCTATGTGCGGGCCAACCTGGCGTCAGGCCGCCGCGTCTATGTCGAGGTGAGCAATGAAGTCTGGAATGCCGGTTATCCGGTGCGGGGCCAGGCGCAGGCTGAAGGCGCCGCCCAACGATTGAACGCCCGCTACGGCCCTTCCGGGCAGGCCATGTACCGCTACGCCGAGAAGACGCAACACGTGATGCGGATCTGGAGCAGTGCGTTCGGCCAGCAGATGCACAGGTTGGTCCGCGTCGCGAGCACCCAGAACGTCAGTCCGTTCTGGTCCGACCAAATCCTCGGTTACCGGAACACGTCGCAATATATCGATGCGCTCGCGACGTCTCCTTACTGGTCGTTCCTCGACACGGATTACAGCGGTCAATCGCTCGACCAGATCATGACGATCGTGCTTCCGACGCAGATCAAGGAGACGCTGAACTGGGCGGTGCAGCAGAAAGCGATCGCCCGCAAATTCGGCAAACGGTACATCTCCTATGAGGGCGGGCAGCATGTCTGGCTAAACAGGAATCCGGCTTTCGTCTCGCAGATCGAGCGCGATCCGCGGATGGTCGGGCTCTACTCGTCATACCTCGCCGATTGGCACAATAGAATTGGCGATACGCTAACGCTGTTCGCCTTGACCGGACCCATCGACAAGGCGGGTTTCGGGCTCGTCGAGTATGCAGGTCAGCCGCTTGAACAGGCTCCGAAGATGAGAGCCGTGCGAAGCTTCATGGTCAAGAATTCAAGGTAAGGCGGCCGCAGTCTCTAAACGCTATCTTCCAGTATTTCGGGCCGTTTTCCCATGGCTGCCGCGACGAGCGTGCGCACCGTGCGGCTGGTAGACGCTTGGTCGGACATATGCTCGAGCGCGAACTTCTTGCCAGCTGAACCGAGACGCTCGGCTAGCGCACTGTCCTCCTTCAAACGGCGAATTGCGTCGGCAACGGCCTCGGCGTCTCCCAGCGTCACAGCGATACCGTTAAAATCGTCGATCAAATAATCAGCGATGGGCGCCACATCGCTGAATATCTGCGGCTTCCCCAACAGCATGGCGCTGACGGCACTAATGTGTCCTGCACCCCTGTTAGAATCTGTCACGAGTACAAGATGCGCAAACGACCGATCGACGTAACTCAGGCATTCCTCCATGGGCCTGTCGACCAGTAGCGTGACGTTCGCCGGAGGCCTGGCGGGATAACGGCTCGCCATATAACCGGCGGTGATCACGACTGCGGGTACGCCCGAACGCTCAGCGGCCGCGTAGAGCGTGGCAAGGTCGCGGTTGTTGCGTCCGACCATCGTGACATACGGCTGGTCCGGAACCTTCACCTTGGCCCGAGAGAAATCCGGCAGGTCGTAGCCCCAGTAGGAGAAGACGAAGCGATCGGCAGGGATGTCGTGCACCTGGGCAAACAAGCGCGCCTCGGCGCGTGAATGAACAAGGAACAGCGCAATCCGACGCCAGACGCGGTTCAGGAGCGCGTCAATTGGCCTGAAACCGGTAAGCGCCAATCTTCTGGACGATTGGTTGAAAGTGAGCGCAACTGCCTTCGCTTTCACACGACTGAAAAGCAGACGCAGGCAGAGCGCCCAGGTCAGGAAATACTCGCTGGCTGCGACGACGTTGTAGTTCGAAAAGTCTCGCCGGCACTGCAAAACGTCCAGGATTCCGCGCGCCGGGGCGTAATCGCTGACTGCAACACAGTCGATTTCCCAGCCCTGCGCCTCGAGCGGCGCAGCGAATGACGGCCGAGCACCCGGCTCCTCTCCCCGGAAAAAGTATAGCAGCCTTGGCCCCTCGCCCGGACTGCCTGACCCACTATGAAACATTAGCGGAGTTACGGCGCATATAGAGGCAATTTACAAGCACGATGACGCGGTTGACACTGTATAGGAAGGCCGCGACACATCGCCCCATTAGTAGAAGCTTCAATTTCGAACGTCGTTTGCGACCACTTGCAAAGGTTCACCTGATGGCGACCGCCCCGGCTCGGGCAGCCGAACGCCCGCGACCGGGGCCACTTCGACTTCAAGCCGTTCTTTGGAACGCCCTCGGCCCAGGTTCGATTGCCTACGCGCTCACCGAACTGCTCGACAACATGCCCAAGGGCGCTGTTGAGCGCAGACTTTGGTGCTTGAGCTCGGACCCCCTTTCGCCACACGAATACGACAGCCCTGCGCTGCCAACGATTGTCTATCGCGCGCTTTGCAAGGCCCGGGTGCCCGCGACAGTGCAGGGCCGCATCGCAAGCACAGTCGCCCTACGCTCGATCAAGGCGGGCGACATCGTGTACATATGGCCTCCATACGATCTGCGCATGATCAAGCGGGCTCAGGAGCGCGGAGCGATCGTCGTTGCCGAGCGCACCAACTGCATGGGGCCGATGGGCCTCGACGTGCTTTCGCGCGCCTACGCAAGGCGCGGCTTGCCGCTGCCGGATGGATGGTTTCCGGCGGACGGCATGCGTGAAGAACACGAGCAGATGCTGCAGTGCGACTTCGTCACCGCAGCCAACGCACTCGCGTCGCAGAGCCTCCGCGACGCCGGTGTGCCGGACGACCGGATCCTTGAAACCTCCTATGGCTTCAGTCCGAGCCGCCTCGCTCGTGCCATAGGCATTGAGCGTCCTCGACGGCCGCCGGTGTTCGCGTTCGTGGGGCTGGGGATCGTACGCAAGGGATTGGATGTGCTTCTCGAAGCTTGGGCGCGAGCAGGCGTTAACGGCACTCTGTTGCTCGCGGGACACGTCGACGAGGACATCCGCGTCGCGTACGCAGACATATTGGCTCGGCCGGACGTGCAGGAGCTCGGCTTCGTCAAGGACATCGCAGGCGTCTACGCCGCCGCCGACGTTTTTGTCTTTCCCTCACACGAAGAGGGTGGCCCACAGGTCATCTACGAGGCGGCTGCGTGCGGGCTCGCGTCGATCGTGAGCCCGATGGGAGCTGGACGCATTGTTCGGCACGAAACCGAATGTTTGATGATCGATCCTCTGGACGTGGATAGTATTGCAGCTGCTCTCACGAGGCTGGCCGAGGACGAGCCGCTGCGTCGAGGATTGGCCTTCCGCGCCGCTGAACGATCTCGGGATTTTACCTGGGCCAAGGTCGGGGCCCGGCTTTACGATCAGTTCTGTGCAATCTGGAACCGCTTTAGTTCCGAAAGTGGCAAGGCCGACGTGACGGAACTCGACCGCGTAAGCGGCGGCACGACGAACCGCTAAGATGCCCCGCGTTAGCGTACTGGTTCCCGTATTCAACACGGCACAATATCTCCGTGATGCATTGGCGAGCATTCGAGATCAGCGGTTTGGCGATTTCGAGCTGGTCGTGCTGAACGATGGTTCGACCGACGAATCCTCTGGAATTCTCAGGGATTTTGCCTGTCTTGAGCCGCGGATGCGGCTAATAGAACGGTCCAACCGGGGTCTGATCGAAACGCGGAACCAGCTGTTGGAGGAAGCTCGCGGCGAGTTGATTGCCTGGATGGATTCCGACGATCTGTCTCATCCCGACCGTCTTGAGCGACAAGTCGCAGCATTCGATTCCGATGTATCGCTAGTGTGCCTGGGCACGAACATTCAGCTGGTGGATCCGCAAGGCCATGACTTGGGCATTGAAGCATATCCAGAGGACGATCAGGGAATAAGGGCAGCACAGAGGCGTGGCGGCGGTCTCCGCTTCGCGTCCACTATGCAACGGCGGACCGCCGCGATTGCAGCTGGTGGTTTTCGACACCCTTTTAGAATGGGCGAGGACTTGGACTTCCTGCTTCGCGTCGCAGAACAGGGCCGCCTCGCCAGCTTGCCCGACATTCTTTACGTCTACCGGCAGCACCTGCTCAACACGTGCACTGCATTGGGCCTGAACTGGCCGGAATATTGTTCCGTGATCCTCGAACTTGCTTGCGAAAGGCGCGAACGAGGCAGCGACCGGCTGCAGCGCGGCGAAGAGATAGCCCTGCCGGAAATCAAATCCGGGGACGCGCGCAAGCTCGTTCCGATCGTGCTCCTCGATTGGGCTAGAGGGGCGCTAGGAGCAGGTCATCGCATGCGCGCCATTCGCTATACGTTGAGGTCGATCCGAACCTCTCCGCTGCAACGCGCCGGCTGGCGACAGCTTGCAAAGCTGCTGCTCTTCACGTGACCCGGGCACGCCACTCCCAAAGTGAGCGAAACCGGCGCCATCGGCTCGTTCTTTCACAGCGGCGCGTCTGATAGGAAGATCAGATGGATGCTACGACAGTTCGTGGTTGGCGCCGATTACGCGTGACGGGGACCTCGGCGCTCGCGCTCAGCACGGTCGCAACCAACCTAGTGCGGATCGTCAGCACTGTGTGCCTGACGCGGCTGCTCTCGCCGGACGTCTACGGCATCACCGGCGTGATCATGTCAGTCTTCTACATGATCAACATGGTCACCGACATCGGGCTGCAAGCCTACGTCGTCCGTCACGAGCGAAGCGACGACCCTGATTTCCTGAGTTCGGTATTCACGATCCATGCTATTCGCGGCGTCGTTTTGGCGGCGATCGGAGTGCTGCTCGCCTGGCCTCTGTCGATTCTGCTCGGCAAACCCGAGCTGATATGGCCTTTGGCGGTCACATCTTTGGTCTTCGTCATCGACGGGCAGGTCTCCCTGCACCAGTTCCGCGCGCTCAGGGACGGCAAGGTACAGCGCTTTGTTCTGATCGACCTCGTGACCGGCATCAGCCAGACCGTGGCGGCAATCGCGCTCGCTTTCGTTCTGCGCAATGTCTGGGCGATCGTCGGGTCGATGTTCATCGCGAGCGCGCTTCGATTGTGGGCGGGTTACGCATTGTTCCCGGGCAGTCGCCACACCTTCCGGCCCGACCGAAGCATCGCCTCGGATCTCTGGCGCTTCTCTCGAGTGATCGGGGTATCGAGCGCGCTGACCCTGGTGATCACCCAGGTCGACAAGCTCGCCATGGCGCGAATCCTGCCGCTTAGCCAGTTCGGAATCTATGTCATCGCCGCGTCGCTGGCCGCCGCGCCCACGGTCTTTGCCTTCAATTATGCCTCGGCGATCGTGTACCCTGCCGTCGCCGCTGCCTGGCGAGACGATAGTTCGATTGCAGACGCTTACTACCGCTGCTGGGGCCGCTTCTTCTACCTATACGCATTGGGTGGAGGTGCGCTTATCGGGCTTGCGAACTTCGTTGTCCGACTGCTCTACGACCCTCGTTATATCGGGGCCGCGCGCTATCTCTCGATCCTCGCCATCAGCACCGCGCTGATGATGCTGACCCGTGCCATCGAATCTTTGCAGGTCGCAAGCGGCCGTCAACGCTTCGCGATCGAATCCAACGTGCTTCGGCTCGTTGTGCTCGTTAGCGGCGGCCTGCTTGCCCTCGCGCTCGACAATGCGATGGTCCTCGTCTTCGCCCTCGGCATGGTTGAGGCGTCGGTCTATTGTTTCGGCCTGATCAAAATGGCCGGCCTGCATCAGGTCCGCTGGATGCGGGAAGTTTCGATTTGGCTGACTCTTGCCGCGGGCTTCGTCGTGGGAGAACTAGTCAGCTTGGCTGGCCGAGCGCTGTTTCCCCAGCTCTAACCACTGTAACTACTGCGCCACGGCGACCTGAGGCGGAGAGGCTTTCTCGATCGTCCTCGGCGGGCTCACCAAAGATGTTCGGCGCGCCCGCGCGGTGCTGGCGATGGAACCCGCAAGCAGGAAGATGATCGAGATCTGACCCGAATTCGGGATGGAGTCGACGATGTACACAGTGAGTATCAAAGCGAGGCCGCCTCGAACCAGATTTGCCGGGGTCGCCTCCTTATCCATGGCACGAAACGCCCGGAACTGCGCCACTGCCAAAAGGCCGAACAGCGCAAGATATCCGAACCAGCCAAAGGCACCGTACTGGATGATCCAGGCACCATCGGTGACGGAAATATCCTGGCCGGTCCATTTGTCGAAGATCCGATTGCGCCCCATTGCGCCCCACCCGAGTAGAGGTTTTTGATTCGCCTTCGCCAGGAGCTGTTCTTCATTTTCGACCCGTGTCTGGAATGACTTGTTCCTATCCGTGCTGACGGCACTCGCCACATTCGACACCAGTTGGATCGGGCTAAGCTGGTGGGTGCGCAGGAAAGGATAAGCGCAGACGAAGAGGGACGCGACGCAGCCGATCATCACCCACGTGCGCGGCCGCGTGAACAGGATTAAGGGCGCGAGCAACACAGTGTAGATCACAGGGCCCAAGGACTTGCAGAGCAACAGCAGGCCGCTGAGATAAGCGGCGACCAAGCCGGCCTTTTGCCCGAAGATTGGCGATCGCATCCGGAGCAGAACAAGCGCTGCCATCAACGCGAGCGCCGTGAACAACGCCAGAGCCAGCCCATGGGAGAAGAATACTACCGGGCGGAAACCGCCGGCGCGGATCTGCTGGGCGAAGCTCGCATGCGGGAAGTAGCCGTACACCCAGCGGTGGAGCTGCGGGCTCATGCGGATCTCGAACAACATCGGCAGGCTGTAGAAGAGCATAGCCGTTGGAAGAGCTTTGAGCAGCAGCGCGCGGGCATTGTCCGTGGAAAGGAATCGGGAGCCGATATAGGTGGGGACGAGCAGCAAGAGATTTCGCCCGGCGAACTTCAATCCGTCTAGCGGATAAAAGCCCGGCACACTTTTGCCTGCGGTCTGGAGCTCGTAGCTGTTGGTGAAGCTCGAGAGAATTGGCGAAATCACGAAAGCCAAAGAAAACACGTAGAGAAGAAATGAGCGCCGCGGCCGCGGCGCCTGGGATCCGTAGATCCAGCACAGTAGCAGCGTGGCAACTGCGGTCACGCTCATCTTGTCCAGAGGCGGCAGAAGCGGAGCATCGACCTCAAGCGTCGAGGGCAACAGCAAGAACCCGCCGAGCAAGGACCAGATCGCCGCTTTCGCGAGCGGCAACCGGTTGAACAGCACGAGGCAGACTACGGGCCAGCCGAACAGCGCAATATAGGCGAACCAATTCGGGATGTTGCCGTCTCCACTTAGCGCCCGATGCGGCGATCGACAGAAAAGCTAGACCGTGGCGCTGCCCGGCTCAAGTTCTGTCGGAATGGATCACCGCTCCTGGGCCCGAGGCGAGATGAACACGGAATCGAATCTCCGCAGCTTCGGACTGTTCTCTGGAGGAAATTCCCACTGGTCATAGAAGCCGAACAGACGATAGCCGAACGGGTGCAGATGCTCGCAGGTGTCGAAGAGCTGCGTGTGATAGGAAATGTCAGGATCGATTGCCGTTTCGAGCCTGATGATCGCGATCCGGCTTTCCGAAAGGAGTTGGGCGGCCCCAGACAGGACGGGCAGTTCGTGACCCTCGACATCAATCTTGAGCAGGTCGATCTGCCTTACGCCGTTTGCCGCGGTGAAGCGGTTAAGCGTGTCGATTTCCACGATGTCGGTGGGCGTCTCATCATGCGAAGCGATGCGCGCCATTGAGGGGTGCCTCGGGTCGAAGTGAAACGGCAGTTTCCCCGGTTGTGCCCCCATGCCGAGCTGGTGAAGACGGATCTCCGGCTTGCCAACGAGGTTGGACTTCATCCGGGCGAAGTTGCCCGGGTGCGGCTCAAACGCCCAAACTTCGGCCTTGGAGAATTCGTCGCTGAATTCGATCGCGGTCATGCCGATGTGTGCGCCGACGTCGAAGATGGTGCGGACTTGGACGTGAGGGAGCCGGCTGCGGATGTCGCCAACGAAGTCGTGGCCAACTCCTTCGATGCGATTCCGTCTCAAGTTTCGTAGCCGTCTACCTACAGCATGTCGAAGATCTTCAAGACGCATTGACGGTTCATACAGCCTAGAGGTTGGCGGAGAAGAGGCTAACGATCAGTGTTCCGCCAGGCTGGAGCTTACCAAGTGTAGCAGGTTGGCGATGGCGTGCCATTCTGGGGCAAGTGGTTGAGGCTTCTTTCGCACCGAATTGAAATGCTTGCTCTTGCGTCCTCTATCCGTTCGACTTGATATATTGCTCAACGTGTTGGAGCCCAGGCTTGAATCACCACGTCTTCGAATGTTTCGAGCAGGTGCGGATCATCAATCTGGTCGATCGGCCGGATCGCCGTCGCGAGATGATCGGCGAGCTGAATCGCATTGGCGGTCTGGCGCCGAATATCGGCTTTTTCGAAGCGCACCGACCAACCGATCCCGGTGGTTTTCCAAGCATTGGCGCACGCGGCTGCTTTGAAAGCCAGCTCGCGGTGCTTCGGTCGGCTCGCGATGCAAACGTGCAAAGCCTGCTGCTCCTCGAAGACGACGTGGATTTCACTCGCGACGGCCGTGCCCGATTAAGCGGCCTCCTGCCCGAGCTTTTCAGCCGTAGGTGGGAATTCTTCTACGGCGCCCACCTGCTTCCGGCGAACGGCCGGCGAGGCTTGGCGGATGTTCCGCCGGAGGAGCCCGTGCTCACGGCCTCGTTCGTCGGCTTCGCGGGCGCTGTCCTTGAGCCTCTGGTCGACTTCCTGGAAGGCATTCTGATGAGGCCGCCAGGATCACCCGACTTTGGGCCAATGCACGTTGACGGCGCCTATACTGTTTTTCGCTCATTGCATCCGGAGCTAGTCACTCTTGCGGCGTTCCCAACGCTCGGGCGACAGCGCAGCTCTCCATCGGACATCACGCCCGGGAACATGCTGCTCGACCGGTGGAGCGGCACACGGCCCCTCGCCAGGCTCTTGCGGCGCGGATACAACGCGCTGCGGCGTTACTGACGCGGGGACCGGGCGAGCGGATGGCCGACTACGTATATTTGGACCAGCCCCGCGCGGACATCTACAGGATGATTCCGCCCGATGGACAGGTGATCGGAAGCATCGGCTGCGGTCGAGCAGCTACCGAGGCGCAGCTCGTCCGCGAAGGTCGTGAAGTGCACGGCGCGGACGTCTCATCCGAAGCGATTGAAGCCGCCCGCACGCGTCTGACCAGCGCACGGGTCATCGAACCCGGCGAAGAGACCCCATTCGAAGAGAACTCGCTTGACGGACTCATTCTGGCGGACGTCCTCGAACATCTTCCGATGGCCTGGCTGAAGCTTCAATCCTTCAGTCGCGCAGTGAAGCCGGGCGGCTGGGTCGTGATCAGTGTACCGAACAACCGGTACGTTGAAGCGCTGGTGCCACTGCTGTTCAAGGGCGACTGGCCCGAATACCCGATGGGAATATTTGACGAAACTCATCTGCAGGTGATGACGCACAAACGGCTCAACCGCTGGTGTGAAGCGGCGGGACTGCGCAAGGAAGCCGAATTCGACTTTTACGACTTTCAGTTCCTCAAGCGAAACCTATACCGCGCAGTCAACCTGGCTACTTTCCGGCTTTTCAGAAGCTTTCTCACCTTTGAAGTACAGGCTCGGTACCGGCGAAAGGCTTAGGACACATTCAGGCGACTCCACCCAGCTCGCTGTCTCAATCTGCGGCGCTGGACAGCCACTCGCCGGCTCAGTTAACACCCTCTTGCTCGGTTCCGCGGGGACAGGGGAGCAAAGTGTGAGTGCCGTTCGACCCAAGTCGGCGTCCAGCAAACCGATGTTCGCGGTCCGCGAACGCTGCATCTCCTGTGGCTCGGATCGGTCGGTCGAACTCAGCTGGGGTCATTTCGGAGACCAGCCACTCCGCGGCTTTATCGAGAGCGACCCCTGGGGCGAGAACCCGATGCCGGCCATCGAACATGACAAATGGGCACTTCATGAGTGTTTGGACTGCGGCCAGAAGCAGCACCGATACATCCTGTCGTCTGAGTGGAACGAAATCCGCTTCTCGAAGTGGATGAGCGAGGATGCGATCCGCCAGTTCGAAGCTCAGCACGGCATGGGCATGACTTCAGCCGTCGATCACGTGCAGCACGTCCTCAGGCTCAAGGGCCTGGGTGTCCGCCGTGTCCTCGATTTTGGCTGCGGCTTTGGTCATTTCCTCGAGATGTGCCGCCTGTTCGGCCTCGACGCAGTGGGCGTCGATCGGTCCAACGCCCGCCGGTCCGGCGCAAACGTTTCAATATTCGTGGATCTAGAGGAAGTGCCCGGCGAATTCGACGCAATCACGATGTTCGAGGTCCTGGAACATCTGGACGATCCGCTCCGAATGCTAGCCGCGCTACGTTCGAGGCTGAAACCAGGCGGCATAATGATCGTCGAAGTGCCCGACACCTCAGGAGTGAAGGGGTTCGCCTCTCGCGAGGATTATTACAAAATCCACCCGCTAGACCACATCAATGCGTTTACGCCGGAAACACTGGTCGGCATCATGCGGCGCGCGGGCTTTACCCCAATTGCCAAGAAGCCGGCGTTTGTTGCCACATCGCTTGAGCGCGTCGCCAAGGACATCGCCAAGGCCGCGCTCAAGCAACGATCAAGCCAACGGTATTTCCAGATGCTGTGAGAGCGGCACGCGTTAGAATGAACTCAGCGGCACGAGGATGTGGTTCGGGAACGCCCCGCTTTGCTGCATCCCCTTCACCTCCCGACTGTCGCCAACGTTGCCGGCCGAGCAAGTGAGGTGGCCGTCGAGGCAATTGGTTTCCCAGATCGCTTTGACCGTCGGAGACCACGCTTCCCAATAGTCCATGTGCAAGGTTGTCCCCGCTGGTGCTCCCGGCGCCATCTCATCGCTCGACAGATGCCACTTTCCGGCGAAGAAATTGTCATCGACCGAGAAGAACGCCTGAACCGCAATCTCCGGAATCATGTAGGGGTGATCTGCCGGGCACGCGACCGGCGCGCCGAACGCCATGTGTGAGCGGTGGTCGGCAGCATCGAGGTTCTTGCCATCCCAGCAGTCGGGAAACGTCAGATAGACGCGTAGCCACGCACCTGCGGGGCATTTGCCGGTGGCGAGGATATCCGCCATCGTGTGCTTGACCCCTGTGTAGCTCGCGCCTGTGCCATCCTTAGTCACGCAATCGAAGCCCATGGCCCAATAATCGCGACTATTCGTGTCGGCAGGACCGCCGTTCATCGTCGCCATATTGTACCCGAGAATGAAGCGTAGCCCGTTCGGCATAGGAACGCACTTGCCAATGACGGCGGGATCGGTCGTGACCTTGCAGTTAGGGTCGGTCACCGGGAAGCGCTTGTAATAAGTGTTGATCCAATCGGGCTTGACGGCATTTCCTGCCCCGTCGAGCATCGCCGGCATCCAGTAGGCCGACCGCTGCGGCGACTGATCGGTGCTGCGGGTGCAGGTCGAGCCTCCGGTGGTGCGCAGGCTCTGATAATTCGAGCTCGCATTCGTTCCGGTGTTGCCGAAGAACTGGTGAAGGTGCGATTTGCCCGGT
>Ga0207690_10002280_pt1 | contig 11697 bp, 12 predicted proteins | sample KBSC23metaG_FD_184315 | JGI IMG/M metagenome (GOLD analysis project Ga0207690, IMG submission 184315) | Corn rhizosphere microbial communities from Kellogg Biological Station, Michigan, USA - KBS C2-3 metaG (SPAdes) (version 2) | ecosystem: Host-associated > Plants > Roots > Rhizosphere > Soil ...
GCCGGTGTCGAGGCGCGGGATGTTCGGCGGCGTGCCCTCCGGTTGCGTGGGCAAGGCGGCGAGCCACTCCTGCAGCGCGTCGAGATCGACCCGGGGCGATTCGATCTGCAGTTGCGAGATCACCGTGGGGCCGCCGAGCAGGGTATGCCATGGCAGTACCAGCTGGCCGTGCGCAGCCAGCAGGATCGGCGCGCCGGCGCCTTCGGCGTTGAGCGTGATGCCGTCCAGGTCCAGCGCCGGCCGCGGGAACAGGGTCGGGCTGGCCGGGCTGGCCAGGTTCAGTTCGAGCCCAGCGGTGCGCGCCTGGGTCTGCAGCATGCGGGTGAAGCGCTCCGGCTGCAGCAGCAGGTAGACGGCGACCACTGCAGCGAGCACCACCGCCAGCGCGAAGCCGCTGAGTGCCAGCAGGATCAGCCGCAGTCGGCGCGACATGCGTTCAACCTCGCTTGCGTGGTTCAGTCATGGCCCTGCGTCCCGCCGCCGAGGCTGGCCGGCAGCAGGCCGTCGACGAAGGCCTCGGCCTCGAACGTGCGCAGGTCGGTGGCGGTTTCGCCCAGGCCGACGAAGCGGATCGGCAGGCCGAACTCGCGCGCCAGCGCAAACACCACGCCGCCCTTGGCGGTGCCGTCGAGCTTGGTCACGACCAGGCCGGTGACCCCGACGATCTGGCGGAACTGGCGGACCTGGTTCACCGCGTTCTGGCCGGTGGTGCCGTCAATCACCATCAGCACCTCATGCGGCGCGTCGGTGTCGAGCTTCTTCAGCACGCGGGCGATCTTGCCCAGTTCATCCATCAGGCCGCCCTGGGTATGCAGCCGGCCGGCGGTATCGGCGACCAGCACGTCGGTGCCGCGCGAGCGCGCCGCCTGCAGTGCGTCGAAGATCACGCTGGCGGCGTCGGCGTCCTGGCCCTGCGAGATCACCGGCACCTGGTTGCGCTCGCCCCAGGTCTTCAGCTGCTCGACCGCGGCGGCACGGAAGGTGTCGCCGGCGGCCAACATCACCGCGCACCCTTCATCGCGCCAGCGGCGGGCCAGCTTGCCGATGGTGGTGGTCTTGCCGGCGCCGTTGATGCCTACGACCAGCACCACGAACGGCTGCTTGCCGCGCACTTCCAGCGGCTGCTCGACCGGCTTGAGCAGGGCGACCAGCGCCTGGCGCAGCGCGGCCAGCAGCGCCGCGGCATCGGCGAACTCGCGCTTGTGCATGCGCTTGCGCAGGCCTTCGACCAGCTCGGTGCTGGCCTCGACGCCGACGTCGGCGGTGATCAGGGTGGTTTCCAGTTCGTCGAGAAGGTCGTCGTCGAGCTTGGGATTGCGCACGAACAGCGAGCCGAGGCTGCGCGCAAAGACGTTGCCGGACAACCGCTCACGCCAGCCGCGTCTGGTCGGCGCCGGCTCTTCGGCGATGGGTTCGCCGACCGGCGCCACGAAGCGCTCGGTTTCGGGCCGGGTTTCGGCGGGGGCGGGAACTTCCGCCAGCGCTTCGTGCAGGGGTCCGTCGCCGCTTTCCGGCACGACGGCGTCGGCAGGCGCCTTGGCGGTGGTGTGCTCCGCCTCCTTGCCGGTGGGCTTTTTCTTCCAGAACTTGAGCATTGCGGCCGTGATTCAAAGACAATGGCCGGCATGCTAACACTCCAATCTGTACTGGCTGCTGAGGGTCCGGCCGGCAAGGGCACGGCGGCATGAATGGCGGGCGCAGGGCCGCGACGGGGCGGATCCGCATCATCGGCGGCAGCCTGCGCAATTCGCGGCTCGAGGTGCCGGAACTGCCCGGCCTGCGGCCCACTCCCGAGCGAGTGCGCGAGACCCTGTTCAACTGGTTGGCGCCGGTGATCGACGGCGCGCGCTGCCTGGACCTGTGCGCGGGCACCGGCGCGCTCGGCATCGAGGCACTGTCGCGTGGTGCGGCCGGCGTACAGTTCGTCGAGCGCGATGCGCGCGCGGCGCAGGCGCTGCGGGCCAACCTGGCGCGGCTCAAGGCCAGTGCTGGCCAAGTGGCGGTGCTCGATGCGGGCCTGTACCTGCAGGGCGCGGCGCAACCGTACGACCTGGTCTTCCTCGATCCGCCGTTCGCGCTGGAGCTGTGGCCGGCGCTGGCGCGGCAACTGGAACAGGGGGGCTGGCTGGCCGCGCGGGGCTGGGTCTACGTGGAATCGCCACGCGGCGATGCGCCGGTACTGCCGCCGAACTGGCAGTTGCACCGCGAAGGCCAGGCCGGCGAGGTGCGCTTTGCGCTCTATCGGCGCGCGCTTCCGCTAAGCTAGGGCCACAACCACTGCCGCTTCCGTCTCGTGAGCAAACCATTGGGCAATCCGCGCTTGGCCGTCTACCCGGGTACCTTCGATCCGATCACCAACGGTCATACCGACCTGGTGACGCGGGCCGCACCGCTGTTCGACAAGGTGGTGGTGGCGGTGGCCGACAGTTCCAGCAAGGGGCCCGGCTTCAGCATCGGCGAGCGGATCACCCTGGCGCGGCTGGCGCTGGCCGACCTGCCGAACGTGGAGGTGCGCGGCTTCGACTGCCTGCTGGCCACCTTCGTCCAGGATATCGGCGCCGGCGTGATCATCCGCGGGCTGCGCGCGGTGTCGGACTTCGAATACGAGTTCCAGCTGGCCAGCATGAACCGGCATCTGATTCCGCAGGCCGAGACGCTGTTCCTGACCCCGGCGGAACAATACAGTTTCATCTCCTCCTCGCTGGTGCGCGAGATCGGCCGCCTCGGCGGCGATATCTCCGGTTTCGTGCATCCGGCGGTACAACAGGCCATGCGGCAGCGCTGGCAGAAGGGCCGGACCGGCCACAACAAGCAACCCGAAACGGAAGGTGACCACCATGCGTAAGTTCGCTCTCATCGCTGCCATCGCGCTGACCGCCAGTCTGGCCCTGAGCGCCTGCGGCAAGCACGAATCTGCCGAACAGGCCGGCCAGCAGGCCAGCCAGCAGGCGGCCAAGCCGACCGATCCGAACGACACCAAGGCGTGGAACGCCTACCTCGGCCAGATCGTGCAGAACAACATGCAGGGCATGAAGGCCGACCGTCCGTATCCGTATCTGGTGCCGGCCGGCGACTCCGAGGAAGCGGTGGCCGGTCGTGGCCGTCAGCTGTCGAACGTGCAGGACACCGTGGCGCGCGGTGTACTGCCGGGCAACATGCTGGTGTTCGCCGGTCCGGATTCGGCCAAGACCGCCGACCTGGTGACCGAGGCCTTCAAGGATGCCAAGCCCGGTTCGTTCAAGGACGTGATCATCCTGTTCATCGGCGACCAGGCCGACCAGCCGCGCGTCGACGACGCGTTGAAGTCGACCGGCGCCACGGTCCGTTTCGTCGCGATGTAAGCGTCATCGCCGCGCCGGCAGCGCCGGCGCGGACCTGCACCGGCGCCCTCGCGCAACGGGGGGCGTCGAGTGGCTGGTCGCTGCGAGGCTGCCAGCGCAGCGTGCGCCTCCCCGGGCGTCGCACCCCAGCATGTAGTATCGACTGCCATGTCCCTGAAAATTCTCGACACCTGCGTCAATTGCGACGTCTGCGAACCGGCTTGCCCGAACAAGGCAATTTCGCTGGGCGAGGAGTTTTACGTGATCGACCCCGCATTGTGCACCGAGTGCGTCGGCCATCATGACGAACCGCAGTGCGTGGTGGTGTGCCCGGTCGAATGCATCATCAGCGACCCGGACCACGTCGAATCGCGCGAGCAGCTTGAACTCAAGTACCGCCAGCTGATGGCGAAGGAGCCCGCGGCATGAGGTTTTCCATGAGCTGGCGCCGGCCGTTGTCGGGTGTCTTGTCGTTGAGTCTGCTGCTGGTCGGCGGCGTCGCGTTCGCCGCCGATGGCGCGCCGAAGACGGCACCGGTCGCAGCGGTCCACGCCGCGCAGCAGCGCCCCGGCCATGCGGCCATCGCTAGCGCGAACTTCCATGCCACCGAAGCCGGCTTCGAAGTGCTGGCCAAGGGCGGCAACGCGTTCGACGCCGCAGTGGCGGTGGCGGCCACGCTGTCGGTGGTGGAGCCGCAGAGTTCCGGCATCGGCGGCGGCTTCATGGCCGTACTGCACCGGGCAAAGGACGGCCGCAACATCTTCATCGACGCGCGCGAGACCGCGCCGGCGGCGGTGAATCCGAAGGACTACCTCCACCCCGACGGCAGCCCGAACCGCGATACCGCGCTGAAGGGGCCGCTGTCGGCCGGCATCCCGGGCCAGCCGGCCGGCCTGGTGCTGCTGGCAAAGCGCTACGGGCGCCTGTCGCTGCAGCAGTCGCTGGCGCCGGCGATCCGCATCGCCCGCGACGGCTTCGAACCGGATACGCGCCTGCGCAATGCGATCGCCGAAGAACACAAGGACCTGCAGCGCTGGCCGGCGTCGGCAGCGAAGTACCTGCCGAACGGAAAGCCTCCGGCGAAAGGTGCGATCTGGCGCGACCCTGACCAGGCGCGCACGCTGGAACTGATCGCGGCCCATGGCGACGACGGCTTCTATCGCGGCCAGACGGCGCGGAAGCTGGTCGATGCGGTGCGTGCAGCCGGCGGCAACTGGACACTGGCCGATCTGGCGAACTATCAGGCGAAGGAGCGCACGCCGATCAGCGTGGACTATCGCGGCTACCAGATCATCACCGCGCCGCCGCCGTCGTCCGGCGGCGTGGCGATCGCCGAGATCCTCAACATCCTGTCGGCCTACGACCTGACGAAGATGGATGCCGCCACGCGCGTGCACTACATCGTCGAGGCGATGCGTCGTGCGTTCCGCGACCACAACGACTACCTGGGCGATCCGGACTTCGTGCAGATGCCGCTGGACATGCTGCTGTCGCCGTACTACGCCGCCGGCCTGCGCCAGGGCATCCTGCCGGACCGGGCCACGCCGTCGTCGATGCTGCCGCGCGCCGAGGCGCCCGAGCCGGGCATGCATACCACCCACTTCTCGATCATCGACGCCGACGGCAACATGGCGGCGGTGACTTCGACGGTGAACTACACGATGGGTTCCAGCTTCGTCGCCGCCGGCACCGGCGTGCTGCTCAACGACGAGATGGACGACTTCGCGCTGGTGCCGAACAAGCCGAACGTGTACGGCCTGCTCGGCAGCACGGCGAACGCGCCGGCACCGGGCAAGCGCATGTTGTCGTCGATGTCGCCGAGCATCGTGATCGGCGCCGACCGCACCGCGGTGATCGGCTCGCCAGGCGGCTCCACCATCATCACCCAGGTGCTGGAAGGCATCCTGCATTTCATCGACGGCGAGAGCGCGCAGCAGATCGCCGCGCACAAGCGCTTCCACCATCAGTACCTGCCGGACGTGGTGAACGTGGAAGAGGGCACGTTCGACGCCGCCACCAGCGATGCGCTGAGGAAGATGGGCTACACGCTGAAGCCGCGCGAGTCGTGGGGCTTCATGAACGTGGTCACCTGGGACCGCCAGGCCAACAAGCTCGACGCCGCCAGCGATCCGCGTCGGCCGTCGGGCCTGGGCAAGGTGCAGTAAGGCCAGCGTATGGAACTGTTCTCACTCCTTGGCAACTCTCAGCAATTGGACGGCGGCGCCATGTTCGGCAACGCTCCTCGGGCGCTGTGGTCGCGCTGGATCGCGCCGGATGCGGAGAACCGGATTCCACTGGCCTGTCGCTGCCTGCTGGTGAAGGATCTGGACGGGCGCAACGTGCTGTTCGAGACCGGCATCGGCGTGTTCTTCGAGCCGGCGCTGCGCGAGCGTTACGGCGTGGTCGAGCCGCGGCACGTGTTGCTGGACTCGCTGGCCGAGGTCGGGCTCACCCACGAAGACATCGATGTGGTGGTGCTGTCGCACCTGCACTTCGACCATGCCGGCGGCTTGCTGGCGGCGTGGGAGGAGGGCCAGCCGCCGCGGCTGCTGTTCCCGCACGCGCGCTTCGTGGTGGGCGCGGAGCACTGGCGTCGTGCGCTGAAGCCGCATCCGCGCGACCGCGCCTCATTCGTGCCGGAACTGCAGCCCTTGCTGGAGGCCAGCGGCCGACTGGAACTGGTCGAGGGCGAGCACTCGCAGACGCTGGGCAAGTCGGTGCGCTTCTTCTTTTCGGACGGCCATACGCCGGGCCTGATGCTGGCCGAAGTCGGCGGCGTGGTGTTCTGCGCCGACCTGATCCCGGGCCGCTTCTGGGTGCACCTGCCGATCACCATGGGCTACGACCGCTGGCCGGAGAAGCTGATCGACGAGAAGCGCGTGTTCCTGGAAGACAAGCTGGCGCGCGACGTGCGGCTGTTTTTCACTCACGACCACGATTGCGCGCTGGCGCGGGTGACGCGCGACGAACGTGGCCGTTTCGGCACTGCCGACGAGCAGCGCGAGTTGCGCGGTGTCCCGCCGCACCGCCAGGCTGGAGTGGCTTGATGGATTGGCGCACGGGAACATCCCTGCGCGGGCTGGTGTTGAACGTCGTCGGCGCCTTGCTGGTATTGGCCGGGATCGGCCTGGTGGCGATCACCGCGCGCAGCCTGCTCAACTACCGCGCCGTGGCCAGCCTGCATGGCGGCGAGGTGATCGACCTGGGCATGAACTCGCCGCCGAGCGGCGGCCAGCACGGCGCCATGGCACGGGTGGTCGGCACGCCGACCGTGGTGGAGGCGCCGCGCGACCCTGACTTCAACCTGCAGGCGAACACCCCGGTGCTGGTGCGCCACGTGGAGATGTTCCAGTGGCGCGAGGTGCGTGTCGGCGGCAAGGTGCATTACGAACTGGACTGGGTCGACCACTTGCTCGATGCCGGCCACTTCGAAGAGCCGCAGGGGCACGCCAACCCGGTCGGCTTCCCGATCAGCGGCAAGCAGTTCGACGCCGGCCTGGTGCGGTTCGGCGGATTCGAACTGGAGCCCGTGCTGCTGCACGCGATACCGGGTACGCAGCGGGTCACGCCGGATCCGGGCGCCTTGCCGGAAAATCTCGCGGCGAGTTTCAGCCGTTATCAGGATTACCTGGTGACCAGCGCGCGGCCGGGGGACCCGCGGTTGGGCGACGTGCGGGTGAGCTGGAACGAAGTGCCCCTGCAGGAGCTGACCATCGTCGGGCGCATCGACGGCGACCGGCTGGTGGCGGCCACCGACGCCGCCGACGGCAAGGGTTACGTCGTGCAGGTCGGCGACGTGCCGGTACTGGACATCTTCCCTGACCTGCCGATCCCGCCCGAGTTCGTGCTGAGCTGGCGGATCCTGGCCGTGATGATGGCGTCGCTGGGTGCGTTCCTGCTGCTCTCGGCCCAGCGCGACCGGCGCGATCCGCTGCTGGCCCTTGGCCTGGGTGCACTGGTCGTGGGCATCGTGGCCAGCGTGCTGTGGCTCGGCGACGACACGCGGACCATGTGCGGCTGGCTGGTGCTGGCGGCGCTCGGCCTGTTGCTCACCGGATGGCGGCTGCGCCGCGCGCGCTGAGCGCACGACCGGCAGTCCGGCCCGCCCTCCTTTTACGCCGTGGCCGGCTTTCCGTTGGCAGAGGCAAACACCTGGTCGGCCCACTGCGTGGCGCCCAGATAGATCGTGGCCATGCGCTGGATGCGCTGCGGCATGGCGTGTTCGCTGGTCAGTTCGCCGGCTTCCCAGGCGAGAATCTGTTTCAGCAGGGGCGCGAACGGGCCACCGCGACCGGTCAGTGCATCGCTGATCTCCGGCACCAGTCGCAGATGGGTCAGCAGGAATTCCATCGGCGCGCACATCAGGGTGTCGAGCAGGGAGAACAGGCCCACGGTAAAGGCCATCTCCGGGTAACCGTTGGGCATGCCGCTGGCCAGCTTCTCGCACATGTGGGCGCGGATCAGCGCGGCGCGCAGCAGCTCCGGCGGGCGATCGTCCATGCCGCACATGGACATGGTATCGATCCAGTTGCGCATGCGCGTGACGCCGAAGAAGATCGCCGCCTGCTGCACCGACTTCAGTTGCCGCGGCAGGGCGAAGTAGGCCGAGTTGACGCAGCTGAGCAGCTTGTAGCTGAGCACCGCGTCGTCGCGGATGATGTTGCCCAGTTCCACCGGCCCGGGGTTGCTTTCCTGCAGCACGCGCATCAGGCGCAGCATGCTCAGCCGGTTGGCGGTGAGCACGGGCACTGCCACCGGTTGCGGGATCAATAGATAGCGCCCCTGGATCGCCTCCAGCGGCAGCTCGAGACAGCGCTCGTAGGTCGGGTGGTCGTTGACGTGGCCGGCAACTACCTGGATTCCCCGCAAGTGCAAGTGCTCGGCATGCTCCTTCAGCCGCTCCGGCGTCAGGTGGCTGGCATCCAGTCGCACCAGTTGCACCATCTGCAGCAGGGTTTCGAGCGACAGGCTGCTTTCCAGATCGGCGCCGGCCACGTCCAGCATGAACTGGCAGCCGCGTTGCGCCATCTGCTGCAGGCGCTTCATCAGCGAAGCGTCGGTAGCCACGTGCGGCTGCAGCACCACGCCGAGGCGCGGTTGGTGCAGCAGCACGTCGGAGTCTTCCGGCAACAGCTCGGCCGGCATGTTCAGGAACGCGCGGTTGCCGCGCACCAGCCGGGTCAGCGCGCCGTCCGTGATGGTCGACAGCACGCACTGCAGCAGGGTCTGTTCGTCACCGGGTTCGCGATGGAACACGATCTCGTAGGCGAACAGCTGGCGCTCGCGGTCGAGCATCGGCACGCGCAGCACCGGCAGCGGCGCCGACGTCGGCAGTCCATCGCGACCTGGCGCGCCGATGGAAGGAGAGGCTGCGGTGGAGGCGTTGGGGTTGCTCATGATCAGTCGTCGCGGTTAACGCGAGGCACGCCGGACAAGGCTGCTTCGTGGTCAGTGGGAAGATCGTCTGCGCGGGCAGGCAGCGGTGCCGTCTCTCATCTCGATGTCATACGGCCGCCAGTACCTGTGAGCGCAGGCTGGCGTGCAACTCGCCGGAGCGGCCATACAGCTCGCTTTCGCCGGCATGGCCGGTCAGCACCGCCAGCGCCCGGCGCGTCTGGTTCAGCCGCTGGCTGACCACGCTGCCGTTGCGCTGGTTGAGCAGGTGGCAATACTGCAGCCGCTGCACGACCTTGCTCCAGGCCGACGTTGCTGCGGCCGCCACGGCCGGCTGCTCGGACGCCAGCTGCCGGCGTTCGGCGTCAAGCTGTTCCAGTTGCAGCATGATGGCCTGCTTGCGCGTGCCGGCCTGATCCAGCGCGTCGCTGTCGCGTGCGTCCAGCGCCGTGCGCTCGGCCTCAAGCACCTGCGCGAGCTGGTCGACCGCCTGCTGCATGTCGCCCAGCACCGCGGCGAGCGCGTCGTCCAGTTCGTGCTGCCACTGCCGGTTCATGCCTTGCCTGTGCCGCCGAGTTGCTGCTCCAGCGCGAGCATGCGGTCGGCGATGCGTCCGGCATCGACCTTGTAGTTGCCGTCGGCCAGCGTCTGGCGCAGGCGTTCCACCCGCGGCGTGTCGATGACGGAAGTATCGACGGTGCGAGCGGCTTCCTGCAGTGCGAGGGCCGAGTCGGTCAGCTTGAGTTGGTCGTCGGCCTGCGGCTTGGCAGCCGCGGAATCCGCCGGATTGGCGGTCGCCGCAGTCGGGCCGTTGCCCGAGCTGCCGGTGGCCTGCGTGAATTTCGGCAAGCTGTTGTTGGGAATGGTCGTATTCATGGGTCCGTTCTCGCTGGGGTGTGGCCCTGTAACAGTCAGATCGGCCGGTTTTGCGGAAACTTTAGCGGCGATTGGCGAAAGCGACGATGTCGGTTTACGGGCTCATGGCAGTGCGACCACCACGCCGGGGGCGCTGACCATCGCATCGACTACCTTGCCCGAGCTTTCATTGCGCACCCGCAGCCGGGCGCCGTTGTCGCCACTGCCCATCGCCACGCCGGTCGCGCGCACTTCGATGCCGTCGAGCCTGGCCACCATTTCCACGCGATCGCCGGCGCGCACCATGCGGCGGCCACCCAGCGCTCCGGGCGACAGCACGCTGCCGGCGGCCAGCGAACGCGTCAGCGTGCGGCCACTCACTTGGCGGAGGTTCTCGATATAGCCGTAGCCGAGCCGAGTGACGTCGCGCTCTTCGGAGCGCACGTCTGCGGCGCCCAGGCCGTCGCCCCGCAGCAGCGGCCGGCTGGTCACCAGCACGCTGCGGAACAACTGCAACTGCAGCGGCACCCGCACGGTCCAGCCGCCGGGCTGTGGGCAATGCACCGGAACCGTCATGCGCGAAGAGATGGCCGCATTGGGGGGAATCGCGGCACGCAGCGGCTTGCTGCAGGTGTCCAGTTGCAGGCGCAGGTCGAGCGGTGCGGAGCTGACCACGACGCGACTGCCCGGCAGCGCGTAGTGCTCGCGCAGGGCCTGTTCGGCCGCAGCCCGCACGCTGTCGGGGGATTGCGTCACGGCCGCAGCGCTGCCGGCACGGGCGCCGCCGGACCAAGCCGTGCCGAGGCACAGCATGGTGACCAGCAGTTCGGTGGCGGCGGCCTGGCGTTTCTTCATGCGTCTTCCAGCAGGGCGCCGAGTTGCCCCAGCAGGGCCTCGCGTCCGGACTCCATCTGCTGCGACAGTTCGGCGGCCTGTTCGAGCTGGCCGTCGCACAGCAGCGTGACGAAGCGGCTGCCTTGTTCGCACAGCCGGGCGCCGCTGTCGTTCAGGCCGGTACTGGCGGGATGACCCTGGTACAGGGCGCCCAGCCGGTCGACGCTGCGGTTGATCGCGTGGGTATCGAACCAGCGCCGGTCCAGCGCGCCCGGTTCCAGCAGCGCCAGTTCCATCGCCTGGCGCAGGTTCAGCGATGCCTCGCGCAGGGTCAGGCTGAGGCTGGCCGGGTCGCGGCCGCTTTCGCCTTCCAGCCAGTCCAGCCCAAGCCGATGGGCCAGCAGCGCGGCACGGTGCAGCGAGTCGGACTGGCGGCGTGCCTCGTTGCCGCGGCGCTGCAGCGCGCCGAGCGCGGCCTGGGCCGCGGTGGCGCGTGCGTGCTGCACGTCGTGGTTCTGCTGCAGCTTGTGGATGCGCCCGCTGGCGGCCTGCAGCACTTCGCTGCCCTCGCGCAGGGTGGCGCCGGACTGGCCGACGCCGGCCTGCGCACGCTCCAGCTGCTGCAGGCCGTGTTGCACGTCGCCGTCCAGCTGCAGCGAGAAGTCGCCGATCGAACCGGTGACGGTCTCGATCTCGGTGGTGGCCAGCGTGGTCTTTTCCGCCAGCTGCTTGACCTCATCGGCGACCACGGCAAAGCCGCGGCCTGCCTCGCCGGCGCGCGCGGCCTCGATCGCCGCGTTCAGTGCCACCAGGTTGGTCTGGTGCGCGATCTCCTGCACCACGCCGGTCAGCTTGCGGATCTGTGCGACCTGTTCGGCCAGCTTGCTCTGGTTGCGGTTCATGGCCGACAGCGCGCTGCGCAGCAGCCGCAGCTGGCCGTCGAGTTCGCTGACGCTGCGCTCGCCGGCCTGTCCGGCCTGGCTGGCCTGGTCGAGGTCGGTACCGATCTGCTGCAGCGCCGTCGAGATACCGGCGCTGCCATCCGTCAAACGGTCGACGCTGCCGCGGCCTTCGCCGGCGGCCTTCTCCAGCGCCGCCTGCTCGCGCGACAGCTGCTGCACCGCACCGAGCACCAGGCTCTGCTGTTCCACGGTCTGCAGCGCCACCGAGGCGGGCGGGCGGCTGGCGACGCGGGCCAGCAGCGGCGCCAGCGTCTGCGCCGCGCGCGGATACCTGCGCCGCAGTGCGGCGACCTTCGCGTCGTCGCCTGCGGCGGCGGCCTCCACCAGTGCAG
>Ga0207690_10002283_pt1 | contig 11693 bp, 12 predicted proteins | sample KBSC23metaG_FD_184315 | JGI IMG/M metagenome (GOLD analysis project Ga0207690, IMG submission 184315) | Corn rhizosphere microbial communities from Kellogg Biological Station, Michigan, USA - KBS C2-3 metaG (SPAdes) (version 2) | ecosystem: Host-associated > Plants > Roots > Rhizosphere > Soil ...
AACATCGAATCGCTGACCTGGACCGGCTGCAGTCAGACAACCGACACCCTCGCTAACGGTACCCTCTCAATCAAGCGGACCGGAGAAAATGAAGGCGAAGTCAGCAGCAAAGGCTTCACAGTGACACTGGGTATCTTCGGCGTCACCTGTACTTATGGCTCGGGCGAAGGCATCAAAATCGGCTTTGTCAAGGGTGGTAGCCGCGCGAGGTGGATTATCAAAACTGTGCTCCGACTGTTTGGAGGCGGCTTCCTCTGTCCCTCCACGGCCGCTTGGGAAGCCGAATACGAAGTTACGACCCCAGCCACTCTCAACATCGTCCCGTAGATCTCGACGATCAGGGATGTAGTTACCTGCGGCCGCCAATTGGGCGGCCGCAGGATTTTGCACAACTGATCGGTCCGCCGCGACCGTCTGTAGCTTCGCGGCGTGCTGCGGATTGGGGGGTCGAATCGGAAGTGGTGGACGCTGGCCGGGGCTTGCGCCGGCCTCTTCCTGCTGATGCTGGACTCGACGGTGGTGGCCCTGGCGTTGCCGGCGATTCGGCATGACGTGGGGGCGAGCTCGGAGGGGCTGCAGTGGGTTATGAACGGCTATCTGCTGACGATCGCGGTGCTGGTGGTGACCGCTGGGCGGCTGGGGGACATGTTCGGGCGCAGGCGGGTCTTCCTGGTCGGGATGGCGATCTTCGCCGTCGGCTCGGTCGTTTCCGGCGCGGCTGGGGACCAGGTGACGCTGATAGTCGGGCGCGTGCTGCAGGGGGTGGGGGCGGCGCCGATGCTCTCGCTCTCGCTGGCGCTCGTCTGCAACGTCTTTCCGGCTGAGGAGCAGCCGCGTGCGCTGGGGATCTGGGCCGCTGTCTCGGCGGTGGCGCTGGCGATCGGGCCGCTCGCAGGCGGGCTCCTGATCGAAATCGATTGGCGGGTGATCTTCTGGATGAACCTGCCGATATCGGTTCTGGGGGTCGCGATCACCCTCGCCGCGGCGCCGGAGTCGACCGACCCCGATGCCGGCGACCACATCGACTGGACCGGCCTGGCGTTCCTCAGCGCCGGCCTTACCGCGGTCGTCTTGGCGTTGGTCCAGGCACGCGCCTGGGGCGCGGGCGCCACCATCGGCCTCGCGGTTTTCGGCATCGTCTGCCTGCTCGCCTTCTGGCGGGTCGAGCACCGCGTTCGTCCACCGATCGTCGAATTCGCCCTCTTCCGCAACGGCCCTTACTTCGGCGCCAGCGCCGCCGCCTTCGCCCTCGTCGGCTCCTACTGGGCGGTGATGTTCTTCCAGCCCCAGTACCTGCAGGACGTGCGCGGCCACTCGCCGATCCTCAGCGGCCTGATGATCCTGCCGGTGACGGTGCCGATGGTCTTCGTCTCGCCCTTCTCGGGCCGCCTGATCGGCCGCTTCGGCGCCCGACAGCTGATGAGCGCGGGGATGCTCTGCGGCGTCCTCGGCCTGCTCGTCCTCACCCGGATCACCGCCGACAGCTCCTACGCGTTGCTCCTCGTCGGCTATCTGCTGTTCGGGATCGCCCTCGGGCTTGTCTACGCGCCGATGTCGACCGCGGCGATGGCGGCGATGCCACCGCAGAAGGCCGGCATCGCCTCCGGGGTCCTCGCGATGGACCGCGTCCTCGCCGGCGCCGTCGCCCTGGCCGCCACCGGCGCCGTCTTCCACGCCCTCTTAGGCGATGGCCACTCCTTCGCCGCCGCCGTAGCCGACTCCACCTGGGTGGCGGTGGCCCTCTGTGCCGCCGGCACCGCCCTAACCTGGCTCTACGTCCGCGACCCCGAGCAGCCGCTGCCAGAGGCCTCGCCCCACCACCAACACCACCACCGCTTCCACCTCTGAGCAGCGCTCAGCATCTGCTGCTTGACAAAGCCCATTCCGACCTGTCCAGTCGGATTGACCCAGACCGCATTCCAGAGCGCTTTATGCCATCCTCATATCGATGCCTTCGTTGTCCGGGGATGAGCTCCAAGAGCTTTCCGAACGTCAAGATCCTCGGCTACTCAGAGCCCTTGACGTAGTCGCTCCCGGCGGCTCCCTGCGCGAGGGAATCGACAACATCGTCCACTCGCGGACGGGCGGCCTGCTGGTCGTCGGCGACCTCGACGACATCTCCCACCTGCTCTCGGGCGGGATCAAGCTCGACGTCGACTACACGCCGGCGATGCTCTACCAGGTGGCGAAGATGGACGGCGCCATCGTCCTCAACGGCGAGGCGACCAAGATCGCCTGGGCCAACGTCCAGCTGATGCCGGACCCGACGATCCTCAGCTCGGAGACCGGCACCCGCCACCGCACCGCCGAGCGCGTCTCCAAGCAGACGACCGCGCTGGTGGTTGCGATCTCGCAGCGGCGCGACGTCGTCTCGCTTTATGTAGAGGGCACGAAGTACATCCTCCAGGACATCCCGGCTGTGCTCGCCAAAGCCAACCAGGGCCTGGCCACGCTCGAGAAGTACCGCCAGCGGCTCGACCAGGTCTCCGCCCGGCTGACCCAGCTCGAGTTCGAGGGCGGCGGCGTCCTCCACGACGCGCTTGCGGTCCTGCAGCGGGCCGAGCTGGTGACGCGGATGGCGGTCGAGGTCGAGCGCTACATCGTCGAGCTCGGCACCGAGGGCCGGCTGATCGAGATGCAGCTGGAGGAGACGATGGTCGGCGTCGCCGCCGACAAGACCGCCTTGATCCGCGACTACTCGGTCGAGGATTCCGAGCAGAACCTGACCGCGGTTCTGCAGGCGCTGGGCCGGATGCCCCACCAGGACGTGCTCGACTTCGGTCGCCTCGCCGAGCTGCTCGGCTACGACCGCAAGGTCAACACCCTGGACTTTCCGGTCGCGCCGCGCGGATACCGGGTGTTGGGCCGGGTCCCGCGCATCCCCAAGCTTGTCGTCCAAAAGATCACCCAGGAGCTGGGCGGGCTGGACGAGGTCCTCAGGGCCTCCGATGAAGAGCTCGCCGCCGTCGACGGAGTCGGGTCCGCCAGGGCCAAAGACATCCGCGAGGGCCTGCGGCGGCTCCAAGAGGTTGATCTGGTCGACCGTTACTTGCAGAGCTGACGGCACTGGGCCGTCGTACAACGAAAGGAGTCACCGATTTCCGAGCTAGACGAGGCCACCGTAGAGGCTGTCTTCGAAGAGGACGTGGAATACATCTGCGACTTCGAGGAGGGCGACAAGGTTGTCTACCCGCATCACGGCGCGGGCCTGGTTATGACCAAAGAGACGCGCGAGCTGATGGGGGAGGAACGCGAGTACCTGACGATCAAGATCCTCCACAACGACCTGACGGTGATGGTCCCTTGCGAAAACGCCGGCAAAGCGGGTCTGCGGCGCGTTATCGACGAGGAAGAAATTAAGAAAGTTACAAACGTCCTCACCGACGACGTCTCCGAGATGCCGAAAAACTGGAACCGTCGTTTCAAGTACAACCGCGAGAAGATCAAGACCGGAGACGTCTTCGAGCTCGCCGAGGTCGTCCGCAACCTCGCCATCCGCGAGATGGAAAAGGGCCTCTCCACCGGCGAGAAGCAGATGTACACCCGGGCGAAGAAGATCCTCGCCTCCGAGTTCATGTACGCGCTCGACAAGGACGAGGACGGCGCCGAGGAATACCTCGACGGCCTCCTCGAGGAGCGCTTCGCCGCCACTGCGGCCTAATCGGCCCGCAGTCACCGCCGTCATCGCGGCCGCCGGCTCCGGGGAGCGCCTCGGAGCCGGCGGTCCGAAGGCTTTCGTGCCCGTAGCAGGGAGGCCGATGATCGAGTGGTCGCTCGACGCCTTCCGGGCGTGCGATTCGGTGCGTTCGATCGTCGTCGCCGCCCCGCCCGGCCACGTTGGCGACCTGGGCGGGCACGACCTCGCCGTCGTTCCCGGCGGAGCCACCCGGGCGCAGTCCGTCTCCAACGCGCTGGAAGCGGTGGGGACCGGCTATGTCGCGATCCACGACGCGGCGCGGCCACTGCTGACCCCGGAGCTGATCGAAGCCCTCGTCGCCGACCTCGACGCCAACCCCGAGGCCGCCGGCGTCATTGCCGCCGCCCCCGTCACCGACACGATCAAGCGTGGTTCCTTTGTCGCCCCTGACACGACTAAGGAACCACGAGTTGTGGAGAGGACTGAGGATCGGGCGCAGTTGTGGCGGGCGCAGACGCCGCAGGTGTTCCGCACCGAGGTGCTGCGCGAGGCGTTGGCGGGGGCGGAGCGGCCGGAGGAGGCGACGGACGAGGCGATGCTGGTCGAGGCGGCCGGGGGGACCGTCCTCATCCATCCCGTCGCCCAGCAGAACCTGAAGGTGACGACGCCGCTCGATCTGCGGGTCGCCGAGCTGCTGCTCGCCGAACGCGGCTGAGTCAGTCCCGCAGCAGCACGTAGACCAGCACCGCGGCGAAGCAGACCTGGCCGACGCCGAAGGCGGTGCCGAGGTTTTTCGCGCCGAGGAGGAGGGCGATAACGGTGCCGCCGGCGAAGCCGAGCACAAGCATCAGGAGGAGCTGACGGCCCATTCGGCGTGAAGTCTATGCTCGCCCCATGCTGACCGACTACCACCTGCACCTGCGCCCCGACGAGGAGGGGAGCGGCTACGAGCGCTACTTCACGGCCGAGAACGTCGAGCGCTACCTCGCCGCCGCAGCGGCGGCCGGGATCGAGGAGCTCGGCGTCTCCGAGCACGTCTACCGGTTCCGTCAGGCGCTCGACCTCTGGCGCCACCCGCTCTGGATCGAAAACGCCGTCGACGACATCGACGCCTACTGCGAGTTCGTCCGCGCCACGCCGCTGCGGCTCGGCATCGAGTGCGACTACGTGCCCGGTGCCGAGGAGCGGATCGAGGCGTTGCTCGGCGCCCGCGACTTCGACTACGTTGTCGGCTCGATCCACTTCGTCGGCGAGGGCGACGCCGCCGTCGACCACGAGGGCTTCGACGTCTGGGAGGGCGACGGCGACGCCGATGAGATCTGGCGCCGCTACTTCGAGGCGCTCGCCGCCTGCTCCCGCTCCGGCCTTTTCGACATCCTCGCCCATCCGGACCTGGTCAAGGTCTGGGGCCGCGCCCGGCCGCTGCCGGACCGCGACCTGCGCGCCTTCTACGAGCCCGCGGTCGAGGCGATCGCCGAGAGCGGGATCGCGGTCGAGATCTCCACCGCCGGCCTGCGCAAGCCGGTTGGCGAGCTCTATCCCTCGCGCCAGTTCGCCGAGATGTGCGTCGAAGCCGGCGCCCCCTTCGCGCTCTCTTCCGATGCGCATCTCCCCGAGCAGGTCGGGTACGAATACGAGCGGGCCTTGGAATTCCTTGACGAGATCGGAGTGGGAGAGATATGCGTCTTCGAGCAGCGCCAGCGCAGCCTCGCTCCGCTCGGGAGCCGCGTCCCCTGACCGTGGTCGGCCTCGGCTATGACAGCCACCGCTTCGCCCCCGGCCGCCGCCTCGTCCTCGGCGGGGTCGAGATCCCGCACGAGCAGGGCCTCGAAGGCCACTCCGACGCCGACGTCCTCACCCACGCGGTGATCGACGCCCTGCTCGGCGCCAACGGCGGCGGCGACATCGGCGCGATGTTCCCCGACGACGATCCCGCCTTCAAGGACGCCGACTCGATCGACCTCCTGCGCACCGTCGTCGGCACCATCGCCGGCCCGATCGTCAACATCGACGCGACGCTGATCTGCGAGCAGCCCCGGCTCGGCCCCTACAAGACGGAGATGGAGCGGACACTCGCCGATGCCACCTCGGCCCGGGTCAGCGTCAAGGCCACCAGCAACGAGGGCATGGGCTGGATCGGCCGCGGCGAGGGCATCGCCTGCATCGCGGTGGCAAGCATCGAGAGCGAATAGTCTTCCGGCTGGTATGGCGAACTCGCGCGTGAGCCTGTCGAGCCTGCGCGGCTCGGTCTCCGACTCGATTTTCGAGGCGAAGGTGCTGCGTGAAGCCGGGATCCTGGCGCCGATGCGCCCCGACAAGGCGCTAAAGATCGGCGGCGCCTTCCTGCGCTGGGGAGCCTCGCCGGCGCTCGGCGTCACCACCGCAGCGCTCCACCACCCGCACGAGCTGGCGATCGTCGACGAGCGCGGCGCCCTCAGCTGGGAGCGGCTGCACCGCCGCTCCAACGCGCTCGCCCACTCGCTGGCGGCGATGGGGATCGGCCACGGGGACGGGGTCGGGGTGATGTGCCGCAACCACCGAGGCTTCGTCGAGGCCACCCTCGCTGCCGCCAAGCTCGGCGCCAGCGCGCTGTACCTGAACACGATGTTCGCCGGCCCGCAGCTGGCCGAGGTGATGAAGCGCGAGGGTCCGAAGGCGCTCGTCTACGACGAGGAGTTCGAGGGCCTCCTCACGGGAGTCGACGGCTCGATCCAGCGGATCGTCGCCTGGTGCGACGGCGAGGTCGAGGGGACGACGCTGGAGAGCCTGATCGCAGGTGGCGACGAGTCCGACCACAAGCCGCCCCCCGACAAGCCCAAATTCGTGATTCTCACCTCCGGCACCACCGGCACCCCGAAGGGTGCCCAGCGCTCCAGCCCCGATGGCCTGCTGGCGCTTGCCTCGCTGATCGACAAGATCCCCTTTCGCAGCCGGATGACGATGATGATCGCGGCGCCGCTCTTCCACTCCTGGGGCTTCTTCCACTTCGTGATGAGCCTGCCGACCGCTTCGACGATGGTGCTGCGGCGGCGCTTTGACCCGGAGGGGACGCTGCAGGCGGTCGAGCAGAGCCGTGCCGACGTCTTGGCGGCGGTGCCGGTGATGGTCCAGCGCATCCTCACCCTGCCCGAGGAGACGCTCGGCAAGTACAGCCTGCCCTCGCTGAAGATCACTTCGCTCTCCGGCTCGGCGCTGCCGGGGGAGTTGGCGATCGAGTGGATGGACCGCTTCGGCGACAACGTCTACAACCTCTACGGATCCACGGAGGTTGCCTATGCAACCGTCGCTACGCCGGCGGACCTGCGCGCCGCCCCCGGCACCGCCGGCAAACCGCCGCGCGGGACCAATATCCGCCTCTTCGACGAGCATGGCAAGGAGGTCCCGCAGGGCGACGTCGGCCGCATTTTCGTCGGCAACGAAATGGCCTTCGAGGGCTACACCGGCGGCGGCGGCAAGGAGATCATCGACGGCCTCTACTCCAGCGGCGACGTCGGCCACATCGACTCCGAAGGGCGCCTCTTCATTGATGGCCGCGACGACGAGATGATCGTCTCCGGCGGCGAGAACGTCTTCCCGCGTGAGGTCGAGGATCTGCTCGCCGACCACGAGGCGGTCGAGGAGGTGGCGGTGATCGGGGTCGAGGACGCCGAGTTTGGCCAGCGGCTGAAGGCCTTCGTCGTCGTCCGTGGCGGGGCCGAGGTCGACGCTGGAGCCTTGACTGCTCACGTGAAGGCCCACCTGGCTTCCTTCAAGGCCCCGCGCGAGGTCGAGTTTCTTGACGAGTTGCCACGGAATGCCACCGGCAAGGTCCTGAAGAAGGACCTGCGCGCTCGCGATAAAGAGACGTCCGCTTAATGCGGCATTTCCGGTTTGGTGCTGGGGGCTTCGCCTCCGGTGCCCGTAGTAGTTTGCGCGGGGAATGAGTAAGCCAGCTCGGCAGCTGCAGCAGGTTGGTGAGGCGACGCGGGCTATGCGTGGCGTGGCCGACCAGGCGCTTGAGTGGGTGCGGGTCAGCGAGCAGCGCGTCGTCGAGGCCGAAGCGCGCGCCGATGCGGTCCGTGACCGGGTCAAAGAGCGGGCGATGCTGACGCTGCGCAAAGTCAGCGCCGAGGCGCGCGAGCGGATCGCCGCCGAGCACAAGGCTCGGACCGAGGCCGACTCCCGCGCTGCCGCCGCGGAGGCTGCTCGCGACCGCGCCGAGAAGTCCTTCGAGGAGTTGCAGCGGCACTCCCAGGTCGAGCGCGAAGAGATCGTCTCCAAGACCGGCAGGGCGAAAGCCGAAGCTGAGCAGGCGGTCGCCCAGGCGCGGGCCGCGGCCGAGAGCGCCGTCGCCGACGCGCAGAAGGCGGCCGAGGAGGAGTTCGAGCGCAAGCTGCAAGAAGCGCGCGAGCAGATCCAGGCCGAGGCTGATCGCCGCATTGCTGCCGCCGAGCAGCGCGCTGCCGATGCCGAAGCCGCCGCGGTTGAGGCTCACGAGCAGGCGGTGAAGATCGAGACCGAAATCGAGCGGCGGGTGATGGACGGGACGGAGGACGTGCGGCGCGAAGCCGAGGAGAGCGTCCGCCGGCTGCTTGAGAAGGTTGAGCACGAGGCCGAGGAGGCGGCCCGTCGCCGTGCTGAGGACCAACTTCGGGTCGAGTCCGACCGGATTCGCGTGCAAGCGCAGAAGCGCGAGGAGCGGGTGCGCGAGGCGACGGAGGACGAGATCAAGGCCAGCGTTGGCAAGGCGCGACGCGAGGCGCGGGCCGCCGCCGATGAGGTTTCGCCTTCATGGCTCCGGGGCGAGTCGAAAGCATCAACCGCCGGCTACCGCACTTTTTGATCTAACCTCGCCTGCGCAATGCGCGAGGTGAGGATCAGGGACACGCTGTCGGGGGAGCTGCGGAGCCTCGATTCGGAAGAGATCGGGATCTACGCCTGCGGCCCGACCGTCTACAGCCGCATCCACATCGGCAACGCGCGGCCGTTCGTGGTGTTTTCGCTCTTCGCGCGGTTCCTGCGCTCGGAGGGGTACCGGCCGAAGTTGGTCGTCAACGTCACCGACATCAACGACAAGATTTACGACGCCGCTCGGGAGGCGGGAAAGGGCTCGGCGGAGTTCGCCGAGGAGATGACCAAGGCCTACTTCGGGGACACCGATCGGCTCGGGCTCGGCCGGCCGGACTCCGAGCCGCTCGCCAGCGAGACCGTCGAGGGGATCGTTTCGCTGATCAAGGAGCTGGTCGACTCCGGGCACGCCTATGAGTCCGGTGGCGACGTCTACTTCCGCGTCCGCAGCTTCGACGCCTACGGCAAGCTCTCCAACCGCCGCCCCGAGGACATGGACCAGGGCGAGGACGCAGGCGCTGCCTCGCTGAAGGAGGAGCGCCTCGACTTCGCCCTCTGGAAGACGCACAAACCCAACGAGGACACCAGTTGGGACTCCCCCTGGGGCCCGGGCCGCCCCGCCTGGCACATCGAGTGCTCGGTGATGGCCGAGCAGGAACTGGGCGCCACCTTCGCGATCCACGGCGGCGGCTCCGACCTCGTCTTCCCCCACCACGAGAACGAGATCGCCCAGTCCGAGGCAGCGGGCCGCCCCTTCGCCCGGATTTGGATGCACAACGGGATGATCGAGACGGACGCGGCGAAGATGTCGAAGTCCGAGGGGAACATCTTTCAGCTCTCGGAGGCGCTCGATCGCTACGGCAGGGAGGCTGTCGTCGCGTATCTGATCTCGGGGCACTATCGGCAGCCGCTGGCATTTGGCGAGGAGCAGATGGAGGAATCGGTTGCCAGAGCCGAGCGGCTTAGGAACTTCTTCAGAGAGCATCCGGGGGGGGAGTCGGGGGAATCCCCGGCGGACAAACAGCGGGGAGGGTCCGCCGGGGATTCCCCCGACTCCCGACTGGCCGCGTTCAGGGATGCGCTGGCTGATGACTTCAATACGCCCAGGGCTCTCGCCGAGGCGTTTGAGCTGGTGGGGGAAGTGAATCGGGGGGACGCACCCGGCGCTGCGGCGTCGGATGTGCTGGCCCAGATGCTGGACCTCGTCGGGCTCAGCTCCCTTACCCAGCCGGATCAGGGAGCTGAGGCTGACGAGGACGCTACGAAGCTGATGAACAAACGTGAGGAAGCTCGGGCTGCCAAGGATTTCGAGCGGGCGGACGCTCTCCGCGACCAATTGGCGGCGATGGGGTGGACCGTGCGGGATTCGGCCGAGGGTCCCAGCCTCGTCCCCAGGGCCTGATGGCGAATCAGTTCATCTATGGGCGCCGGCCCGTCGCTGAGGCGGAACGGGGGAGGCGGCGGGTGCACCGGGTCTGGCGGGCGCCGGAGACCTCCGGTGAGGAGTTAGAGCGGCTCTGCGGATCGCCTGACCACCAGGGGATGGTGGCGGAGGTCGATCCGTATCCGTATGGCGACCCGGTGGCGCTGCTGCGACGGGAGGGAGCGCTGCTAGTTGCGCTCGACCAGGTGCAGGACCCGCGCAACCTCGGCGCTGTCTGCCGCTCGGCGGAGTTCGCCGGGGCGGCTGGAGTCGTGATCCCCGAGCGCCGGTCTGCCGCGATCACCCCTGCCACCTGCAAGGCCTCCGCCGGCGCCGTCGAGCACATCGAAGTAGCCCACGTCCGCAACCTCGCCGACTGGCTGACTAAAGCGAAGGAGGCGGGCTTCTGGATCTGGGGCGCCGATGCCGACGCCAAGCAGCCCCCCTGGCAAACCGACCTAACTGGCCCAACCGTGATCGTCCTTGGCGGCGAGGGTAAAGGCTTGCGTCCGCGTGTAGCCGGCTCTTGCGACGGGCTAATCGCCCTCCCGCAGTTCGGCAAAGTGGACTCCCTGAATGTCTCAGCAGCCGCAACGGCGCTCATCTTCGAGGCCCTCCGTCAGCGGTCCTGAGTTCCTTCGTCTGCAACCCGATTTGCAAAAGTCGCAATTTGGGGTTGACAGAACTCCGCGCGCCCGTAAACTACCCGCTCAATAAGGGTGAACCTCAGCTTGAGGCTCATCTGGTGAATACAGGGCGCCTCTGGGGAGGTAAGCGGCGCCACGACCCTTCAGTCAAGGAGAAGGATCTGTGGCTCTATCGACGCCTACGCAGGAATTGCCGCTGCCGGTCGCGCAGGGCACCACGCGCATCCCCAGCACTAACCCTCAAGCTGAGCTTGATGATCACTACCTGGTTGCTCTTGCCAAGGAGGGCCGGCCGGACGCCTACGACATGATCGTGCGGCGCTACCGCGGCTTCGTCCGCCTCAAGGCCTCGTCCTACTTCCTCCTCGGCGGAGAGGCGGATGATCTGATCCAGGAGGGCCTGCTAGGCCTCTATAAGGCGATCCGCGACTACCGCACCGACCGCGAGTCGAGCTTCCGCAACTTCGCCGAGCTCTGCATAACCCGCCAGATCATCACCGCGGTCAAGACCGCGACCCGCAACAAGCACACCCCCCTCAACCAGTACGTCTCCTTCAGTCAGACCCCGGCCGCGGCCGGCGACTCGGAAACGACCCTGGACGAGATCCTGCCCGGGCCGAGCGTCCACGATCCGGTCAACCAGGTGATCGCCACCGAAGAGCTGGAGAGCCTCGTCTCCTGCCTCTCCGGGGTCTCGGGTGTGCTCTCAGACCTTGAGAGTCGGGTCCTCTCGCTCTACCTCGACGGTCACTCCTACGAGGTGATCGCCGAACGGCTCGAATGCGACACGAAGACCGTGGACAACGCCCTCCAGCGCGTCAAGCGCAAGGTCGGCGCCCACCTCGCGTCCCGCGAGGTACCGGCCTAGGCAGTCTGCGGCAGGTCAGCCAAGACATAGTCGAGTAGTTCCTGCCCGTGGTCCGAGGCGACGGCAACGTCGTCGGCCTTGACCCGGACCCGGTGCAGGGACTGCATGCGTAGTACGTCCCCGTCGGTCCGCCGGTTGGGGAAGATCCCCGCGTAGGAGACGCCGAGGCGCTCCAGGTGGCCGGCGACCAGGGCGGTCGCCGGCTGCTCCAGCGGCAGATCGACGTAGACGGCGTCAAGGCAGGCGCGGTGGAAGAGGTGGTGGCGCTCGGCGCCGATTGCCTCCTCAAGA
>Ga0207690_10002284_pt1 | contig 11690 bp, 6 predicted proteins | sample KBSC23metaG_FD_184315 | JGI IMG/M metagenome (GOLD analysis project Ga0207690, IMG submission 184315) | Corn rhizosphere microbial communities from Kellogg Biological Station, Michigan, USA - KBS C2-3 metaG (SPAdes) (version 2) | ecosystem: Host-associated > Plants > Roots > Rhizosphere > Soil ...
CAGAGCTGCTCGCGCACCGCGTTGGCCTTCGCCCACGCCTCGTCCGAAGCCGTGTAGTTCATCGCCAACGCGGCCCAGGAGAAGGGGCCCGCGCCCAACCTGCGCACGACCTTCGCGATGGGCCGGATCGCGGCCATGCCCTTCAGCATCCTCGCGGGCATGTCCTCCTTCAGCACGTGCGGCAGGAGGACGAGGTAGCTTTCCAGCAGGCGCCTCGAATCCACCGGCTGGATCGGCGTGACCACCGCACCGGCCTCCTCGAGACGTTCGGCGAAGCCCTCGACGTGGCTGCGGACGTCGGCGTCGACGATTAAGTCCGGATCGTCGACCCACAGGCCGACCTTCAGGCCTTTCACCGGCACAGCCCGCGCTTTCGCGTCGGGCTCCTGGCCGAGCAGGATCGGGAAGAGGAGCCGCAGGTCCCGGGCCGAGCGGGCCATGGGACCGATCACATTGAGATCGCGCTCGACCGTGCCGCCGGGCGCGGGCGGGACGTGCCCGACCTGCGAGACGCGACCCCAGGTCGGCTTGTGGGAGAAGACGCCGCAGAAGTTGGCGGGGGTGCGCAAGCTACCGCCGATGTCCGAGCCGACCTCCAGCGCCGTGATCCCCGTCGCCAGCGCCGCCGCCGCGCCGCCGGACGATCCGCCGGGCGTGCGCTCCAGGTCCCACGGGTTGTTCGTCGTCCCGTAGAGGTCGTTGTAGGTCTGCATGTCGCCGGCCATGACCGGCGTGTTGGTCTTGCCCCAGACGACGGCGCCCGCGGCCCGGGTGTTGGCGACCACCGGCGCGTCCTGGACGGTGCGGCCGAGGAAGGCCTCCAGCCCCGACGAGGCCGGCATGCCGGTCACGTCGAAGGTGTCCTTGATGGTCATCGGCAGGCCGCCGAGCGGACCGACCGCCTCGCCCTTCGCCCGCTGGTCGTCGATCTGGCGGGCGCGGGACAGCGCGCGGTCGGGGTCGGTGGTGACGACGGCGTTGATCTGGCCCTTCAGCCGCTCGTGGCGGGCCATGGCGGCCTTCAGCAGCTCGACGCCCGACACCGTCTTCGAGGCCAGCGCCTCCAGCTGGCCCGTCGCGTCGAGGTCGAGGATGTTGTCGGCGGCCACCCTACTCGTCCCTGAAGCCCAGCACGTCCTGCATGTCGTAAAGGCCGGCGCGCTTGCCCGCGATCCATTCGGCCGCCATCGCCGCGCCCTTCGCGAAGAGGGCTCGGTCACGCGCCGAGTGGGAGAAGGTCAGCACCTCCTCCTCCGAGACGAAGCTGACCGAATGTTCGCCGATGATGCCGCCGCCGCGCATGACCGAGAAACCGATGGCGCCCTCGCGCCGCTCGCCGGTGATGCCGTCGCGGCGGCGCTCGCTCATCATGCCGAGCGCCACGCCCCGCGCCTTCGCCGCCGCCTCGCCCAGCATCAGCGCGGTGCCGGAAGGCGCGTCCACCTTGTGCTTGTGGTGCGCCTCGAAGATCTCGATGTCCCAGTCCTCGGGCCCCAGCCGCGCGGCGGCCTGCGCGACCAGGCCCAGCATGACGTTCATTCCAAGCGAGAAGTTGCCGGTGCGGACCACCGGCGTGTGCTGGGCGGCCTTGGCGATCTCGGTCGTCTGATCGCCGCTCAGGCCCGTCGCGCCGCTGATCAGGGCGACGCTTTTCTTCGCGCAGAGCTGGGCGTGTTCGACGGAGGCTTCGGGCGTCGTGAAGTCGATCAGCACGTCGGCCATGCGCAGGGCTTCGTCACGCGAAACCAGCCCCTGCCCCGTCGCGTCCGGCCGGTCGAACCGGGCGACGATCTGCAGGTTGGGCCGCGCCTCGACGGCGGTGACCAGCGCCTGACCCATCCGGCCCAGAGCGCCGGCGACGGCGATCTTCACCTTCCCCTGATCGGACCCGAACACACGTCTCTCCCCATCTGCGGGTCCCTTCTAGGCCCCGCCTAGCGTCGCCGGTCAATCCCGTGCGAACAACCTTGGCCAGATGCGAGGTTGTGAGCGGCGGGTCCGGTCGCTAGTTTGCGCGCCTTTCCAGACCGCCCCTTAAACGAGTTCGCGCCCAAACCCATGACCGACGAGCGACGCACCTTTACCGACGAAGAGGCGCTGGCCTTTCACCGCTATCCCACGCCCGGGAAGGTCGCCATCCGCGCGACCAAGCCGATGGCGACGCAGCGGGACCTGAGCCTCGCCTATTCGCCGGGCGTCGCCGTGCCGGTGCTGGCCATCGCCGAGGATGCGGACCTCGCCTATGAGTACACCTCGAAGGGCAACCTGGTGGCGGTGATCACCAACGGGACGGCCATCCTCGGCCTTGGCGACCTCGGCCCGCTGGCGGCCAAGCCGGTGATGGAGGGCAAGGCCGTCCTGTTCAAGCGCTTCGCCGACGTGGACTCCGTGGACGTTGAGGTCGTCAGCCGCGATCCCGACGAGATCATCACCGTCGTCAAGAACATCGGTCTGACCTATGGCGGCATCAATCTCGAGGACATCAAGAGCCCCGAGTGCTTCCGCATCGAGACCGAGCTGCAGGAACTGCTCGACATCCCGGTGTTCCACGACGACCAGCACGGCACGGCGATCATCACCGCCGCCGGGCTGATCAACGCCTGCGAGATCACCGGGCGCGACATCGCCGACGTGAAGGTGGTGCTGAACGGTCCGGGCGCGGCGGGGATCGCGACGCTGGAACTCATCAAGGCGATGGGCGTGCGCCACGAGAACGTCATCGCCGTCGACTCCAAGGGCGTGCTCTATCGCGGCCGCACCGAGTCCATGAACCAGTGGAAGAGCGCCCACGCGGTCGATACCGACAAGCGCACGCTGGCCGAAGCGCTGGTCGGCGCGGACGTCTTCATCGGCGTGTCCGTGAAGGGCGCGCTGACGCCGGAGATGGTGAAGACCATGGCGCCGACCCCGCTCATCTTCGCCATGGCCAACCCGGACCCGGAGATCACGCCGGAAGAGGCGCTGGCCGTGCGACCCGACGCGATCGTGGCGACGGGCCGTTCGGACTATCCGAACCAGGTCAACAACGTGCTGGGCTTCCCCTACATCTTCCGGGGCGCGCTGGATGTGCGCGCCCGGCGGGTGAACATGGAGATGAAGATCGCCTGCTCGCGGGCGCTGGCGCAGCTGGCGCGCGAGGACGTGCCCGACGAGGTGGCCGCCGCCTACCACGGCCGGCAGCTGAAGTTCGGGCCGGAATACATCATCCCGACGCCCTTCGACCCACGCCTGATCTGGTACGTGCCGCCGTTCGTGGCGCAGGCCGCGATGGACACCGGCGTGGCTCGGCGGCCCATCGAGGACATGACGGCCTACCGCGCGAGCCTAGCCCAACGGCTCGATCCGACCGCGGCCTTCCTGCAGAAGATCTCGGGCTCGGTGATGAGCCGCGCCAAGAAGCGGATCGTCTTCGCGGAGGGCGAGGAGCCGTCCGTCATCCGCGCGGCCTACGCCTTCCAGACGCAAGGGCTGGGCGAAGCGGTGCTCGTCGGCCGCGAGGAGCTGGTGCATTCCAACATGCGCCTCGTCGGCCTCGATCCCGACGACGTGAAGCTCGAGATCGTCAACGCGCGGCTGTCGGACCGTAACCCCGAGTACGTCGAGCGGCTGTACGAACGTATCCAGCGCGAGGGTTACCTGAAGCGCGACGCCCAGCGGCTGATCAACCAGGACCGCAACTCGTTCGCCGCCTCGATGGTGGCGATGGGCCATGCCGACGGGATGGTCACGGGCGTGACGCGCAGCTTCGACCAGTCGCTGGAAGAGGTGCTGCGGGTGATCGATCCCTCGCCGGGCGGCCGGATCATCGGCATGAGCGTGCTGCTGACGCGCGGGCGGACCATTTTCATCGCCGACACCAACGTCACCGAGATGCCGGAGGCGCAGGACATCGTCGAGATCGCCTGCGAGGCGGCCACCGCGGTCAAGCAGCTGGGCTTCACGCCGCGGCTGGCCTTCATGAGCTACTCGACCTTCGGCAACCCGATGGGCGAGCGCGCCGAGAAGATGCGCGAGGCGGTGGCGACGCTCGACATGATGGACGTCGATTTCGAGTACGAGGGCGAGATGCCGCCGGAGCTGGCGCTGGAGCCGGAGCGGCGGGGCAACTTCCCCTTCATGCGGCTGACGGGGCCGGCCAACATCCTGATCATGCCGGCCATCCACTCGGCCTCGATCTCGACCAAGCTGGTGCAGTCGCTGGGCAACGCCACGGTGATCGGCCCGATCCTGCTTGGCCTCTCGCGCCCGGTCCAGATCGCCCCGCTGTCGGCGTCGGTGTCGCGGATCCTCAACATGGCCCTGATGGCGGCCTACGAGGAACCGGTCGACTAGAGAATGAAGCCGCTCCCGGCCAGCGGGTGACCCGTAATCAGCAGGGCGAAGTCGGCGACCGCATCCCCGTTAACGTCCAGGGTCAGCGTCGTCTGGTTATGGGCGGCGTCGAAGCTCAGCACCGCCTGGCCCGCGTGGTGATCGAAGGCGCCCACGAATGCGAAGGCCTGATCGCCCGCCAAGCCCGTGTTGGCGTCGATGGCCGAGAGGTCGATGTGATCGTGCGCGGAGTCGAAGTCCGTGATCCGGTCATGTGAGCTGGGCGCCGAATCCGACAGGGCGTTGTAGACGAAGGTGTCGTCGCCCGCCCCGCCGGTGAGAACGTCCGCCCCGCCATCACCGTCCAACACGTTGGCGGCGCTGTTGCCGGCAAGCGCGTTGGTGAGCCCATTGCCGGTCGCGTTGATGGCCGCCGAACCGCTGAGCGCCAGGTGCTCGACGTTGGCCGGGAGGGTATAGGTGATCGAACTCGTCACCCGGTCGGTCCCCTCGCCCACGTTCTCTACAATCACGTCGCCGACATCATCGATGTAGTAGAGGTCGTTGCCGGTCCCGCCCTTCATGGTGTCGGCGCCGAGGTTGCCGATCAGGATGTCGTTGCCGGCGCCGCCGCTCAGCACGTTCGCCGCCGTGTTGCCCTTCAGGTAGTTGTCCAGGCCGTTGCCTGTCCCGTCGATGGCGGCCGACCCCATCAGGGTCAGGTTCTCGAGGTTGGCGGAAAGCGTGTAGCTGGCATAGGCCAGCACGCTGTCGGCGCCCTCGCCGACCTTCTCGACGATCACGTCGGCGGGATTGTCGACGATGTAGGAGTCATCGCCCAGGCCGCCGTACAGGCTGTCGACGCCGGCGTTGCCGTTCAGAACGTTGGCCGCCGCGTTCCCGACCAGCTGATTGTTGAGCGCGTTGCCGGTCCCATTGGCCGCCGAGCCGGTCAGCGTCAGGTTCTCGACGTTGGCCGGGAGCACGTAGCTGATCGAGCTCATGATCCGGTCGACGCCTTCGCCGGCGTTCTCGCGCACCACATCGCCCGTGTCGACGTAGTAGAGGTCGTTGCCGGCGCCGCCGCTCAGCACGTTCGCCGCCGTGTTGCCCTTCAGGTAGTTGTCCAGGCCGTTGCCCGTCCCGTCGATGGCGGCCGACCCCATCAGGGTCAGGTTCTCGAGGTTGGCGGAAAGCGTGTAGCTGACATAGGCCAGCACGCTGTCGGCGCCCTCGCCGGCCTTCTCGACGATCACGTCGGCGGGATTGTCGACGATGTAGGAGTCATCGCCCGTCCCGCCGTACATGCTGTCAGCGCCGAGGTTCCCGTACAGCCTATCGTTGCCGCCGTAGCCGTTGAGGGTGTCGTTCCCGGTTCCGCCGGAGAGACTGTCGGCGCCGGCGGTCCCGTTCACCGTCACACCGGACGGTGGCGGCGGCGTCGCGCTGGTGAGGCCGATGAAGCTGGCGGCCGTGACCCCCGAGGCGCTCACGCCTTTCAGCGTCAGGGTGACGCCGGCGGCGAAGGTGATGACGGTGTCCGAGCCGCTCTGGGCGATGCTCTGGTAGGCGCCGTAGGCCGTGGCGTCGATCTTGTCGGTCCCGACAGCGAAGTCGTTGACCACGTCGGCGCCGCCGCCGGTCGTGACCACGAAGACATCCGCGCCCGCACCGCCGGTGTAGGTGTCGGAGCCGCCGTTGCCCTGTAGCCGGTTGGCCGCGCTGTTGCCCAGGAAGGTGTCGGCGCCCGAACCTCCGATGGCGTTCTCGATGGTGACGCCCTTGGCGACGGCGACGTTGCCGATGAGGCCGCCGACGTTGGAGAAGTTGCCCTGGCCGAGATCGATCTTCTGGTTGGAGGCGTAGCCCGAGAAGTCGAAGGTATCCGTGCCGCCGGCATCCCACACCGCGAAGATCAGCGGGTCGGAGGAGCTGTCGGCCGTGAACCACTGCCTGCCCGAGTTCGAGTGGAAGCCGTAGACGGTGTCGCCGGTCCGCGTTGACATGTTCGCGCCGTAGAGGCGCTGGGCCGCGGCGATGTCGTCGAGCATGACGGTGGCGGGATAATAGACGCCGAAGTCACCGCCGGTATGCCCCTCGGTGAAGTAGCTCATCACCGAGTACTGCATCGAATCTTCGAAGTACGCGGCGTCGGTGTCGTAGGTGATGGTGACGTCGGGCCCGGCGTTATAGTCGCCGGGGTGATCCAGCCCGATGGCGTGACCGAGCTCGTGGACCAGAACCAGCTGGCCGTAGTCGTAGAAGGTGGGGTTGGCGTTGTAGCTGAAGGTGGAGTTCACCCACAGGTCGCCGTCGAACGACGAATAGGCGGTCGAACCCGGGAAGTAGGTGAAGGCCGCCGCCCCGTCCTGACCCGACGAGTAGTTCCCCAGCAGAATGGTGGCGCTGTTCGAATAGGCGCCGGAGCCGCTGTCGCCGCTGCCCACGCGCACGAAGGTGATGTTGGCCACGTCCGACCAGGACTGCAGCGCAAGCTCCGTCGCGTCGATCTGGGCGGTGGTGAACCGCGAGAAGCCGGCGGTGTCCTCCGGCATGCTGCTCGGCGCATACGCCCGATAGGCGTAGCTGACCGTCGCGGCGGTTCCCCAGTCGGTTCCCCAGCTTACGGCGCTGCGGGTCAGCTGTGCTGCCGCCTCATCGATGGTGTAGGAGGCGATGCCATTGGGGCCTGTGCCACCCCGCTGGCTCATATTCAGATAGGTGTCCGCCATGACGGGGACCTCCGGGTACTCAAACAAGGCTTCCGCAGGTGGTCAGGAGCCTTCCCCAAGGCAAGCAGGGGCGACAATCTGCCATCATAGGCGCATTAAGCGCCGCCCATGGTCAATTTTAGGTTCGCAAGTGGCCAATTACGGCGCAGCTGCGCCGTAAGGGGGTTCAGACCGGGTCGAACTCGCTGACGAAGTGCCCGGGCTCCACCTCCTCGAGCGCCGGCGGCAGGACGGGCGTCTCGGCGTCCACCGTCAGCCGCGAGGGCAGGAAGCGGAAGGCCGACTTCGGGTCCAGCGGGGACGGCGGCTCGCCCTCGATCTTCACGCGCTTGCGGGTGCGTTCGCGCTTCGGGTCGGGGATCGGCGCGGCGGACAGCAGGGCCTTGGTGTAGGGGTGCTGCGGCTGGGCATAGATGCGATCGCGGCTGGCCTGCTCCATCACGCGGCCAAGGTAGAGCACCATCACCCGGTGGCTGATCTCGCGCACGACGGCGAGGTCGTGGCTGATGAACAGCATGGCCATGCCGAGCGACTTCTGCAGGTCGATCAGCAGGTCGATGATCTGGGCGCGGATCGAGACGTCGAGCGCCGAGACGGCCTCGTCGCAGATCACCAGCCTGGGTTTGAGGATCATCGCCCGCGCAATGCCGACCCGCTGGTTCTGGCCGCCGGACAGTTCGTGCGGGTAGCGGTTGATCAGCGTCGGCGCGAGGCCGACCCGCTCCATCATCGAGGCCACCTCCACGTCGCGCTGGGCGCGGTTCATGTCCTTGCGGAACACCTGCATCGGCTCGGCGATGGAGTCGCCGATGGTCATACGTGGGTCCAGGCTGGCGAGCGGATCCTGGAAGACGATCTGGAGGTCCTTGCGCGCGGCGCGCATCTGGTCGCGGTCGGCGTGGGTGATGTCGCGGCCCATCAGGGTCACCGCGCCCGCGGACGGCGGAATGAGGTTCAGAACCGCACGCGCCAGCGTCGACTTGCCCGAACCGCTTTCGCCCACGATCCCCAGCGTCTCGCCCTGCCTGACGTAGAGGTCCACGCCGTCGACGGCGCGCAGATACTTCTTCTGGCCGAAGAAGCCTTCGTGGATCGGGAACCAGACCTTGATGTCCTTGCCTTCCACGATGACCGGCGCATCCGGCTTGACGGGATCGAGGGTCGGGCGGCCGCCGCGGTCATCACGGTCGAGGCGCGGGATCGCGGCCAGCAGGGCCTGGGTGTAGGGCTCGCGAGGATGCGCGAAGACTTCCTCCGCGGGACCTTCCTCGACATAGGCGCCGTCCTTCATCACGCAGACGCAGTCGGCCAGGCGCGCGATGACGCCCATGTCGTGGGTGATCAGCACCATGGCCGTGCCGGTGTCACGGCGCAGCTCGTCCATCAGGTCGAGGATCTCGGCCTGCACCGTCACGTCGAGCGCGGTCGTCGGTTCGTCGGCGATCAGCAGCTCCGGCCCGCCGGCCATGGCGCCGGCGATCATCACCCGCTGGCGCATCCCGCCCGACAACTCGTGGGGATACTGGCGCAGACGCCGCGCCGCGTCGGGGATGCGAACGCGGTCCAGCCATTCCTTCGCGCGCTTCGTCGCTTCGCTATCGGAGAGACCGAGGTGGAGGCGCAGGGGCTCGGCGATCTGCTCGCCGATGCGCACGTGGGGGGTCAGCGCCGTCAGCGGGTCCTGGAAGATCATGGTCATCTTCGAGCCGCGGATGCGGTTCAGCTCGCGCATCTTCAGGCCGAGCAGCTCACGGCCGAGGAACTTGGCCGAGCCGGAGGCGACCCCGTTCTGGGCGAGAAGGCCCATCACCGCCATGAAGGTCTGGCTCTTGCCCGAGCCGCTTTCCCCGACCACGCCGAGACATTCGCCCTTGTCGACCTTCAGCGAGACGCCCCGCACCGCCTGGACGATGCCGTCGTGAGTGGCGAAGTCGACCTTGAGGTCTTGGATGGACAGGACGGGATCGGGCACGGGGGAAGGCTCCGGGAAAGTTTCGCCGGCGACCATAAACGTCGCCGAACGCAGCGCAAATGTGGTCAGGGCAGTTGCTGAAGGAACGCGTCGATCGCCGACCAGGCCCGCGGCTCCGTCAGCATCGGCGCGTGCCCGACGTTGGGGACCTCGGCATAGGCCATCCTCGGCGCCGCCTCGCGCATTCGGCCCGCGATCTCCTCGTCGATCAGATCGGATATGCCGCCCCGGATCAGGAGCACGGGCCGCCCCGCCGTCAGGCCGAAGAACAGCGGCCACATGTCCGGCGCGGGCGGCGGCGGCGCGCCGGGCGGGGGCCTGAAGGCCAGCGAAATGTCGGGATCGTAGTCGAGCACCGGGTTTCCGTGCTCGTCTTCCCGGAACGTGCGCCGGGCAAACCGCTCCCATTCCTCATCGGGCAGGTTCGGGAAGGCCGCCTCGTTGATCGAACGGATGTAGTCGACGGCGTCGGCCCAGCTCTCGACAGGACCGCCCCGGCCGACGTAGCCGGCGATCCGGCCAAGCCCAACCGGCGACAGCTCCGGCCCGATGTCGTTCAGCACCGCGCCCGCGATCGCCCGCGGCGCCATCGCCGAAAGCACCATGGTGATGATTCCGCCCATGCTGGTCCCGATGAAAATCGCGCTCGGGATAACTTCGCTCGCCATCAGGCCGATGACGTCGGCGGCATATGTCCCGGGATTGTAGTTGCCGGGGCTGGGGTCGCGGTCGGACAGGCCCCGCCCTCGGACATCGAGAGCGATCACACGTCTGCCGGTCGCCTGGATGCGTGGGGCAAGGTCCTCGAAATCCTTCGAATTGCGGGTCAGACCGTGAATGCAGATCACCGGCAGATTGCCGCCCTCGGCTGGATAGTCGCGGGCGTGCAGCATCAGCCCGTCCGCCGCGCGCCAGTAGAGGTCCTTGTATCGCGTCATCGAGGGTCCTTTCGGGCGCACTCAAGCCCCGAGCCGGTTGCAAATGCAACGGTTGGCGCGCTCGCCGGGACTATGATGTACGCCAGTTGACACTGTGGCCGTCGCCGGGGGAGCGTCGCCGCTCGCCGCTGAGGGTTGGATGAACAGTCGCTGGTGGTCTTTCGGCCGGGATAGAAGGCTTGCGCCGCGTCCGTCCGGCATGTGGCCCGTCCCGCCGCCAGCCCCTCCCCAGCGGCTGAGCGCGCCCAAGGTCGTCGTCGTCGGCAACGAGAAGGGCGGCGCGGGCAAAACCACTTTCGCCTCCCTGATCTCGATCGCCATGCTCTATCGCGGCGCGCGGGTGGCGGTGATCGACCTGGACCTGCGCCAGTCGAGCATGGGACGCTTCCTCGCCAACCGCCGCCGATGGCTGCAGAGCGTGGGCGTCGATGCGCCGATGCCGCTGGAGTTCAAGCTGTCGGAAAACACCGACGAGCTGTCGCGCACCGATCCCGCCGGGATCATCGGCCTGTTCGAGGAAGCCATCACCCTGGCGATGCGCAACGCCGACATCGTGGTCATCGACACGCCCGGCGGCGACACGCCCGTCTCCCGCGCCGCGCACCTGCAGGGTGACGTGGTGGTCACGCCGATGAACGACAGCTTCGTGGACTTCGACGTACTCGGCGTCGTCGATCCGCTGACCCTCGATCTCCTGCGGCCAAGCCATTACTCGCGCGTGGTGCGCGACGCGCGCCGGACGCGAATTTCCTATGGCCGCCAGCTGGACTGGGTGGTGATGCCAAACCGCCTCGCCTCCACGGAGGCGCGCAACCGCGAGCGGCTGCAGCACGACCTGCAGGCGCTGGCCCGCCAGATCGGCTTTCGTATCGGCCCGTCGCTGAGCGAGCGGGTGATCTATCGGGAGCTCTTTCCCTTCGGTCTGACGATCGCCGACCTGTCGCCCAGAATAAAGCCGATCAAGATCACGGCGCCGCGCGAGGCGGTGAAGGGTGAAATGCAGGCGCTGATCGAGGCGGTCGGACTGGCCGACATCACCTTCGACCGGCCGCCGTTCCAGCCGCATGCGGGCCTTCACCCAAGGTAAGCAGCCTTGCGTTGCCGTAACGGCGGCTGCTAATCGGACCTCCCTACAGGCAAGGCCAGGCTGAGCCCATGCCCAAGACCGCCCGCGCGGCGACCGACCTACCGTTCCTTTCGCCCTACCGGCACGGCTTCGTGCGCATCGCCGCCGCCGTGCCGACGATCGCCGTCGCCGATCCCGCCGCCAATGCTGAAACGACGCTCGATCTCGTTCGCAAGGCGGCTGAGGACGGCGCGGCGCTGGTGGTGTTCCCGGAACTGGGAATCTCGGCCTACGCCATCGACGACCTCTTCCTGCAGACCGCGCTGCTCGACAGCGTGGAGGCCGCGCTGGCCAGGATCGCGCGGGAGAGCCGTGATCTCACGCCGGTGATCGTGGTCGGCGCGCCGCTGCGTTCGCGGGGGCGGCTGTTCAACTGCGCCGTCGCCATCCATGGCGGTGAAATCCTGGGCGCCGTGCCCAAGACCTTCCTGCCGAACTATCGCGAGTTCTATGAGCGCCGCTGGTTCGCGAGCGGACTGGGCGTCTCCGGCATGATGGAGATCGGCGGTCGCGAGGTCCCGTTCGGGACCGACCTGCTGTTTCGCTCGACCGGCTCCTGCGCCTTCACCTTCCATGCGGAAATCTGCGAGGACGTCTGGATCCCGACGCCA
>Ga0207690_10002286_pt1 | contig 11687 bp, 9 predicted proteins | sample KBSC23metaG_FD_184315 | JGI IMG/M metagenome (GOLD analysis project Ga0207690, IMG submission 184315) | Corn rhizosphere microbial communities from Kellogg Biological Station, Michigan, USA - KBS C2-3 metaG (SPAdes) (version 2) | ecosystem: Host-associated > Plants > Roots > Rhizosphere > Soil ...
GGCCGTGATCACCACCGACCTGCGCCTCAACGAGCCGCGCTTCATCAAGCTGCCCGACATCATGAAGGCGAAGTCCAAGCCGATCGACACGATCGAGTTCGGCTCGCTGGGTGTCGAAGCAAACGATCATCTGAAGACCACGCACTACGCGGCGCCGGCCAAACGCAGCAAGGGCGTGATGGTGAAGGACGCGGCCGAGCTGGTCGCCGCGCTGAGGCAAAAGGGCCTGCTGTAACCCGCCGTCACTCCCGCGCCGGCGGGAGTCCAGCGACTTTCGCCACTTGTCCAAGACACTGGGTTCCCGCCTGCATGGGAACGACGGAATGAGGAAATCCACATGAGCAAGATCCTGGTCATCGCCGAACACCTCGGCGGCAAACTCAACTCCTCCACCGCGCGCGCGGTGAGCGCCGCCATCGCGGTGAAAGGCGAAGCGATCGACGTGCTGGTGCTGGCCGACAGCGTCGACGCGATCGCCGCCGAAGCGGCGAAGATCGACGGCGTGAGCCGCGTGCTCACCGTCGCCCGCGCCGAGAACGCCCACCCGCTGGCCGCCGTGCTGGCGCCGCAAATCGCCAAGGCCGCCGCCGGCTACAGCCACGTGTTCGTGCCGTCCACCACCTTCGGCAAGGACGTCGCCCCGCGCGTCGCCGCCCTGCTCGGCGTGGCCCAGGTCAGCGACGTGATGAGCGTCGAGGCCGCGCACATCTTCAAGCGTCCGATCTACGCCGGCAACGCGATCATCACGGTCGAAGCCGACGCTGCCCACACCGTCGTCGCCACGATCCGCTCGGCCTCGTGGCCAGCCGCCGCCACCGGCGCCAGCAGCGCTCCGGTCGAGGCGCTGAGCGTCGACGCCCCGCTGCCCGCGCACACCCGCTTCGTCGAGTTGAAGCAGGGCAGCAGCGACCGCCCCGACCTGCAGAGCGCGAGCAAGGTCGTCTCCGGCGGCCGCGGCGTCGGTTCGAAGGAAAACTTCGACATCATCTTCAAGTTCGCCGACAGGATCGGCGCCGCCGTCGGCGCCTCGCGCGCGGCGGTGGACGCCGGCTACGTGCCCAGCGACCTGCAGGTCGGCCAGACCGGCAAGATCATCGCCCCCGAGCTGTACATGGCCATCGGCATCTCCGGCGCCATCCAGCATCTCACCGGCATCAAGGACGCCGGCACCATCGTGGCGATCAACAAGGACGGCGAGGCGCCGATCTTCGAGGTGGCCGACTTCGGGTTGGCGGGGGATTTGTTCAAGATCATTCCGGAGTTGGAAGCGGCGCTTGGCTGAACTGGACACGCATGCCGCATATGGGCACGCAACGCACCGAAGGGAAATTGGCATGCGGGTCGCACTCTGGGGAACTTACGACACCGGCAAACCCCGCGCGCGCATCCTGCGCGCGGGGCTCTGCGCAGCGGGCCTTGCGGTGGACGAAATTCACGCCGATGTCTGGGGTCCGGTTGAGGACAAGTCGCAGGTAAAAGGCGCATGGTCGCGCCTACGCCTACTGATGCGCTGGCTCCTCGCCTACCCCAGGCTGACCTGGCGCCTGCTGCGAGTACCGAAACCCGATCTGCTGCTGATCGGCTATCCGGGGATCCTGGACGCATTCATCGCCACTTTCATCGGGCGCATACGCGGCATTCCCGTCGCATGGGATGTCTTTATTTCGCTCTACGACACCATCGTCGAAGATCGAAAAATGCTTCGGCCAAATTCTCTGGCGGCCAGGCTCCTGTACTCCTTGGAACGGCGCGCGCTGCAACGCGTCGATCTTGCCTTCATGGATACAGCGGCGCATGCACGGCGTATCGAGGCGTTGTTCGATCTGCCTCCGCAATCGTGCGGCGCGGTATGGGTGGGTGCCGAAACCGAACATTTTGCGCACATCGACGCGCCACCGTCCCGCTCTGCCGAAGCGCCGCTGGAAGTGCTTTTCTACGGACAGTTCATTCCGTTGCATGGGATATCGACGATCGTCGAAGCCGCCCGACTCCTGCGGGACGCTCCAGTCCAATGGACGCTGATCGGCCGCGGCCAGGAAGCGGAGAAGATTCGCGCCATGCTTATGGAGGACCCACTCCCCAAAGTGCGCTGGATCGACTGGGTCAATTACGATCAACTGCGCGATCAGATCCTCGCGGCAGACCTGTGCCTAGGGGTCTTCGGCGAGTCCGAAAAGGCAGCCAGCGTCATCCCAAACAAGGTTTTTCAAATCGTTGCTGCAGGTCGCCCGCTCATTACACGCGATTCGCCGGCGATTCGAGAGCTATTGCGCCCCGGCCAAGGATGCGTTTATCTGGTGCCCGGGGGAGACCCGGCCAAACTCGCGGATGCCGTACGCACTCACCTTGAAACCTGCGATTGGAGGCGGGGCCACTCTTGTCATTGCGATGTCCTTGACCTTATCGACAAGCGGGCCATCGGCGTCCAGTTTCTCGATCTAATCGATCGAATCGAACTTGGGACTTAGCGCGAAACCATGATTGAAGACAGTTTTCTCGGACCAGCCGCACCCGACCTCGGCTGGGTACCGGCACCTCGATATCTCATGCGTCGCGCACGTATCCTTCGTCAGCTCAGCACTATCCCTACGGGGCGTTTGCTCGAGGTGGGGCCCGGTGCCGGGATGATTCTGGTGGAAGCTGCACGGAAGGGATTTCAATGCATGGGCCTGGAACTTTCCAGCGAGGCCCGCGCTATGGCAAGCGCCGTCATCTCTCAGTCCGGCGAGGGTATTCCGGTGCTCGGCGAGGCTGATGCCAGTTGGCGTGCATCTTTTGATGCCCTGCTCTCGTTTGACGTACTGGAACATATCGAGCACGACCGCGAAGCCTTGGAACAATGGCGCGAGTGGCTTGTACCGGGCGGCACCTTGCTTTTGTCCGTACCCGCACATATGCGGATGTGGACAGCAGGCGACGAATGGGCCGGACACTTCCGTCGCTACGAGCGAAATTCGCTGGTTCAATTACTGCGTGAAACCGGTTACCAAGTCGAGCTTTTCGAATGTTACGGCTTCCCATTGACCAATTTGAGCGAACGGCTCAGCGCGCGGACCTACGCCAAACGTATCCATAACAGCGGAACCGCCCACGAAAACCGGCAGCGCAACAACGACCGCAGTGGTATCGATCGAGGGCCACACCTCAGGATCTACCCGATAATGGCCTCCTTGCCAGGCAAGCTCGCGCTTCGCACATTCTGCGGCATCCAGCATTGCTTCATTGGAACGGACCTTGGCAGCGGCTATCTCGTCAAAGCTCGCCGCGCATGAAGCGCTGGGCACGACACTTAGGTCTGTTGCTGGGCTTGATCGCGACGGCCGCATTCGTGCTGTATGCGACACGTACTCTTCAAGGGCAGGACTTGTCGCGCTTTCTGTCGGGCACTGCCATCGCGGGGATCGCGATCGCGGCCATCGGTTATTCGCTCATCGTGCCGTTGAGTGCGATGGCGTGGCGGCGTCTGCTTTTGGATATGAAGGTTACTCGTAGCTGGAGCGAGCTTTGCATCATCATGAGCGTCACCCAGCTTGCCAAATACATTCCCGGGAACGTGGGTCAGCACATCGGCAGGGCCGCGATGTCCATCGGTCGCGGCATACCGCTGCGCCCGTACGGTATCAGCGTGGTGAGCGAAGCGGTGCTCGCTGTTGTAGCCGCAACACTCACCGGCCTGCTCGGCTGCGGCCTGTCAGGCATGAGCGGTGAGCTACTGAAACACCACGGCGCGACCGTACTGCCACCCATAGCCATCCTGGCGCTGGTGCTGGCATTCGTGCTTGCGCTTTTCCTCGCCCGGCATCTGTTGCCGCGTCTATTGCGGAGCATGACGCCCAGGCAGTCAGTGGACTCGACACAGCTGACGTTGCCTCGCAATCGAACGTTGGCCCTAGCCCTGGCGATCTATATCCTGAACTACGTCGTGTTCGGCACAGGCATCACTGCGATGGTGCTCCTGCTACTCCCAGGCCAGCCCGCTCAATGGCTTCTTCTGACCGGATGCTTCGCACTGGCCTGGGTCGTCGGCTTCTTCGCGCCGGGCGCGCCGGCCGGGCTTGGCGTTCGTGAAGGGCTGATGCTGGGATTGCTCCAGTTCAACTACAGCAGTCCGGAAGCCCTGCTGATAGTGATCGCACTGAGGCTCACGACAACGGTGGGCGACATCCTTTGCTTTGCCGTCGGTGCCGTGGCCAACCTCATGCTGGGCCAGCGGCCGCCGCCGTCGCCCACGCCATCAATCACCTAAACGGTAACGACCATGAAACTTGAACCCACCGGCGAACGCATGATCGTCGAGCACTACAAATCCTCCATCGAGGACTACGTGATCTACCTCATGCACATCGCTACCTACCGTTTTGCCGAACCGTTCGCGCAGGGCAAGCGTGTGCTCGACTATGGCTGCGGTAGCGGCTATGGATCGGCACGCATGGCCTCGATAGCCGCCAGCGTAGAGGCGGTGGATGTTGCCGAAGACGCGATTGAGCATGCGCGCACGCAGTTCCCCGTCGAGAACCTTCACTTTCGCAGCATCGATCCTGCCGCACCGCTGCCCTTTGCCGATGCATCCTTTGACACAGTACTTTCGTTTCAGGTCTTTGAGCACGTTACCAACGTCGACCACTATCTCGGCGAAATTCGACGGGTACTCGCTCCGGGCGGAACCCTTGTACTGGTCACCCCCGATCGCAGTACGCGCCTGCTGCCGCTACAGCGACCATGGAATCGCTGGCACGTCAAGGAATATAGCGCCGATTCACTGGCAGCGACCATGCGACGCACATTCCCTGATGTACAGATGCTGCAGATGAGCGGGCGACGCGACGTCATCGATGTCGAGCTTCGTCGTTGTGACAAGATCAAATGGATGACGCTACCCTTCACCCTGCCCCTCTATCCGGATGCGCTACGGGTGCGTCTACTCAACATGGTCCATTCGCTGCGGGGTCGCCCAGAGGCAATATCCGCCCCCCGCGAGTTCGATTTCGATGAGTCGGTAATTCAGATTGGTCCCGACCTTCGACCGTCACTCAATCTTGTTGCCGTGGCACGCTGCTGAGCCGGTGCCATGAAATTCAGAGTGCCGGAGCACTTTCGATTGAGTCTTGCCAATTTCCAGCGCTCACGTAACGCACTCGGCCAGAAGCCGATTCGGTGATATCGGACGTATTACCGCCTTCCGTTGGGCATCCGGGATGCCTATCTGGCCAGGGAGCGAAGAATCGCTCCCGATTAAGGAACACCACACATGAAACTCATCATCCAGATTCCCTGCCTCAACGAGTCCGAAACCCTGGCCATCGCCCTGGCAGAGCTGCCGCGCGAGGTTGAAGGCTTTGACACCGTCGAATGGCTGATCATCGACGACGGCTCGACCGACAACACAGCAGAGATAGCCCGCCGGAACGGCGTCCATCATGTCGTGCGCCACCCGGTGAACCGTGGCCTAGCCGTCGGTTTCATGTCCGGTCTCGATGCCTGTCTGAGCCTGGGTGCCGACGTCATCGTCAACACCGACGCGGACAACCAGTACTGCGGCGCGGATATTCCCAAGCTCACCGCGCCGATCCTGGCCCACGAAGCCGACATCGTCATCGGCGCGCGGCCGATCAACGAGACCGAACATTTTTCCTGGATCAAGAAGAAACTGCAGCGGCTTGGCAGCTGGGCCGTGCGCATGGCCAGCAAGACCGACGTCGCCGACGCCCCCAGCGGTTTCCGCGCCATGTCGCGCGAGGCGGCCCTGCGTCTCAACGTGTTCAACGCGTACACCTATACGCTGGAGACCATCATCCAGGCTGGCCAGAGCAATCTGACCATCGTCTCCGTACCCATCCGCACCAACGGAGACCTGCGTCCGTCACGGCTGGTCAAGAGCATCTCCAGCTACGTCAGGCGTTCGCTGGTGACGATTCTCCGCGTCTTCGTGATTTACCGCCCCTTGGCGCTGTTCTTCTACGTGGGCTCGGTGTTCTGGCTGATCGGACTGGCCGCGGGCGTGCGCTTCCTTTACTACTATCTTGACCACGGTGGTGAAGGCCATATCCAATCGGTCATCCTCGCCTCGCTGTGCGTCACGCTTGGCATGCTGCTGTACATGATGGGGTTGATCGGCGACCTGATCGCCACCAACCGCAAGCTGATGGAAAACATCAATACCCGCCTGAAGAAGATGAGCTACGACCGTCGTGACCGGAACTGATCCCGACATGCATGCTCGCACTCCTGCGTCCATGATGCTGGCCGCATCGGCGGTTCGGCGCACCGGCCGCACAATGTGAGCGGGACATGTCAACCGGGCGGATCAAGCAGGACCTGGCCGCTTGCGCTGGCCATGGCGCTGCTGGTGTTTGCCACCAGCTGGTTCTACGTCAGGAATGTGCCGCTTGGCCAGCCGCCGGATGAATGGGCACATCTGAGCTATGTCGCAGACATCACATCCGGGGGGCCGCTCATTCCGGATTACGCGAATTCACCCGTATTGAACACGGCGCAGCAGAATTACCTGGAACATCCGCCGCTTTACTACACGGCACTGGGCGTCGTCGGCAAATCCCTGTCCTGGGACCCACTGAAGGATTATCGGCACTATCGCGTCATCAGCGCGCTGATGGTGGCATTTGGCGTTTACCTGTGGGTGCTGGTTGCCATGCAACTTGGCTTCAGCGCCATTCAAGCAGCAGGCTTGACCGGGGCCACGCTGGCGATACCGATGTTTCCCTACCTCGCGGGCAGCATAAACAACGACAACCTTTGCTATCTCGGAGTGGCCTTATTTTTCCATGGCTTCCTGCTGCTGCCTTCGCGCACCCGACGTGGCGCCTATATCTGCGCACTTGGCCTGTTGACTACCCTGCTCACCAAGGCGACTGGCGCGTTGTTCCTGCTGGCCTTTCTGGGTATCTGGAGTTGCCTGGGCCTCGGCAGTGTACGTTCGCTGCTCGGCGAAAAGCATGTTCGCATTGCGGCTGGCCTGGTGGCGATCGCATGCGTGGGTTATTACCTGCCGACATTCGCCATTTACCACACCTTTTTCCCGGTGCCCGGCGCGCTTTACCAGGAATATGCTGTCCCGGCCCATGCGATCGGATTCCTTGAATATCTCGGCGAATTCACTAGCCGGATGTTCGAACGCTTGCCGGTCGTGCTGGGAGCCCAGGGGCTCCGTCCCGTTCCCAAGGACCTGCTCCCCCTGTTTTACCTGATGCTGGGAATCCCGCTGGCGGCATGGCTGCTGTTTCGGCCCCTCTCCCTGCCCAGCCCGCGGCGCCGCATGGCCGACGCATTCCTGCTGGCCTTGCTGGTTACCGTCGGCGCCCAGCTGTGGATTTGCTGGCAGGGGTATTTGCGGACCGGCCTGTATGCCGGCCTGCAGCCTCGCTATTACGGCTACGCGCTGCCCGGCCTCTTTCTATTCACGTTCGCCGACGGCCTCGATACCCGCATCAAACGCATGCTGCTCTTCAGCTATCTGGCCATCGCCATCGTATTCATCGCGATCATCCCGCCAAGGGCTTCGGTTGAACACTATGTGCGGCAACGGCAGGAAGTGGCGGCGCGACTGAGAGCCCCGGACCTGACAGCAGCGCCAAGGGACACGCTGGAAACCAGCACCCAGCCAGCCGGGGCGGGGTTTGTGGATCAAATCCACCTTGCCGAACACAAGGCGCGGCTGTCCGGCTGGGCAATCGACGCGACCAGCAAACAACCCACGCGTGCATTGTGGGTAAGCATCCGCCAGCATCTGATCGGTACCGCGCAGCCCGCATCGGAACGCCCCGACGTTGCCGCGGCCATCGGATCCGACGGGGCGTTGCGATCGGGTTTCGTCATAACCGTTTCCAATGTCCCCGAAGGTCTGTCGCCCTGCGACATCACCGTCAGGGCGGAACAGAGCGATGGAACCCTGGCGACGCTGACTTATCCTGCCTGCATTCCGGCTGTCACGAACGCCGCCAGCCCGCCGACGACCACTTCAAGGCAGCATGAATAGCCCGGCTTGCCGCCTCTCACCGCGACTTCATCTTGCAGATGAGATCAGGCAGACCCCTGCGACACGCCGCCACGTCGACCATTCAAGGCTTCCTCATATTCCGGGCCCATCGGGGCATTACACTTGAATGATCCGGATGCCGACCGCCGGCATCACTCGACGGATGCCGGCAATTCCGGGACGGCACAGCCTTTGCTACCCGAATCTTGAAAAGGAGTTCTCCATGTTGATCCCCGTCATCCTCAGTGGCGGCAGCGGCACCCGGCTCTGGCCGCTGTCGCGCAAGAACCTGCCCAAGCAGTTCCTGCCACTCGCCGGCGACTCGACACTGTTCCAGCAGACCGTGACGCGTGCACAGGCGTTACCCGACGCAGCCAGCCCCATCGTGGTCTGCAGCGAGAATCACCGCTTCCTTGTCGCCGAGCAGTTGCAGACGCTTGGCATCTCCGACGCCTCGATCCTGCTGGAGCCGGTTGCCCGCAATACCGCACCAGCCATTGCACTCGCCGCACTGCAGGCCCTGGGCAAGGACCCCGACGCCACCTTGCTGGTGCTTCCCGCCGACCACCTGATCGGCGATACGGACAGCTTTGGCGATGCCGTGCGCAAGGCGCTGCCACTGGCTGCCGAAGGCTGGCTGGTCACCTTCGGCATTCGTCCGGATGCCCCGGAAACCGGCTTCGGCTACATCCGGCGCGGCAATCCACTGAACGACGGCGGCTACCAGGTCGAGGCCTTCGTGGAGAAGCCCGATCGCGCCACCGCCGAGTCCTACCTGGAAACGGGTGCCTATGACTGGAATTCGGGCATGTTCCTGTTCCAGGCAAGCCGCCTGCTGGAAGAGCTCGCACAACAGGCTCCAACGATATACGCCGGCGCCGTGACCGCTTTCGAAAGCGCACATGCGGACCTTGATTTCGTGCGCATCGACAGAGAGGCGTTCGCTCAGGTTCCCGAAGACTCGATCGATTACGCCGTCATGGAAAGAACCAGGCGTGCCGCCGTGGTGCCGGTCAGCTGCGAGTGGAGCGACATCGGTTCCTGGTCCGCCTTGTGGGCTGCTTCCGAGCGCGACGGCAACGGCAATCGGCTTGAAGGCGACGTGCTTGCGCTGGACAGCAGCAATTCCTATGCCCGCAGCTCGCATCGCCGCCTGGTGGCGCTGCTCGGTGTCGAGGACCTGGTCGTGGTCGACACGCCTGATGCCGTGCTCGTCGCCGCACGCAGCCACGCGCAGGACGTGAAGAAACTGGTCGACCAGCTGAAGTCCGCCGACCGTCCGGAGCACATGTTCCACCGCAAGGTGTACCGCCCGTGGGGAAGCTACGACTCCATCGACATGGGGGAGCGCTTCCAGGTGAAGCGCATCATGGTGAAGCCGGGCGCCGCGCTCAGCCTGCAGAAGCACCACCACCGCGCCGAACACTGGATCGTGGTCTCCGGCACCGCCGAGGTGACCCGCGACGACGATGTCTTCATGCTCAGCGAGAACCAGAGCACCTACCTGCCACTGGGCAGCGTTCATCGCCTGCGCAATATCGGCAAGCTGCCGCTGGAGCTGATCGAGGTGCAATCGGGAAGCTACCTGGGCGAGGACGACATCGTGCGGCTTGAGGATGTGTACGGTCGCGCCTGATCCACTGTGTCCAGATCTGCCGACCGTTGTCTATTTCCACTCAACCGGCATTAGATGTCCGTTTCCGAGTGGCTCTCTAGAGTACGGCTCCGGCGCTTGAGCGCGGCCCGTGCTGCAATGCCGAAAGAACCGACAGACCAGCACACAAAAGCCCTCGGACACAGCACTCCGCTTCAGGCAATGCGCATGTGGCGGGAGCAAAAGCCGGGGCTGTTTGTCGGAATGACGAGACAGGGCCAGACCGACTTCTAGGATCGGGTGAGCCAATCACCCTCTGATGATTAGTCGGAGTGCCTTTACGCCGCCATGCAGTCTGTACTGCGAGCGAAACGCCGACAAGATGCGGCTGAAGCAGATCTGGGTATAATCCGGCGGCAACCTCGAAAAAAGAGGTTGTGCAACCTGGAAATGTACACAACCGTGCACGATGAGAGCATACCGTAACGACGACGCCGAAGTGCATTATGGAAAGTCTGCAGCCTCTACTTTATTCCTGATTTGCGAATACAAAGACGGATGAAATCCATGATATCAAATGAAAATCTAAGGAAATATCAAGCAGAGGGATTTAAGCTGATTGAGGGGTGGTGCTCTGAGCAACTCTTCGCCACGATCGATCTGTTGGCTTCGGCAAGCATAAACAAAAGCGGCGGCTGTCTTGAAATAGGCGTTCACCACGGTAAATTTTACATACTGCTCAACCAAATCATTTCATCAACCGAAACATCATATGCCGTCGATGTCTTCCACAATCAACACCTCAACATCGACTGGTCCGGCTCAGGTTCGCTCGAGATATTCCGCTCCAATCTGGAAAAATATGATGCCCACCAAGGCACGAACACAAAGGTCATCATAGGCGACTCAACTGACTGCGGCCTTGAACTCGAGAAGAACATCGGTCCGGGATCGCTTCGATTAATCTCCATTGACGGAGGTCATAGCGTTGAACATACCGTCAACGACCTCCTTCTTGCCAACAAGCTGGTTAAAAATGAAGGCGTTGTCATTTTAGATGATGTCATGAATTACCACTGGCTCGGCGTGATGGAAGGCCTGTTCAAATTTATGAGTACATCCCCCACCCTGGTGCCTTTCGCCATCGGTGAGAACAAACTCTACCTGTGCAAACTAAGCTTTCAGGACTTCTACTTCAAATATTTCTCGGAAAGTCCCCTGATGACGAAGCATGTTCGTCTTTTTGGTTACAACGTGGCCGCCCTGTAAGTGAAACCAGCTGAAACCCTGTTACTCGCCGCGAACCAGTCGGCGCAGTTCTGTGGTTTTCTCCTCGAGTAGCGCTACGCTACCTCGTGTTTCCACATTCAATCGCAGCAGGGGCTCGGTATTGGAAGCTCGCAGGTTGAAGCGCCAGTCATCAAAGGCCACGCTCAGACCATCGGTGCAATCCACCGATGCAAAAGTTTCTGACAGATAGCGACCTTCCACGCGCCGCACCACTGCCGCCGCATCAGCAACCTTGAAATTGATCTCGCCGCTGCACGGATAGGCGGCGATGCGCCGTTCAACCATCTGCGCCAGCGGAATGCCGGTCGTACTGATGCGCTCGGCAATCAGCAGCCAGGGAACCATGCCGGTATCGCAGTAGGCGAAGTCGCGGAAGTAATGGTGTGCACTCATCTCGCCGCCGTAGATGGCGTCCTCGGCGCGCATCCGCTCCTTGATGAAAGCATGTCCGGTCTTGCTCATCACCGGCACGCCGCCCGCGGCTTTCACCATGTCGATGGTGTTCCAGCACAGGCGCGGATCGTGGATGATCCTTCCGCCGGGGTGCTTCTCCAGCAGTTGCGCAGCGAGCAGGCCGACGAGGTAATAGCCCTCGATGAAATTGCCCTGATCGTCAAAGAAAAAGCAGCGGTCGAAATCTCCATCCCAAGCGATGCCGAAGTCGGCACCGTGGGTGCGCACCGCGTCGGCCGTGGCCGCACGGTTTTCCGGCAGCAGCGGATTGGGGATGCCGTGCGGGAAATGGCCATCGGGTTCGTGATGGATGCGGATGAATTCGAATGGCAGGTGCGGTGCCAGCTCATCGACTAC
>Ga0207690_10002288_pt1 | contig 11684 bp, 13 predicted proteins | sample KBSC23metaG_FD_184315 | JGI IMG/M metagenome (GOLD analysis project Ga0207690, IMG submission 184315) | Corn rhizosphere microbial communities from Kellogg Biological Station, Michigan, USA - KBS C2-3 metaG (SPAdes) (version 2) | ecosystem: Host-associated > Plants > Roots > Rhizosphere > Soil ...
GTGCCGGTGATGAAGCGCGCCTCGTCGGATGCGAGAAACAGCGCGGCATGCGCGGTATCTCGCCCGTCGCCCATGAAGCCGAGTGGAATGCGCGCAAGCCGGCTCTCCAGCAGCTTGTCCACATCGCCGCCAGAACGCTGGCCAGCCAGGCGTACTTCCACCATGGGCGTATGCAACTGCCCCGGCACCACCGTATTCACGCGGATACCCTTCTTGGCGTATTCGACTGCGACCACCTTGGAGAGCTGAATGACGCCCGCTTTGCATGCCGCGTAGGCGACCTGCGCGGAGCCTGTCCAGCGAATGCCTGATGTGGACGCGGTATTCACGATGGCCCCGTTGCCCTGCGCCTCCATGACAGGCAGCACGTGCTTGCAGGTCAGATAGACGCTCTTGAGGTTGAACGCGACTTGCGCATCCCACTTGTCTTCGGACAGCGCGACGGGGCCGCCGGCGGCCGAACCGCCGACGTTGTTCACGAGGATGTCGACGCGGCCGTACTGCGCTACGCACGCGTCGACCATCGCCTTGATGGCTGCGCTGTCCGTGACGTCACAGGTGTAGGGGGTGACTTCTCCGCCAGCTTCTCGTACGCGACGCAGAGTTTCTTCCATCGCTTCCAGATGCTTGTCGACAGCAAACACGCGCGCGCCCGCCAGAGCAAACAACACAGTCACAGCGCGGCCATTGCCCCAGCCTGGGCCAACGCATCCAGCACCGGTCACGATGGCGACTTTGCCTGTCAGACGGCCAGCGGCCGTGGCTTGTTGAAAATCAGTCGTTGCTTCCACAGTCCATTCCTTGTTGCTTATTGCAGATGTGTCGGCAGTTCGGGTGTAGCGCCGGCAGGCGGCGGCACATTGAATGCCTTGATGGTCATCGAGATGAGCGTGTAGTAGCCGGCAATGCCGACCAGATCGACCATGCCGTCCTTCCCGATCACTTCAACCAGCTTGGCGTACAGGTCATCGTCAACCTGACGCTGCGCATGCAATTGCGTGAGGAAGGCAAACACCAAGGCCTCATCACGCTGCACGAACGGAGGGTTCAGACCATCTCGGATGGCGTCGACCACCGCAGGGGACACGCCCGCTTCCAGCGCGAAGGGCTTGTGCGCGGCCCATTCGTATTCAGCGAGCCAGTAGCGCCCCATGAAGAGGATGGCCAGTTCAGACAGGCGCGGCGGCAGGCTGCTGTCGTACCGGCAGTAACGTCCCAATGCTTGGGCGCGATCGGCCAGCAGAGGGCGATGCAGCCAGACTGCAAGTGGGCCTCGCACGCCTTTGCGGGGACCATTTGCGATCGCGTCGTAGACGGCACGCTGATCGGCGTCCAGGTCATCAGGGTTGAGCGTCGGAATACGTTGCATGTCGATGTACTTCAAAGCGTTAGTGCGTTTGTGCCACCGCACCTTGTGCGGCAGGCTTTTGCAGCTTGAGGAGGGAGGAACGGGCATGGCCACCGGTCTCGCGGTTGAAGGCCTCGGCGTCGAACGCGCCTTCCCAGCGAGCGATCGCAAATACCGCCATGGTGTTGCCCACCACGTTCACGAGTGCCGTGGCGATGGCCATCACGCGGTCGATGCCGAAGAGAAGACCCAGGCCAGCGACCGGCAGCGAACGAACGGATTGCAGGGTGGCCGCCAGCTTGACGAAAGCGCCGCCGGCTACCGTAGTCCCGCCCTTGGAGGTGAGGCTCAGGATCGCAAGCAAGCCCAATTGCTGCCACAACGAGAACGGCGTGTCGGTCGCCTGCGCAATGAAGCCGACAGCAATCGCCATATAGATGGAGGTGCCGTCCAGGTTGAAGCTGTAGCCGGCGGGGAGAACGAAACCAACCACGGCCTCGTCGCAGCCGGCGCGCTGAAGCTTTTCCACCAGGCGCGGAAAGGCCACTTCGCTCGATGCCGTACCGAGGATCAGCAAGATTTCATCGCGAATCAGCTTGAGCACGCTGAAGTACGGCAGGCCGATCATCCAGCTGATGGAGCTCAAGACGCCGAACACAAACAACAGCGAAGCGGCGTAGTACAGAACAATGACTTTGAGCAGATACAGCAGCGTCATGCCGCCGTAACTTCCCACGGCTGCCGCCATGGCACCAAACGCGCCCAGCGGGGCGAGCTTCATGATGAAGCCCAGCATGCGGAACAGCACCGTCTGGGCCTCGTCGATGCCACGTAGCAGCGTGGAATCCGGCCCCACCGACAAGTTGAGCGCCAGACCCGCCAGGATCGAAATGATCAGCACTTGCACGATGTCGCCCTTGGCAAAGGCGTCGACCAGCGTGTGCGGAATCAGACTGAGCAGGTAGTTGACGGCCGAGATGCCGCCGGCGTTTGCCGTGGCCTTCACCGCATCGGTACTTTCGGTCAGGTTGGTGGCATGCAGCCCAACCCCGGGCTCGAACACATTGACCAGCACGAAGCCCAACACCATTGCCACCGTGCTGACGACTTCGAAATAAACGAGGGATTTCACGCCCATGCGGCCCAGCATGCGCAGGTCGCGCACGTGGGCGAGCCCCTGCACCAGGGTGCAAAAGATGATCGGGGCCAGCATCATCTTGAGCAAAGCGATGAATGCCTGGCCGATGGGCTTCATGGCAACGGCCCACTGCGGAGCAGCGATGCCCAGAACGACTGCACACGCCAGGCCGATCAGGACCTGCACATGCAGCTTCTTCAGATGTTTCATGGTGTCTCCTGCATTCAGTCGATAGGCTGCCGCGCCGACTCAAGTCGACTGGCGTCAGCTCGCTGAACTCTTATTGCTTGATAAGGCAGTTGTCGCTGCTGGGGACGTGAAAGGCCCGCTGGATGAAGTGAAGGCACTCACGGGGCGTCTCCAGTACGAATCTGGTGATTTGTTATTTGTTGAAAGCATAGATTGATGGTCTTTTCTTGACAAAGACCGTGTGAACATACAAATCTATGCCGACACGGCATATCTCAGCACAAGCATGGACATTCGCGAACTCAAGAGCTTCATCCACGTGGCTCGCGCCGGCAGCTTTAGTCGCGCAGCCGCCGAGCTTTACATCGCGCAACCGGCGCTGAGCCGGCAAATCGCAAAATTGGAAGGAGAAATCGGCGTGCCGCTGCTTGTGCGGCACGGGCGAGGCGTGCGGCTCACGGCGGCCGGATCGCGTTTATTGGACCGGGCCGAGATGATCACGCACCTCTTAAGCGAGACCAGCGAAGACGTGCGCGCCAGTGCGGACGAAGAGCGCGGTCACCTTGCCGTCGGCTTGCCCCCAACGATGGGCGTATTGATCGGGGCCGAGCTCATTCGCGACTTCCGGGCGCAATGGCCCCGTGTATCACTGCATGTCCGCGAGGGCCTCAGCAGTTCACTCCAGGAATGGGTGCTCGACAGACGGGTTGATCTCGCCGTGGTCTACAACCAACCCCCTCTGGACGCCTTCGATGTGCGCCCGCTCTTCAGCGAGCCCATGATCCTCGTGGGTCCGCCGGGCTCTGAAGCCGATAAGCGCGAATACCAGATTCGTGACTTGGCGAGCCTGCCTTTGATCTTGCCGGGGCTGCCACACAGCAATCGACGTCTGGTGGAGCAGGCCGCAATCCAGCATGGCGTCCGCCTGCGCATCGCCCTGGAGGTCGATAGCGTGGCGCTGACCAAGCAGTTGGTGAAGTCAGGTGCGGGGTACTCGATCTTGACCTACATCGCGATACAGGAGGAAATCGCGCGCGGCGAACTCACCGCCCATCGCATTGGTCGCCCCGGAATCCGTTCGAGCGTGGCGATCACCACCTTGCGGGAGAATCCGCCTTCGCGCTTTGCTGCTGCCTGGATTGACATGCTGCAAGACAAACTAAAGTGGTTTGTTGCGACAGAATCATGGAAAGGCGACGTCGTCTGGCCAAGCGAGCGGGCTGACTAGCAGCGCACCTTCCTTGGTTGGAGATTCGTTGAATGTTGAACCGCAGGAGCGTGATCTCGCGGCTGGCCTCAATCGGTTTCTCGCTGAACGCGATGCGGCGGCGCCCCGTGAAGATCCCCGGTCACTCAGTCCTCGCGGTATGCCGAGTCGAGTGCTTTTCGATCATGACGATCAATAGGGTTCAAGGCCTGCAATAGCGAGCGTCCGGTATCGGTCAACTGTGCGCGGCGACGATGTCCTTCCGCAGAGCGCTCTAGCATGACCAGTTGCTGCTCCAGCAACGTATCCAATTCAGCGCGATTCATATCCACCTGCTCTGGTGACTGACTGACCAGCATCAAAGTGGCAAATTCGTGTGCACTCAGCATCTTTGTCTCCCAGTGACAAACAACCGTAACCAGGGGGCACGGTGCCAAATGCAGGCGCGCAGGGGCGCCTGCTGCTAAGTCAAAACGACTGCGAGTCGTCCGCTCAGCCCGCGTGGACCTCAATGCGCCGTGGCTTTGCTTCGTCGCGGCGTGGGATCGTCAGCTTCAGTACCCCGTCGCGCAACTGAGCATCGATGCGCGAGGCGTCAAAGTCGGGGCTGAGCACGAAGGTGCGCGAAAAATGCGGATGCCTGACTTCGCCATGCTGCAAACGCAAGCCGGGTGGTGTGGGCACCATCAGTTCCGCATCGACGGTGAGCGTGCCGTCCTGCACCCGAATATCAAGTTTTTCGCGTGGCACGCCTGGAAGATCGGCATACAGCGTGATGCCCTGACGGTTTTCGAAGATATCGACGGGCGGCGGCAGGGGTGTTTGTCGCGCAGCCGCCTGTTCGGCCTGCTGTTTTGCAACCGCGGCGTTACCCGGCTGGGCATGGGTAGCCAGTTGTGTGGTGTCGTTCATGATGTGCTCCTTCATGCATCAGCAAGACGTGGCTCAGCCTTGCACCGTGATCTGGCGAGGCTTTGATGCCTCCGACTTGCCGACACTGATGGTCAAGCAACCGTTGGCATAACGTGCGCTGACTTTCTCTGGGTCGACGTCCTGTGGCAGCTCAATCACGCGGCGGAACGCGCCCACGAAGCGCTCGTCGGCATACACGCGCGTATCGTCGGTCAGCTCGAAATCGGGGCGCTTGCGCTCGCCGCTGATGGTCAGCAGCCCCTTGTCGACCGAAACATCGATCTGTTTGGGGGCGAGTCCAGGCGCGAATGCGACGATCTCGACGGAATCGTCGGTGCTGCCAATGTTGACGGGAGGAAAGGTGCCGATGCGCGTTGCGCGCAGGCTTGCGGGTACGCCCGCAAAGAGGCTGGCCATCTGCCGGTGCAGGCGGTCGAATTCGCCCAGCAGATCGGTGCCAAAAAACAGATCGCTCATGGCTGGCTCCTGAAGGGGGCCCCCACGGAGACTGAACCGAACTACGCGCTCCAGTTCATCCGTCCGCGGCAGGCCACTGACAAACAAATCGAAACACGCAGCGCGTGAACCGCGACTGCATTGACGAAACCTAAAATAGGTAAGCAAGCGGAAATTTCAAGAGGCCATTGGACACATCATTCGGAGGCTTCATGGACCTTTTCAACGCGGTGCACGAACAGATGGATGCGGTGCGTCTGCCCTTGGTCGCGGTCACCGTGACAGCGGCTAGACGGCCGAATACGCCGCTCGTGGCGATCCTGCATTGGCACGGATTCCGACGCGCAAGTCCGCTCGTGTTACCTGGAATCGACATTCCACCTCGCGCTGTGCCCGGCTCGGCTCTTCAACTCGGGCACGCCTGGCATTGCATTGAAGCTGTCGATGAAGCGCTGCTCGATGTGGCCTGGCGACTCGGTGCGTGGGAGCTGGAGCGTCTCGAGCGACGCGGCTGCAACGTGATCGGTGCATCGGCAGGGAAAGCGCTGGCGTGCCGTCAGGCATTCGGTGATTACGATGGCGCATCGGCGGACGAGACACTGATCGACGGCGCGCCCGATCGCGGCGAGCTCATGCAGATTGCCGCAAACGAGGGCTACCTGCGCTGGCTGTTCCGTCCGGTCAAGGGTGGCCTGTGGCGGGCGCTTGAAGAGCCGGACGACACGCTAAGCCCCGATGGAGGGCGGCAGCCACCCTGTCCGGTCCTTCCAATACCGCACCAACGGCCGGTGCGCGGCCGTACGGTCTACCGGTTAGGAACTGTCCGGCGCATCCTCTTGCCTTGAAACATTTTGTTGCATATTCGCTGTTTGCGAACCTCTTGAAGTCGCCGCGGTACGCTTCTATTTTGGTTTCCGCCAAGTTGGCACGGCTTGCTAGCCCGTCGGGCTCCACGCTTGAACGGTGTGCAAGTCGGATTCCCTTTTTTGGTGATCTATCGCTCAGGAAGCGGGGGTCGTTGACCCAACCAAGGTCACGCGCACCGCGCTACAAAACGCAGCGTCTGTCGCCGGGCTGATTCTGACGACGGATGCAACCATCGCAGACGCTCCGAAAGAGGAAAAGCCCGCGCAAGTGCCAGCGGCTGAATTGGACTACTGAACCACGCAGTTGTGCTGCCATCCACCGGCCGGTTCGCCGGCCGATGCAACTGCACTTCGGCACCGCAGTTCCTGACGGCGGTGCCGCCTTTTCATGTTCGATCGCCATCATGAAACTACAACTCACCATTGACGCGAAGCGCGTTGACCTTGAGATAGATGACGTAGTTGCCGGTCTGCTCGCGGCGCGCCTCGGGCTTCCGGAAGGGGTTGATCATCGCGATGCGATCACCCAGCATCTCAGCGAGGTCAGCGCTCCGTGGGTGCTGGACGAAGAACACATGCGCAAACGCGTGCTACGTCGCCTCATTCTCGAGATCGCGGATCCCGCGCTCTTGATGCGTCATCTCATGATTGACTAGCGTCGTCCCCTGCTTGGCGACGGACACAGCGGCATAGCCTAAATATCGGGCCAACGCATCGCGTTGCCTATGCTGCTCGTCTCTTTCTCTCCCGAAAGCTATCGCCGCACACAAAACTGCTGCTGCCTCTCGTTTCAGTCAGGCAAGCATGTACGCAACGTTCGAGCGAGACGTGCCGCTTCACTTGCATCAGTAATGTTGGCGAAGCCGATCACGAGACCGCGTAGCGCGTGCGGCATCCGGGCATTCGCATACCAGATCGAAAGAGGCAGCACGGCGAGCCCCGCCTCGCGGGCACGCGCAGCAACGGCGACATCGTCGACAGGGCCATCCGGGCCTTCGGCGAATTGCACTGCGAACTGGACGCCACCGGGCGGCAACTCGACACGCAATCGCTCGCCAAACGCACGCTCCAGCGCGTGCGCGATCAGCATGCGCCGCTGTCCATACAACGCACGCATGCGCTTCACGTGGCGCGCAAAATGTCCTTCTTCCATGAAATCTGCCACTGCCGCCTGCAACAACGTCGGCGAGCCGGCGTTCATGCTGCACGCCACCCGCCCGACGCGCTCGACAGCGCGTTCCGGCACGACCGCATACGCGAGCCGCAGACCGGGAAACATCATCTTGCTGAACGTGCCGCAATAGATGACGTGATCATGCCGGTCAAGGCTTTTCAAAGCCGGTAACGGTCGGCCTTGATAACGGAACTCACTGTCGTAGTCGTCTTCGACGATCCAGCGGGACCCCTTCTCCGCCCACTCCAGCAGCGCCATGCGTCTCGCGAGCGAAAGTGTGTGCCCAAGCGGGCTCTGGTGAGACGGCGTAACCAACGCAAAGCGCGCTTGCGTATTCAGTTCGATACCGCGCTCGACATTGATCCCTTCCTCGTCCACCGGCACCGGCACGAGCCGCATGCCAGTCTCGGCCAGAAAGCTGCGCGCGAGCAGGTAGCCAGGATCCTCGAACCACACATGGTCGTTTGGTTGCGCGAGACTGCGCAGGACGAGTTCGAGCGTTGCGCGATAACCACCGGTCACGAACACCTGCTCCGGCAAGCAGGTGACGCCGCGCGACAGCCCGAGATAGGTGGCGATGTGTTCGCGCAGCGGTCGATAGCCCGCCGGATCCGGATATGCGAGCACCGCACGTTCGCCACTGCGCGCGCGACGCGAAACGAGCCGATTCCATACCTTGCGCGGAAAAGCGTCGAGGGCGGGCAGGCCCGGCTGCAATGGCCGCGGCTCGCCGCTCATGGCCACGGCGATTGCCAATGGGCGCGATGGGGGCGGTGGCACACGAAGTGTGGTGTCCAGCGTCTTCGCTGCCCCCCTTTTTCCAGCGCCTTGCCTGCCGCCCGCATCCTGAGGTGTTTCCCGACGTGACGAGCGCACCACCGATGGCGGCAGCGACGGCGACACAAACGTGCCCGCGGCGCCCCGCATCTGTAGATACCCCTCATCAACAAGGATCGTGTACGCCAACTCGACGGTGCCGCGGGCCGTGTTCAACTGCGCTGCAAGGCCGCGCAATGCAGGCACGCGATCGCCGGGACGCAGATGCCCGGCCGCGATCGCCGTCCTGAAACGCTCGCAAATCTGCAGATAGATCGGCAGTGTCTCCTGCCGGTCGATTTCGATGGTCAGTGCGGGTGTCGGTGCGGTCATGGTGGCCTCATCAGCAAGAAAAGCGGAAACGCCTTGGACTAGTCATTTCGACAATTCTTGGCCCTTATTGATAGGGCGTGATTGTTCCACACTGATCTCAAGCGATGCGACGACAGCGACATGTTCAGACGGCGCCGCGCCCATCCAGCACCTTGTGCATTCACTGACTCTCATCCGGAGAATCTGCCATGAAGATCGTCGTAATCGGTGGTTCGGGCCTGATCGGCTCACGTGTTGTCACACTGCTCAGCGAAGCAGGTCATGCGGTGCTTGCCGCCTCGCCGCGCAATGGTGTGAATTCCGTGACGGGCGAGGGCCTGAGCAATGCACTCACCGACGCGGATGTCGTCGTGGATGTGACGAATGCGCCGTCATGGGAGCCGCAAGCGGTGCTCGAATTCTTCCGCAGCTCGGCCCGCAACCTTGGCAAGGCTGAAGTTGCCGCAGGTGTGCGTCATCACATCGCGCTATCCATCGTCGGCGCCGACCGCATGGCGGAGAACGCCTACTTCACGGCCAAAGTCGCGCAGGAAGAGGCGATTGAAGCGGCCGGCGTGCCGTACACGATCGTGCGCGCGACGCAGTTTATGGAGTTCATTGGCGGCATTGCAGACTTCAGCACGGTCGCAGGCACGGTACGCGTCGGCGACGGCTTGTTCCAGCCGATCGCGGCCGACGATATCGCGGCGATCCTCGCACAGACCGCACTCGCCGCACCGCTGAACGGCACGATCGACATTGCCGGACCGGACCGCGCCCCCTTCGCCCAGATCATCGCGCGCTATCTGAAATCAATCGGCGATACACGCCAGGTCTTGACGGATCGCGACGCACGGTACTACGGCGGCCTCGTCGAGGAACTGTCGCTCGTGCCGCTCGGCGACGCTCGAATCGGCCGCATCGGTCTCGACCAGTGGTTCGCACAGGCAAAGGGCGGCTGATCACCGGCTGACATCCCACAACGCTCGGATTCGCGCATCACGCCGTTGCCGGGCACCGCCACGCGGTCATCTCATCAGGAGCGCATCATGACGCAACGCCTCAACTACTTTCAGCAATCCCCCGAACTGAGCAAGAAGCTCGTGGAGCTCAACACGCTGCTTCAGAAAACGACGATCGAAACGCACATCCGCGAGCTCGTCGAACTGCGCGTGTCGCAGATCAATGGCTGCGCCTTCTGCGTCGACATGCACGTCAAGATGGCGAAGATCCACGGCGAGCGTGAACTGCGCCTCTACCACGTGGCGATCTGGCGCGAATCGACGCTGTTCTCGCCGCGCGAACGCGCCGCGCTGGCATGGGCCGAGGTGCTGACCAACATGCCCGCCCTGGGCGTGTCTGACGAAATCTACGACAGCGTGCGCGACCAGTACTCCGAAAAGGAGCTGGCCGATCTGACGTTCCTTGTGGGCGCGATCAACAGCTGGAACCGGCTGAACGTGGCGTTCCGCATGGTGCCGGGGTCATCCGACAAGGCATTCGGGCTCGACAAGGCCCATCTGGAGTGATGCCATGAAAAATCCAGTGTCCTTTGCTGCAGCCGTGGTGTGCTCGTGCCTGCTGATGGCGCAGCTGGTTAAGGCAGCGCCGGAAGCGAGCGTTACGCCACTGCGCACGGAATCGTTGCCGGAGTATCCGGGCAAAGAAGTTCAGATGATCGTGGTGGACTATCCGCCCGGCTCGGTCGACCCCGTGCATCGCCATGACGCGCACGCCTTTGTCTATGTGCTCGAAGGCAGCATCGTCATGAGTTTGAACGGCGGAAAGGAGGTCACCCTCAAGGCTGGTGATACGTTCCACGAAGGCCCCAACGACGTCCATACCGTCGGGCGCAACGCCAGTGCCACGCAGCCGGCCAAGTTTGTCGTGTTCCTGATCAAGAAGAAGGGCGCGCCGGTCTTGATGCCGGTGAAGTAGCTGAGTCTTCCACGCAGGCATCGGCAACGCCGATGCCCTTTCATGCGGGCAAGAAGGGCTCCACCGCAGTGTTCTTGCCGCGCACTTTGTTTCCCCAAAAGAGCTGATCCGCCGGTCCGTGCATAAGCGGAGGGCGCCGCTTTGCCATTCGACACAACACGTGAGCTGGATCATGAGCACGTCGACAACGAAACTCTCGCGCCACGATCTGCGGATTGGCCGTTCGCCGGGCGATCGCCGGGCGCGCCTGGTCAGACCCGCCGTGTGCGTCCTTCCCGTTCTGATGGCCGCCGTGTTGGCCGGCTGTGCCAACTATGCCGGCATCACAAGCGACAAGCGCATGGCTGATGCCAGCACCTACGCCGCCACGCAGAGCATTCCCGCCGAGCAGGGCCGCTGGCCATCCGCTGATTGGGCCGCCCAATTTGGCGACGCGCAACTCAAGGCGTTGATCGACGAGGCGCTACAGACCAATCCCTCGCTGGAAAAAGCCCGTGCCCGTGTGGCCGCCGCCGCCGCGTTCAGCGAAGGCGCCAATGCCAACACGTTGCCGCAAGTGGGCGCCGGTTATTCATGGACGCGCCAGCGGTTTTCGGAAAGCGCGCTGGTACCGCCCCCGTTTGCAGGCGCCTGGCAGTCGGAGAACAAGGCGTTCACCAATGCATCGTACGAACTGGATGTGTGGGGCAAGAACCGCGAGGCGCTTAAGTCTGCGGTGTCTGCACAGCATGCCAGCGAAGCCGAGGCGGAGCAGGTCAAGCTGACACTCAGCGGTGCGATTGCCCGCGCCTATAACGAACTGGCCCGTCTCTATGCGCTGCACGATATCGCACAGGATGAGGTCAGGCGGCGCCGCGAAGTGCTGCGCGTGACCAACGGGCGCGTCACGCTGGGCCTGGATACTGAGGTGGAGAAGCGCACCGCAGAAGCCAATCTGGCTGCTAGTGAAGTGGCACTCTCGTCGCTCGACGGCGGTCTCCAGCGCACGCGCTATCAGCTTGGTGCACTGCTCGGGCAAGGGCCGGATCGCGGCCTTGCGATCCGCCGTCCCGCCCTCGGCACTGGCGATGCCGTCCGCCTGCCAGACAACCTGCCGGCCGACCTGGTTTCACGCCGCCCGGATATCGTCGCCGCGCGCTGGCGCGTGGACGCGACCTTGCACGACATCAAGGTGGCCAAGGCGGAGTTCTATCCGGACATCAACCTGAGCGCCATGATCGGCCTCGATGCCTTTGGCTGGGGCCGCTTCCTGCGTGCCGCCAGCCGCACCGCCTCGGTTGGTCCGGCGATCCACTTGCCGATTTTCGATGGTGGCGCTTTGCGCGCCC
>Ga0207690_10002297_pt1 | contig 11665 bp, 8 predicted proteins | sample KBSC23metaG_FD_184315 | JGI IMG/M metagenome (GOLD analysis project Ga0207690, IMG submission 184315) | Corn rhizosphere microbial communities from Kellogg Biological Station, Michigan, USA - KBS C2-3 metaG (SPAdes) (version 2) | ecosystem: Host-associated > Plants > Roots > Rhizosphere > Soil ...
CGGAAAGGCGGGCGCGGCAGCGGCGCACGGGGTGTTCTCCAACAGCCTGATCCTCGGCACGCGGGTCGACGAGACGGAGTCGGTGCGCACGCTCGCCTCGCGCCTGCGCGGCGAGATCCGCGAGGCGATCGCCCACGAGATCTTCCCCTACCACCATGTGATCCGCAGCACCGGCGTCCACCCGCGCTTTGCGATCAACTGGTATCCCCAGTCGCCGTCCGCCGCCGGCGTTCAGGGCATCACCTTCGCCTCCATCAACATCGACGAGAACCAGGACGACGACGACCTGAACCTGCGCTTCTTCATCCACGACGGTGTGATGACGATGGTCGTCTACTACGACCCGACGATGTTCGGGCCTGAGCGGGTGCGGGCGATGGGCGAGCAGATGATCGCGCTCGCCGGCGCGCTCGCCGCCGACGTGGACGCCCCGATCGCGGCGACCCGTTCGGCCGACCTGGCCCCGACCGGCGTCCTGCCGGATCCGACCGCGCCCTTGCCGGGCGCCGAAGGGGCGCTGATCCACTCAGCCTTCCTGGATCGGGCTCGTGAAACGCCGCAAGCCGTCGCCATCGAACACAACGGCGCCGCCCTGACCTACAGCGACCTCGAGCGCGGCTCGCGCGCGCTCGCGCAGCGCCTGCGGGCCGCGGGGCTGGGTCCTGAAGACCGGGTCGCGATCCTTGGCGACCGCGGGCCGGACCTGGTCCGCGCGATGCTCGCGGTCTCGCGCCTCGGCGGGGTCTTCGTCACCCTCGACAGCGGCTATCCGGAGCCGAGGCTCTCCGACCTCGCCGAGATCGCCGCCCCGCGCGCCATCGTGACGGCGGGGCCGCCGGACCTGCTCCCGCTCGCCGAGCGCCTGGCCCAGCCTCTGCGCGCCGCCGTCCTCCAGGCGATCTCGCCGGACGATCCGCTCGACGCCGGCTTGACGGGCCTCGACCAGGCCCGCGCCGACGACGCGGCCTACATCCTCTTCACCTCGGGAAGCACCGGGAAACCCAAGGGCGTGGCCTGCTCGCACGCGCCGCTCAGCCATTTCGTGGGCTGGCAGGCGAGCACCTTCGGCCTCTCGGCCAGCGACCGGGTGACCATGCTGTCCGGGCTGTCGCACGACCCTCTGTTGCGCGACGTGTTCACCCCGCTGTCCCTCGGCGCGACCCTGGCGATCCCCGACAAGACGACGATCCTGGAGCCCGGCGCGCTGGCCCGGTGGCTGCATGAGGCGCGCGCGACCGTTGTTCATCTGACGCCCGCCCTGGGCCAGATCCTCGCCGCCGAGGCCCCCAGGTCCCAGCCGCTCACCGCGCTTCGGCGGATGTTCTGGGGCGGCGACATCCTGCGCCCGGCGCTGTTGACGCAACTCGCCGCGCTCGCGCCCAACGCCGAGCACGTCAATTTCTACGGCTGCACCGAGACGCCGCAGGCGGCGGCGTTCTGGCGTTTCGACGGCGATCCGAACTGGGCCACGGCGCCGATAGGCGCGGGCTCGGACGGCTTCCAGTTGCTGATCGTCGATCCTGCCACGAAAGCGCCTCTCGGCATCGGGGAGACCGGCGAGATCGCCGTGCGCTCCAACTTCCTGAGCCTGGGCTACGTGGAGGCCGGCCGCATCCTGGCGCCCACGGACCGCGGCGCGAGCGGCGACATCTACCACACGGGCGATCGCGGCCTCTACCTGCCCGACGGCCAGGTGCTGATGGTCGGGCGCGACGACGACCAGGTGAAGGTCCGCGGCCATCGCGTCGAGCTGGCCGAGGTGACGGCGGCGCTGCTGGCCCGGCCGCAGGTCCGTTCGGCCATCGCGCTCGCCACCGGCGAGGAGGCGCAGGTGCGGATCACCGGCTTCGTCGCCGGGCCCCGCCAGGCCGCTTTCGACGAGGCCGAAATCCGCGACGCCCTGGCCGCGCGGTTGCCGGACCACATGGTCCCGCACGCCATCCGTTGGGTCGAAGCCCTGCCGCTGTCGCCCAATGGCAAGGTCGACCGCGGCGCGCTGACCGCCCTGGCCGAGGCCAGGGATACGCCCCAGGCGCCCACCCGCGCTCCAAACGCGCGCGAACGCGCCCTGATGGACGCCTGGGCGGAGGTGCTCGGCGCGCGCCACGCCATCTCGATCGACTCCACCTTCGCCCGGCTGGGCGGGGACAGCCTGTCCTACGTGCAGGCCTTCCTGGCGCTGGAGGAGGTCGTCGGCGAACCGCCGGACGGCTGGCAACTGATGACCATCGCCGATCTGGCCGCGCATCGGCAGGCGATCGCCGACGGCTGGAGCGTCGTCGACATGCCGATCCTCATCCGCGCGGCCTCGATCTTCCTCATCGTCGCCCACCACTACTCGCTGCTCGACTACGGCGGCGGCGCGACGAGCATCCTCATGATGGTCTCGGGCTTCATGCTGGGAAGCCTGGCGCTGCCGGAGGCGTTCAGCCTCGGCCAGGCCGCGCCCCTGCTGCGCAACGTGCGCAACATCCTGTTCCCGACGCTGATCATGAGCCTGGCGATCTGGGCCTTCCGGATGCCCGGGCATGGGCCGCAGCCCTACATCCTGCTGATGGCGGCCGATCTGCAGGATTACAACAAGACCCACAACGCCCAGGAGCTGTACCTCTGGTACGTACACTGCCTGCTGCACCTGATGCTCCTGCTCTATCTGGCGGTGCTGGGCCTGAAGGCGGTGGGCGGAATGAAGATCGGCCCGCGGCGTTTCCTTTACGGCCTGTTCGCCATCGGCTGCGTGGGCCGCTTCATCTTCCCGTGGTTCCTCGACCACGGTTTCTACTCGCCCGTCCATCACCGCGACATGATCTACATGCTGCCGACGACACACCTGGCGACCCTCGTGCTCGGCGGCCTGGCCGCCACCGCCGCGAGCCGCGAGGAGCGCCGCTGGCTGATCCCTGTCGTCCTGGTCTACGCGGCCTTTAGCGGCTGGTGCTATGGGCCGGCCCAGGGCGTGTTCCTGGCCGGTGGCCTGCTGCTGGTGGCCACGCCGCGGCTGCGCATGCCCAAGTGGGCGAGCGCGGCGGTGTTCGCCTTGGCCGGGGCGTCGCTGTGGATCTATCTCACCCACATGATCGTGCGCGACGGGCTGCGGCATATCCCCGGGCTCGGCGCGCCCTTGCTGGGCTTCGTGCTGGCGATGGCCTTCGGGGTCGGGTTCTGGATGCTCTGGCGGCGCGGGGCGGCGCTGCTGGCCCAGGCGCTGAAGCGTCCGTCACCGGTCACCGCCGACGCCGCGGTCTAGCGCACGCTGCTCCAGGGCCGGGAGAGCAGGGTGGCGCAGTTGATCAGCCCGACCAGCGAGTAGGTCTGCGGGTAGTTGCCCCACAGCTCCTTGCCGTCGAAGGTGATGTCTTCCGACAGCAGGCCGGCCTTGGTGCGCCGGCCCAGCATTTCCTCGAACAGCTCCCGCGCCTCTTCCGTGCGCCCGGAAAGGTGCAGCGCCTCGATCAGCCAGAAGGTGCAGAAGTTGAACGCGGTCTTCGGTTCGCCGAAGTCGTCGGGCAGGGCGTAGCGCAGCATGAAGGCGCCGCGCCGCAAGCCCTGCTCCACCGCCTCCATGGTGGCCAGCATCCGCGGATTGTCCGGCGAGGCGTAGCGCACGTCGAGCAGTTGCAGCAGGCTCGCGTCGAGCTGGTCGCCCCCGAAGGTCGAGGCGTAGCGGCCCAGCGTCTCGTTCCAGGCCTCCTGCTCGATGGTCGCGCGGATCTTGGCGGCGCGGCCGTTCCAGTGGTCCGCCCGGGCGCGCAGGCCGAGCTTCTGGGCGGCGTTCCCCAGGCGGTCGCAGGCCGCCCAGCACATCACCGAGGAATAGGTGTGCACCGCCTCGCGGCCGCGGAACTCCCACAGGCTGGCGTCGGCCTTGTCGTGCAGCTCGAAGGCCCGGTCGCCCACCGGCTCCAGCGCCTTGAAATCCTCGACCGTCGCCGGCCGGATCAGCCGCTCGTCGAAGAAGGCCTGGACGGTCGAAAGCACGATCTGGCCGAACACGTCGTATTGCATGTGCTCGTGCGCCTGATTGCCGACCCGCACGGGCCCCATGCCGCGATAGCCCGCCAGGTGCGGCTCGATCCGCTCGGTCAGCACCGGTTCCAGCCCCACGCCATAGACCGGCTGCACCCGGCCGCTGGCGCCGACTTGGTCCACGAGGTTGCGAAGATAGGTGAGGTAGTTCTCCAGCATGTCCGCTGCGCCCAGGCGGTTCAGCGCCTGGACGACGTAATAGGCGTCGCGCAGCCAGCAGTAGCGGTAGTCCCAGTTGCGGGCCGCCTCGCCCCGGTCCACGGCGTGCTCGGGGATCGAGGTGGTCAGCGCGGCGACGATGGCCCCGGTGTCCTCGTGGGCGCAGAGCTTGAGCGTGATCGCCGAGCGGATCACCGCGGCCTGCCACTCGAGCGGCACGGACAGCGTCCGAACCCAATGGCGCCAGTAGTCGGTGGTCTCGCGCAGCATGCGCCGCGTGGTCGAGGTGACGTCGGAATCGAAGCCTTCGTCAGGGCCCAGGAAGAGCGTGATCGGCTCTTCGAGCCGGAAGACCCGCTCATCCAGGATGTGGCTGACCGGCCCGTCGGTGGTCAGCCGAAGCGTCGTCTCTCCGCCCACGTAGCGGACATGGTTCGAGCCGGCCGTCGTGCCCGCCCTCGAGGCGCCGTAGTCGATCGTCGGGCGCAGCTTGATGCGGATGCGCGGCGTGCCCGCCCGCGCCCGGATCAGCCGCACGAAGGCCAGTGGCCGATAGAGCCGCCCGAACTGGCGGTAACGCGGACAGAAGTCGAGGATCTCGACCCGCGCGCCGTTGGCGTCGGTGATCTCGGTCCGCAGGATCGGCGTGTTGCGCACATAGCCCTGCTGGGTATGCGCTCGGTCGATCACCTCGATGGACCAGAGCCCCCTGCCGTCCTCTCCGTCGGGGTCGTCGCCGGACAGCAGCGCGGAGAAGAACGGATCGCCGTCGACCCGCGGCGCGCAGGCCCAGACGAAACGGCCCTGTTCGTCGATCAGGGCGCTCGCCGCGCAGTTGCCGATGGGGAAGAGCTCCAGGCTCCGGTTCACGCGTTCAGTTCCAAGATCACAAGCCTCGTCTTCGCGGCGCACGCGCCATTTCTCCCCCCGGCCTTAACTTGCCTTGATCTGTTTGGGTTCGGAAGCCTAAGCCTCAGCGCCATGATCCGAGCGCGCAGAGCCCGTATCGTCGCCACGCTCGGGCCTGCCAGCCGTGGCGTGGAGAAGATTCGCGAGCTGGCCCTGGCCGGCGCCGACGTGTTTCGGGTCAACTTCAGCCACGGCTCGCATGCCGACCACGCGCGGACGATCGACACGGTTCGCAAGGTCGAAGGTTCCGTCGGGCGGCCGATCGCGGTGCTGGCCGACCTGCAGGGGCCGAAGGTCCGCCTCGGCGAGTTCGCGGACGGCATGGTGCGACTGAAGATCGGCAACCATCTGCGGCTCGACCTGAAATCCACGCCGGGCGACGCCTCGCGGATCGGCCTGCCGCACCCGGAGATCTTCGCGGCCCTGCGCACGGGGGCGCTGGTCCTGCTGGACGACGGCAAGGTGCGCCTGCGGGTGATCAAGCATGGCCATGACTTCGCCGACACGGTGATCGAGGCCGGCGATCAGCTTTCCGACCACAAGGGCCTGAACCTGCCCGGTCTCGCCATTCCGATCCCGGCGCTCACCGAAAAGGACCGCGCCGACCTGGCGTTCGCGCTCGGCCACGGCGTCGACTGGGTGGCGCTCTCCTTCGTGCAGCGCGCCTCCGACATGGCCGAACTGCGCAGCCTGGTGCAGGGCCGCGCCAATGTGCTGGCCAAGATCGAGAAGCCGGCGGCGCTGGAGGCGCTGGACGAGATCCTCGACCTCTCCCAGGCGATCATGGTCGCCCGCGGCGACCTCGGCGTCGAACTGGCGCCGGAAGAGGTGCCGGTCGTCCAGAAGCAGCTGGTCCGCGCCGCCCGCCTGCGCGGCCTCCCCGTCGTGGTGGCGACCCAGATGCTGGAGTCCATGACCCATTCGCCGACGCCGACGCGTGCGGAGGCCTCGGACGTCGCAGGCGCGGTCTACGAAGGCGCCGACGCGCTCATGCTGTCGGCGGAAAGCGCCGCCGGCGACTATCCCGTCGAGGCGGTCTCGATCATGGACCGCATCGTCACCCGCGTGGAGCGCGATCCACGCTGGCCGGAGCTGATGCGCGCGGAATATCCCGTGGAGGACGCCGACGCCGACGCCCTGGTGGCCGCCGCGCGCCGGGCCGCGGAAGCCGCCTCCACCGGCTGCCTCGCCGCCTTCACGACCACCGGCCAGACCGCGCTGCGCCTGGCGCGAGAGCGGCCCCTGCAGCCGATCCTGGCGCTGACGCCCAACCTCGACACAGCCCGCAAGCTGGCGCTGGTCTGGGGCACCGAGCCGCGCGTGGTCCCCGAACTGCTCGATCCGGAAGACCTGGCGCGGGTTGCGGTGGAGCAGGCGGTCGCCGCCGACCTCGCCGACCCGGGCCAGCGGGTGCTGATCCTGGCCGGCCTGCCCATGGGCTCGCCCGGCGCCGCCAACATCCTGCGCATCGCCCACGCGCCGCTGCGGTAGGGCAGGCTTGCGGTGCGGCTCATCTGAGCCCATATTTGGTCCCAAGAGAGAGGCAGAGATGAGCGTAGCGTATGTCCCGGACTGGTTGATCGCCTCGCCGACGCGGTCGTCGACGACGATCGGCTTCATCGACGACGTCAGCCGCGGCCTGCCGCTGAAATCGGTGGATACGCTCAGCCACCAGATCGCGCCGGACAATTCCGCCTTCAAATATGTCCTCGTGCCCAAGGCGACCTACAATCGCCGGCGGGGCGGCGCGGGCGCGAAGCCGGCGCGCCTCTCCAAGGACGAGGGCGAGCGGCTGGTGCGGCTGGCGCGGATCTGGGCGTTCGCCAATGAGGTGTGGCAGAGCCCGGAGGCGGCGCGGCGGTTCATGTTCGCGCCCCACATGCTGCTGGAAGGCCGCACGCCCCTGGAGGTCACCCTGTCGGGAGAGCTCGGCGGCAAGATGGTCGAGGACGTGCTGGGAAGGCTGGCCTACGGCAGCGCGGCGTGACGGCCCAGCGCCTGGACCGAAGCCTTACCGCCTACCGCATCGGCGACCCTGACGGCGCCTATCCTATCTTCGACGCCGGCGGCTCCAAGCTCTACCCTGGCCGATGGAACACGCCGGCCTCGCCGATGATCTATGCCTCGGAGCACTATTCCACCGCGATGCTGGAGAAGCTCGTGCACGGGTCCGGAAGCCTGCCGCCCAACCAGCACTTCGTCACCATCACCATCGAGGCGGGGGTGACCTGCGAGATGTTCCCGGACGCCGCGAACCCGGGCTGGGACCGGGCCGACATGGCCGTATCCAAGCCCTACGGCGAGGCCTGGCTGCAGGCTGGCCGCTCGGCGATCCTGATCGTCCCCAGCGTCGTCGCCAGGATGGAGCGCAACGTCTTGATCAATCCGGCCCACGCCGACTTCGGCCGTATCCGGCGCGACCTGCCTCAGCCGGTCTGGTGGGATAGCCGGCTCTTCCCCGCCGCCACATGATCGAGGCCTTCGCCAGCGGTGACGAACTCGCCGACACCGCAGCCTCGGCGGTGGCGCGGCAGCTCTCGCAAGGCCTGTCCGACCGGGGCCGGGCCAGTCTGGTGGGCACCGGAGGCCGCTCGCCAGGACCCGTTTACGACCGGCTGAGTCGGCTCGATCTCGACTGGGCGCATGTGGCGGTCACGCTTTCGGATGAGCGCCATGTCGATGTCGAGTCTCCCAACTCCAACGCGCGCCTGCTGCGCGAGCGGCTGTTCGTCGGCCCGGCGGCGGCCGCGCAGTTCCTGCCGCTCACCGACTATGCGGAGCCGGCGCTTCAGAAGCTCATGCCCTTCGACGCGGTGATGCTGGGCATGGGAGAGGACGGGCACGTCGCCTCGCTGATCCCGGGCAGTCCGGTGATGGACCAGGCCATGGACCCGCATGGCCAGGCGCTCACCGCGGAGTCGCCCCAGGGCTTCGGCTCGCCGCCGGTCGCGCGGATCACGCTCACGTTGTCGGCGTTGTTACAAAGCCGCGCCATCTTCCTCTTGATCGCTGGTGAGGCTAAGCGGCAGGTGATCGCCCAGGCGCAGGCCGGCGCCGACCTTCCGGTTCGCGCCATCCTTCAGCAGGACCGCGTTCCGGTCCGCATCTTCTGGGCGCCGTAGTCACTTTGGGAGACCCGGCCATGCATCCGGTCACGGCGGAAGTCACCGAACGGATCGTCGAACGCAGCCGCGCAACGCGGGCCGACTACCTGGCGCAGGTGGAAGCCGCGCGCGCCGCCGGGACGGGCCGCGCCAAGCTGTCCTGCGCCAACTGGGCGCACGCCTTCGCCGCCGAGAGCGACGAGGCCAAGAAGACCATGCGCGATCCGACCGCGCCCAACGTCGCGATCGTCAGCGCCTACAACGACATGCTCTCGGCCCATCAGCCGCTGGAGCGGTTTCCCGCGATCATCAAGGCCGCCGCCCGCGAGGTCGGGGCCACGGCGCAATACGCCGGCGGCGTGCCGGCCATGTGCGATGGGGTGACGCAAGGCCGCCCGGGCATGGAGCTGTCGCTGTTTTCCCGCGACGTGATCGCCATGGCGACGGCCGTGGCCCTGACCCACGACGCCTTCGACGCGGCCCTGATGCTGGGGGTCTGCGACAAGATCGTGCCCGGCCTGACCATGGGCGCGCTCGCGTTCGGCCACCTGCCGGTGATCTTCGTGCCCGGCGGCCCGATGACCTCCGGCGTCTCCAATGCCCAGAAGGCCAAGGTCCGCGCGCTCTACGCCGAGGGCAAGGCCACCCGCGAGGAGCTACTGGATTCCGAGATGGCCTCCTACCACGGCCCTGGCACCTGCACCTTCTACGGCACCGCCAACTCCAACCAGATGATGATGGAGATGCTCGGCCTGCATCTGCCGGGCTCGGCCTTCGTGCATCCGAACACCCCGCTTCGGGACGCCCTGGTGGCCGCCGCGCCCAGGCGCGCGGTGGAGATCCGCGACGGCTCCAACGCCTATGCCCCGATGGCCCAGGTGGTCGATGCCAAGAGCCTGGTCAACGCGCTCACGGGCCTGCTCGCCACCGGGGGCTCGACCAACCACACGCTTCACCTCATCGCCATGGGCCGCGCCGCCGGCGTCCGGATCACCTGGGAGGATTTCGATGACCTCAGCCGCGTCACGCCGCTGATCGCGCGGGTCTATCCCAACGGCTCCGAGGACGTGAACGCCTTCCATGCCGCCGGCGGCATGGCCTTCGTGGTGCGCCAGCTTCTCGACGCCGGCCTCGCTCACGATGACGTCATGACGGTGGCCGGCCCCGGCCTTCGCCGCTATCAGACCGAACCGTTCCTCGACGACGGCAGGCTGGTCTGGCGCGAAGGCGCGGCGACGTCGCTGAACCCGGAGATCCTGCGGCCGGTGGACGACCCCTTCCAGGCGGAGGGCGGCCTGCGGCTGCTGAACGGGCCGCTCGGCCGCGCGGTGATGAAGACCTCGGCGGTGAAGGCCGAACATCTGGTGGTGGAGGCCCCGGCGGTGGTGTTCGAGGATCAGGACGAGCTGCAGGCCGCCTATCATCGCGGAGAACTCAACAAGGACTTCGTCGCCGTGGTCCGCTTCCAGGGGCCCAGGGCTAACGGCATGCCGGAACTGCACAACCTCACCCCGCCGCTGGGCGTGCTGCTGGACAAGGGCTTCAAGGTGGCGCTGGTCACCGACGGGCGGATGTCGGGCGCCTCGGGCAAGGTGCCGGCGGCGATCCACGTGACGCCGGAGGCCGCCGACGGCGGGGGGCTGGCCTATGTGCGCGATGGCGACCCGATCCGTCTCGACGCCGGCAGGGGGACGCTGGAGATCAAGGTGGCGCCGAACGAACTGATGAGCCGGTCGCGCGCGCTCCGGCCGCGATCGAGGCCCGGCTATGGACGGGAGCTGTTCGGCCTGATGCGCCAGGCCGCCGGGCCGGCCGACGCCGGCGCCTGTTCGCTGTTCGAGGCGGCCTGAGATGAAGCCGCAGTATACGGGCCTCGTCGGCGACGTCGGCGGCACCAATGCGCGCTTCGCGCTGATCGACACCGAAGGCCGCGTGCGCAACCTGCACATCTACCAGGCCGCCAACTTCGCCTCGCTGAACGACGTCGTCGCCGACTACCTGGAACGCACCATGGGCCAAAAGCGGCCCCCGCGCGCCGTGATCGCCGCGGCCGGCCCGGTGATGGATGGCGAGATCGAGTTCACCAACCTCGACTGGCAGGTCTCCGAGGGCGAGCTCCTGGCGCACTTCGAGTTCGAGGCGGTGAAGCTGATCAACGACTTCGCCGCCCAGGCGCTTGCCTGCCCCCTCCTGACCGATGAGAGCCTGAAGCCGCTCGGCCCCACGCTGCGCGGCGGCTCCGACTGCCCCATGGTGGTGCTGGGCGCCGGCACGGGGTTCGGCGTGGCGGGCCTCGCGCGGAGCGAGCGCGGCGACGTCGCCATCGCCACCGAGGCCGGGCATGCCGCCTTCGCTCCCACCGACGAGTTGGAGCAGGAGGTGCTGAACCAGCTCACCGCCCGCTACGGCCGGGTCTCCGTCGAGCGGATTCTCTCCGGCCGCGGCCTGCTCGATCTCTACGGGGTGCTGGCCGGGATGCGCCAGGCCGAGCCGGTGCTCCAGACCGACAAGGCGATCTCCGACGCGGCCGCCAAGGGCGACGCCCTGGCCGGGGAAACCCTCGACCGGTTCTGCGGCGTCATGGGTTCCGTCGCCGGCGACCTGGCGCTCAGCTTCGGCGCGCGCGGCGGGGTCTTCATCTCGGGCGGCATCGCCCCGCGCATGCCCGAACGCCTGGCCTCCGGAAGCTTCCGGGCGCGGTTCGAGGACAAGGGTCGGCTGAAGACCTACGTCGAGCAGATCCCGACCTCCCTGGTGGTGCATCCCTATCCGGCGATCATCGGCGCGGCCCGCGAACTCGGCATGATGGAGCGCCTATGAGGATCGACGAGATCCTGTCCCGCGCGCCGGTCATCCCGGTGCTGATCATCGAGGACGTCGCCCACGCCGTGCCGCTCGGCCGCGCACTGGTGGCCGGCGGGCTGACGGTGCTGGAGATCACCCTGCGGACGCCCGTCGCGCATCAGTGCATCGAGCGGATGGCGGGCGAGATCGAGGGCGCGGTGGTGGGCGCGGGCACGGTGCTCACGCCCGCCATGCGCCAGGCCGCCGCCGACGCCGGCGCCCGGTTCTGCGTCAGCCCCGGCCTGATCGAGGGCGAGACCGTCGAGGGCCCCGCGCCGCTGCTGCCGGGGATCGCCACCGCCACCGAGCTGATGGCCGGCCTCGCCGCCGGCTTCACCAACTTCAAGCTGTTCCCGGCCAATGTCGCGGGCGGCGTCGACGCCCTGAAGGCCTTCGCCAGCCCCTTCCAGCAGGCCAGGTTCTGCCCCACCGGCGGCGTCAACGCGAAGAACGCCCCCGACTACCTGGCCCTGCCCAACGTCGCCTGCGTCGGCGGCAGCTGGGTCGCCCCGCCCGACGCCGTCCGCGCCGGCGACTGGGGCCGGATCACGGAGCTTGCGCGCCAGGCCGCGGCGCTGCGGGCGGGCTGAGCGAACCGCTGACGTCCTCCTCTCCCTCTCCGC
>Ga0207690_10002301_pt1 | contig 11642 bp, 12 predicted proteins | sample KBSC23metaG_FD_184315 | JGI IMG/M metagenome (GOLD analysis project Ga0207690, IMG submission 184315) | Corn rhizosphere microbial communities from Kellogg Biological Station, Michigan, USA - KBS C2-3 metaG (SPAdes) (version 2) | ecosystem: Host-associated > Plants > Roots > Rhizosphere > Soil ...
GCACCGGTGCGAGCGACTCCATCCCCTCGACGGCGACACCGTCGGCGAGCTTGTCGAGCATCTCCGCGAGCTGCGGATGCTGGTCGGCGAGCACCCGCGCGTTGGCGCGGACCTCGTCGGTGAGCAGCAGCTCGCGGCACGGCGGCGCCCAGAGCCCGTGCTCGGCGACCTCGAGGCTGCGCTGGTCGGCGACCCGGAACCAGCGCACCTCCTCGACCGTGTCGCCCCAGAACTCCACCCGCACCGGATGTTCTTCGGTCGGCGGGAACACGTCGAGAATGCCGCCGCGGACCGCGAACTCGCCGCGCCGCTCGACCATGTCGACGCGGTTGTAGGCGACGCCGGCGAGCCGCCGTACGGCGTCGTCGAAGTCGGCCTCGTCGCCGGCCCGCAATGCCACCGGCTCGAGATCGCCGAGGTCGGGCACCTGCGGCTGCAGGACGCTGCGCACCGGCGCGACGACGATGCTGACCGCCCCGGCGGCCGGATCGTCGGTGCGCGGGTGCCGGAGCCGGCGGAGCACGGCGAGCCGCTTGCCGACCGTGTCCGGCCGCGGCGAGAGCCGTTCGTGCGGCAGCGTCTCCCAGGCCGGATAGTCGACGACCGTCGCGGGCGGCAGGAAGCAGGCCAGAGCCTCGACCAGGTCCTCCGCCTCGCGGGTAGTGGCCGTCACCGCCAGCACCGGCCGGTCCGCCCGCGCGGCGAGGGCGGCGAGGGCGAGCGGGCGCAGCCCGGGCGGCGCGGACACGTCGAGGTCGGGCCGGCCGACCGACGCGAGCGCCTGCCGCAACGCCGAGTCGGCGAGAGTGGCGTCGAGAAGTCCGGCGAGGCTCATGGGCGAAGTCCCAGGCTACCGGCGCCCCAGCTAGAGCTTCGTGACGCGCACCGCGGTCCCGTAGGCGCAGATCTCGGTCCAGACGTCGCCCATCTCCGAGGTGTCGAACCGCATCGCGATGATCGCGTTGGCGCCGCGCTTCTGCGCCTCGTCGATCATCCGGTTCATCACCTCGTTGCGGCTCTCGTAGAGCGCCTGGGTCATGCCCTTGAGCTCGCCACCGAACAGCGACTTGAGCCCGGCGCCCATCTGCGCGAACGCGTTGCGGGACCGCACGGTAAGTCCCCAGACCTCGCCGAGCACCTCGTCGATGCGATAGCCCGGCAGGTCGTTCGTGGTCACGATCATCATCGTGGACACAGGGTCACTCCTCAGTCGTTGTAGGTGTTCTGCGCGGCCGCGAGCCCGTCGGCGATCAACGTCTCGACCGCGTCCGCGGCGCGTTCCAGATGCACGTCGAGGTCCTTGCGCTCGGCCGCGGAGAAGTCCTTGAGCACCCATGCGGCGGGGTCCTGCCGGCCCGGCGGCCGGCCGATGCCTACCCGCACCCGGTAGAAGTCGCCGGTGCCGAGCGATCGTCGTAGCGACTTCAGCCCGTTGTGGCCGTTGTCGCCGCCGCCGAACTTGCACCGCAGCGCGCCGTACGGCAGGTCGAGCTCGTCGTGGATGGCGATCAGCTGCTCGAGCGGAACCTTGAAGAAGTCGCGCAGCCCGGCGACCGGTCCGCCGGACTCGTTCATGTAGGACCGCGGCCGGGCGAGCACGACCCGGTCGTCACCGAACCGGGTCTCGACGACGTCGTTGCGGGTCTTGTGCGCCCTGAACGCCGAGCGCCCGCGGTCGGCGAGGATGTCGGTGACGAGCGCGCCGGCGTTGTGCCGGGTGCCGACGTACGCCGGGCCCGGATTGCCGAGCCCGACGACCAGCCAGGGCGCGTCGCCCATGGCCGCTACTCGGCCGGCGCGGCGTCCGCGGGTTCGGCCGGGCCACCCTCGCCGGACGCGGTGTCGGGTGCGACGTCGCCGGTGCCGGCCTCGGCCTCGGCCTCGGCGGCCGGCTCGGCGGCCGTGACGTCGAGGTCGGCCTCCATCTGCTCGGCGGTCGGGGCGGCGAGGACGTGTACGACGACCGCGTCGCCGTCGGTGGCGAGCTCGGTGCCGGACGGAAGCTCGACCTCCTTGGCGTGCACCGAGCCACCGATCTCGAGATGGTCGATGGAGACCTCGAAGCCGGACGGGATGTGGGTGGCCTCGGCCTGCACGGACAGGGTGGTGAGCTGGTGGTCGACCAGACCGCCGGAGACGACCTCTCCGGTGAGGTGGATCGGGACCTCTACGGTGATCTTCTCGCCGCGGCGGACGAGGATCAGGTCGACGTGCTCGATGCTGCCGCGGACCGGGTCGCGCTGGATCGACTTGGGCAGCGCGAGCTCGTTGGCGCCGTCGATGTCGAGCGCGAGCAGGACGTTGGCGCCGCCCTCGGTGTGCAGCGCCCGCTCGAACTCGCGGGCCGGCAACGAGATGTGCCGGGGATCGGTGCCGTGACCGTAAAGGACGGCGGGAACCTTGCCCGCGCGGCGGGTGCGCCGAGCTCCGCCCTTGCCGAACTCGGTGCGCGGCTCGGCGCTGATGCGGACCTCGGACACGGTGCTGACTCCTCATACGACGGTAAGCAGCCCAGGAGTCTAGTGAACCGGGTCCCCGACACCCAAAAGTACCGGCAGGACCCGGACATTCGGCGGCGAACTCCCCCACATGCCGAACCGTTCAGTACGGGGCCGTCTCGTCGCCGCGGGCCTTGCCCTCAATCTGGCCGCCGCCATGGCCGTGGCGCTCGTGCCGGCGAGCGCGGCGGCACCGTCGAACGTGGGCGCGGCCAGCGTCTACGGGCTGACCAAGAACTTCCGCCTGGTCGGCCACACCGACCTGTCGAAGCGCGGGATGAACTCCCCGATCGCGGTGGCCGGGCGCTGCGTCTACGTCGGCGACCGCTACTACTCGCAGAGCGCGAGCGAAGGCGTCCGCGCCAACGGCGGCATCGCGATCGTCGACGTCAGCAACCCGGCGCAGCCGAAGCAGGCCGGGGTGATCCCGCCGATCGGCCTGTCGACCCAGCGCGAGATGCGCGCCGACGCGGGTCTCGGCATCCTGGTCGTCGAGGGCTACTCGCCGTTCATCGACGGCTGGACCCCGGGCGACGCCGCGATCAACTACCTCAAGGTCTACGACATCCACTCCGACTGCCGGCACCCGAAGTTGCTGTCGACGTACGACTTCGGCCCGCGCGCGCCGCACGAGTTCTTCCTCTGGAAGGACCGGGCGCATCCCGGCCGGGCGCTGGCGTACGTCACCTTCACGATCTACTCGCCGGACCTGATGGTGGTCGACCTGTCGAACCCGGCCAGCCCGGCGCTGGCGGGCGTGTTCGACCTCGGCCTCGACCAGACGCAGAAGACGCAGGACTTCGTCGACGAGAGCGGGTCCGGTTACACGCACTCGCTGACCGTGTCGGACGACGGGACGCGCGCCTACATGGCGGCGTGGGACTACGGCTTCTTCACCCTCGACACGTCGCTGCTCGCGAACCCGCCGGCGGGGTCGGCCGGGGTGGCGCGGCCGGTCGGCATCGGCAAGCTCGACTACGGCCACAACGTGCACAGTGCGATCCAGATCCCGGGCCGGCAGGAGATGGTGTTCACGCAGGAGGACTACGCGAAGGCCGGGCACGGCTGCCCGTTCGGCATGCTGCGCACCGGGAAGATGGACGCCAACGGTGACGGCGGCGCGACCCTCGACGGCACGTTCTCGCTGCCGGAGAACGAGGCGAAGAACTGCGGCAAGAAGAACGGCACGTTCTCGTCGCACAACCCGACGCTGTTCCACGACGTCGCGTTGCTGTCGTGGTACGCCGGCGGGCTGCGGGCGGTCGACCTGTCGAACCCGAGCCAGTTGCACGAGGACGGCGCGTTCGTGCCCCGGCCTAGCTTCACGCCGACGCTGCGCGACACCCGGCTGTTCTTCCCGTCGAAGCCGACGCCGGCCGGGCCGCTGCCGAGCGACTCGACGTACCCGGGTTCGACCGCCGCGCCGTGGACCGGCGCGATGTGGTCGTACCCCGTCGTACAGAACGGGTTGATCTACGTCGTCGACATCGACCTCGGGCTGTACATCCTGCGCTACACCGGACCGCACGCGAGCGAGGTCGCGAAGGCACCGTTCGTCGAGGGCAACTCGTCGCCGTCGCGCTACACCGCGTCGACGCCCGCGATCAAGCGGCCCGCGCTGCAATGGACGACCATCGCCGCCGAAACGTCGCACGGCGCTCGGCACGTGACGTCGCCGTACCTCGCAGTCGACCGCAAGGCGATGGCCGACAGCGGCTTCATCTGTCTTTAGCTCGACGGGGCGAGCGCCGACGGAAAGGGCGCGGTGCCGCCGGAGTTACGCGTTGCCGTCGAAGAGGCTGGTGACCGAGCCGTCGTCGAAGATCTCGCGGATCGCGCGGGCGATCAGCGGTGCGATCGAGAGCACCGTCAGCTTGTCGAACCGCTTGTCATCGCCGAGCGGCAGCGTGTTGGTCACGACGACCTCGCTGACCCGGCTGTTCTTCAGCCGGTCGACGGCGGGCTCGGAGAACTCCGCATGCGTTGCCGCGACCACCACGTCGATCGCGCCCGCGTCGAGCAACACGTCGACCGCCTTCACGATCGTGCCGCCGGTCGCGATCATGTCGTCGATCAGCAGGCAGCGCCGGCCGGCCACGTCGCCGACCACGCGGTTCGCGACGACCTGGTTGGCCACCCGCGGGTCGCGCGTCTTGTGCACGAACGCCACGGGAGTGCCGCCGAGCCGGTCCGACCAGCGCTCGGCCATCCGCACCCGGCCGGTGTCCGGGCTGACCACCGTGAACTGCTCGGCGTCGTACTTCTCGCAGATGTACGACGCGAGCAGCGGCATCGCGAACAGGTGGTCGACCGGCCCGTCGAAGAATCCCTGGATCTGCGCGGTGTGCAGGTCGACCGACATCAGCCGGTCGGCGCCGGCGACGTGGAACAGGTCGGCCATCAACCGCGCCGTGATCGGCTCGCGGCCGAGGTGCTTCTTGTCCTGCCGCGCGTACGGGTAGAACGGCATGACGACGGTGATCCGCTTGGCGGACGCGCGCTTGAGCGCGTCGACCATGATCAGCTGCTCCATGATCCACTGGTTGATCGGCGCCCCGAGACACTGGATCACGAACGCGTCGCAGCCGCGGACCGACTCCTGCGGCCGCGTGTAGATCTCCCCGTTGGGGAACTCGCGTACGTCGGTGGGGCTGACCTCGGTGCCGAGCTCACGAGCGATCTCGTCGGCCAGCTCCGGGTTGGCTCGCCCGGAGAACAGCATCAGCGTCTTCTCGCCGCTGGTCTTGATGCCGCTCACGAGCGCTCCCCCTGGTCGTCGGCTGCTGCGTCCATTGTGGCGCCTTCGCGGGCCCGGCGCGCCGCCTCGGCCGACTTCGTCCCGGCGCGTCGGCGTTCGACCCAGCCGTCGATGTTGCGCTGCCGCTCGCGGGCCACGCCGATCGCACCCGGCGGCACGTCGTCGGTGATCACCGACCCGGCGGCGGTGTAGGCGCCGTCGTGCACGGTCACGGGCGCGACGAGCATCGTGTCCGACCCGATCCGGACGTCGTCGCCGACGGTCGTCCGATGCTTCTCGACACCGTCGTAGTTGACGAAGACCGTGGCCGCGCCGATGTTGGTCCGCTCGCCGATCGTCGCGTCGCCGACGTAGGACAAGTGCGGGACCTTGCTGTCGTCGCCGACCTCGGCGGCCTTCATCTCGACGTACGCGCCGGCTTTGGTGCGCGCGCCGAGGCGGGTGCCGGGGCGCAGATAGGTGTATGGCCCGACCGTCGCGCCGGGCCCGATCTCGGCGCCTTCGCAATGGGCTTTGACGACCGTCGCGTCCTCGCCGACCGTCGTGTCGCGAAGCGTGCAGTCCGGGCCGACGACGGCGCCACGACGAATCGTCGTCGTACCGTGCAGCTGGGTGTTCTGGTGCAGCGTCACGTCTGGTTCGAGGCGGACGCCGACGCCCATCCACGTCGTCTGCGGGTCGGTGATCGTGACGCCTTCGCGCATCCAGTGCTCGGCGATGCGGTCGCGCATCAGCCGGCGCGCGGTCGCCAGCTGCACGCGGTCGTTGACGCCGAGCGTTTCCTGGTGGTCGGCGGCGGTGACGCTCGCGACCACGTCGCTGTCGGCGACCAGCAGTCCGATGACGTCGGTGAGGTACTCCTCGCCCTGGGCGTTGTCGGTCGTCAGCCGGCCGAGGTTGGCCCGCAGCGTGGCCGCGTCGAACACGTAGACGCTGGTCGCGACCTCGTCGATCTGGCGGACGCGTTCGTCGGCGTCCTTCTCCTCGACGATGGCGATGACGTGCCCGTCGGGGTCGCGGACGATGCGGCCATAGCCCGTCGGGTCGGGCATGGTCGCGGTGAGCAGCGTCGCCGCGGCGAGGGTCTCGAGGTGCCGGGCGAGCAACTTCTGCAACGTGTCCGCGGTCAGCAGCGGAGCGTCGCCCGGTACGACGACGACGGCGCCCTCCGTCACGCCCGCCTGCTCCATGGCGAGGCGTACGGCGTGCCCGGTGCCGTTCTGCGGCTCCTGGACGACGGGTACGGCGTGCGGTGCCTGGGCGGCGAGCGCAGCGGTGACCTGGTCGCGGCCGTGGCCGACGACGACGAGCGTCTGCTCCGGATCGACCTCGGCGAGGGCGGCGAGGACGTGTCCGACCATCGGCCGGCCGCACAGGCCGTGCAGGACCTTGGCGGTGGACGACTTCATCCGGGTGCCCTGACCCGCGGCGAGCACCACGGCTACAGCGGGTCGAAGGTCGGTCACGAATGCTCCGCGTCGTCAGCAGCAGGGGGCAGGGCCGAGCCTAGCGAGTCCCACCAGCGCGCGGGCAGCCACGGACGCGCCCCACACGAGTCGGCTCCCGGGGAAGGATTCGAACCTCCATATGCGACACCAAAAGACGCCGTCCTGCCCTTAGACGACCCGGGATGGCACGGGTGTGAGCGTACGCGGTCACCGCCGGCGACGACGTCGACCGCGGCTGCGGCCAGACCTGCCCACCAACCGGCTATCGCGTCGTACAGCGCCGCGCCTCGGCGCACTTCGACGACCAGGCATCCGTGGTAGCCGTCATCGATGTTGCGCCGGACCGTGCGCGGGTTGTGATGCTTGAGAACCGGGCGCCGGAAGCGCGTCGCGGATACGCCAAGTCGAGCCTGCCACCAGCGTTCGTGCTCGCGCGGGTCGGCGCTCTCGTGAATGTTCAGCCAAAAGACCCAATCGATAGGGTCCACGCCGATCATCCGCAGCCAGGCGAGAAACACCGCCAACACATCGGGATCGGAATTCGTGAACCGGACCCGCCCGCTGCGCCGCCACGGCTTGTCCTTGCTGCCCTCACTCCAATACAAGGCGAGGCCGACCATGAACAGCTCGCGGTCCGTCAGCAAGTCCAGCGTGCGGCGTGCTTCGCGTTGTCTGGCCCGCATGCGTAGGCCGGCTGAGCGGCGCACGGCCGCACCGCCACGGCCGCGCAGGCGGGCGAGATGCTCGCGTCGCAGCCGCGCAACCCGCGGCGGTACCGGCAGGTCTCGCAGCCAGAGGCTGAGCGACCCATGTGAGACGTCGAGCGCTGCCGCGATCTCGGTGTAGGTGGCACCTCGCATCCGGAGCTGCCGCGCCTTTCGCCGCTCCTCGTGAAGTGCACGCGATCGCCTCGTCTCCGGCGGTCTCGGAATCCCGCGCAGCCAGGCCTTCAGGCGGTCGTCGCTGACCGGGACCCCGAGTGCGACGCGGATCTCGGCGTACGTCTTGCCGGTACGGCGCAACAGCCGCGCCCGTGCGATCAGGCGTTGCGCTTCCGTCATCGGCATGCGACGACCATGCACAACGCCACCGACAAGTCTCGGCGGCTTTCCACAGACTCCACGACCCCACCGAGCGAACCTACGCTGGCGTAGGTTACGCTTCCGTAGGAACCCAGCCGGCCGCAGCCTCAGGAGTCGTCGCATGACCGTTATCGCCCCGACCCCGCGAACGACCGCCCCCGACCGGACCCAGCCGCTGCCGATGGCAGAGCTGCCCGGCACGCTGGGCCGGGCCCGGCTCGAACAGGTCGTGCTCGCGCTGTTCGTCGTCGTACCGCTGCTCGCCGTCGCCGCCGCCGTCCCGGTCATGTGGGGATGGGGGCTCGGGTGGCGCGACGTGGTGATCGCGTTCGTGATGTACGCGATCTCCGGGCACGGCATCACCGTCGGCTTCCACCGCTACTTCACCCACGGCTCGTTCAAGGCCCGCCGCTGGGTCCGCATCGCGCTGGCCATCGCCGGCAGCCTCGCGATCGAGGGACCAGTCATCCGCTGGGTCGCCGACCACCGGCGCCACCACGCGTTCAGCGACCGCGACGGCGACCCGCACTCGCCGTGGCGCTACGGCGACGATGTGAAGGCGCTCACCAAGGGCCTCTGGCACGCGCACATCGGCTGGCTGTTCGACATCGAGCAGACCAACCAGCAGCGGTTCGCCCCGGACCTGCTCGCCGACCCCGACATCGTCAAAGTCGACCGCGCGTTCATGCGTCTCACCGCGGTGACGCTGCTGGTGCCGCCGCTCGTCGGTTTCCTGTGGAGCGGCTTTGCCTGGCAGGGCGCGCTGACCGCGTTCTTCTGGGGCAGCCTCGTCCGCGTCGCGCTGCTGCACCACACGACGTGGTCGATCAACTCGATCTGCCACACCGTCGGCGAGCGGCCGTTCAAGAGCCGCGACAAGTCCGGCAACGTCTGGTGGCTGGCGATCTTCTCGATGGGCGAGTCGTGGCACAACCTGCACCACGCCGACCCGACCGCGGCACGGCACGGCGCGCTGCGCGGCCAACTCGACTCCTCCGCGCGCATCATCTGGGTCATGGAGAAACTGCGGATGGTCCGCGAAGTGCGCTGGCCGTCGCGCGAACGGCTGGCCGCCAAGCTGGCCCGTACCTCGTGACCGAAAGCGCGATCCCGCTGCCGGCGACGAAGGCGGCAACGAAGGCGGCGCCACGGGTCCGGATGACCGGCACCGAGCGCCGCGAGCAACTGCTCGACATCGGCCGGTCGCTGTTCGCGGCGAAGGGCTTCGACGGCAGCAGCGTCGAGGAGATCGCCGAGCGTGCCGGCGTGTCCAAGCCCGTCGTCTACGAGCACTTCGGCGGCAAGGAAGGGCTCTACGCGGTCGTCGTCGACCGGGAGGTACGCCGGCTGCTCGAACGCATCGAGGAGTCGCTGCAAGGCCAGCATCCGCGCGAACTGCTCGAGCAGGCCGCCGGCGCGTTGCTCGACTACGTCGAACGCGACACCGACGGCTTCCGCATCCTCGTCCGCGACTCGCCCGTGGCGTCCACGACCGGCACCTTCGCGAGCCTCATCAGCGACATCGCGACCCAGGTCGAGCACGTGCTCGCCAATCAATTCAAGAACCTCGGGTACGACGCGAAGCTCGCGCCGCTGTATTCGCAGGCGCTGGTCGGCATGGTCGCGCTCACCGGGCAGTGGTGGCTGGTGGCGCGCAAGCCGAAGCGCGACGAGGTCGCCGCCCACCTCGTCAACCTCGCCTGGAACGGACTGTCGCACCTGGAGAACAAGCCGAAGTTGCGCACCAAACGCGGCTAGCTCGCGCGTCGTACCGGCTCGACCAGGGAACGCCTTCCCCGTGACCGTTCTCGTCGGGACCAGCGGCTGGCAGTACCGCGACTGGCGCTACCGCTACTACCCGCGCGGCCTGCCGCAGCCGCGATGGTTCGAGCACGTCATGCGCGACTTCCGCACCGTCGAGCTGAACGTCACGTTCTACCGGCTGCCGCGCGCCGAGGTGTTCGCCGGCTGGTACGCGCGCTCGCCGCGCGACGCGGTCATCACCGTCAAGGCGAGCCGCTACCTCACCCACGTCAAGCGGCTGCGCGATCCCGCGCCGTCCGTCGCGATGCTCCTCGAGCGGGCCGCGCCGTTAAACGAGAAGCTCGGTCCGGTGCTGGTGCAGCTGCCGCCCGATCTGCCCGTTGACGTCGAGGCGCTCGACGCGACGTTGCGCGCGTTCCCGCCGGCGATGCGAGTGGCCGTCGAGCCACGACACGAGAGCTGGTGGTCCGAGGATGTGCGGCGCTGTCTCGAAGCGCACAACGCGGCACTCTGCTGGGCCGACCGGGGCGGCAATGCGAGCACGCCGCTGTGGCGCACCGCGGACTGGGGGTACCTCCGGTTCCACGAGGGCGGCGGCGAGCCGTGGCCGTTCTACACCGACGAGGAGCTCGCCGGGTGGGCGGGCGTCGTCGGCGCCACGTTCTCGGCCGCCGACGACGTCTACGTGTACTTCAACAACGACCCCGGTTGCGCGGCGATCGACAACGCGGTCACGTTCGCTGCGGCGGCGTCATCGTCCGGCCTCGACGTCACCCGGGTCCCGGCGTCGCGTCCCGACCTTCGCGCGGACGGCCGCGAGACTGCCAGACTGGGCGGGTGACCGTCCCCACCTCCGCGTCGACCTCGCCGGAGCCCACCGACGCCGACGCACCCGCGAGCGTGTGGGAGGGCGTCGACATCGCCGAGATGCTCGGCGGCCGGCGCGGCATCATCGACGCGAGCATCCCGGGAGTCCTGCTCGTCATCGTCAACGCGTTCGCACCGCTGGGCTGGGCGATCGTCGCCGCGTGCGTGTCTGCCGCCGTCCTCGCGGTGGTGCGGCTGATCCGCGGCGAGCCGCTCCGGCAGGCCGTCATGGGCCTCGGCGGCATCGCGGTGGCGGCCGCGCTCGCCGCGTTCTCCGGGCAGGCGAAGCGGTACTTCCTGCCCGGCATCCTGCTGAATGTCGGGTACGGCGTGCTCGCGCTCGGCAGCATCGCCGCACGGCGCCCGCTGCTGGGTTACGTGACGGCGCTCATCGATCGCGGCTACGCGCACTGGCGCGAGGAGCCCGGGCTGCGCCGCGCGGCGATGTGGGCGACCGCGTTGTGGGCGGCGGTGTTCCTGCTCCGCGCGGCGGTGCAGGGCTACCTCTACGTGCACAACGAGGTGCATTGGCTGGCGCCGGTGAAGCTCGGGATGGGCCTGCCGCTGACCGCGATCGCGCTGGCGGGCACGTTGCTGTTGCTCGAGGGCCGGCGCATCGATCCAGCCGACCACGACGTCGAAGGAGGAGCGCCGGCGTGACCACCATCGACGACCAGGGCCGGCCGGAGCCGCCCATCGCCGGCGACGAGACCGAGACGTTGCTGGGCTTCCTCGACTACCAGCGGGCGACGCTGGAATGGAAGTGCCGCGGCCTCGACTCGGCCGGTCTGTCCGCGCGGGTCGGCGCGTCGACGATGACGCTCGGCGGGTTGCTGAAGCACATGGCGCTGGTCGAGCTCGGCTGGTTCACCCAGTCACTGCACGGGCGGGATCGTGGCGAGCCGTGGGATTCCGTCGACTGGAAGGCCAATCCGGACTGGGAGTTCGACTCCGCGGCATCCGACTCGCCGGCCGAGTTGCTGGCGATGTGGCAGGCGGCGGTCGAGCAGTCGCGCGCCAACGTCGCCGAGGTGTTCGCCGCGGGCGACGGTCTCGACCGGTTGGCGGCGCGCGGCTGGCCGGACGGCAGCGTGCCGAGCCTGCGCTGGATCGTCGTACACATGATCGAGGAGTACGCGCGGCACAACGGGCACGCGGACCTGTTGCGGGAGTCGATCGACGGCGAGACCGGCGAGTAGCACCGATGGCCGGCTTCGATGACGTG
>Ga0207690_10002303_pt1 | contig 11639 bp, 7 predicted proteins | sample KBSC23metaG_FD_184315 | JGI IMG/M metagenome (GOLD analysis project Ga0207690, IMG submission 184315) | Corn rhizosphere microbial communities from Kellogg Biological Station, Michigan, USA - KBS C2-3 metaG (SPAdes) (version 2) | ecosystem: Host-associated > Plants > Roots > Rhizosphere > Soil ...
GGCTGATGGTGGCCAAGAATCTCGCGGTGCGGGTGCGCGAATGCGAGGACGCCGACCAGGCCGTCGCGTTGGCCAACGCCTTCCAGAAGGCCTCGCGCGTGGTGCGCCTGACCCTGGCCCTGGACTTCAAGCTGGATCGTGACCTTGCGCGCGAGGCCCGCGAGGCTGAGCGGGCTCAGGCCGAGACCGTCCGGGCCGAGGCCGCGCGCGCCGCCCAGGCGCCCGCGCCGGCCCGCACGCCCACCCCGGCCGAAGCGCGCAAGGGTCGGGTCGGCAAGCTGCTTTACCGCCTGCTCTGGAACGAAGCCGAGGGCGACAGCGAAGAGTTCGAGGTCCTGCAGGAAGACCTGAGCGCGCGGCTGGCCGAAGCCGCCCTCAGCCCCGACTTCGAGACGCTCCCCATCGAAACCCTGGCCCGGCGCGTGATCGCCGACATGGGGCTTTCCGGGGAGCTCACTCTCAGCCTCTGCGAAGGCGCACCGGCTCCCGCTTTGGGGGACGCGGCCTCGGGCCAGCCCGAGTTGCGATCCTCCGCCTAGCCGTGGTCTCCGCCTGCGCCTTAAAGGCAACAGCCGCGCTGCAAAGCCCCGCCGTGGGTTGACTTCGCATCTGCGAACGCCGATGTGCAGCCGGCGTCACGAACTATGACGTGCTCAGCGTTCCAGCCGCGTGGGGCCCATTCTCGGGCCCAGCCTGTCGAGCGCCGTAAGATCCATAGATCGCCCATCACGCGGGGCGCTTCCCCAAAGACCCGCGACCTCCGCGCCCTCGACATGGATCGATTGGGGCGCGTTCGGCGCATATCTGAGAGTCCTAGTTGACCCAATTTACCGATTTCGGCCTCGCCGCCCCTCTGCTCAAGGCGCTGGCCCAGGAAGGCTACGCCACGCCCACGCCGATCCAGGCCCAGGCGATCCCCGGTGTGATGGCCGGCCGCGACCTGCAGGGCATCGCCCAGACGGGCACCGGCAAGACCGCCGCCTTCGCCCTTCCCATCCTCCACCGCCTGGCCGCCGAGCGGAAGCAGCCGGAACGCAAGGGCGCGCGCGTCCTGGTGCTCTCGCCCACCCGCGAACTCGCCACCCAGATCGGCGAGAGCTTCCGCGCCTACGGCCGCCACATGGGCGTCAGCGTCGCGGTGATCTTCGGCGGCGTGAAGTACGGCGCCCAGCACAAGGCCATGGCCAACGGCGTCGATGTGCTCGTCGCCACCCCCGGCCGCCTGCTCGACCACCTGCAGGAAAAGACCATCACCCTGCGCGGCGTCGAGATCCTCGTCCTCGACGAGGCGGACCAGATGCTCGACCTCGGCTTCGTGGTGCCGATCCGCAAGATCGTGGCCCACGTCCCGAAGGTCCGGCAGAACCTGTTCTTCTCCGCCACCATGCCGAGCGAGATCGGCAAGCTGGCTTCCGAACTCCTCAACGACCCCCTGCGCGTCTCGGTGACTCCGCAGGCGACCACCGTCGAGAAGGTGAACCAGCGCGTGCTGTTCGTGGAGCAGTCGCGCAAGCGCGCCCTGCTGGCCGAACTCTTCGATGACGCCGGCTTCAAGCGCGTCATCGTCTTCACCCGCACCAAGCGCGGCGCCGACCGCGTGGCGCGCGGCCTGGAGCAGGTGGGCGTTGAGGCGGCCTCCATCCACGGCGACAAGAGCCAGGGACAGCGCGAACGCGCTCTGGCCGACTTCAAGGCCGGCAAGGTCCGCGCCCTGGTCGCCACCGACATCGCCGCGCGCGGCATCGACATCGACGCGGTGAGCCACGTCGTGCAGTTCGAGTTGCCCAACGTGCCGGAGAGCTACGTCCACCGGATCGGGCGCACCGCGCGGGCCGGCGCCGATGGTTCCGCCGTGGCCTTCTGCTCGGACGACGAGCGCAACCTGCTGCGCGACATCCAGAAGGTGACGCGCCAGACCATCCCCTCCTTCGACCGCCGCAACGACCGCCAGCTCGGCGCCGCCACCGCGGCCCTTCCGGAAGCGCCCGGCAAGCCCGATCGCGCCGACACTCGCGGACAGCCGCACCGCGGCAACCACCAGCCGAAGCGCAACCGCAACCATGGCGGCGGCGGCAACGGCGGCGGCCATCGCCATGAAGGCGCGCCCGCGCGCGGCCATAGCGGCGGCGAGGCCAAGCCGGCCGGCGGCCGCCCCGGCTTCAAGGGCCCGCGTCGCGGCGGCGGCGGAAACTCCTCGTCCGGTCGCACCGGCGTCTGGTCGAACCGCTAGGCTTCGCGCCATCGACGACAAGCAGGGGCTCCGCGGCGACGCGGAGCCCTTTTCCGTTTCCGCAACCCCGGTTCGTCGAACAGGACTGCCGGCGCTTCACGGCGCGCCGGAGTTGGGCGATAGTCTCCGCAGGGGGCTAGCGTTGTTCGAAGGATTCCTGTCCGAACTGAAGCGGCGCCACGTGATCCGCGTGGCGGGCGTCTACACGGTCGCGGCCTGGGCGGTGTTCCAGGTCGTGAAGACCGTTTTCGAAACCATCGACCTTCCGAAATGGACCTCCACGCTGGCCCTGGCCCTGCTGGTCGTCGGCCTGCCGGTCGTCCTGCTCGTTTCGTGGATCTTCGAACGGCGGGCGAGCGGCGAGATCGCGGTCACGCCGGACGCGCCGGCCGGCGCGGCCAGGCCGAAGCTCAGCCGCATGGACATGCTGCTGCTGGCCGCCATGGTCGTGGTCGTGGGCCTGGCCGGGGCGCAGATCGGCGGCTACCTGGGCGGCGGCAAGGCGACGATCCTGGGCGCCGGCGCACCGGACAAGTCCGTCGCCGTTCTGCCCTTCGTGATGTTCAGCGCCGAGAAGGACGGCGACTACTTCGCCGATGGCCTGACCGAAGAGGTGATCAACAGCCTGGCCCAGGTGCCCGACCTGAAGGTGGCCGGCCGGACCTCTGCCTTCTACTTCAAGGGCAAGAACGAGGACCTGCGCGAGGTCGGCAAGCGGCTGGGCGTGGCCCACGTCGTGGAAGGCAGCGTGCGGCGTGAGGGCGACCGCCTGCGCGTCACCGCCCAGCTGATCAGCGTCAAGGACGGCTTCCACGTCTGGTCGAAGACCTACGACCGCAAGGCCGGCGACGCCTTCGCCATCCAGTCGGAGATCGGCGCCGCCGTCGCCGAGGCGCTGAAGACCAAGCTCGACCTGAAGAACAAGGCCGCGGGTCTGAAGCGCGACCCGGCCGCCTACCAGCTGGAGATCACCTCGCGCGCCCACCTGCGCCGCCGCGGGCTCGACGACCTTAAGGCCGCGCGGGCCGGCTACCAGCAACTGATGACGATGGAGCCAGAGAACGCCGCCGCCTACGCAGGCTACGCGCGGGCCACGATCACGCTCGCCCAGAACCACCTCGACATGGATTTCCCCGAGGCGCAGCGGGTCAGCGAGGCGGCGGTCGCCAAGGCCCGGCAGCTCGATCCGAACTCGTCGGACGTCTGGCTGGCGCAGGCGACGCTCAGCCGCGTGCTGGCCATCCGCATCGGCGGGGCGCGCTACGACAAGGCCTTCGACGAGGCGGTGCGCAAGGCCGTGGCGCTCGACCCGCGCAACAGCGAGGCCCTGACCCTGCTCGCCGGACGGCTGGCCGACACGGGCAGGGCCGCCGAGGCGCTGGCCGCGGCCAAGCGGGCGGTGGACGCCGATCCGCTCAGCCGCTCGGCGCTGATGTCCTACGCCAAGTCACTGATCCGCGTCGGGAAGCTCGATGAGGGCCAGCAGCAGTACCGATCGGTGACCGAGCTCTATCCGGACTTTTCCGAGGCCCGATACCAGCTCGGCATGGCGCTGGCCGAAGGGGGCCGCCTCGACCTGGCCGAGCCCTGGCTGAAAGCGTCCGTCAGCCAGGACGGAGACCCGCTGATGGCCTTCCAGGCGTCGTGGCTCTACACCAACCTCGGCCTGCCGGCCGATGCCCACAGGATGATCGCCGCGATCACCGCCTCTCCGGGCAAGGAGCTGGGCGAAGCCGGCGAGATGGCCGACCGCGGCGACTGGGCCGGCATGCTGGCCTACGGCAACGCCCTGCAGGCCAAGAGCCAGGAGCCGTTCTGGCCCATGGTGAGCTTCCAGGCCGCCGCCATGCTGGGCCACACCGACGAGGCGATGGCCATCCTGCGCAAGGTCCGCCCCGACGTCCTCGGTCCCGACGCCTCGGTCACCATGACCGACATCAACCTGCCGCTCCTCGTCGCCCACCTGCTGAACCGGCCCGGCGGCGACAAGGCCCAGGCCGCGCGCCTGATGGACCGCGTGCTGGCCGCGACCGCGCCGGCGCCGGGGCAGCGCAGCCCGAACGACTGGCGGATCGCCCGGGTCAAGGTGTTCGCCGAGCGCGGCCAGACCGACGCGGCGCTCGACGAACTGGAGGGCGCGATCCGGCAGGGTTGGCGCACGCCCTGGCTGTTCGACGACAGCGTCTGGCTCCAAGACCAGCTCAGCATGGCCAGCGTTCGCAACAACCCGAGGTTCAAGGCCCAGATGCTGCGGGTGCGGCAGGACCTCGCCAGCCAGCGCACGGCGGTGCTCGCCCAGCGGAAATAGCTAGCTGCGGTAGTCTCCGTTGATCTCGACGTAGCGTTTGGTGAGGTCGCAGGTCCAGATGCTGGCGGAGCCGCGGCCGACGCCGACGTCGACGCTGACCTCCAGCTCCGGCTTCTTCATGTAGGCGCTCATCTTCGCCTCGTCGTAGGTGGGCGCGACGAGGCCGTCGTGGGCGGCGACCAGGTTTCCGAACTTCACGCTCATGGTGTCGCGGTCCACCGGCTCGTCGGCGCGGCCGACCGCCATGACGATGCGGCCCCAGTTGGCGTCCTCGCCGGCGAAGGCGGTCTTGACCAGCGGGCTTTCGGCGATGGTGCGGGCGATCTTTCGGGCCGAGGCGTGGCTCTCGGCGCCCGTGACCGTGACCTTGATGAACTTGGTCGCGCCCTCGCCGTCGCGGACGAGCTGCTGGGCCAGGTCCATCAGCACGTGCTCCAGCTTGTCGCGGAAGTCGGCCAGGCGGCGGTCGCCCGCCCGGCTGATCTTCGGCGCGCCGGACTTGCCGGTGGCGAACAGCAGCAGCGTGTCGTTGGTCGACCGGTCGCCGTCCACCGTCACCGCGTTGAAGGTGTTTCGGGTATAGAGGCTGACCAGGTTCTGCAGCGCCGCCGGCGAGATCGCCGCGTCGGTGACGACGAAAGCCAGCATGGTCGCCATGTCCGGCGCGATCATGCCCGAGCCCTTGCAGATGCCGCTGATCGCGACCTTCACGCCGTCGATGGTCGCGACCGCGTGCGCGCCCTTCGGGAAGGTGTCGGTGGTCATGATGGCCCGCGCCGCCGCGGCCCAGCCGTCGTCGGTGAGGCGGTGCTCGATCTCGGGCAGGCGCGGGACGATCTTGGCGTCGTCCAGCAGGACTCCGATCACCCCGGTGGAGGCGACCATCACGTCGCGCTGGCGGCAGTCGAAGCGCTTGCCCGCCGCCGAGCAGACGCGCCGCACCGCATCCGCGCCGGGCCGCCCGGTGAAGGAGTTGGCGCAGCCGGCGTTGACCACCAGGGCGCGGACGCCCTCGCCCTTGGTGATCTCCAGGTGGCGCTTGCACCAGTCGACCGGGGCGGAGCCCACGCCATGGCGGGTGAAGACGCCGGCGCAGCTCGCGCCCTCCGGGAAGGTCATGACCAACAGGTCGTCGCGCTCATGCTTGTAGAAGCCGGCCCGCGCGGTCGCCATCTGCACGCCGGCGATGGGCGGCATCTTGGGGAACGGCACGGCGAGCGGCGAGACCGGCATGGCGCCCTTCGCCGGGGCGGAGGCCGCGGACGCCGGCGCGGCCGTCGTGAACTGCTGGGCCTGCTTGTCGGCGCGTTTGAGGGCCGCGCGCTTCAGCGCGCTGGCCAGCGGGTCGAAGGCCCGCTCCAGGGTATGGCCGACCACCTCGACCGGACGCGCGGCGGCTTCCAGCGCCTTGGCGGCGGGCTTCTTGGCGTTTGACGCTTTCGGCGCGGGCTTGCGGGTCATTTCTTCACCGTCGGGACAGGCGCCCCAGAGATACTATTCGGCGGGACCTTCGGCGCGTCGGCCGGCGGGACCGCCTGGGCGGGGGTGTCGGTCTTGACCATCACCTGGACCTTGGCGCGGCCGCGAAGCTTCTCCAAGAGGTCGCGGATCTGGTCGTAGGTCAGGAAGCGCACGATCTGCGGGCGCGCGGCCTCCAGGGTGATCGGCTGCTCGTCGCGGCGGTCTTCGACCTTGACCAGGGCAAAGCCGCTGTCGACCTGGAAGGGGCCCACGATCTGGCCCGGTTTGGCGGTCTTCAGCGCAGCCTCATAGGCCTCGGGCATGACGTCGACGGTGAAGTAGCCGAGGTCGCCGCCGTTGAACCGGGTGGCCGCGTCGGTCGAGCGCTCCATCGCCAGGGCCTCGAAGGACGCGCCGGAGGCCAGCAGCTTGCGCAGGGCCTCCGCGTCGGCGGCGCTGGGCACGATGATCTGCCGCGCGCGCAGCTCCTCCGAGCGCTTCGCGAGCTTGAGCTGTTCCTGGTAGAGGCCCTTCACCGCATCGTCGTCGACGGCGTCGGAGACCACCCGCTCCACCAGCATGTCGCCCAGCACGCGGTCGCGGGCGGCGGCCAGCCGGCGCTGCGCCACCGGATCCTTGTCGAGTTTGCGGCGGACGGCCTCGGTGGCCAGCAGGCGCTGGTCGACCACCTCGTCCAGCACCCGGCGGAAGAGGTCGGAGGAGACGTCGAGCGGCTCGCCCTGGCCGATCAGCCCCTGGGCGACCGCCTCGCGCTTCACGTCGGAGGCCCACACCGTCTTGCCGTCGACCTTGGCCGCCGCCCGGTCGCCGCGCTCGGGCGCCTGCTCGGCCCCGCCGTCCTTGCCGCAGGCGCAAAGGCCGAGCGCCGCGGCGGCCACGAGGCCAACCAACAGAGCTTTCAGCATGGGGAGATGGATGGGCCGATCGGCGGCCATGCGGATCACCCTCGAAACGGATGGGGAGCGCCGGTCAGGACGCCGCCCGTCCCTAGCCATTTACACTGCGGGATGCAAAGGTTGCGCCCGACCGCGCCCAGGACATGCGGCGCCTGCGAGACCCATTTGTTCGGAGGATCATTTAAAATGCGCGAAGCCGTCATTGTTTCTTACGCCCGCACCGGCCTGGCCAAGTCCGCCCGCGGCGGATTCAACATCACCCCCACCGTCTCGATCGCCGCCCACGCGGTGAAGCACGCCGTGGCCAAGGCCGGCATCGACGGCGCCGACGTCGAGGACGTGTTCATGGGCAACGTCGCGCATGGCGGCGGCAACATGGCGCGCCAGGCCGGTCTGCTGGCGGGCCTGCCGATCACCACCTCGGGGGTGACGGTCAACCGCTTCTGCTCGTCCGGCCTGCAGACCATCGGCATGGCGGCCAACTATGTGCGCAACGACGGCGCCGACGTGGTGGTGGCCGGCGGCGTGGAGTCGATCTCCATGCCCAACATGGGCGCCGGCAAGGACAACTTCGATCCGGAGCTGACGAAGATCGCGCCGGCGCTGTTCATGGCGATGATCGACACGGCCGACATCGTGGCCGAGCGCTACAAGGTCAGCCGCGAGGCGCAGGACGAATATTCGCTGGAGAGCCAGCGTCGCATGGCCGCCGCCCAGCAGGCCAACAAGTTCGCCGACGAGATCGTCCCGATGAAGACCAAGATGAAGGTGGTCAACAAGGAGACGAAGGAAGAGAGCATCGTCGACTACGTGGTCAACCGCGACGAATGCAACCGGCCCGACACCTCGATCGAAGGCCTCGCGAAGCTGGAGCCCGTGAAGGGCCCCGGCAAGTACATCACCGCCGGCAACGCCAGCCAGCTCTCCGACGGCTCGGCCGCAGTGGTGATCATGGAGGCCAAGGAGGCCGAACGCCGCGGGCTCACCCCGATGGGCGTGTTCAAGGGCTGGGCGGTGGCCGGCTGCGAGCCCGACGAAATGGGCATCGGCCCGGTGTTCGCCATCCCGCGCCTCCTGGAACGCCATGGCCTGAAGATCGACGACATCGACCTGTGGGAGCTGAACGAGGCCTTCGCCAGCCAGTGCCTCTATTCCCGCGACAAGCTGGGCATCGACCCGGAGAAGTACAACGTCAACGGCGGCTCCATCGCCATCGGCCACCCCTTCGGCATGACCGGCGCCAGGCTCGCGGGCCACGTGCTGCAGGAAGGCAAGCGCCGCGGCGCCAAGAACGTCGTGGTCTCGATGTGCATCGGCGGCGGCATGGGCGGCGCAGGCCTGTTCGAGGTGCTCTGAGCCTTCCCTCCGCATGCGGGCACGGCCATCGCATATGGAGGGATGCGCCTTCTCCCCTTGCGGGAGAAGGTGGCGGCCTAAGGCCGACGGATGAGGGGTTGAAAGCCCTGTCCACCGCATGTCCCCGCCAGACGCTGTGGGCATCGCCGCGCGACCCCTCATCCGGCCGCTTCGCGTCCACCTTCTCCCGCAAGGGGAGAAGGGGCGAAAGCGTATGCGATTGCCCTCCCCGTTAAGGGAGGGAAGAGGCCCTGATGCACGCCTTCGACTACCTCTCGGTGCTGCTCTCGATCGTGCTGGGGCTGGGCATGACCCAGCTCCTGTCGGCGGTCGCGCGCTGGCTGGAGCTGCGCCATGAGGTGAAGCCGTACCTGCCGGCGGGCATCTGGGCGGCCTTCCTGATGGTCGTGCTGGTGCAGACCTGGTGGTCGATGTTCGGCATGCGCAATATCCCCGAGTGGAGCTTCCTGCAGTTCTGCGTGGTGCTGGCCCAGCCGGTGCTGCTGTTCCTGCTGACCGCGCTGGTCCTGCCCGGCCCGCAATCGGAGGTGCGCGACCTGGAGGCCTTCTTCTTCCAGCACCGCACCTGGTTCTTCGGCCTGTTGATGACCATGCTGGTGGCGAGCGTCAGCAAGGACCTGGTGCTGAGCGGCCGCCTGCCGGCCACCCCCAACCTGATCTTCCACGCGGTGTTCTTCGCGGGCAGCGCGCTCCCGCTGGTGAGCCGCCGGCCGTGGGTGCAACTGCTGAGCGCGATCGCGGCGATGGCGCTGATGCTGGTCTATGTGGCGGCGCTGTTCGCGGAGCTGGCCTAGGCGCGCAGCGCCGATCTTTTTGAACCACCAAGAACACCAAGGACGCCAAGAGGCCATGCGGGCGCGGACGCCGGTGACAGGCGCCGGCTGCTTGGTGATCTTGGCGTCCTTGGGGGTGGAATATTGCAGCGCCCGCGACGCGCTGGGCCTCATCCGGAGCTGCGCCACGCGGGCGGGTCGGGATCGGGCGGATCGAGGAACGTGTCCTCGGGATTGGGCAGGTCGCGCCAGCGGCGGGCCAAGGCCCCGTCCAGCCCCAGTAGACGGCAGACCGCGCGGACATGGTCGTCCAGCGGTTCCAGGCCGAAGCGGTTGTCGCGGGCGAGTAGGCCGAGCCGCTCCTCGAGCAGATCGAACAGCCGGTCGCAGGCTTCGTCGCCCTCCGGCGCCTCCGCGCCCTCGGCGGGCTCATGCTCGGCCCAGATCACCCGCTGGACCGCCTCGCGCACCTCGTCGGTGCGCGCCTTGATCCGGAATTCCTGCCGCGGGACGGGCGGCGCGTCGCGCTGGGCGCGCCCGATCTCGGCCTGCAGCCGCACCTTCAGCGCCAGGCTCTGGCGGTAGGAGCGCGCCACGCGCTGGTAGCTGCGCGCCAGCTCATTGGCGGTGTCGGGGTCCTCGGCCGCCTGGGCGCGGGCGGCGAAGTCGCGCGCCATGGCGAGGTCCAGCGCCGCAAGCTCCGAGAGCCCCGCCGCCTCCGCCTCGGTGATGATGAGCGCGTCCAACATGCGGAGCGGAGTGGATCACGGGGGTGCGTCAGATGCGGACGTGGGACAATATTGAGATTCAGGGCTCAAGAAGCCCAGAGCTATGCGCTAGGCATTAGCGGCCTTTGATCGGCGGGCCGCCACCATCCTCGCTTTTCTTGAGTAGCTGATGCGCAGGCGGCGGAGGCGGACTTGATGCCGGCGCGACTGGAGTCGCGGGCGCAACTGGCGTAGTCGCACCGGGTTTATCGACATCGGTCACTTGCGATCCGCTCCGGCCACAGTGTTCGCCACTGGCACACCTAGAAACTTCAGACCCAGTTGGAGCACCTGCGGCTTCGGCGGCGGCGGGGGTTGTGGCGGCGCGGCCATTTTTGGCGGCGCCTTGGGCTGCGACATGAGAGGCATCCTTGGCGAGCGGCGTCGGAAGCCGCTGTGATACGAATATAATGCCGATCATTGCAAAAGCGATGGCCAGCATGATCACGAAGAAGAAGACTCCGGATGCACGCGCCCTAAGCTTCGGCGCGTCCGCCTTTCGATTGTGCTCGGCTGAGGCGGCATACTCCGCAATCATCCGGTCCCGCAGTTCCTCGGTCACCTTCTTGTCGACAGTGGCCGGGGTCAGGCCCTGCGCCTCGAAGTAGGCCTGCAATGCCTTCATCCACTCGACCTGCGCAGTCTCGCGCGGCGGAATTCGATATTCGCGGACCCGAACCATCAGGAACAAGTTCCAAAGGATCATGACTCCGCAGGCCGCCCCGACCGCTAGCAAGCCGTATAGAGTAATACTCAACAACGAGAACGAGAACGGAGGAAGGCGTCCTGAAACGTAACCATAGAGAGGGACGACGACCGCCAAACTGGCTGTGAAGAATGGCAGCGTACGGGCGACGTTCTCGCTGACCTCGAGCTCCCGCTCGAAGGCGCCTTTTAATATCCCCTCTAGATATTCTTCTGCCTTCAACTCGCCCGTCCCGACCCCAAAAGCTGCTCCTCGCCTCTACAGGAACCGCTCGCAAGGAACCAGATGTCCAGGTGGGGAGATTGCGGTGATGAAATACGGCGGTCTGGCGCTGACGTCTCATGAACGCGGCGCTTCGGATAGCAAATCCCAACACAAGACCGCCCCCCGCGACCTCACCCCACAGGGGCGTTGCGTTGACTTGGCGACCCCTGCTGCTTAAGTCTCGCGCGCCCCTATGAGACAGCGGTTTTTCCCGGCGGGCGAAGGGCCTTGTCGCCGCCGGATGGATACACCTCTTGAGCATTTTCCAGCAGTTCTTCGGCTCTTCCAACGACCGCAAGGTCAAGGCGATGCAGGCGCGCGCCCAGAAGATCAACGCGCTCGAGCCGAAGGTGCAGGCGCTCTCCGACGACGAACTGCGCGCCAAGACCGCGGAATTCCGCGAGCGGCTGGCCAAGGGCGCGACGCTCGACGACATCCTGGAAGAAGCCTTCGCCGTGGTGCGCGAGGCGGCGCGCCGGGTGCTGGGGCAGCGGCACTATGACGTGCAGCTCGTCGGCGGCATGGTGCTGCACGCCGGCGGCATCGCCGAGATGCGCACGGGTGAAGGCAAGACCCTGGTCGCCACGGGGCCGGTCTATCTGAACGCGCTGGCCGGCAAGGGCGTCCACCTGATCACGGTCAACGACTACCTGGCGCAGCGCGACAGCGAGTGGATGGGGCAGGTCTACCGGTTCCTGGGCATGGAGGTGGGCGTGATCGTCCACGGGCTGAGCCAGGGCCAGCGCCAGGCCGCCTACAACGCCGACATCACCTATGGCACCAACAACGAGTTCGGCTTCGACTACCTGCGCGACAACCTGGTCTACGAGGCCGCG
>Ga0207690_10002304_pt1 | contig 11639 bp, 9 predicted proteins | sample KBSC23metaG_FD_184315 | JGI IMG/M metagenome (GOLD analysis project Ga0207690, IMG submission 184315) | Corn rhizosphere microbial communities from Kellogg Biological Station, Michigan, USA - KBS C2-3 metaG (SPAdes) (version 2) | ecosystem: Host-associated > Plants > Roots > Rhizosphere > Soil ...
CGAGGGCGCCGAGCATGTAGCCGATGTTGTTGATCGAGGCGAGCCACCCGCCACCGACCAGGCTCAGGCCGTCCGCCTGCATCAGTGGCAGCAGCGGCGTGAACGCGAAGCGGCCGACGCCAAGCGCTAGGGCGAGTACCGCCATGCCGGCAAGCGCTGAACGCAAAGGGGAAAACATGCCAACTCCGATCGCCTAAGTGCGATGCATGCTAGGCTTGCCCGTACATCGAGTAAAACGAATAATTCCGAATACTTTCATCGACGAAATCGAACATGGACCTTCGCGAACTGGAAGCCTTCCTGGCCGTGGTGGAAACCGGTGGCGTCGGCCGCGCCGCGGCACGCCTCCATCGCGCGCAGTCCAGCATCACCAGCCGCATCCACCAGCTGGAATCCTCGCTGGGCATGACGCTGTTTCACCGCGAGAGCCAGCGGTTGCGCCTCACCGTGGCCGGCGAGACGCTGGTCGACCACGCGCGCCGCCTGCTCGAACTGGCCGACCAGACCCGTACGGCGGTGCGCAGCGACGAGGTCGGCGGCAAGATCCGGCTGGGGGCGATGGAAAGCATCGCGGCCAGCCGGTTGCCGCATCCCCTTGCCCAATTCCACCGCCGCTATCCGCAGGTCTGGGTCAACCTCTCGACCATGTCCTCGCACGGGCTGGTGGCGGACGTGCAGTCGGGTGGCCTCGACGCGGCGATCGTCGGCGAGGCGGTGGATGCCACACGCTTTCGCAGCGTGCCGCTGTACGAGGAGGAACTGGTGCTGGTGGGCGCGCGCGACAGCGTGATGCTGCGGGAGCCCCGGCGCCTTGCCGGTGGCGCCGTGCTGGTCTACCACAAGCCCGGTTGCGCCTACCGCAGGCGATTCGAGCAATGGCTGGAATCTCAGCACATCGTGCCGGCGCACGTGCTGGAATTCGCCTCCTATCACGGGATGTTCGCCGCGGCGGCAGGCGGCGTGGGCCTCGGCATGTTGCCGCGTTCGGTACTGGAAGTGTTTCCGCAGAGGGACGTCCTGTCGACGCGCGACATCGCGCCACGCCTGGCGCGCCTCAAGACCTTTCTGATCACCTCGCGCGACAGGCACCTGCCGTCGCTGGCGAGACTGGAGGAGTGCCTGCGCGAGGATGCGGCGAAGCAGCGTGCCGGGAGCGGATGCGGCCGCGTGAAGGCGGAAAAGCAGAAGGCCGTGTCGGCTGCTCGATGAGTCCCGGAGACGTGGTCACCTTCCGGCCGCGACCGTCCGCTTGAGCCCGGGCGTCCGCCTCAGGTCACCTCGCCCGGCCGCTGCGGCGCATCGGGATGCATGTCCATCGCGCCCGGCGTGGTGTTCACCAGCGGCACGAAGTTGTCGTCCGGCGTCACTTCGCGCTTGCGGCGCGTGAAGCGGTACAGCGCATAGCCGGCCAGCAGGCTGTCGAGGATCGCGAACCAGGCGAACAGGAAGGCCGGTCGCGTCAGGGTCATGAGCGCGCCGGCCAGCAACGGACCCACCGCCGAGCCGATGCCGTTGACCAGCAGCACCGTGCTCGATCCGGACAGCAATTCGTCCCGACGCAGGTAGTCGACCAGGTGCGCCACCGCGATCGGGTACACGGCGAAGCTCATGCCGCCGAAGGCGAACACCAGCAGCATGGCGGCGAGGTGGCCGGCGGTCGGCAGCGCCAGGTTGGCCAAGGCCGCCAGTGCCGCGGCGGCGCCGATCAGGGCAAGGGCGAGGCGCCGGTCGATGCGGTCGGACAGTCGCCCCAGCGGCAGTTGCAGCACCACGCCACCCGCGATGGCCACGCTCATGTAGGTGCCGACCTCGGCGATGCCGAGGCCGCGGGCGGCCGCGTACAGCGGCAACAGGCCCCAGAACGCGCCGAGCACCATGCCCGATATCAGCGCGCTGACCAGCGCGGTCGGCACCAGCCGGAACATGCGCCCCACCTGCACCCGCGATGCCGCGTGGATGGACGGCTGCGGTTGCGGGGTCATCACCACCGGCAGGTTCGCCGCGCAGACCAGGATCGCCACCACGCAGAACAACACGAAGCCCTCGCCGCCGAGGTGCAGGAACTGCTGCGCCACTGCGCTGGCGCCGAGGTTCAGCATCATGTAGACCGCGAACACCGAGCTGCGATGCTTCGGATCGGCGGCCGTGTTCAGCCAGCTTTCGATGATCGCGTACAGGCCCACCAGCAGCAGCCCCTGCAGCACGCGCAACACCAGCCATGCCGCGTAGATCGAGGTCAGCGCCTGCACCAGCACCACCACCGCCAGCACCGAGGTGCAGAACGCGAAGGTGCGGATGTGGCCGAAGCGGTGCGTGAGCCTCGGCACCGTGTAGGTGCCGATCAGGAAGCCGGTGTAATAGGCCGAGGTCAGGATCCCGATCATCGCGACGGAAAAGCCCAGCGCCTCGCCCTGCAACGCGATATGCGTATGCAGCAGGCTCACTCCCATCAACAGGAACACGGTGCTCGACAACAGCGGTGCGGTGGTGCGGATGCTGCTCAACATGCGAAAGACCCGGGGCGGCGGAGCAGGTGCGGCTTCGGCAGGGTAACCGCGTGGGAAAGCGTTTGTCGCCGCCTTCGCGAGGACGGCCGTCGGGCCTATCTGCCACGCGGACGGAACAGCAGGTCGAACAGGGGCGCTCAGGTCTTGCCGCCGTCGCGGAAGGCCATTGCGGTTTCGCGCACGCCGTCGCCCTGCGGCGACCAGCGCGCTCCGGAACCGATCGGAGCGCGCTGCACCTCGTCAGTACCGCGCCGCCGTCAGCGGCGCGTCGGCCCACTGCCATGCGGCCGCCTGCCGCTTCGAGGTTTCGCGCGCGGCGTCAGCCTGCCCGAGTTTCTGTTGCGCCTGCGCCAGGCCGAACAGCGACCAGCCGTTGAGCGGATAGGTCTTCAGGTCCTGGTCGAACGCTTCCGCCGCGCCCTTGGCGTCGCCCGCTTCGAGCAGCGCGGCACCCAGGTAGGGGCGCACCGGCAGCGGCCAGTCGGCCGGTTCGTTGTAGGTCAGGGCGTCCTCGGCGGCTACCGCGTCGCGCAAGGCGGCGATGGCCTGCGCGCGTTTGCCCCGCGCTCGCAGCAGTTCCCCGCGCAGCAGGGCATCGGCCACCCGCAACACGCCGTCGGCGTGGTTGATGTCGAAGAAGCTCACTTTCGCCATGGCCGGATCGCCGGCGATCGCATGCAGGGCGTCGGCCTCGCGCGCGGCTTCGGCCAGTGCGCCCTTGCGGGCGTGCGCCATGCCGCGGGCGAAGTGCCGGATCGCGGCCGGGTAGGGCAGCTCCGGGGATGTCGCGGTATCGGCGAGGATCGCGTCCCAGTCGCCGAAGCGGACCTGGGTGAGCAGCGGTGCGACCACGAACTGCTGCATGAACTCCATCGGCGCCTCGCCCATCACGGCACGGTCGGCGCGCCGGGCGGTCTGCCCGGCCGCCTGCAGCGCCAGCGTGCGCGAGCCGGTCAGGCCCGTCGTCATCGTGGCGAAGTGCCAGTTGTGCGGCACGTAGCCCAGCGGGTAGACCCCGTTGCTGCCGCGGCACATCGCCAGGAAATCCTTGTCCGCGGTGGTGGCGGCGAGGTTGATCAGGGTCGCGTCGTGGTAGCGGCCGACGCGGATGTAGATGTGCCCGGGCATGTGCACCAGGTGGCCCGAACCGGGCGCCAGCGCCGCCAGGGCATCGGCCCAGGGTTCGGCGCGCTGCGGCTGGGGCGAGGACTCGGTGGCGTGGATGTAGTAGTGCATCGCGCCGATGTGGCGCGGGTTGCGCGCCAGCACGCGTTCCAGTTCGCCGAGCAGGCGCGGGGTGAATGCGGCCGGGGCGCCGTCCTTTTCCCAGTACGCCCATGGCGAGAGATCCATCAGCGCTTCCGCGTACAGGGTCGCCGCGTCGTCGTCCTCGGGGAACTGCGCGACCACGCGCGCCATCGCTTCGGCGTAGGCGCGGTCCAGCGGTTTGCGGTCCTCCGGTGCCGGGTCGGCGTAGCGCGCCTGCAGCGCCTGGATCAGCGCCCGGTCGGCCGGGCGCGCCGTGGCGGCCAGGCTGGCTGCGCGCGCGGCGAGGGCGGTGGCGTCCTTCGCCTGCGCCGGGTCCATCGGCAGGTTGATGTTCGGCCCCAGCACGAGGGCCTGGCCCCAGACGCACATCGCGCATTGCGGGTCCAGTCGCGCCGCTTCGGCAAAGGAGCGCCCGGCGGCTTCGTGGTTGAAGCCATAGGCCATGCGCAGGCCCTGGTCGAAATAGCGCTGCGCCGCGGGCACCCGGGTGGCCACGTCGTGGTGCAGGTCGCCGAAGGTATCGAACAGCGGCGGGGCGGCGGCTTCGGTGGCGGGTGCGTCGCTGGCGGTCTTCTGCGCCGGGTTGCAAGCCGCCAGCGCGACTGCCAGCAGCGGCAGGAACAAGAATCGACGGATCATCGAGGTTCTCCCAGGATCGGTTCGGGAACAGGAGAAAGCGGCGGACAGAATAGCTGGAGTTTGCGGCAATGCGTGCTCGAATTCGGCTTTCCACGCGCGGATTGGCCGTCCGTCCATACCGTCCACGGACACATTGTCCTCGGCAGGTTTTGGCCGTCCAGCCGGCTGTTGCGGCCGCGTGCCGGAAAGCTCACCATGAGCGATGCGCACGAGTACTTCGTCGCGTTCGCCCGCATCAAACGGGCGATGGGGGCAGTGAGGGGCGAACCAGTTTTTTGGCCGGCACGAGCGCCGCCGTGTGCCCGGGTTTCCGGGTCAGGCACCGGCTACGCCTGCCATTCGACTCGACGGGTTCCGGCACCGTGATGGACGAGGTCGCCGGGCCTGGTCGAGCCATCCGTTGCGGCAAACAGCAGCCGGGGGCGTCATGACCACCAATCACGCGCAAGCGCTCGATCTACCCGCCAGCCCGCATGTCATGGCGGCTGTCGACCGCTGGATCTGGGTCTTCATGGCGGCCTTCTTCATCGCCATCACGCTGACCGGATTCGTGCCGGACTCGCTGCAAAAACTCGCCATGGTGCGCGCCGGGGCGCGGCCGCCGTTCCCGCCGATCCTGCACGTGCATGCGGTGTTGATGGGCAGCTTCCTGCTGTTGCTGCTGGCCCAGTCCTGGCTGATGGCAACCGGCCGTCGCGATCGGCACCAGCTGCTGGGCCGCGTGGCTTTCGTGCTCGTGCCGGCCATGGTCGTGGTGGGTTTCATCCTCGTCCCGGCGATCTACCATCAGGTCTGGAACGGAGCGCAGACGGCGCCGCCGCCGGTGCGGGAGCAACTGCGGCAAACGCTCCTGTTCCTCGACAACATCGCGTTGCTGCAGCTGCAGGCCGGCATTCTCTTCACCGTCTTCATCTGGCTGGCCTTGCGCGCGCGACGTACCGACCCGGGCTTTCACAAGCGGATGATGTTCCTGGCGACGGCATGGCCGTTGCAGGCGGCGATCGACCGGATCACCTGGTTGCCCTCCATCTATCCCGGCCCCGTCTCGACCGACCTTTACACCTTGCTCGCGGTGTCGCCGATGTTCCTGTGGGACGCGAGCCGGCATCAGTCGGTACCCCGCGTCTACCTGGTCTGGCTGGGCGTGTCCCTGCCCGTTGCCGTCACCATCCAGCTGTTGTGGGATGCGCCGGCCTGGCACGCATTCGCGCCGCGGTTCCTGGCGCCGTGACCGCGGGGCAGCCGGCCGGACCCGGCGCCGTGGCGCGCCCGCTGCCGGCCGGCAGGGCCTACAGCGGGTGTTGCCGATAGAACAGTTCGAGTTGCCGGTAGACGTCCGGCAGATGCTCGCGCAGGTTGGCGGGCGTCTCGAAAAATTGCTCGCTGGCGACCGCGAAGAACTCGGCGGGATTTTCCAACGCATACGGGTCGACCGGCAGGTCGACGCCATCGCCTTGCGCCTGCTTGAGGCGGTCCCACGCCGTGGAAAACACCCGTGACCATTCCCGGCGATCCATGCGCCGGTGCAGCGGCGGGAAACCGTTGGCGTCGCCGTTGAGCATGTCGAGCTTGTGCGCCATTTCGTGGACGACCACGTTGTGCCCCGGTTTCCTTCCGCCATTCAGCACATCCGCCCACGACAGGATCACCGGTCCGCGCCCCCATGCCTCACCGGCCATCACGCTGCTGGTCTGGTGAACCACCCCCGCTGCGTCCGTGTGTGGGCGCCGTGGAATGAACGCGTCCGGGTACACGATGACGCTGTGCCAGCCGTCGTACCAGTCGATGCCCAGTTTCAGGATGGGTACGCAAGCATGCGCGGCGATCAAGACACGGTCGGCGTCGTCAAGATGCAGGCCCTTGGTCGGCTCCAGCGACTTGCTCTGCAGGAACAGCGTTGCCAGCACGCGTAGCGTGGCCTGGTCGGAAGCGCCCAGCCGGCGCGCTGCAGTACAGCGCTGCAGCGCGTCCCGCCACAGCGATTCGGCGATCGGGCGCCGCGCGATGGTGCGCCGTACGCGCCAGTTTCTGATTTTGGTGAACATGGCCACACGCTGGAGGGAGTCGCAATCCAACAGCATCTGGGCCGACGCGCCCTTTCTCAAGAAGGAAGGGCAGGGGCAGAGCCTGGGGTTTCCCCACGAATCCGCTCCGGCACGTCCATTCCTGGCTGTATAGCTTCGGGCGCGCAGATAGCGAAGGCGGCCACGGCCGCCTTCGCACGGGAACCAACGACGCGGGTCAGGCGGTGAGCGCCGGAGCCATGCCGGTCAGGGCGTCGTCGCCGCACACATCGCGCCACAGGTGGTACATCATCCCGAACATCACCGCGAAGATCATCAGAAACAGCGCGATATAAAGCGGAACGATCACCACGAGTACCAGCCATGGGCTGATGAGCTTGGCGAGCAGGGTGACCAGAAGGAGCACGATCACCAAGGCGACAGCCACGACAATCCAGGCCAGGACGGAGCTCACTGCAAACACGAGCAGCGGCAGCAGGTTTTTCAGCGCGCCGATCATGCCGTCGCCGATGGCGCCGAACACGCTGCGACGGCGCAGCGCAACCTGGCCGAGGCTGATCGCGTAGAAAGCTGTCATGAAGAGGCCTAGCACCATGAACAGCGCCATGGTGATCCCGAAACCGTCGGGCAACACCGTTGGCGGTGGTTGATGGCTGGCCTGTGCGGTCAGCACTTGCATGTACCAGCTGGCGATGCCGCCGCCGGTTGCCGCGATGATGATCCCGAACATGGCGACGTAGACCACGATCATTGCCAGCCCGTAGCCGATCAGGCGCAATGCTTCGCCTTGTCGATAGGGCTTGAAGATGTCGAGCGCGCGGGCCGGCAGCCCACGCTCGGCCGCATCGATCATCTGCAGATAGCCCGCGTAGAGCGGCACGGTCAGCAGACCGAGCAACATGGAGACCGCCATGATCCAACCGAAGGTTGCCAGGCTCGGCTGTGTGCCTGCATTGATCGCGTGGAACTGCAAAGGCAGTGTGATCAGCGACGGCAACAGGCACGCCAGCATCAGGAAGGCTGCCCCTCCGAGCAATGGTTTTGGATGGCGGTAGCTCGCGCTGAAACCTTGCGTCAGCCAGCCAAAGCCAGCCAACGGTCCCCTGGATCGTGTCGTCATGTGTCGATTCCCCGATGATCGGCGCCCCCGCGCCGTGCAGGCCGAGCATAGCGGGTAGCAGCCAATGCCATCCATGCGTATTCGAAGTCTGGAGAAACCCAGGAGTTCAGAGAGAGCTTCTCGCGTCTCTGGTCCCATCCCTGCGCTTTATGTAACCCAATAATGCGATGTCTCTGTTCCGCTCGCCGGTCCGAACTTGACGTGTGCCTTGCCGTTACGTCACTTTTCCGGAAATCGGATCATCGAGCGACTGCCTCATGCGACGCGAAATCGCCATCGTCGTTTTTCCGGGATTCCAGCTGCTGGACGCCGCTGGCCCGGTAGCCGTGTTCGAAATGGCGGAGCGGTTCCGGCCCGACAGCTATTCGATAAATGTGCTCGCCCCGGCGGGTGGCGTCGTGCGCAGTTCCTCGGGCGTAAGCCTGGCGGCGGCGCCGCTGGAGCGGCGCGGTTTCGATACCGTGGTGGTATCGGGAGGCAGCATGACGCTGGTGGAGGAGAGCCAGCGCGATATCGTGCCCTGGCTTTGCGATGACGCGTGGCGCCGCACGGCCGGTGTCTGCTCCGGTGCGTTTTTCCTGGCGGAAGCCGGCCTGCTCGATGGCCGGCGCGCCACCACGCACTGGGACGTGGCCGAGCGCTTCCGGGCGCGCTATCCGAACGTGCGGCTCGATGCCGACCGCATGTTCATCAGGGACGGCAAGGTATGGACGTCGGCGGGCATTTCCGCGGGGATCGATCTCGCGCTAGCGCTCGTCGAGGACGACCTCGGTCCCGGCATTGCGCGGCGCACGGCCCAGCAGCTCGTGGTCCACCAGCGACGGCATGGCGGGCAGTCGCAATACTCGGCCCTGGTGGAACAGGGAGGCAGGACCGGACGCTTCGGCGACCTGATCGGCTGGATGCGTGCGCGCCTCACCGAGCCGATGACGGTCGAGCGGCTGGCCGCGCGCGCGGCGATGAGCCCGCGCAACTTTGCCCGCGCCTTCGTGGCGGAGATCGGCGCGACACCGGCGAAGGTGGTCGAGGGCCTGCGGCTGGAGGCCGCCCGCGTCGCGGTCGAGACGAGCCATCTCAGCCTCGACCATATCGCCGCATCGACGGGTTTTGGTGACGCCAGCCGCATGCGCCGCGCGTTCGTCCGTGCCTTCGGCATGCCGCCCCAGACCCTGCGTCGAAGCGCGGGCGTCTGACTCCACGTGTTGCTGCAGGGTGGGCGATCGCCATGCGTTGCGTGCGTGGCGCCCGAGTCGCGCTGGCAGTTTTCGCCGGGAAATTGTCCTTGTGGGCAATGGTCGAACCTGCGATAAAAAAGTGCGCCTCGGCTGCGTGAGCAACGCGGGTCCGACCCCGCTTGAGCGCTTGCGGGCTTGCGCCAACCAGGTGGCCCTTGGCGGCTTGCGAACGTGCGGATTCGATGCGGGTCCTGCAGCGGGGCTGAAAAATCACCACACCACGGCTTGAGGTTTCACATGCGTCTGATTCTGCTCGTTTCGGCAATGCTCCTGTGTCTGGGTGTGGCGCGGGCGTCCCCATCCTCTCCCGCGGCGTCCCCGACGCGGCTCGACCACATCCTTCTCTGGGGGCGCGGCATCGATCAGGTGACCTCGGTCATGGCGGTCAAGCTGGGCTTTCAGGTGCGGCCCGGACATGACCCGGGCGGGGTCGCCAACCGCTACGTCCGGTTCGCCGACAGCAGCTTCATCGAACTACTGGGCATCACCCGGCCCGATCCGGCTTTCGATCCGGGCATGAAGGAAGACCAGCAGGCGCTCAAGGGCGGGCCCGGATCGCGCAGCTTCGGTTTTCGGTCCTCCGAGCTCGATGCGATCTACCGCCGGCTCAAGAGACTCAACTATGCAGTCACGCCCTTTTTCACAGGGCCGGACAGCGCGAAGCCGGGCTGGCGATTGTTCGCGTTCGATCACGCGCCGCTGTCGAGCAACACCTTCTTCATCGACTATGCCGCCGACTACGCCCCCGACCAGTTTGATCCTTCGAACGTCGGCGATTACCGGGCAACGCGCGAACACCCCAACGGTGCGCGCGAATTGTCGGCGATGTGGCTGGTGTCGGCTGATGCGGATGCCGACCGCAGGCAGCTCGAAACGATGGGTTTTGGCCACGCAGTGCCGGTCAAGTTGCCCCAGCTCGGCGCCACGGGCTTCTGCGTGCCGGTCGGACCGACGGCGCTGCTGGCGCTTCAGCCTGACGGCGCGGGTGTCGCCGCCAAGGTGATGGCCGGTGGTGGCCCGCGCGTCCTGGGCGTGAGCGTCGGCGTCGCCAATCTGGCGCGTGCGCAACGCTGGGTCGAACGCGGCTACGAGCGCAGACTGACAACCTACCGCGGTCTGTCCGGCGAATCCTTCCTTGCGCCGACGCGGGACGACCTCGGTCTGTCGATCGAATTCCACGCGATCCAGCCCGGCATGGCGCCATGTGCCGATGCGGGCATCTAGGTTGGCCACATCGGCAAGAAGGTGCGCTGTTCGCTGGAACTCGAGGCGGCCTTCCCGCGCCGTACACGTGTCGGGCGGCAACGTGAACACAAGGATCCCGTGATCACGTGCCACCAGACGTCCCGTCGGGGTCGTCGTCGATCGATGTGGGGCAGCGACATGACAACCACGCCTGAAACCAGTTGGCCCGCGCTGCCTTACGGCGCATGGAAGGACACCTACGCAACTCTGCATATGTGGCTGCAGGTGATCGGCAAGGTCGCGCTGGCGCAGGCGCCGCCACTCAATCATTGCTGGTCGGTGGCCTTGCGCGTCACGCCGCGGGGACTGGCGACGCGCTCGCTGCCGTACGGCGCCCGTTCGTTCACCCTCGAGCTCGACTTCATCGACCACCAACTGGCCGTCCGCGCCTCGGACGGCCAGACGCGGACGCTGGCGCTGGTGCCGCGCAGCGTGGCCGATTTCTACCGCGAATTGATGACGACCCTGGACGCGATGCGATTGCCCGTGAAGATACTGCCCGGAGCCGTCGAGGTTGCCGAGCCGATCCGGCTCGACCGGGACACCCAGCACCACGCCTACGACCCTACGTATGCCAACCGCCTGTGGCGGATCCTCGTGCAGGTCGATCGCGTGTTCACCGCTTCGCAATGCGCGTTCGTCGGCAAGAGCAGTCCCGTGAACTTCTTCTGGGGCAGTTTCGACCTGGCGGTAACGCGCTTCTCCGGTCGTCGCGCGCCGCCACGCGAGGGGCCGGCATTCGAGCGCGACGCGTACTCGCACGAAGTCATCAGCCACGGCTTCTGGCCCGGCAGCGGAGCCTTGCTTGAACCTGCTTTCTACGCGTACGCCGCGCCGGAACCGCCGGGATTGAAGGAGGCGCGCGTGCAGCCGCAGCCCGCCTATTATCATCGCGAGCTCAACGAGTTCATCCTGCCCTACGACGCGGTTCGGCAAGCCGATGCGCCGGATGAAGTGATCCACGCCTTCATCGACAGCACCTACGCACGCGCCGCCGACCTGGCCAAGTGGGATCGCAGCGCGCTCGATCGCCGTGGCGTGACGTAAAGCGCGCGGACCCGGCTTTTCGACGGACGGAGAACGCCCGTGACCAGGCCAGGATTCGATCAGTCGCTCCTGGTCGCCACTGCCACCACCGGAATCAGCACCGCACTACGCCCATGGCCTCCGTGCTCGATCGTCACCGTCGCCTTGCGGTAGTCGGCCGGCTTGGCGAAGAGGATGTTGGGCACGTAGCTCTGCGGGTTGCGGTCGTAGAGCGGGAACAGGCTGGACTGGATCTGCACCATGATGCGGTGGCCTGGCTTGAACTCGTAGTTCACGGTCGGCAGGCGGAACTTGTATTCCTGCACCTGGTTCGCCGGGATCGGCGACGGATCGGAGAAGCTCTTGCGATAGCGCCCGCGGAAGATGTCGAGCGAGACCGGCAGCTGGTAGCCGCCCATCGTGGGGTCGGTCGGATCGGTGCCGGGGTAGACGTCGATCAGCTTGACCACGAAGTCGCCGTCGGTGCCGGTGGTGCTGGCGAAGAGGTCGGCGATCGGCGCGCCCTGGACCGTCACGGCCTTGGTCAGCACCGGCGTGGCGTAGGTGAGCACGT
>Ga0207690_10002308_pt1 | contig 11629 bp, 12 predicted proteins | sample KBSC23metaG_FD_184315 | JGI IMG/M metagenome (GOLD analysis project Ga0207690, IMG submission 184315) | Corn rhizosphere microbial communities from Kellogg Biological Station, Michigan, USA - KBS C2-3 metaG (SPAdes) (version 2) | ecosystem: Host-associated > Plants > Roots > Rhizosphere > Soil ...
GTTGGTGTTCGTCGCGAAGAACACGAGGTCGCCGGCGCGCAGGTCGGACAGCGAGATGTGCGCGCCCTCGTTCCACTGGAAGCCGGTCCAGTGGTCGACGGTGACGCCGACCTGCGCGTAGGCCCACATCACCAGGCCGGAGCAGTCGTAGGTGTCCGGGCCGGCGGCACCCCACTCGTAGGGCTTGCCGATCTGCGACTCGGCGTAGTTCAGCGCGGCCTGCTCGGTCGCCGCCGAGACGGTGTTGAAGTAGGACCCGGAGCCGCCGCCGTAGTGGGTCGTCTTCTGCCGCACCGCGGCCGCCGCGGCCGCCGCGGCCGCTGCTCGCCGGGCCGCTGCTTCGGCGCGAGCACGCTCGATCGCGGCGATGCGGTCGCGTTCGAGCGCGGTCGCGTGCTGCCGGGCCCAGCGCAGCACGTCGTTGAGGTGCTGGCGCGCCTGCTGCAGTCCGGCGACGGCGGCGGTCTGCGCCGCGACCTTCTGCTGCACCCGGTCGCGGGCCCGCGCCGCGGTGTCGGCCGCCGCGGCCGCTTGCTTCGCGACCGCCGCGGCCTGCTGCTCGACGCCGTGCTGGTAGACCTGCGCGGCGTCGAGGTCTTGCAGGACGTTGCGCTGCACCCGTGCGACCGCGTCGAGCTCGGAGATCCGGTAGAGCATCGCCTTCGGGCCGTCGGCCGAGAGCAGGGCTTCGAGGTTCGCGAGGTCGCCGGTGCGGTAGACGTCGGCGGCGTAGGCACCCACGCGCTTGCGCGACATGTCGACCCGGGCGGCGGCCGCCTCGAGGACGACCTGGTCGGCGTCGAGCCGCTGCTGCGCCGCGGTCGCGAGCAGGACGGCCTTGTTGTAAGCCTCGGCGGCGACCTCGGCGTCGGTGGTCAGCTGGTCGAGCGAGCTCTGGCTGCGCGCGACGGCGGCCGCCGCGGCGCGGACCTGGCGCTCGACGCGGGCGACGTAGTCCTTGCTGGCCTGGACGTCGGCGGCGGTCGGGCCGCCGTGGTCGGCGGCCGCCGGCGGCGCGAGCGTGAGCAGCCCGGAGGCGACCAGGGCGGCCGCGGCGAGCGTCCTGGGCAGCGCGCGCGAGCGCATGGTCACACCTCCGTCCGCCCCTACCTCGGCAGCATTCTCCTGTGACTGTAGAGGCTGATGTGACGAAAGGAAACGTACGTCGCCACAAATGGCCCCTGGGCGATAGGCCACTGCCGCGGCCGGGGGCGGCTCTCAGAGCTGCTCGAGCGCCCGGGTGAGGTCGGCGATCAGGTCCTCGGCGTCCTCGAGGCCGATGCTGACCCGCACCGCGGCCGGCGGGATGCCGGCCGCGGCGAGCGCCGCGTCGTCGAACTGCCGGTGCGTCGTGGAGGCGACGTGGCTGACCAGCGTGTGCACCCCGCCGAGGCTCGTGGCGACCCGGCCCACGCGCAGGCCATCGCACAGCCGCATCCCGGCGTCCCGGCCGCCGCGCGGGGTGATCGTCACGATCGCGCCGTACCGGCCGGCGGCGAACAGCTTGCCGGCGAGCTCGTGCTGCGGGTGGCCGGGCAGGCCGGGGTAGTCGATCCGCTCGACACCGGGGTGCTCGGCGAGCGCCTCGGCGACTGCCAGCGCGGTGGCGCAGTGCCGCTGCATCCGCACCGGCAGCGTGGCCAGCCCGCGGTGCAGCAGGAACGCCTCGTCGGGGGCGAGGCTGCCGCCGAGGTCGATGCGGGCCCGGCGCACCCGCGCGACCAGGTCGACGTCTCCCGCGATCACGCCGCCGGTGACGTCGGAGTGACCGCCGAGGTACTTCGTCGCGGAGTGCACGACGAGGTCGGCGCCCCACGTGAGCGGCTGGCAGACGGCCGGCGACGCGAACGTGCTGTCGACGACCAGCGGCACCCCGGCCGCCGTGCAGACCGCCGCGAGCGCCGGCAGGTCGGCGACGGCGGTCGTGGGGTTCGCGATCGTCTCGGCCCACACCACGGCGGTGCGGTCGGTGATGGCGTCGCGGACCGCGTCGGCATCGGTGCCGTCGACGTAGGTGCGCTCGACGCCGAACCGCGCCAGCACGTGTTCGAGGACGCCGTACGTGCCGCCGTACGCCGCGGCCGGCGCGACGACGTGACTCCCGGCGTCGCACAACGCGAGCAGCACGGTCGAGATCGCGGCCATCCCCGACGCGAACGGCTGCGCGGCGACCGGGCGGTCGCAGCCGTGGCCCTCCAACGCGGCGACGCCGAGGGCGAACGCGTCGGCGGTCGGGTTGTCGATGCGGCTGTAGGTGTAGCCGCCTTCGCGGTCGCCGAGCACGTCGGCGTACTGCTGCGCGGTGTCGAACTCGAACGTCGACGTGCGGTACGTCGGCAACCCGACCGGCAGCTGGCGCGGCGGTGCCGGTCGCGGGGTGTGTACGGCGCGGGTGCCTTCGCCGCCCGGCGTCGTGTCGCCGGGCTCGACGATCGGCAGGTTCAACGGGCGCTGATCAGACATCGTCGTCTCGCTCGTGCTTCGGGTCGCGGCTGAGCAGCGACATCAACATCTCCTGCACCGTCATGCCGTCGTGCACGACCATCGCGACGTGCTCCGTGATCGGTACGGCGACGTCGTGCTTGCCGGCCAGGTCGAGGATCGCGCGGCACGACTTGACGCCTTCGGCGGTCTGCCGGGTGATCGCGACCACTTCGTCGACGGTCATGCCGCGGCCGAGATTCTCGCCGAACGTGCGGTTGCGGGACAGCGGCGACATGCAGGTGGCGACGAGGTCGCCGACGCCGGCAAGACCGGAGAACGTCAGCGGATCGGCACCGAGCGCCACGCCGAGCCGCGACATCTCGGCGAGCCCGCGGGTGATGAGCGAGGCCTGCGCGTTGTCGCCGAAGCCGAGCCCGGCGGCGATGCCGACCGCGAGCGCGATGACGTTCTTCACCGCACCCGCGAGCTCGCAACCGAGCACGTCGTGGTTGGTGTACGGACGGAAGTAGCCGGAGTTGCAGCTCCGCTGCACGAACTCCGCGACCTGCAGGTCGGTGCACGCGACGACCGCCGCGGCGGGTTGCCGGGCGGCGATCTCCTTCGCGAGGTTGGGTCCGGTGACCACGGCGACCTTTTCACCCGGCCGGTCGGCGACCTCGCAGATGACTTCGCTCATCCGTTTCGTCGAGCCGAGCTCGACGCCCTTCATCAGGCTGACGAGGATCGCGTCCTTCGGCAGCAGGTCGCGCAGGCTCAGCAGGTTGTCCCGCGCCGTCTGCGACGGCACTGCGACGACGACGATCTCCGCGCCCGCCAACGCCTCCGCGGGATCCGCGGTGGCGTGCAACGTCGGCGGCAGCGCGATGTCGGGAAGGTAGTCGGGGTTGCGGTGCGTCGCGCGGATCGCCGCGGCGAGCTCGTGCCGCCGGGCCCACAACGTCGTCTCCGTCCCCGCGTCGACGAGCACCTGCGCGAACGCGGTCCCCCACGATCCGGCGCCGAGTACGGCGGCTCGCGTCACGCGGACTCCCTCATGTCGTAGAACCCCTGCTGTCATAAAACACTGGCGGCGGCGTGCCGCCGCGCAGCCCGGCGAGCAGATCGGCGACGACGTGCATGACGCGGTCGGTCGCGTCGCGCAACAGTTCCGCGGTCACGGGCTTCCCGACGAAGTCGCTGAGGTCGACCGGTGGCCCGGCGATCACCTGCATTGTGCGCCGCGGCAGCAACTTGGGCCGCCGGGCGCGGTACGGGAGGATCGCCTGCGGTCCCCACTGCGCGATCGGGACGACCGGCGCACCCGAGAGCAACGCGAGCCGCGCGACCCCGGTGCGCGCGCGCATCGGCCACAGTTCCGGGTCGCGGGTCGCCGAGCCCTCCGGGTAGATGAGCACGCACTCGCCGGACCGCAACGCGTCGACCGCCGCGGACAGTGCCAGCGACGCGTCCGCGCTGTGCCGGTCGACGGGGATCTGGCGGGCCCCTTCGAAGATCCACTTCAGCGGCGGCTTGCGGAACAGCTCCCGCTTCGCCAGGAACCGCGGTGGGCGGCCGGCGTCCAGCAGGAACTCGCCGACGACCAGCGGGTCGAGCTCGCTCACGTGGTTGGCCACCGCGATGAAACCGCCGGTGGCCGGGATGTGCTCGATGCCGGATCGCTCGCGCCTGGTGAACAGCCGCAGCAACGGCTTCACGACGACGACGACGAGCCGGTACCAGAACCCGAGCCGCTGACGTCTCGCCACGGACGCGAGGATGCCAGACGTGCAGCGGGCGCAGGAGTCGTGGGCGGTCGTCGTACCGGTGAAGCGGCTCGCCGGTGCGAAGACCCGACTCGGGCTGCCGGCCGCCGAGCGCGCCCGGCTCGCGCTCGCGATGGCCGAGGACACGATCCGCGCGTGCGCCGCCGCCGACGCCGTACGGCGGGTCGTCGTGGTCACCGACGACCCCGACGGCGCGGCGATGGCTCTCGGCACCGGTGCGGTGGTGGTCCCCGACGAGCCGGACGCCGGTCTCAATCCGGCGTTGCGGCACGGTGCGGCACATGCGGTGGCGGCGCTCGGCGAGGTCGGCATCGTCACGGTGTCGTCGGACCTGCCGGCGCTGCGGGCCGTCGATCTGGAGGCGGTGCTGCGGGCCGCGGCGCCGTACGAGCAGGCGATCGTCGCCGACGCGGCCGGCACCGGGACGGTTCTCTACGCGGCAACGCGAGCGGCCGGCTTCCGGCCGGCGTACGGCGGCCAGTCCCGGCTCGCGCACGTGCACGCCGGTGCGGCCGACCTCACCGAACGGGCGAGCGCGCAGCTGCGGCACGACGTCGACACGGTCACCGACCTGCGCGCGGCATGGGACCTCGGCGTCGGTGCGGCGACCCGGCGGGCGGTCGAGGCGATGGGCGGCGTGGACCGCCTAAGGTGACGTCGTGCAGGCGACCGTGCGCAGTTTCGACCCGGACACGCACGACGGCGAGCTGCTGCTCGACGACGGCTCGCCGCTGTCGTTTTCCGCCCGGGCGTTCGAGGCGTCGGGGCTGCGGCTGTTGCGACTCGGCCAGCGGGTGCGAGTCGACATGGATGCCGGCGGGGAGGTCACCCGGGTCACGCTGGCTACGTTGCCCTGACCCGGCGGTCGCGCCCGTTCACTCGGTTGGCTTAGTCCCCGGGTCGCCCCGGATGGTCCCGTCTGGTCATCTTTCCCGGGATCGGCGCAGTTGTGCGGCATTGCTGCCGAGAGTGAGGCAGCAGACCTGACAAGGGCAGCGTGAGGAGGCTCGGGGATGACCCGCCGGTTGAGAATGTGCGTGCGCGACGACCGTGGATTCACCTTGGTCGAGCTGATCACCGTGATGGTGATCCTCAGTGTCCTCGCCGGGATCGCGATCCCGTTGTTCCTCAACCAGCGCTCGACCGGTTTCGAGACCCAGGTCAAGAGCGACCTGCACAACGCCGCCATCGCCGAGGAGGCGTACGCACTGCATCACGACGGTGCCTATCTCACCAGCGGCACGGCCGACGACCTGGTCCCCGAGGGATTCCGCGGCACCGACGGCGTCGCGATCGCACTGTCGGCCCCGACGAGCGGCACCGGCTACTGCCTCACCGGGAGCGCGGACGCGCTCGCCGGCAAGCCGGGCAACCCGCAGTTCTTCACCGACCAGGGCACGGACGGCGGTACGCCGCAGAAGGTCCGCCCCGCCAACTGCTGAGCTCACCTTCCTCTTCCGGGAGACACGTCGGGGCCGCCTCGCATCTCGCGAGGCGGCCCCGATTTGGTGTGTGGTCTAGCGACGGGTGCTCTTCTTCGCCGGCGCCTTCTTCGCGGTCGTCTTCTTCGCCGTCGTCTTCTTCGTGGCCGTCGTCTTCTTCGCCGCCATCGTCGTCTTGCGAGCCGGCGCCTTCGCGGCCTTCTTCGCCGCGCCGCGGGCAGCGGACGCCGCCTTCGCCGGCGCCTTCGCCGCGGTCCGACCCGCGGTGCGCGCGCTCGCGCCGGCGCTCTTCGCGGCCGCCTTGGTCGCCGCGTCGGCGACCTTGCCGAGCTTCACCGCGCCGCTGACGACACCCTTGAACTGCGTGCCGGGACGGAACTTCGGCACCGACGTCTTCTTGATTTTCACCGCTGCGCCGGTGCGCGGGTTGCGGCCCGTGCGCGCGGCCCGGTCGACACGCTCGAAGACACCGAACCCGGTGAGTGCCACCTTCTCGCCGGCCGCAACGGCCCGCTGAATGCTGTCGAAGACCGCGTCGACAGCATTCTCTGCCGCGCGCTTGTCGATGCCCAACCGGTCGCGGATCTGGTCGATGAGCTCGGCCCTGTTCACGTATGACCCTCCGATGTTTGTCGAGGCCAGCCCTCGACCCTCTGCGGGAACCTAGCGGTCAACGCGCGCCGAACACAATGATCTGGGCCGAGAAAACTCGTTGTGTCGCAGGCGATTTTCAGCTTGTCGCGGGCATCCAAGCCGGCCGGCTGGTCTCGAACGCGGCAATCGCGTCGACGTGCCGCAAGGTGAGACCGACGTCGTCGAGGCCTTCGAGCAGCCGCCAGCGGGTGTAGTCGTCGATCTCGAACGCGGCGACGATGCCCCCGGCGCGGACCTCTCGTTCGCGTAAGTCGACGGTTACTTCGGTCGCCGGATCGGCGTCGACGAGATCCTGCAGCGACTCGACGACGTCGGCCGGCAGCGCGACCGGCAGCAGCCCGGCTTTCGTTGCGTTTCCTCGGAAAATGTCGCCGAATCGCGGCGAGACGACGACCCGGAACCCGTAGTCCTGCAACGCCCACACGGCATGTTCGCGCGACGACCCGGTGCCGAAGTCCGGGCCGGCGACGAGGATCGTCGCGCCGTCGTACCGGGGATCGTTGAGCACGAAGGCGGGATCGGTTCGCCAGGCCGCGAACAGCCCGTCGTCGAACCCGGTGCGCGAGATCCGCTTGAGGTATTCGGCCGGGATGATCTGGTCGGTGTCGACGTTGCTGCGCCGCAACGGCACGCCTCGACCGGTGTGCACGGTGAACGCGTCCATCACAATTCCTCGGGTGCGGCCAGCCGGCCGGTGACCGCGGTCGCCGCGGCGACGGCCGGCGACACGAGATGGGTGCGGCCGCCGGGCCCCTGCCGGCCTTCGAAGTTGCGGTTCGACGTGGACGCGCTGCGCTCCCCCGGCGCCAGCTTGTCGGGGTTCATCGCGAGGCACATCGAGCACCCCGCACCGCGCCACTGCGCGCCGGCCGCGGCAAAGACGTCGGCCAACCCCTCTGCTTCGGCTTGCCGGCCGACCGCGACCGATCCGGGTACGACGAGCATCCGCACGCCGGGCGCGACCTGCCGACCGCGCAACACGTCGGCGGCGGCGCGCAGATCCTCGATGCGGCCGTTCGTGCACGACCCGACGAACACCGTCTGCACGTCGATGTCCCGCAGCCGTTGCCCGGCCCGCAAGCCCATGTAGTCGAGCGCGCGCCGCGCCGCCGTCCGCGCGTCCGGATCGTCGTACGACTCCGGATCCGGTACGACGCCCGAGAGCGGCGCGCCCTGGCCGGGGTTGGTGCCCCACGTGACCCACGGCGAGAGCGTCGACGCGTCGATGCGGACGGTGCGGTCGAACGCCGCATCGGCGTCGGTGCGCAACTCCCGCCAGGCGGCGACCGCGGCGTCCCAGTCGTCGCCGGTGGGCGCGTGCGGCCGGCCGCGCAGGTAGTCGAACGTCGTGTCGTCGGGCGCGACCATGCCGGCCCGCGCACCGGCTTCGATCGACATGTTGCACAGCGTCATGCGGCCTTCCATCGACAGCGCGCGGATCGCGTCGCCGCGGTACTCGACGACGTGACCCTGGCCGCCGCCGGTGCCGATCGCGGTGATGATGCCGAGCACGAGATCCTTCGCGGTGACGCCGGCGGGCAGATCGCCGTCGACCTCGACGGCCATCGTGCGCGGCCGCTGCAGCGGCAGCGTCTGCGTCGCGAGGACGTGCTCGACCTCGCTGGTGCCGATGCCGAACGCGAGCGCGCCGAACGCACCGTGCGTGCTGGTGTGGCTGTCGCCGCAGACGATCGTCATGCCCGGCTGGGTGAGCCCGAGCTGCGGGCCGATGACGTGCACGATCCCCTGGCCGGCGTCGCCCATCGGGTGCAGGCGGACGCCGAACTCGGCGCAGTTCTTGCGCAACGCCTCGACCTGCGCGCGGCTCACCGGATCCTCGATCGGCCCGGGCGTCGTCGGGACGTTGTGGTCCTCGGTCGCGAGGGTGAGGTCGGGGCGGCGCACCTTGCGGCCGGCGGCGCGCAGCCCGTCGAAGGCCTGCGGGCTGGTCACCTCGTGGACGAGGTGCAGGTCGACGTACAGCAGGTCGGGCTCGCCGGCGGCGGCCCGGACGACGTGGGCGTCCCACACCTTCTCGGCCAGCGTCTTCGGCACGGGCGGCTCTCCTGTTGCGTCTCGGATATTGAGATGCGAGTATCGCGTTGTGGAACAGACTAGCGGAGTCGGCGTCGTTGACAAGGTCGTCCAGGTGATGGACGCGATCGAGGCCGCGCCGGCGACGCTGGCCGAGCTGGTCAGCCGCAGCGGCCTCGCCCGGCCGACGGCGTACCGGATCGCGGTCGCGCTCGAGCGCCACGGCTACGTCGAGCGAGACCCGCAGGGCCGGTTCCAGATCGGGCCGCGGATCCCCGCGCTCGCCGCGCGGGTCCGGCAGGACCCGCTCGAGAACGCGGCGGCGGTCGTGCTGCCGCGGTTGCGGGACACGACGAACGAGAGCACCCAGCTCTACCGGCGGGCCGGGGACGTACGCCGCTGCGTCGCCGCGGCAGAGCGCGCGACCGGGCTCCGCGACACCGTCCCGGTCGGCGCCGAGCTGCCGATGACCGCCGGCTCGGCCGCGCAGGTGCTGCTCGCGTGGGAGCCGGCCGCGGAGGTCGCGCCGTACGTCGACCGGGCGCGGTTCGCGGCGGCGGTGCTGACGACCGTGCGCCGGCGCGGGTGGGCGGCGAGCGTCGGCGAGCGCGAGTCGGGCGTGGCGTCGGTGTCCGCGCCGGTGTTCGGGCCCGACGGGCGGGTCGTGGCGGCGGTGTCGGTCTCCGGTCCGATCGACCGGCTGACCCGCCAACCCGGCCGGCTGCACGCCGCCGAGGTGGTCGCCGCCGCGCGGGCGCTGACGAGCGCGATCGGCGGGCGGACTAGTCCGGTTAAGTCATAGCAAAAGGGGCATTCGTGCTATGGCGGTCAACCTGGTCAGGGAGCAAGGTGAACGCATGCCGCACCTGCGACTGGTCCCGCCCGTCGACGACTCCTCCTCCCTCGTCGACGAACGGCCGCGCGTGTCCCTGCGGTTGCTGATGGCGGCCTCCGGTCGCTGTTCCTGTGATGGCTGCCTGCTCGCCTACCGGGCGGGGAATCGGCGAGCAGGCATCATCCAGGTTCGCGAACCCGTACCGGCAAGGCCGCGGCTTTCGATCGCGCAATGACGAACTCGTTGCCGGCGTCGTAATCCCTCCCTACGGCGCCGGCAACGAGTACGTCGACCGAGCCGGCCGGATGTTCGGAGTCGACGTACTCGTCCTCCGCGGCCATCCAGTCCCGCCAGAAATCCGCGAGCTCCTCGCCGTCGCGCGCGAGGCCGCGACGTAGCCGTTCGGCTCGCGGCGTCTCGATCCAGATGCTCAGCGCGAGGCGGTCGCGCCAGGCCGCCCGGCACGCGCCGACGCCTTCGATGACGACCAGCGGCGCGGGTTCGACGGTGATCGTCGGGCCCGCCTTCCGGTTGACCCAGTCGTACGCGGTGTAGGTCGCGGCGCGGCCGGCGAGCAGCGGTTCAATGACCGCGTCGAGCAGCCGCGGCCACCATTGCATGAACACGTCGTGACTGGCGAAGTCGTCGGTGTGCACGACCGGCGCATTGTCGGCCGCGGTCGACAGCCGGGTCGCGAACGTCGTCTTGCCAGCGCCCGCGCAACCGTCGACCCCGACCAGCCGCACCGGTCCGTCGTGGGCGAGGACGGCGCGCGCGAGCTCGTCGTACCGACCGATCGCGACCATCCACAGATTGTTGCGTACCAACGCTTTTCGTCGCACCCGACCGGTTGGATCTAGGTCGGAGGAGGTGCGCGCGGTTGTGCGAGCCAAGGCTTGTTCGGTCCCACAATGCGCACGGATGGCGACCGAGCGCGGCTTGTGCCACGGGCATTACCTACGCGTCATCCGGACGGGTGATCTTCGCCCGGAACGTCCGTTGGGTCGGCGAGTGAACACGACCTGCACAGTCGATGGTTGCGCACGTCCGGCGGTCATCCGCCAGCTCTGCCGAACGCACGCGAATCGCAAACGCAAGTACGGCGACGTGCAAGCGGATAAACCCATTCGGAGACCAAGCGGGAACGGCACGATCAGTCACGGTTACCGAACAGTGCCTGTCCCTCCGGAGTTGCGCCATCTCACCAACGGCGAGCGGCGTGCGGCAGAGCATCGCTTGGTGATGGCGCAGTTGCTCGGGCGGCCGCTCTACGCCGACGAGTCGGTCCACCACCGCAATGGCGACCGTCTCGACAATCGTCCGGACAACCTTGAACTCTGGTCACGTTGGCAACCCTCTGGTCAGCGCGTCCACGACAAGATCGCGCATGCATTCGCGGTGCTCGGGCGTTACGCACCCGAGTGCTTGGCCCCGACTTCGGAGAGTAACTGACTGGTGACTTTTGGTAGCCCCGACCGGATTTGAACCGGCGCCGCCGCCTTGAGAGGGCGGTGTCCTAGGCCGCTAGACGACGGGGCCCTAGTGATGTGAAGACCGGGTCGATCCCAGGCTTCGCTGGGGTACCAGGACTCGAACCTAGACTAGCTGAACCAGAATCAGCCGGGCTGCCAATTACCCCATACCCCATGGGTGCGCCCACTCGCGCGGGCCTGACGAGTCTACCCGGGCTCGCGGTCGGGGCTCAAAGCGCCGATTCCAGCCGGCGCACCGACCGCTCCCGGCCGAGCAGCTCCATCGACTCGAACAGCGGCGGCGACACGGTGCGCCCGGTCACGGCGACCCGCACCGGCCCGAACGCGTGCTTCGGCTTCAGCCCGAGCTCGTCGACCAGCGCCACCCGCAACGCCGCCTCGATCGGTGCCGCGAGCCACTCGTCCACCCCGGCCAGCGCGCCGAGCGCCGCCACGATGACCGGCCGCTGCTCCGCGCCGAGGAACTTCGCCGCCGCGGCCTCCTCCACGACCACGTCGTCGACGAGCAGGAAGCCGAGCATCTCCCGCGCCTCGCGCAGCACCTGCATCCGCTCCTGCACGAGCGGCGTCGCCCGCCGTACGACGTCCGCGCCGTCGCCGGAGATGCCGAGGTAGGCGACGATCCGCTCCGCCAGATCGGCCGTCGGCAGCTCGCGGATGTAGTGCCCGTTCAGCCAGCCGAGCTTGTCGAGGTCGAACACCGGTCCGACCGCGTTGACCCGCGACCAGTCGAACGACTCGGCCATGTCGGCGAAGCCGAACACCTCGCGGCCGTCGGGCAGCGAGTAGCCCATCAGCCCGAGGAAGTTGACCAGCGCTTCCGGCAGATAGCCCTCTTCGACGAACCACGACAGCCGCGCCGCCGGGTTCTTGCGCTTGGAGATCTTCGACTTGTCGCGCTCGCGCAGCAACGGCATGTGCGCGAAGGCCGGTCGCTCCCAGCCGAGCCAGTCGTAGAGCAGC
>Ga0207690_10002309_pt1 | contig 11626 bp, 13 predicted proteins | sample KBSC23metaG_FD_184315 | JGI IMG/M metagenome (GOLD analysis project Ga0207690, IMG submission 184315) | Corn rhizosphere microbial communities from Kellogg Biological Station, Michigan, USA - KBS C2-3 metaG (SPAdes) (version 2) | ecosystem: Host-associated > Plants > Roots > Rhizosphere > Soil ...
CACGTGGACCACGGGAAAACCACCCTCGTCGACCAGCTGTTCCGCCAGTCCGGCACTTTCCGCGACAACCAGCGCGTCGAGGAAAGGGCGATGGATTCCAACGACCTGGAGAAGGAGCGGGGGATCACCATCCTCGCCAAATGCACCTCCGTCGAGTGGGAGCATGGAGGCGAGACGACGCACATCAACATCGTCGACACGCCCGGCCACGCCGATTTTGGCGCGGAGGTGGAGCGGATCCTCTCGATGGTCGACGGCGTCATCCTGCTCGTCGACGCGGCCGAGGGGCCGATGCCACAGACCAAGTTCGTCACCGGCAAGGCGCTCGCGCTGGGCCTGAGGCCGATCGTCGTCGTCAACAAGATCGACCGCCCGGACGCGCGGCCCGCCGAAGTGCTCGACGAGGTGTTCGAGCTGTTCCTGACCCTCGAAGCGACCGACGAGCAGCTCGATTTCCCGACCCTCTACGCCTCCGGCCGCGCCGGCTATGCGGGGACCAGCGACGACGTCCGCTCGGGCGACCTGACGCCGCTTTTCGAGGCGATCGTCGGCCACGTCCCGGCGCCGGACGCCAATCCGGAAGGGCCGTTCCGGATGATCGGCACCCTGCTCGATCGCGACCCGTTCCTGGGCCGCATCCTGACCGGCCGCATCGAGAGCGGCCGCCTCCAGGTCAACGCGCCGATCAAGGCGCTCGACGTCGAGGGCAAGGAAGTCGAGGCCGGCCGCGCCACCAAGGTGTTCGCCTTCCGCGGCCTCGAGCGCGTCCCCGTCGAAGTGGCCGAGGCGGGCGACATCGTCGCCATCGCCGGCCTCACCAAGGCGACCGTCTCCAACACCATCTGCGAGCCGGCGGTCACCCGCCCGATCGCCGCCCGCCCGATCGACCCGCCGACGCTGGCGATGAGCTTCGCGGTCAACGACAGCCCCTATGCCGGCCGCGAGGGCGACAAGGTGCAGAGCCGGGTGATCCGCGACCGCCTGCAGCGCGAGGCCGAGACCAACGTCGCCATCCGCGTCATCGAGAGCGCCGACAAGGACGCCTTCGAGGTGGCCGGCCGCGGCGAGCTCCAATTGGGCGTGCTCATCGAGACGATGCGCCGCGAGGGATTCGAGCTCTCGATCAGCCGCCCGCGTGTCCTCTACCGCGACGGCCCGAACGGCCGCGAGGAGCCGTACGAGACGGTCGTCATCGACGTCGACGACGAGCATTCGGGCACCGTCGTCGAGAAGATGGCGCTGCGCAAAGGCGAGATGACCGACATGCGGCCCTCGGGCGGCGGCAAGACGCGCCTCACCTTCTCGGCGCCGAGCCGCGGCCTCATCGGCTATCATGGCGAGTTCCTCTCCGACACGCGCGGCACCGGCATCATGAACCGGCTGTTCGAGAAATACGGCCCCTACAAGGGCCCGATCCAGGGCCGCCAGAACGGCGTCCTCATCTCGATGGAGCAGGGCGAAGCCGTCGCCTATGCGCTGAACGCATTGGAGGAGCGCGGTGTCCTGTTCATCTCGCCGGGCGAGAAGCTCTACGAAGGCATGATCATCGGCGAGAACGCGAAGCCGCAGGATTTGGAGGTGAACCCTCTCAAGTCCAAGCAGCTCACCAACTTCCGGGCGAGCGGGCCGAAGGACGAGAGCATCCGGCTGACGCCGCCGAGGCGGCTGACGCTGGAGCAGGCGATCGCGTACATCCAGGACGACGAGCTGGTGGAGGTTACGCCGAAGGCTATTCGCCTCCGCAAACGCTACCTCGATCCGCATGAGCGTAAGCGGGCAAGCCGGAAGGCGGAGGCCGCTTAGGGCGAGGCCGTCACGGAACTGAATTCCGTGACGTCAGTCCTGTCGCCGGCGGCGCAGGCTGGCCGGCTCGACTGCAGTGCTCGCCATGCCCCCGGCATGGCTGCGCGCTTCGTCTCTACGCGCTGGTTCGGCGACGGCTGCGCCGTCGGCGGCACTGCGCTCGGGCCGCAGCCCGCGGTTGACCCATGCCTCCTCGCCCGCTTATCGGCACCCCACGAAACGGGAGCGGTGCGGATGAAGAAAGTCTATGCCGATGCCGGCGCGGCGCTCGAGGGGTTGCTGTTCGACGGTATGACGATCTGCGCCGGCGGGTTCGGCCTGTGCGGCATTCCCGAGCGGCTGATCGACGCGATCCGGGATTCGGGGGTGAAGGGGCTGACGGTGGTCTCGAACAATGCCGGGATCGACAATGAGGGGCTCGGCAAGCTGCTCCGCACCCGGCAGATCGCCAAGATGATCTCCTCCTACGTGGGCGAGAACAAGGAGTTCGAGCGGCAATATCTCGCCGGCGAGCTCGAGGTGGAATTCTGCCCGCAAGGGACGCTCGCCGAGCGCTGCCGGGCGGGCGGCGCGGGGATACCGGGCTTCTATACGAAGACCGGCGTCGGCACCCAGGTCGCCGAGGGCAAGGAGCATAAGGAGTTCGACGGGGAGACCTATATCCTCGAGCGCGGCATCCGGGCGGACCTGTCGATCGTCAAGGGCTGGAAGGCGGACGAGGCGGGCAACCTCGTCTTCCGCAAGACCGCGCGCAACTTCAACCAGCCGATGGCGACGGCGGGGCGGATCTGCGTCGCGGAAGTCGAGGAGATCGTGCCCGTCGGCAGCCTCGACCCGGACTGCATCCATTTGCCCAGCATCTACGTGAAGCGGATGATCGACGGCGCGCCCTACGACAAGAAGATCGAGTTCCGCACCGTGCGGCAGAGGGAGGCGGCATGACGCGGCTGTGGGCGGCGCTGCTGGCGGCGGCGGTCGCGAGCGGAGCGGCCGCGGCGTCGCGCCCGGCCGCGCCGGCGCCGGCCGCCGACCTTGCCGGCATCGACGCGGCGGTCCGCGGGGTCTACGACGTCATCTCCGGCCCGCCGGGCAAGGCGCGCGACTTCGCGCGGATGCGCAGCCTGTTCGCGCCCAATGCGCTGATGCGGGCGATCACGGCGAAGGGCGTGCGCGGCGGCACGCTCGAAGACTATATCGCCCGCAACGCGCCCGTCCTCGAGCGCGAGGGATTCACCGAGCGCGAGCTCGGGCGGCGGACCGAGATCTACGGCAATCTCGCGACCGTCTGGTCCGCCTATGACGGGCGGAACGCGAGCGGCAGCTTCCACGAGCGGGGCATCAATTCCTTCCAGCTGGTTCGGGTCGACGGCCGCTGGCTGGTCGCGTCGATCCTCTGGCAGGAGGAATCGCCGCAATTCCCGCTTCCCGCAGACCTCCAGAGGAGGCGATAGATGCCTTGGGACCGCAACCAGATGGCCGCGCGCGCCGCAAAGGAGCTGCGCGACGGCTATTACGTCAATCTCGGCATCGGCATCCCGACTTTGGTGGCCAACAACATCCCGGCCGGGATGGAGGTGACCCTGCAGTCGGAGAACGGGATGCTCGGCATCGGGCCCTTTCCCTATGAGGACGAGGTCGACCCGGACCTGATCAACGCCGGCAAGCAGACCATCTCACAGCTGCCCTCCTCCTCCTATTTCGGCTCCGAGCAGAGCTTCGCGATGATCCGCGGCGGGCATATCGACCTCACCGTGCTCGGCGCGATGGAGGTGTCCGAGAAGGGCGACATCGCCAACTGGATGATCCCGGGCAAGATGGTGAAGGGAATGGGCGGGGCGATGGACCTCGTCGCCGGGGTGAAGAAGATCATCGTCGTGATGGAGCATGTCTCCAAGAACGGCGATCTCAAGTTCATCCCCGAATGCACGCTGCCGCTGACGGGGAAGAACGTCGTCGACATGATCGTCACCGACCTCGCCGTGTTCCAGCGGCCGGACCACGGCAGCGCGTTCCGGCTGATCGAGCTCGCGCCCGAGGTGAGCGCGGACGAGGTGCGGGCGAAGACGACGGCGCGTTACGAAGGGTGACCTGCCGGCGTTGACGGTTGCCGCGGCGGGCGTGCCGATACCGCACAAAGGCCGTTTCGCAGGTGGAATCGTGGCAACTCCGCTGGGGCCGGGCCGTTCTCAGCCTTGATTTCGATCAAGGATTCTTCCGATGCCGGGCAAGGAGACGGAGAGGAGCGAGCGGGCGGCGAAGCGCCTCGAGCGCGGCCTCGCCCGTAGCCGCGCGGTCGTCGCGGCCTATCGCGCGCGGCTGCTCCTGCTCCGGGAATCGCTGCGGACGCCGGGGCCAGGGGCCTTGCGGCCGGCCCGTCCGTCCCGCGCAAAGTAGGGGCGCGATTTCTTCGACTCGCGCCGGGTGAATTTCCTGTTAGAATGCGCGCGGGGGCAGGGTTTTTCGCAAAACTCTGGCGCTGGGGTCGAAGGATGGGCGTGGGGGCCCGCCTTCGGCTTCCCGCCGGAGGATCGTGGTCAGCGGCGCGTGCGCGCGCCGTTGGCCGGGGCGGGCGGCGCGACCGCGACGTTCCCAGCCGATGGGGCGGCCGCATTTCCGGACATTTGATTGAGCAAGGCGTCGGCCTCGTTGTCGTAAGGCGCGGCGGCGGCGTCGGCGCCGTTCGCGGCCTCGGCTTCGAGGGCATTGTAACGCTGCTCGAGGTCCCGCGAGGCGTTGGCCGCCTGCGCTTCGACATTCTCCTCCTGCGCCTTGTGGCAGCCGGCAGCGATGAGTGCGAGCGTGAGGGGGAGGAGGAAGCGCAGCGTCATCATCCCGTCATCGCAGGCCGCGCGCTTGCGGAAAAGGGGGAAGTGGGGAGCTTCTGTTGCCCGGTGCTCCCCGTACCGCTGGTGTCCGCTTCTGTTGCCCGGTGCGGCCCGACCGCGCTTTTGACTTTGTAACCTTAGCCGTGAGGCCTGGGGTTACGCAGCAATCGCGAGCGCCTCGTTATCGTTGGCACTTGTGTGATGGACCGTCGCGGTGGTCCATTCCGGGCGAAAGCTGCGCTTTTCAGCACACGTCTATCCTGGTTCGGCCCCCTCAAAACGGGCGGCTCGCCGCCCGTTTTGGTGGAGCCGCCGGGTACTGCCCCCGGGTCCGCTGCACCTATTGCACGCAACACTTTATCGCCATAGCCGGCCGAAACCGGCACATCCCATATAGGCCCCTGCGCCGATTTTTGAAGGGGAGCCGTTGCGGCGACGCACCGGACCGCCTACTTACACGGGTAACACACCTGAGGGAGGGGACTTCTCGATGACCCGCAATCGCCTTGCCGCCCTGTTGCTCGCGCCCGTCGCCGCCGCTTCGCTGGCCGGTTGCGGGATCAACTCGGTGCCGACCGCGGAGGAGAATGTGAAGGCGCGCTGGGCGGACGTCCAGGCCGACTATCAGCGCCGCGCCAACCTCATTCCCAACATCGTCTCGACGGTGAAGGGCGCCGCCGCGTCGGAGGAGAAGATCCTGACCGGCGTCACCCAGGCCCGCGCGGACGCGACCAAGATCCAGGTGAGCGGCGACCAGCTGTCCGACCCGGCGGCGATGCAGCGCTTCGCCGAGGCGCAGAACCGCCTGACCCTGTCGCTCCAGCGGCTGCAGGAAGCCTATCCGCAGCTCCAGAGCCAGGGCAATTTCAAGACCCTGATCACCGAGCTCGAGGGCACGGAGAACCGCATCGCTATCGCCATCCGCGACTACAATTCGGCGGTGCAGTCCTACAACACGCGCATCCGCACCTTCCCCGACGTGATCGGCGCCAAGGTCTTCTACGGCGCCAAGCCGAAGGTGCCCTACCAGGCGACCACGCCGAACGCGGAAGCCGCGCCGACGGTCAATTTCGACACGAATACGGCCGGGCACTGAGGCGGCGCCGGTGCGCCGCGCAGCGCTCCTCATCGCACTTCTGGGCGTGCTTCCTGCTGCCTCCGCGGCGGCGGCCGACTCCGTCCGCGCGACCTATTCCAACGGGCGGTGCGCCGCCCATGCGGGCCGCGCGGCGGCTTCGGGTATCGCCATTCCCCGCCTCACCGGGCGAGTCGTGGACAATGCCGGCATCCTGTCGCCGAAGGTCCGGGGCGCCCTCTCCGCCCGGCTTGCGCGGCTGGAAGCCAAGACGCGGGACCAGCTGGTCGTGCTCACCGTCAAGGCTCTGCGGGGGCAGTCGATCGAGGCCTATGGAATGGCGGTCGGCAATGGTTGGGGAATCGGGCACAAGGGCCTCGGCAACGGCGTGCTGCTGATCGTCGCGTCCGCCGACCATAAGGTGCGGATCGAAGTCGGTTGCGGGCTCGAGGGCCTGCTTACCCCGCCTCGCGCCGCGGCGATCATCGACCGGTCGCTGCTGCCTCTTCTCAAGGCGGGGCGTTACGACGCCGCCGCCGAAACCGGCGTCAACCGCATCGCGGCCGTGCTGCAATCCGACCTGCGGCGTCCCCAGCCGCCAAAGGAGACGACGCGGTGAACCGACTCTGGCGCTTTCTCCTTCTCCTCCTCGCTCTGGCAGCGTCTCCCGCCGCCGCGCAGAAATTCCCGCCGCTGACGGGCCGCGTCGTCGATACGGCGGGCCTGCTCAACCCGCAGCAGCAGCAGGCGCTGGCGCAGAAACTGGAGGCGCTCGAGAAGGCGTCGAGCCGGCAGCTCGTCGTCGCGACGGTGCCGGACCTGCAGGGCTATCCGATCGAGGATTACGGCTACAAGCTCGGCCGCGCCTGGGGGATCGGGCAGAAGGGGGCCAATAACGGCGCCATCCTGCTGGTCGCGAAGAACGACCGCAAGGTGCGGATCGAGACCGGCTACGGGCTGGAGCCGATCCTCACCGACGCCTTCAACAAGGACGTGATCGACGAGAAGATCGTACCCGCGTTCAAGAGCGGCGATTATCCCGGCGGCATCAATGCCGGCGTCGATGCGCTGGTCCAGCAGCTCCAGGCGCCGCAGGAGGAAGCGGAGAAACGCGCCGCCGCGGCGGGCCAGAAGGCGACGCATGCGCGCAAGAGCTCCGGCTCGTTCGTGCCGCTCATCTTCTGGGGCGTCATCATCTTCTTCTTCGTCCTGCCGATGTTCCGCAAGCGCCGGAAGACCTACGGCCGGCGCTACGGCCGCTCGCCCGGCGTGTTCCTGTGGGGCTCCGGCTTCGGCGGGGGCGGCTGGGGCTCGGGCGGAGGCGGCGGCTCATGGGGCGGCGGCGACGGCGGCGGCTTCTCGGGCGGCGGCGGCTCGTTCGGCGGCGGGGGAGCATCGGGATCATGGTGAGCTTTACCGATCAGGACCGCCGGCGCATCGCCGAGGCGGTCGGCGCCGCGGAGCGGGGAACGGACGCCGAGATCGTCACGATCGTAGCGGGGAAATCCGATTCCTACCACGATGTCGGGCTCCACTACGCGATCCTCGCCATGCTCCTGGTGCCGGCCGGGACCGCCCTGACGCCGGTGAGCTGGATCGACTGGTGGATGACGCTCGTGTTCGGTTGGAACGCCTCGGCCGGCCTGCACCTCCTCATGCTGCTCATCTTCGCCAAGATGATCTTCCTCTTCCTCGTCGTTCGTTATGCGCTCGCCTACATGCCCTGGCGCATGGCGCTGACGCCCGGTTCGACCAAGGTCCGCCGGGTGCGGCGGCGGGCGGCCGAGCTGTTCAAGACGGCCTGCCTCGGCCGCACCAAACGGCAGACGGCCGTTCTCCTCTACCTCTCGCTCGCCGAGCGGCGGGCTGAGATCCTCGTCGACGAGGGAATCCTCGCGAAGGTCGACCCGTCGGAGTGGGGCGAAGCGATGGCGGCGCTGGTGGGCGAGGTCCGCGCCGGGCGGCCCGGCGAGGGCCTGGCACAGGCCGTCGAAAGGATCGGCCGCGTGCTTGCCGCGCACGTGCCGGCGCTGCAGGACAATCCCAACGAGATACCCGACGGAGTCATCGAGCTTTGACCGCAGGCAGCGACGCGCCGAAAGAGACCGTCTGGGAAGGCAAGTATATCAAGGTCACGAAGCAGGGGACGTGGGAATATGTCTCCCGCACCCGCGGCGTCACCGCCGCGGTCATCCTGGCGATCGACGACGGCCACGTCATCCTGGTCGAGCAATATCGGGTGCCGGTGGGCGCGCGGTGCGTGGAGCTTCCCGCCGGCCTGGTCGGCGACGAAAATGCGGGCGAGGAGGTTGCCGCCGCCGCGATCCGCGAGCTGGAGGAGGAGACCGGCTACCGCGCCGAGCGGATCGTCAACCTCGGCAAGTTCCACGCGTCTCCCGGAATGTCGTCCGAGGCCTTCACCCTGGTGCGGGCGGAAGGGCTGACCAAGGTCGGCGAAGGCGGCGGTGTCGACGCGCACGAGGATATCGAGGTGCACCGGGTGGCGCTCGACCAGGTGGCGGCCTTCCTCGAAGCGAAGCGCGCCGAGGGCGCCTGCGCGGACGTCAAGCTCCTGCTGCTGCTGGCGAGCCGCCTCCTGCGCTAGGCCTGGCGAGCGGCGCGCGCGTCTCGATGCTGCGGCGCACCTCGCCGACGTGCCGGCCGAGCCGGTCGCCGAGGAACTGCATCACGGTGCGGACCCGCGGCTCGCGGCGGAGCCGTTCGTGGCAGAGCAGCCAGATGTCGCGGCCGGCATAGCTGCCGCCGGGGAAGCAGCGCCGCAGCGCCGGGTCGAGCTCCGCGATCAGGCAGGGCAAGGCGGCGATGCCGAGGCCGGAGCGGACGGCCGCGATCAGCCCGGTGACGCTCCCGTGCTGCATCGCCACCGCCGCTTCGAGGCCGTTTTCGTGCAGCCATTTGCCGTAATAGCGCGCGACCTGGCCGCCGCCGCCGACGCTGATCAGCGGATGGGCGGCGAGCGCGGCGCGGCTCTCCGGCGTGCCGTGCGCCGCGGCATAATCGCGGCTGCAATAGACGCTCCAGTCGTCCGGCCCGAGGCGGCGGCCGACGAGCGAAGGCTGGTCGTCCCTTGCGAGCACGCGGATGGCGACGTCGGCGGCGCCCGCTTCAAGATCGCGCAGCTCCTCGGCCGCATCGACCTCGATCAGGATCTCGGGGTGGACGTCGCGCAGGTCGCGCAGGATCGGCGGCAGCACCTCGTAAGCGACCGACTGCTCGGCGGTCAGCCGCACCGTCCCTCCGGCGGAGCGGCGGCGCGCGGCGGCGGATTCGGCAAAAACGGCTGCCGCCGAGGCGACGCCCTGCGCCTCGGCGAGCAGCGCTTCCCCGGACGGGGTCAGCGCATAGCCGGCGCGGCGCCGGTCGAACAGGGCGAGGCCCAGCGCTTCTTCGAGGGCCGCGACGCGGCGCGCGACGGTGGTCTGGCTGACGCGGAGCACGCGCCCGGCGGCAAGCGTGCTCCCCGTCTCCGCGACGGCGAGGAAGTAGCGCAAGTCGCCCCAGTCGAACATCAGGGGCCATTCTGCAATTATGCAGATGCACCGCGCAACATCGTTGTTAGCGCGCAAGGATCGGCGCGTCTAAACGGGCCCCACGTCGGCCGACGGCATCTCACAGAACAGGAGACCGTCATGAACAAGTTGATCCTCATCGCCGCGCTCGCCGCGGCTGCCCATGCCACCGCCGCCCCGGCGCTCGCGCCGGCGGAGAAGCGGGTCGCCATCGTCGATGCGGCCGGGCTGAACCTTGCGACCCCGCCTGGTGTGCAGAGCCTGGACCGTCGCATCCGTCGTGCCGCCGCGGAGCTGTGCGGGAGTCCCTCCGCCGCCGATTTGCGCGGCCGCAGGGACGTCTCGTCCTGCATCGACGCTGCGGTCGCCGGCGCCGCCGCGGCGCGGTCCCGGGCGATCGCGCTCAACCAAAGCGGGCGGCCGGTGCTGGCCTCCGGCCAGTGATTCCGCATTGCAAGCGGGGCGCGGGCGTCGCGGGACGTCCGCGCCTTATTTGAAATTGTCGGCGTAGCTCTGGAGGCGCAGCTTCTTGGCCGGCGCGGGCGGGACGACATGGACGGCGATGCCGCGGCGTTCCGCATAGGCCTTGGCGGCATCGAGGGTCGGGAAGCCGATCGTGACCTGGCTCTGCGTCTCGCCGCCGCCGGACCAGCCCATCAGCGGATCGGGGCTGTGCGGACGGTGGCTCTCATATTGCAGGATCCACTCGCCGGCGCGCGCCTGGCCGGACTGCATCGCATTCTTGGACCGCTGGAAGATCCGCGCCGCCGCCATGTCTCGAAGCTCCTTCTGCCCGCCGCCGATGCCCCAGCGGCGTCCGCAAATCAACGCCTGCGCGCATCGGCCTTCTTCGTGCGCAGCGTCGGGTCCGCGCACGCCGGGTCCTCGGGCCAGGGATGCCTAGGGTAGCGGCCGCGCATCTCCTTGGCGACCGCGGCCCAGCTTCCCGCCCAGAAGCCGGGCAGGTCACGCGTCGTCTGGACCGGCCGGCCGGCCGGCGAGGTGAGGCTGAGCACCAGCGGGACAGCGCCGCCGGCGACGGCGGGGTGCTCGGCGAGGCCGAACAGGGATTGCACCCGGGCGGTGACGGTAGGGCCCGCCTCCGCTTCATAATCGATCGGATGGCTGCTGCCGGCCGGCGTTTCGAAGCTGTGCGGCGCGAGGCGGTCCACCGCCTTGCGGCCGTCCCAGCCGAGCATCGCGTCGAGCGTGCCGGAGAGCGCGGCCGGGTCGAGAGCGCGCAGGCTCGACTTGCCGGCGACGAGGAGGGGCAGCCACTCGTCGAGGCCCCTCACGAGCGCCTCGTCCGAAAGGTCCGGCAGCGACGCGTCATAGCGGCGGGCGAAGGCGGCGCGGCGGCGGAGGGCGCGGGCCGTGTCGCTCCACGGCAGCAGGTCGAGGCCGTGGGTGCGCACGCCCTCGACGAGCGCGGCGGCGATCGCGGCCGACGAGGCCTTCATATCATGCCCCTCCGAGAGGGTGACGGCGCCGAGACGGCGGCCGCTGCGGGCGCGGACGGTGCCGGTCGCCGGGTCGAAGCTGAGCTGGGTTCCGGTCTCGATCCGGTCCGCGAACAAGGCGAGGAGTTCCGCTTCCTCGATCGCGGCCGCGGAGAGGATGCGGGCGCCGGCAGCGGTGCCGGAGACTTCCGCCACGGCGAGCCAGTCGGCGCGGGCGAGCGGCGAAGCGGCGTCGAGCCGAAAGCCGCGCCCGCCGACGGACAGCCACTCCTCTCCGGAGGCAGAGCGGCGGCGGGAGACGCGGTCGGGATAAGCGAGCGCGACGCAGGCGGCGACTTCGTTCGTCCCGAGCGAAGTCGAGGGGCGCTGCTCAGACTCTGTGCCCGCGCCGCTTGACTTCCCTCGGGCCGAACGAGTCATAGTGAGCCAGCGCCTTGCCAAACCCCGGGCCGCCTCGGCCCGTGGGCCGCGCTCGCTCCGCCAGCGCCTCAGCCTGATCTCGAGGTCGGCGTCGTTGCCGCCGAGCCCACGTTCCGACAGCAGAACCGCGACCTCGGCCGCCGTCTCGCCCCAGCCGCGCGTCTCGGCCTCGATCAGCATGTGGGCCAGGCGCGGGGGGAGGGGGAGGGCCGCGATGGCGCGGCCGTGGGCGGTGGGGCGGCCGTCCGCCTCGATGGCGCCGAGCGCGAGCAGGCGCCGCTTCGCCTCGGCCACCGCGGCGGCCGGCGGCGGGTCGAGCCAGCGCAGGCTGCGCGGGTCGGGGACTCCCCACAAGGCGCAGTCGAGGACGAGGGCGGAAAGATCGGCTTCGAGGATTTCCGGTGGGTCGAAGCGGGGAAGCGCGGCGGTCGCGGCCTCTTCCCAGAGGCGGTAGACGATCCCCGGCGCCTGGCGGCCGGCACGTCCCGCACGCTGCGTCACCGCGGCCTGGCT
>Ga0207690_10002312_pt1 | contig 11618 bp, 10 predicted proteins | sample KBSC23metaG_FD_184315 | JGI IMG/M metagenome (GOLD analysis project Ga0207690, IMG submission 184315) | Corn rhizosphere microbial communities from Kellogg Biological Station, Michigan, USA - KBS C2-3 metaG (SPAdes) (version 2) | ecosystem: Host-associated > Plants > Roots > Rhizosphere > Soil ...
CTGCCGAATTGCTCAAGCAGTTCGGCAGGGATCGCCGGCAGGTCCACCGGCTTGGCTTTCGGTTTGCGTGGCATAACTTCTCCTTGCGAGCATGTTATGCCTTGAACACGAAATTACTGACAGGCCCCTCGCCAACGCCAAGGTCTTCATCAACTACATCGCGCAGCAGACGGGCCGCTATCCGGTCTTCTACACGAACCACAACGTCACCCAGACCATCTCGCGCCAAGAGCGGGGCAAACCAACGGTCTTCTCAAAGACTCCGCTCTGGTATGCGCGATACCTCAGCACAGTCAGCGATTTTCCCAAAGGGGTCTGGACCACCTATGCCCTCTGGCAGTTCTCCAGCGAGAAGAACTGCAAGCAAACAGGCAAGTGCCTCTACAACGTGCCCGGCACCGATCGCTTCATGGACGTCAACGTCTTCTACGGCACCCCGGAAGAGCTGAAGGCGCGCTGGCCGTTCCGGGCGCCCATGGTCGAAGCGAAAAACTGAGCGCGAGACACCCTGCCCCCTGCATAGCCGTTCACGCTTCACGCACTAACACATACGTACTAAAAACATTGGGAGGAGTCGCACCATGAACAAGATGCATTGGTTCTGTATTCAAGCCGGCGCGTTGCTGCTGGCAAGCGCACCCGCACTGACCTGGGCCACACCGACCGCGCAACAGTGCACGACGTCAAAGGAGTTGTTGAACACGGCAGTAGCAGTGACCGACCTCAAAGCCTTGTTCGCCCCCAACGCACAGAACGTGGCGACAACAAAAAATTTGAATATCAATGGCGACCAGCTCAACGAATTCGAAGCCACGCTCACCACGTATGAAGTCCTGGAAGGCGGCGCGCTCAAGCTACTGGAAAACGGTGTAACCGCTGAAGGCAAGGATTTCTTGGCGATCTACGCCTTCAAGCAGTACCGAAGCGATGGCGATAAAAAGTACGGCATCTCCATCCGGCTGGACGTCAACTACCAATCCAGCAGCGGAACGATGTCGCTTGCCAATCTGTTTGGCTTTCTCTCGGCCAACGGCAACGCCAGCAAGTTCAAGGGCAACCTGAGCCTGTCAGCGCATGGGCTCGTCAACCCCAAGATTGCCGCGCTGCTACCCGTGCCCGCCAAACTGGACGACAGTGCGGCAGCTCAGTATTTCTCGTACATGGGTGCCTTGAAGGGGCTGATTACTGACAAGGACACGATCATCGACCCGGTGCAGTTGTCGCAGTGCGTGTGAGCCCGTCGCAGGGCACGACTGCGTATTGGACGCCCGAGATTGCTGCTCCGCGCCCGGCGTTCCGAGCTCTGGGCTCGGCATTCGTGCCTCCGCGGCTCGCGCGTGGAGGTTTGAGCTCGGAGAGTTCGGTGTTCCAAGCTCCGCGGCCGACGTGTTTTGCTCGGCGTTTGGCGTTCTGAACTCGGCGCTTGGAGGTTGTTGGTCGGCGCTTGGAACGCTGAGCTCGGCACCCTCGGGCATTTTTGCTCGGCGCGCGGAGGTCAGAGCTCGACGCTTGGATCTTTTTGCTCGGCACTCCGAGCTTTGAGCTCGACGTTTGAGTCTTTTTGCTCGGCGCTCCGAGCTTCGAGCTCGGCGTTTGGGTCTTTTTGCTCGGCGCTCCGAGCTTCGAGCTCGGCGTTTGGGTCTTTTTGCTCGGCGTTCCGAGCTTTGAGCTCGGCGTTTGGGTCTTTTTGCTCGGCGTTCCGAGCTTTGAGCTCGGCGAATGGAGCTTTGAGCTCCATGAATGGACCTTTGAGGGTCGGTTGCGTCACTTTTTTGGCTGAACGGCCTGCCCTGCCGCTTCCCCGCCCGTCTCGGGGTCGCGTTCACTGCTGTTTTTTTATTTCTTCTGATTCGCGCGTTCCAGCACGCGCAGGATTTCCCACCGGTACAGGTCGACCAACACGCCCTCCAGCGTGGTCAGCATGTACGCGCCAATCGCATCCAGAAACCCGGCCTGGTATTCGGCGGGCTTGTCTTGGATGTGCAACTGATATTCCCAGCGCAGCGTCTTGGGCTCGAACTGGCGATGCAGCTTCAGGCCCGCTTGCGTGCGCCGCAGAAAATCTCGGCCGCTCAGGGCGCCTTGCAGGTAGTTGCGGTTGGTTTGCAGGCTCATCGGGCGCCTCCGGATGGAGGATGCTGCGCGATGCGGCTTGGGTGAGATGCGAGGCGATGCCCGCGTGCGGTGGGTACGGCTTGGGTCGGTTGATCCATTGTCTTGCCCTCTTCGTGTTGAGTTGGGAGCCACCCACCGGTGAGGGTGGGCGGGCACACGACAAGGTCTGCAATACCGACGTGAAACTAAGACGGCAGGGCCGAAGCCCTCCCTGTCGGGCCCGCCCGTATGGGCGAACGACGACGGCGGTAGAAACTTGAATGTTTCTACCGAGTTCCACGTTCGAGATTGCAGTCTCGGCTGCGGTTGTTTGCGCAGCGGGGGGAGTTTAGCGGGGGCCGCGTTCGTGGGGCAAGTCCAGACTGAATACATCTCTTCCCTAGCGTCTGTCTGCCCCGAATTCAGCCGGCCTGCCGCATTCCTTATATTGCTGCCCCTGTCACTGCGATAGCGCAGGAATCCCCATAAGACACGATGCTTCTATCCAGCTATGTGGGCAAATTTACTTTTAGCCCGGGCAGATAGGTTTCGACCGGGTTGTCTTCGGACGGCCTGTCGTTGGGGGCAGCCAGAATGTGCTTTACATGCTCTCCTAATTCGCGACGGGCGGATTCCATGCGTTCCATCACTGTATACACGTCACTAGTGTCGACCATGATGGTCCTGCCTTGGGAAACATCAAACGGGATACGATCACCCTTCCGAATAATCTGGACAGTTGGTCGCTTCGACATATGCCGTATGCCCAATTCATAGAATGCGTTTGGGTTGCTGAAGGACAAATCGGCAATGCATAGGCGCGCTCTGACCAAGTTCACATAAATTTGCTGCGTGATTAAGCCTGCTTTCTCTATTTTGTCCGCGCGGACCACCTTTAAGCCCGCAGCTGAAACGACAGGCTCGACGAGATGGCGCAAAAGCATGTCCGCATGCCTGCGCACTTCCGAGCCCTCTTCGCCGATTGGGGTAATGTAAAAGCAGACCTTATCCCAATCCTCTTGCTCAGTTTCCGTAGCTGCACTGACTGGCGCGGTGCCTTCCGTCCATCCTGTGCTCGCGCTACCACTGGCAGGAGTACCAAGCAACTTGACAATAGGCTCCGCTGAATCCGGTGCGTTGACAATTACTCCAACATCTCGAGCGTTTTCGAGAATGAGCTTAATCGTCTCATCGATTCTATCGCGAGGCACAGAGAATCGATTCTCAAGGACGTTGGGGAAGTGAACACTAGAGGGCACAGCGTGGCCGTTATAGTCTGTGTAGAATTGGCTTAAGACAGTTGGAGTCAAAAGCGCCTTAAGCATGGCCTCTTTATCTTCTCCATCATACGTAGGTGCCAGTATCTTTCGCCCTGTCTCCGTTAGAGAATATTCGTTATCGTCTTTGGAAACGAGACCATACGCAACCGCAGCGGAGAAAAGATAAAAAGTGTTCGGCGATCTCTCACCTATGTCCAGCGCGGAGCAAATGTCCGCCATCGAAGCTGATTTCCCTGCATAGACTTTGTGGATCACTTCAGGCACCCGAAGTGCTTGTAATAGCGTGCGGCGTGGTAGTGAATCTTTAGGAACGCGTGATGTGCTTTGAGTGCGGACTGATTTGGGAGTAGTCTGGGTCGCAGACTTCCTCTTGGGCCCCTTGGCGGTCGCGGCACGCGTGTTTTTCTTCGATCCCACTGTACGTTTCATTGCCATAATTTTTCCTTTTTTTTAAGAACATAGGCGCATTGCCGCACTAGTTCATTTCATTGATGATCGAGTATTGCTCGGACAAATGCCGGGTGATTGACTGCGTTGGCTAGACCTGCCCAGTATCGAGCCTCACACAAATTTTTCGTCCTTGATGGCAACGACGATTAAGCTGCGCGCGCCATCAGCAACCTGTACCGACAAACTGGAAAATTAGTACATCCCCAAAACGCCCCACTCTTCCCATTCCGCGCTACCAGCTTCACCCCACAAGCCGGGCACGACGGCGTCCGGTAATCCCCCTCAAACACCTTCGCCAGCAGCGCGGCCTGCTTCGCCGGATCGAGCATGCAGATACGCTCAAGAATCGCCGCTCCGTCCAATAGCTGAATCCCGGCGCTCTCCGAAAACGCCTGCACCGGATTCCCGACATAACCGGACAGCGACCAGAACACGCCCCGCTTGACCTTGTGCGCCAGCATCGAGCCGCCCAGCGCCCGCACCTGTTCCACCTTGACGGGCTTGCCCCACGCCTTGCACTGGACCACCGCCACGGGCGCGTCCAGGCCGGCCTTGTACAGCGTGGCGTCAATGCCGCCGTCCGGGCCGTGCGGCACCGTCTTCACCGTGAACCCCATCTGTTCGTAGTACTGCACGCACAGCAGCTCAAACCGCTTCCACTCAAGCGACTGGATGGCCTCCAGCGTCCAGCGCTGGGGCGGGGCGGCTTCTGCCGGCGTGGGTGCTTGCGGGGGCGTGGTGGTGTCGCGTGTGGGGTTGGGCGTGTCGCTGCCCGCTGCGTTGCGGGCGGGCTGGGGCGGCGCCTTCGGTGGCCGAGCCCGCATGGCCGGTTCGTTGCGCGCGGGGCCGAGCCGGGCATCGGCCTGCTGGCTGCGCTCCCGCAGGTACGACAGCACGGCAAAGAAGGCGAGCAACAGCGCGGGCATCCACGCCAGCCCGCGCATCAGCATCGCAATCCCGACCAGAAACGGATTGGCCGCAAACGCCGCCGGGAGGATGTTGTGCAAGATCAGGTAACTGGCCCCCGAGCCAATCGCCAGCATCCACCACGGCAACGCCAGCAGCACGTCGCTCGTGGAGGGTTGTTTCTTTCTCCTACGCCCCATTGCCTGACCTTTTGAAGGTTTTCTTTCTTGGGAACCGCCTTTTTAGTTATTTAGGATTAGGCGATTTTTTATAATCCGATTGAGTAATCAGGTTCGGATTTTGTTGGGGAATAGCATAACCGACGAGTTACCAGCTCGGGCCCCTCGATGGTGGGGTTTCTTGCAATTTAGTTTGGTAATGCGTCCCACTTACTCCCTGGCAAGACTCCTGCTGCTCCGCTAGGATGGCAGGCCGGTCCCCCTTGGCAGTCACCATGCGAATCGCTGCACTTTCCGATATTCACGGCAACTTGGCCGCCCTAAATGCCGTGCTGGAAGACATACAGAACCAAAGCGTCGATTTAATCGTGAACCTTGGCGATATTGCGTCCGGCCCACTGCAACCCAGTGAGACCGTTGACTTGTTGATGACGCTGAACCTGCCGACCATTCGCGGCAATCACGAAAGGCAGCTTCTTGAGGGCGACCCCGCTCGGATGGGGCCGTCGGATCAATACGCGTTTGGGGCGTTGCGCCCAGACCAGCTTGCCTGGTTCGCCAGCCTGCCGGAGCGCCTATACATCGAAGACGACGGGCTACTCGTCCACGGCTCTGCACAGAGCGACCTGACCTATTTCTTGGAAACGCTCGACGAACATGGTTGCCGCCCGGCCACGCGCGACGAGGTGCTTGCACGCGCCGCAGGTGCCGACACCCAACTCGTGCTCTGCGGCCATACCCATCTGCCACGCACCATGAAGCTCGCGGACGGTCGCTTTATCGTCAACCCCGGCAGCGTAGGGCTGCAGGCGTATAGCGACGTGCATCCCGTCGCCCACAACATTGAAGTCGGCAGCCCGCATGCGCGCTATGCCATCGTGACAAAGGGAGCGGACGGATGGGCCGCCGAGTTTCGCGCGGTGGACTATGCGTGGGAAGCAGCCGCCGTCGTTGCGGAACAGCGCGGGCGAGCGGATTGGGCGGTTGCGTTGCGTACGGGCCGGATGACTGCGTAGCCGAGATAGCGGGCCATGCGGCACCGTCTTCACCGTGAACCCCATCTGTTCGTAGTACTGCACGCACAGCAGCTCGAACCACTTCCACTCAAGCGACTTGATGGCCCTCCAGCGTCCAGCTCTGGGGCGGGGCGGATTTTTGACGGCCATTAATCGTATCGAAGCAGTGCTCGCGCCTACCCGCGTCGAATATCCCGGATGCGGCGCGGCACCTATTCCGCATATCGCCGTGTCGGGCAAGCGCGCTGGCCAATATGCAGTTGCAGGCGCGTCGCCGCGCGGCGTGCGAAATCCTGGGGCGGGCCAAGGCGCACAAAGCGGCGGTATCGCCTCCGGGCCAGAGAAAAAACTACGCGTTTTACCAGTAGCCGCCTCCAACCTATCTGCCAACATTGCCCGAATCTTCGTAGTTGCAATCGTTTGGCCCGCGAGCTGTGCGGTATGGGAGAACGCTATGCCTGCTTTCGACGAAATCAACGGGCGACTCGTCTACTACCGCCCCCAGGTGTATCCGCTCCCGCCGACTGCCCAGCAGTTGCAGGCGGCAGCGGACGCCAAAGCACGGACCGACCAAGGCATCACCACAGTCCGTTCGGACATTAACGGCGCTACCGATGCGTCTGCGGCAGGGGCCTCGCTTGACACGTCCTTGCCCAATCTCATGGCCGCCGTTGAGAACGAACTGCGGCTCAATGCAGATCTGGCGCCCCCGGGTGGCGAGACGAAGGCCATTGAGGATGCCGCGGCGGCAATCAAACAGCGCGCGCCAGACGCCAAGTGGCTCGGGACGATTGTCGATGACGCGAAGAACGATGTTGAACACCAGGATGCGAGCCAGCGTAACGCATCGGAAAAGCGCGATGCGGTGCTGAATGCGCAGGACAGCCTGCAGGCTACGTTGGCGGTCAAGGTCACCAATCGCACGGTGGCGGAAGACAAGCAGGCCAGTGCGGCTGACGAGCAAAGCAAGCTCGATCAGGCGGTCAAGAACTTCAAAGACGCCGTCGGCACGGAGCTGAGCGAGTACGAAAAATTCGGGACCGCCGACGACCTCAGGGCGGCCAGCGATGCGGTTTCGCAGCTGTCTGCCGCGCATCCGGACTGGGATACCGGCAGTCTGGATATTGCCCGTGTGATTGCCGTCCGGCATGCCATCCAGTACCAGGTTGACCATATCAACCCGAACGATCCGAAGCTTTCGCCAGACCTTCAGGCCGTGGCGAAAAACGACCCCGTGACGTTTGCATGCGAGCAGCTGCTTGCCCCCTACAAAAACGACAAAGATGCGTTCGGCATTGCGGAGTTCGTTGGTAGCGTCAGCTTTGACGTGCGCGTGAGCAACACCAAGATGCTGGTCGACCAGAAGATGAACGCTGGTGACGCGAACGGAGCGTTGAAGGCCTTGTCGATCAATATGAACGCGGTGTCGTTTTCTGGATCAAGCCCGGAGGCACGCCAGGAACTCTTCCGACAGGCCGGCGAAAAGTATTTTGGCGCCAACAGCAATTACTTCAATCAACAGATCAGCAACTTAACCACGATATACAAGTACAACCCCGACGATTCGGACGCTACACAGCGGCTCGCTTACGACGACACGGTCAAGCTCGACGCGGTGGGCCAATGGATGAAGGCGCTCGCAAAGGATGCGCCACCGGAAGTCGCGGCCAACCTGCTCCAAACCGTTGAAGGGCGCTTTAACGATAACGGCAACTGGGTCAAAAATAATGCTGGCGAACTTGGCGTTGGCATCGCGCACGGGTCGGACTTCTATGGCGGGTTGAGCTTGACGGCGCTTGCGGCGGACTCACCGTCCTTTCGCGAAAGGACGGTGAGTCCGCCGCAAGCGCCGTCAAGTGCGGATTGGCTGACCAGCAACCGAAAGGCAAGCGCTTACCTCGATACGCTTCAGGCGTCGGGGGCAGTCAGCGGCAACACCGACTGGACGCCCATCACCAATGCAGTCGGTGACACACAAGCCACCAGCCTGACCACTGCGCTGCTCGCGCACAGCGCTGCCTTGCCCAATGCGGATGCCTTCCAGCACGCGTTTGATCTTGGCAAGCAGACCATCCAGAAGAAGCAGGCCGCCGCCGATTACGATGCGTTCCAGTCCAATGTCGACGCCGGCCTGACAAGCATTTTTGGACAGATGAGCGCGGCCACCTTTGGCCTTGACACGCCCATCTTCGACGGCAAGAGCCACGTCTTCAACACGCCCAGCGGAGACGCGCAACTGCGCAATTTCATCGGTGCATCGCTGATGGTGCAGGCCGACAACGCCGCCGCACAAGACAGCGGCGACATCAATACCGCGTGGTTCACCAACAAGAACAGCGCCAAGACCATCGACGAGGTCCGCAAGGGAATCCGTGCCGCCGGCGGCGCCGACGGTACCGTCACGGCGATTCCGATTGCGTACGTCGACAAAAGCACCGGTGTCGTACCGACCGCGCTGTTCAAGGTGGTCAACAAGCAGAGCGGCAAGACCACCTACGTCGACGATCGCGGCACACAGTACGACGACATCAACGATTACCGGCATAACAATGCCCTGGCCGACGGCGGCACCATCTACCTGCCGAACGATGCGAATGGCGCGCTGACGCTCAATGCCAAAGGCGTTCCTGATGTTGCCCATCTGAGCGCGCATATCACCACGGGTTGGCAACGGGTTCAGCATGGGCTCGACTTCGTCTTTGGTGTCGCGACCATCGCGGCCGGTGTCGTCCTGGTGGCGGGCACGGGTGGCGTTGCAGCGCCCATTGCGGGCGGCGTCATGGCGGTTGGCGCCGGTTGGGCCATTGGCGAATCGGTCGACCATTTGACGACGCTGTCGGAGCACGGCCGTTCCATTTCGCCATTCGATCCTGAGGCGCGCGCCGATTGGCTCACGATTGCCGTTTCCGTGGCCGGTGAGGGCAGCCTGGCGGCCGGCGGTGTCAGAAGCATTGCCGGTTCAGCCGAGGCAGCCGGTGGCTTAAGGGGCATGACGCCATTGATGGTGAACAGCAACGCCTTCCGGTTTGGCGCCAAGGCCGCCGACGTGACAGCGGGCCTGGGCGGCGCCTTCATGACAGGCGACCAAGCCCTCACGTTGATGAAGTACGGCGACCGGATGTCCGGTGAGGCGAAAGCCGAGGCGCTCCTGCTTCTCGGACTGGGCCTGGGCGGTGCAGGCCTGGCCGTGCGCGGCGGTAGATTCACGGGCGAACCCAATGTGGCCGGAGGTGACTCTTCCGCTAGCACGACGCCCCCACCAGAATCGACAGCGGCCGCCAATGCTTCAACCGCAAGCCCGACTCGGCAAGAACTTCTGGAGCAGGCGTCCACGGCCATGCGCAACTTCATCGGCGGCGTAGGCGCCCGCATTGGTGGGGCACCCGACCCGGCGGTTGACCAGATCGGGAGCGACGGCATCTTGCTGCGCCCCGGCAACGCGTTGGGCCAGATCTCGCGTTATGCAAGCCTGGACGACGGCACAAGAGCGTTCTCGCTGGATCGTTCAGCGGAAGGCAAGCAAGGGAGTCAACCGCCTTCACTCGATTTTGTTCTGCGCCTGGACGATAAAACCCAGCGCGAGCTCCCCGGCATTGTCGACATGGTGGATGACAACGTCGATCTTGGTCCGGGCGAAACCAGCAAATCGGCAACCGAAGCACTGAGGCGAGGCAAGTACCAACGCGTTTTCACGCTGGACAGCCTGGTGGCGCACGCAGATGTGCTCTCTGATATGCGCCACGCCTTGCTCAATGATTACAGGCCCGACGCGATCATCGGTTTGGAGCGGGGTGGCGCGTTTGTCGCCGACACCGTAACGGCAGGTTCCGATGCGTTGGCGTCTCGCGTGGTCAAGGTAGAAAAGGTCAAGGCAGGCGATGCGAGTGCCGCCGGGCAAAGTGGATCGAGCGATGACCCAACCGCTCCCGCCAACATGATTGCCATGAAGCAGGCGGTCGAGGATGAGATTCGATCGGGGAAGAAGCGCTTTGCATTCACAGAGGTCTACTTCAGTGGCACCGCGGTCAATACGATCTACAAGTACGTCATCAAGCCGCTTTCAGAAGAGCATCCGGATTGCGAGTTCAAGGGGTTCTGGCTGCACGAGGGGACAGAGGCTGAAGGGAAGACTGCGCTTCAGGGCACAGACGGGTTAAGAGAGCACAGCGAAGTCTTCTCGACACCCTTCATCCTCGGCGAGGACGTGGAGGATGTGCTCAGCTACAACAGCTCGCACCCCCTCTTCATTGCCGACGTCAACAACGAAGGCAAGATGTTGAACATGGATGTGTTGAGACCGAACCCAGGGGAAACGACGCGGGAATTGCTGATTCGGATTCTGAAGGAATCTGGGAAAGGGTAATTCGGCGTTGGGCGGCTCAGTTGTCGCATGGCGCTGCCGCGCTTCACGGCCTGGGCCAGCCATCTACACCATCCTGATACCGCTCAACTGATCGGCCGCGACATGCAAAAGGGTCTCGCAATGGACGCAGCGTTGCGGGAGTACGCAGAGACAGCCGCACGCTTCGCTATCCGGTGAACGGGCGGCCGCTGCGCCACGCAAAGGCCGCACCCGTTGGTTTGCGCCTCTCTTGTCACCTGACAAACTTATAATGGCGCCCGGCCACCCGCGCACGGCGGTATCCGCCCGCCGCGCACAAAACTTGCGCCGTACATGCGACAGCACCCGTGTAGCCTGGTCGCACTACACCACCCGGCCGAGCCCTTTTTCCCAACGCCATGCCCTACCGCTTCCGTCAGTTGTCCGTTTTGTGCGCAGTCGCAGCCGTCCTGGCCGCGTGCGGCAGTTCTGCGCCCACGCCGCTCTATCAGCAGGAGCAGTTCGATGTGGAGAAGAGCCCGTATGCGCACACGTTCCACGCCAAGTCCGACGCCACGTGCGAGGCCGCGCGCCGGGCGCTGCTGAGCCAGGGGTATGTGTCGAGCTCGCCGCGCGCAGACACGATTGATGGCAGCAAGAACTTTCAGCCGAGCAACGATTCGCACGTCGTGATCTCGTTCCACGTGGTGTGTGCAGAGGCCAACGCAGACGGCACGTCGAGCACGGCCTATGTGAACGCGGTGCAAGACCGCTACACGCTCAAGAAGACGAGCACATCGGCCAGCGTGGGGTTGAGCATCCTGGGCTCGGTCTCCCTGCCGATCGGCTCGGGTGACGATTCGATGGTGAAGGTGGCGAGCGAGACGATTCCGGCTGGGGTGTTCTACGAGCGCTACTTCAACCTGGTCGACCATTTCTTGAAGATCGATCCCGCCCGCCAGGACCGCAAGGTCGCCAAGGCGGCCGAGAAGGAACACGTGGCCCCGCTGCCCGAGCCCGCCCCCACGCCGCAGGGCGAGCCGATGAAGATGACGACGCCGGTAGTGCCAACGCCGCCTGCGCCGCCTGTGCCGGTGGCGGCGCCTGCATCGGCTCCGGCAGCAACCCCCGCCCCCGCCACGGCCACGGCACCAGCAGCCGCTGCGCCTGCCGCTCCCACATCGAAGGCACCTGCTGTATCTGCCCCGGCCTCGGCCCCTGCAGTTACCACGCCGGCGCCTGCATCCGAATCTACAGGTGCGACAACCGGCGGCGCAGGCTGAGCGCGGCCAACCCGCTGATTGCCTCTACGCAAAAAGAAAGCCGCCCTCGGGCGGCTTCGTCATTGGAGCGCAGTATTAGAGGCAATCAG
>Ga0207690_10002315_pt1 | contig 11612 bp, 9 predicted proteins | sample KBSC23metaG_FD_184315 | JGI IMG/M metagenome (GOLD analysis project Ga0207690, IMG submission 184315) | Corn rhizosphere microbial communities from Kellogg Biological Station, Michigan, USA - KBS C2-3 metaG (SPAdes) (version 2) | ecosystem: Host-associated > Plants > Roots > Rhizosphere > Soil ...
TCCCTGTATCTCCGGATATTGGCGCAGAAATTTTATTTGGTCGGGCAATTCATTTTTATTTTTCCAGGCGTAAGAACGAGGTTCAAGAGACCGGTAAATCCCCTGGCCAATGTATAGTTGCCTTCCATATGCGTGCCTTGCCCACCAATCAGTCAGCACTTTAAAACCCACCACTTTTTGGCTCACTTCCCAATAAAGTTGCGGCACTACATAATCAATCCATTTGTTTTTGAGCCACAATAAAATATCGGCATATAAATCATCATAATTAGTAACTCCAGCTTTGGTATTGCTTCCATCAGGATCATCTGCAATATTTCTCCACACGCCAAACGGGCTGATACCAAATTTGCAATATTTATTTTCTTCTTTTATCGCAACGCTTAGCTGCCTAATAATGGAATCAACATTGCTTCTGCGCCAGTCAGAAAGGCTCATGCCATTTCCATATTTTCGGAAAGAGGCGGTGTCCGGAAATTCTTTTCCGGTGATACGATATGGATAAAAATAATCATCAAAATGGATGGCATCAATGTCATATCTTTTTACTACATCCCGAACTACATTTTCTACGAATTTTTGCGCTTCCTTATTTCCGGGATCGAAATATTTGGTTTGGCCATACGTGACAAACCATTCAGGGTGTAGCCTGGTGATGTGAGTGGGGGAAATTGAAGATTTAAAAATATTGAAAACAGCGCGATAAGGATTCATCCACGCATGAAATTCCATTCCACGTTTATGTGTCTCCGTTATCATAAACTTTAAAGGATCATAATAAGGATTAGGAGGCGTTCCCTGCTTGCCTGTTAAAAACTCGCTCCAAGGTTCATATTCGGATGGATAAAAGGCATCAGCCGCTGGTCTTATCTGCACCACCAAAGCATTCATGCCATTTCTTTTATTCATTTCCACCAATTTAATAAACTCCGCTTTCTGCGCATCTGTGCTCAGAAATTTGGAAGAAGGAAAGTCTATGTTACTCACTGTTGCCACCCACACGCCACGGAATTCATATTTACTTTGAGCAAATGATTTTTGAAAAAAGAATATAGTAAGGAAAGAAAAAAAGCAGAAAAGTTTTTTCATAGAAAACGTATCAAATAGTGAGGCGGCAATTTACGAACATCACTTCTAAAAAATATCCCGTAATTAAAATCGCAGAAATAATAGTTAATTCTTAACAATATAACGGTTGCCAGTAAACGAAGAAATAAAACAAATTTTTATTTAGTAAATTCAGCTAATAAGTGCAACGTGAGGTAATTCAAAATTCTTAAACCTTGCTCCAGCTTATGTTTCCGCCTTTTTCATCTTTCATTTCAATGCCTATTTCAGAAAGCTGTTTTCTGATTTTATCTGATGTTAAAAAATCTTTTTTCTGCTTGGCTTCTTTTCGTATTTCAACGAGCAAATCCATAATGCCTTTTAATTGCGCTGAACTTTCATAAGGATCTTTAAGCCCTAATATGTCCTCAAGAAATATAGTAAACTGGCTTTTTAATTTTTCAAATGTGGCAATTGACAAAGCGTTTGTACTTACCAGGCCATCTTTTATTGAATTGATAACCGGTACTATTTCAAACATATTAGCTAATACTTTTGCGGTGTTGAAATCGTCATTAATAAACTCTTCAAACTCATCGGTTAGGTTATTAATTTTTGCATCAAGCTCTGCATCACCTGCCACACTTGCTTCAGAAGGGGATAAGTCCTTTAAATTTTCATAAGCATCAAACAATCTTTTCATTCCTTTTTCAGAAGCGGTTAACGCCTCGCTACTAAAATCCAACGTGCTCCGGTAATGAGTTTGCAGAATAAAAAACCGGATCACCATGGGCGAAAAACCTTTGGTAAGCAAAGGATGATCGCCGCTAAACATTTGTGTAAGCGTAATCTGGTTATTATAACTTTTCCCCATTTTTTTTCCGCTCACTGTAATCATGTTGTTATGCATCCAGTATTTAGCCGGGGCAACATGATTGCAAATGGTGCTTTGAGCTATTTCACTTTCATGATGAGGGAACATAAGGTCCATGCCGCCTCCGTGAATGTCAAAACGCGCTCCCAGATATTTGGTTGCCATCGCAGAGCATTCAATATGCCAACCGGGAAACCCTTCTCCCCACGGGCTTTTCCAGCGCATGATGTGCTGCGGAGGCGCAAGTTTCCACAATGCAAAATCTGCTTTATTTCTCTTTTCATCCTGGCCTTCCAAATCGCGTGTGGTTTCCAAAAGGTCTTCTATCACTCGCCCGCTTAATTTTCCATAGTCATGGCTTTCAGCGTATTTTTTTACATCAAAATAAACCGAACCATTTACCTCGTAGGCATAGCCGGCTTGTAAAAGCTGTTCAATCATATTAATCTGCTCAACGATATGCCCCGTGGCAGTTGGCTCTATACTGGGTTCCAGCGTATTAAACTCCCTGAAAGCCCAGTGAAACAGATTCGTATATTTTTGAACCAGTTCCATTGGTTCCAGCTTTTCGAGCTGCGCTTTTTTTGAAATTTTGTCTTCGGCTTCGCGGCCTTCTTCCTCAAAATGCCCGGCATCAGTGATATTACGAACATAGCGCACTTTATAGCCAAGATATAACAGGTACCTGTACACGACATCAAAAGTTATGTATGGCCGCGCATGTCCAAGATGGCTTTCGCCGCTAACGGTCGGCCCGCACACATACATGCCTACATGAGGTGGATTGAGCGGAACAAACTCTTCTTTTTCTTTTGTAAGCGAATTGTAAATTCGTAGGGCCATGCTGTTTTAATTTATTAAATTTTCTAAAATGCCTATGGGATTTGAGTTTGCAAAGATATTTTACCTTTTATAATTATACACTGATATCTCTTACTGATTAGAGGGATATTCCAAATCTGCAATAATAGGAAAATGATCGCTATAACTTTTTTTTATCCTTGTATAATCAACGACTTTAAAGTTTTGATCTGTAAAAATGTTATCGATGCGAAGGGTGGGAGAGATGGAACTGAATGTACGCGATATTCCCGACCCTTTTTCCACAAATGCGTTTTTCATTCCTTTACCAATTTTTTCGTAGGAATAAGAAACCGGAACGTCGTTAAAATCTCCGCAAACAATTATGGGATATGGGCTGTGATTCATTTCATCTTTTATGAAGTTGGCCTGTGACGCCCTTTTCAGAACCCCAAGTTTAATTTTGTAAATAATGTTTTTTGATTCAGCAAGATTTCCTTCTGAAGGCACCGTTCCTTTATCGAGGTAATTCAGGTTTTCCTGTGAGAATTTTAAGGATTGAAGATGCACGTTAAATATCCTGAAAGTATCTTCATTCCTGACTACATCTACAAATTGAAATGTTGAATTGTAACTATCCGGTTTGTTAACCAGGGTTTGCTTCCTAACAATAGGAAATTTTGAAAAAATAATAATCCCAAAATGGTGGTACTTATCAAAATCATTTTTTACTCCGTATGAGTAAAAATAATCCGTGAACTTTAAAGACTGAAGGATGTCAGGGAAATAATTAATAGCTTTCTTATTATCGCCCGCTACCATCTCCTGGAAGCATGCGATATCTGGATCGTATTTATTGATAAGATCAATTATTCTTTGTTTTTTATCCGGATGATCTTTGTAGTGAAGAATATTGAATAATTCCACATTCCAGCTCATAACGCGTATTTCGCCGGGCTTTTTTTGAATTTGAAATTCTGTGTTGAGATGGAACGGAAAAATATTTTTTACGGCATCTAAAGAAATTAATATGATGATGACGGGCAGAATAATCCAGAATGGTTTTACAAATAACCAAAAGAAAAAGAATAGCACCAGGAAAAGCAACAGGTAAGGCAAGGCTAAAGTAAGCAAGCTGATAAACCACCATTTAGCCGGATCAAAATATTTAACATTGGCGCCAAGAAGGAATAGAATACCGATAATCAGATTAAGAACAATGAAAAACTTTTTAGTAAACCTGCGCAAAAAAGTTTTTTTCATCGATGGCTGATCCATTTATTAATTATAAAGCAAGTTGGTAATAAGGCGCAGGCTTAAAAATCAGCTTCACTGGCTTTTTCCAAAATAGATTTTTCTTCGTCAGATAAATGATTGAAGCCTTTTTGATTAATCTTATCAAGAATTTCATCGATCCGTTGTTGAGTGATAACAGGCCTCTTTACAAAAGGCTTTTGGCCGCCGGTATGATAAAATACTTTCTCTTTAATTTTTTGATTTTGTTTGACAGGTTTGTCAGGATTGAAAAGGTCGATACACCAACAATATATTTTGTTCATCCAGGCGCCCCAGTCGTAACCTCTTTTTAAACTGAAGACAAATACGAAACCTATGAGGCCACCACCGAGATGAGCAATCCGTTGGGAAGCGTCGGCCGTGCCCGTAAAATCGATGATAACGTAAATAAGAGTGAGCACCCAAAGTGGAATACCTCCGTTCAGCATTCTGAACAATTTGTAATCGGGTGAGAAAGTAGTAGTGGCAACTGCAATGGCCATGATGCCTGCATTTCCACCTAACATAAAGGAATATTCTATCTGGTCTTTCAATTGTGGAAAGGCATAGCTGGAGGCTACAAAAAACACTGCACCGGCAATACCTCCATAAAAATATACAGGAATAATTTTTGAATTTCCTGACAGGTCCTGGAGTATGGAGCCAAACACCCAAAGCCAAACCATGTTAATTAACGTGTAAAAAAATCCTACATGAACAAACATGTAAGTTATAACGGTCCAAGGCCGTGTTGCTAAAGAAGAAAGTTTGGCCGGAGCAATAAACCATCTTAAAATTTCATATTGAAAGGCGGTGCTGCCGGATTTGGAAATGTAATAAATGACCTGAATCAACCCGAAGCTCACAAACAACAAAGCATTAATTCCAATAAGCGCTATCAACGCGTTATTGTCATCACCCAGCCGGATTTTTTTAAGCTGCCGGTCTAAATATCTGTCTGATTCACCCATTTTTCCTGAATTATAATGCTGGGTAAAATTACCAAATTGCCCGCATTTTTTATCACCAAATTTTAGGTTTTAAAAATTTCTCCTGCCGGTTTTTTTCCAAATAATGCATAGTATCAACCCCATCGCAAGGCCTCCAAGATGTGCAAAATGGGCTACGTTTCCACCAAAACCCGAGAACTGGCCAAATAAATCAAAAGCGGCATAAATCATGGCGAGGTATTTCGCCTTAATCGGAAAAGGTATGGGCAGAATATAAAATTGAACGTTAGGAAATGTATACGCAAAGGCAGCCACGAGCCCCATAATTGCGCCTGAAGCGCCAACAGCAATCCCTACAGGAACCAGGAACATTTCTGTAACACCGGCAGCAAGTCCGCATACCAGGTAAAAAATCAGGAACCTTTTTGGCCCCCATAACCTTTCAAGCGAAGATCCAAAAAGCCAGAGCGCGTACATATTAAAAAGGATATGAAAAAAGCCCCCATGGGCAAACATATGAGTCACCAATTGGTATGGTTCAAACAAGCCGGTACCAATTCCCCACAAGCCAATCCTACTGGTAAGCCATCCCAAACCTGTGCCGCCAGTGATATCTAAACCGGTTTTATCAAAAACCAACTGGGCTACAAAAACAATCGCATTGATGATGATTAAATTAAGAACAACCGGTGTTGAAGATTGGGAGGGCCGGTAACTATTATACGCCATTCATTAAAATTTTGGCTGCAATTTCGGAAATTGTTTCTGGAAATACTGCTTTATCGATGATACTTAACAAAATCGATATTTAATTGCAATATTCATTTCCATTATTAGTAAACAAATAAATATTCATTTTATTTATTCTGCAGGTAAAACACGGTTTCTTTTTCTCCGCAATCGTTTCCGTTAGCACTGCCAGCAATGGAGCGGCTTGAATTTGCAAATATTTTAATAGAAATGTGCTTCGGGATTTCCTGCATTGCAGCAATAATTTCTCCGAACGAAAGCGTTCCTTCGCAAAAAATAATTTCTTCAGCAGATGAGACAGACAGTGTATGCCGAAAGCCGGAAATATTACCGAAGGTATTTTCCGTAAATATCTTGTCAGGAGTCATTCTTTCCAACACCACCTTGTTTTGGTAAGAATTTTCTAACAAATGCATTACTGCCTGAAATTCCGTTTCGCTTCCTGCAATGATAATTTTTTTAGGAGAAGAAGATTTCTTTTTCTTTCCTGCATTGGTTTTGATGATTCTTCTAAATGCAGCAGCCGAAGCCCTTAAAAAAATGGCTGCATGCAGAAAAAAGCTATAAAACCATGCAGGGCCCTGCCTAAAATGCTTTTGTACAAAAATGCTCATTGCCTTATAAAACATTTTTACATAATTCAGGCTTCCCTTGCGCGTGCTTTCGCCCTTGAAATGGATGATAGCACTTTCCGCAAAATAGTAATTTTCAAATCCCGCCTTTTGAATGCGGTAGCTTAAGTCAATATCTTCGCCATACATGAAAAACGCTTCATCAAAACCCCCGGTTATGTCCAGGATTTTTTTGGGGATAAGCATAAAAGCGCCCGCCAAAACATCCACCCGATGATTCTCATTTTCGTTTAAATTTCCCAGATGATATTTTGAAAAGGTTTTTGAGCGTGGAAATAATTTTGATAAGCCCGAAAGTTTATAAAACGAAACGGCGGGAGTAGGAAAAGACCTTTTACTTTCCTTCAGAAATTGCCCCGAGCCATCTAACATCTTAATGCCCAATGCAATTTGATTGTTTTTTAATTGAATAAAGGAAAGGCATTTTTGAAAACATTCTTCGGACACAATTGTATCAGGATTAAGAAACAGAATAAAATCCCCTTTGGCAATATGCAGCGCCTGGTTGTTCGCTTTTGCAAAGCCGGTGTTGGTTTTGTTCCAAATGAAAGTAACTTTTGGAAAACGATTTTTGAAAAAATCAAAACTGCCATCCGTAGAATGATTGTCAATCACAATGATTTCGCCGTCAATATTTTTCAGCGCTTTTTCTACTGATAACAGGCACAACTCTAAAAAGTATTTTACATTATAATTTACTATGATGACAGAAAGTTGCAATGCCGGAAATCGAATGGGTTTTTGGATAAAATAAGAAGTACAATTATTTGTGCTTTTACTGCTCTCACAATTGAACCGGGGCAATTTAAAACTAAAATCACAGACTTGAAATTCAAACAGACGCAAATCTTTTGTTTCTGCTAATCGAACAAATTATTTAATCTTTGCACCATGCATAGAGAAACATTAATAGCTGCTGTGAATGCAGGTGCACATCAATTGAAAAGTTTTTTTAATAAAAAGTTTACGATAAGCCATAAAGAAGGAGTGAATAATTTAGTAACAGAAGCGGATTTTGCTTCTGATAAAGCGATCCGGAGCATCATTAAAAATGCTTTTCCGGATGACGGCATTGTGAGTGAAGAAAGCAGTGAAAAAGAGGCAGACAGCGAATATAAATGGATAATTGATCCGATAGACGGAACGGTGAATTTTGCCAACGGAATCCCTTTATGTTGTGTGAGCATTGGTCTTGAGTATAACGGCAGCATGCTGATGGGCGCGGTGTATAATCCACTTATGGAAGAATTTTATTTCGCCGAAAAGGGCAACGGCGCTACCTTGAATGGCAACAAAATTTCTGTGAGTTCAAAACCAAGATTAATAACCAGTTGCCTTGTCACAGGATTTCCTTACACCTACCTGGAACAGGAATATGGGCCAATAGAAGTGTTTGCAAAATTAATCAGGAAGGGAATCCCCGTAAGAAGATTAGGAAGCGCAGCTATGGATCTTTGCTGGGTAGCAGCGGGCCGCTTCGATGGATTTTATGAGCATGAACTTCATGCATGGGACAGTGCTGCTGGTTTTTTGATAGTAGAGGAAGCCGGAGGAAAAGTGACGAATCTGAAAGGAGATGCCTATTCACCGTATCAACCCGGCCTTATAGCCACCAACGGAAAAATTCACGATGAGTTAATAAAAGTAATAGCCGGTGGAGAGGTGCGGGAACTTTTATGAGGATTTTTACGGCTTTTATTTTCCACTACATTTGCAATGGTTTAATTAAAGATGAAGAATACCCCATTTACCGAAAAACACGTCGCACTTGGCGCCAGGATGGCTGAATTTGCGCGCTACAATATGCCGATAAGCTATTCCGGTATTAATGAAGAACACCTGGCGGTACGGAATAACGCTGGCGTTTTTGATGTAAGTCACATGGGCGAGTTTATTTTGAAAGGCGAAAAGGCATTGGATCTGATTCAAAAAGTTACCAGCAATGATGTGTCTAAATTACCTGCAGGCAAAGCCCAATATAGCTGTTTACCGAACAAAGAAGGCGGAATCGTAGACGATTTAATTGTGTACTGTATTGAAGAAAACAAAGTTTATATGCTGGTGGTGAATGCTTCCAATATTCAAAAAGACTGGGATTGGATTTCATCTTTCAATACAGAAAATGCAGAGATGCATAATATTTCTGACAAAACCTGCTTATTGGCCATCCAGGGACCACAGGCCACAAAAATGATGCAGCCGCTGACAAAAATTGACCTCATGGATATGAAATATTATACCTTTCAGAAAGGTACATTTGCTGGAGTGGATAATGTTTTAATCAGCGCAACCGGGTATACAGGGTCGGGCGGAATAGAGATTTATTTTGAAAACAAGGAGGGCAATGCGGATAAAGTCTGGAACAAAATTTTCGAGGCAGGAAGCGGCAAAGGACTAAAACCCATTGGACTGGCTGCGCGTGATACACTAAGATTGGAAATGGGGTATTGCTTGTATGGGAATGACATTGATGATACCACCTCGCCTCTGGAAGCGGGCCTGGGGTGGATCACAAAATTCAATAAAGATTTTATCGGAAAGGAGATTTTGCAAAAACAAAAAGCTGAGGGGATAAAAAGAAAGTTGGTAGGTATAGAATTGATGGAGAAAGGTATCCCACGGCACGGTTATGAAATATTGAACCGGAACGATGAAATCATTGGACATGTCACGAGCGGCACGCAATCGCCTTCGCTGCGTAAGGCGATTGGAATGGCTTATGTTCAATTGGAATATGCTGCAGCAGGCACTGAGATTTTTATCAAAATAAGAGATAAAAAAGTGCCCGCAAAAGTGGTAAAAATGCCGTTTGAGTAAAATGCGGTTTTTAAAACAAATCTTTTCTGTTAATGAGATCAGGTAAAAAGGAAATTCCTTCATTAAATACAGTGTTGTCGCCATCGCTATTAAACCTGTATGATATTTCGGATAGTACGGTGGTAATAATTGATGTGCTCAGGGCTACTTCAACCATTGCGGCTGCCTTGTATAATGGCGCAAAATCAGTAATTCCGGTGGATAGCGTAGCAGGGTGTATTAAATTAGGAAAACAGATGGAGGTGATTACCGCCGGCGAGCGGGACGGCAAAATTGCAGAGGGCCTGCAATATGGAAATACGCCATTGCAATATTCTGCAGATTTTATCAAAGGGAAAACCCTGGTGCTTACCACCACAAACGGCACTAAATTGTTACATGTGGCGCTGGCCGCAAATGCCAATGCCATTATCACCGGCTCGTTCTGTAATATTTCTTCCGTTTGTGACTACCTGGTGAATAAAAAATCAAATGTAGTGCTGGCCTGTGCTGCGTGGAAAAACCGGGTAAATATTGAAGACACGCTTTTTGCCGGTGCTGTCGTAAACCGAATAAAACAACATTTTGATATGAATTGCGATGCCTCGATGATTGCGGAAAGCCTTTATCTGCAAGCAAATGGTGATCTTTTAAATTTTATGAAAGAAAAAAACGCTTCCCATTATCACCGTCTGATGAATTATGGATTGCTGGAAGACATTAAGTTTTGTCTCACAGAAGATAACGCTAACGTACTCAGCCTGTATTCGGGAGGAAGGCTGATAGCCGGCTAAAAACTATCTTAATTTTCAGGCCACATCATCTAAATCACGGTTTGCGGTTCGGCCTTTTTTTAAAATTTCTTTATTTTTGCAAATTGCTTTTTTCGCAATGAAGATTGTGCAATTGGGCATTTTATTCTAAATTTTACTTTTTTGGCACTACCCTTTTTTATTAAATACATATACAATTCCGGTACTGACGAAGTAATTCGCCGGGGAAAGAAGATTTACTCGCAGCGTTTTGTTGAGTTGGTAGATAACGATGAACTGACCCACTCGGTCACTTTTCGGGTAAAAGATGACAGTTATTCCACCTTTTATAAGGTTCAGATCCAAAAATATGATGAGCCTAAATCTTTTACGATTCATTGTTCCTGCCCTTACAATATCAGCGACATCTGCCGCCATGAAGTGGCTACTTTAATGCAATTGCAGGATCTGATTGATAAAAATCTTCTTGAATCGGGCAATGCTGCGTCTGTTTTTAACCAAAAACATACGGTGGTTAAGATTAAATTTATTGATCTGAAGATGATCAGAATGCTTACAGGCATGCAAAATTACACGGAAGCTGAAGAGATTTTAAGGAAAAATAAATGTAATATTCTTAAAGCCGCTGATGAAAGGGTAGAAGCTGACCTTGAGGTGGACGGCAATACTTTTCATATCATCTTACAAAAGAATGAAGAAAGAAATTTTGATACATCCTGCACCTGCAACGATGGTGAGCACCTGCTCTGCAAACATAAAACTGCATTATTTCTTCATTTACTGAATAATTGGGGGCCTAATTATTTTGACAGTATTCGTAACTGGGATAAAGAAAAAAATAAATTGCTGGAGGGCTATGGATATAACCTTGATGATGACCTGTCAGGGAAGTTTGAATGGATTTATAAAGATGGCAAGCCTTTCTTAAAGGTGATTGACCCTTCTGTGCGGAGAATTTCTGCTCCGGTAAATAAACCGGTGCCTGAAGAGGCCATAGCTACGGAAGTAGAAGAGAGCCCTAAATTTTCAGCGCCCATTTCCAGGACATTTACCGTTGCCAAACAGCTGACCCTTGTGTTCAATGCTAATGAAAAATTATTCCCTTTCGTTTCGGTAGATGTGGTGCAGGGTGAATTTGATAAGGAAGAAAATGAGTTTATCGGAAAAATTGAAAAGCTGGATCTTTCAAAATTTATTAATACTGTTGACTTTAGCGATAGCGACAAGCAATTGCTGCAGTTGGGCAGGAAGCTTCAGCAGGCAGAAATCAATAAATACCTCAATAGGAATTCTCCATTTAGTGGTTATTGGGAAAATATTATCTACGACGAAAAAGATGAATTGCCCCAGGAAACAAAAATGCTGATGGCAGAATTTATTCACCCAAAGCTTAAAAGGATATTTAAAGAAAACGAGGATAAGCCGGTATTTCATTTGCCGCGGGGAAAGAATTTTACAACCCAGAACCTGGAACGAATCGATCTGTCTGCAACTACACCTGTTATAGAATTTAAAGTGGCGCCTGGTGATACCGATTATACACTGGAGACAGAAATCGTTTTAAGCCATGAGAAAACCAGGCTTTCGGATAATGAGTGGAGAAGCGATTTGCTTTTTATGCATGATAAAACACTTTATTTATGGGATAAGCCTGAGCAGGTTTTGATTGCGGAAAAATTCAGAAATCCACTTAAAATTCCCCGTGGACAATGGC
>Ga0207690_10002318_pt1 | contig 11610 bp, 9 predicted proteins | sample KBSC23metaG_FD_184315 | JGI IMG/M metagenome (GOLD analysis project Ga0207690, IMG submission 184315) | Corn rhizosphere microbial communities from Kellogg Biological Station, Michigan, USA - KBS C2-3 metaG (SPAdes) (version 2) | ecosystem: Host-associated > Plants > Roots > Rhizosphere > Soil ...
CGCCTCGCCGCCGCGCCCGACGGCGCCGCCGGCCAGCTGCGCCTCAAGACCTATCGCCTCGCCGAGCTGATCCCGCTGTCCGACGCCGTGCCGGTGTTCGAGAATTTCGGCTTCCGCGTCCTCGAGGAGCGGCCCTGGGCGCTCGACGAGGGGCGGTTGGGCTATATCCACGAATTCGTCCTCGCCGCGCGCTCGGCCGATGCCGCCGACATCCTCGCCCGCGCGCCGCTCGTCGAGCGGGCGATCGCCGACGTGCTCGAGGGCAAGGCGGAGAATGACGGATTCAACCAATTGCTCGTCGCCACCGGCATCGAGCAGCGCGACGTCGTGCTGTTCCGCGCCTGGTTCCGCTACCTGCGCCAGGGCGGCCTTTCCTATTCGATGCAGACGGTCGTCGACGCGCTGCGGCGGGCGCCGGACGTGACGCGCGGCCTCATCGCCCTGTTCGACGCCCTCCACGGCCCCGGGGCGAAGAGCGGCCGCGAAGCCGCCGCGGCGGAGGCCGAGCGCGTCGTCGCCGAGGCGCTGACCCAGGTCGCGGCGATCGACGAGGACCGCATCCTCCGCCTGTTCCTCGCCGTGATCCGCGCGACTTTGCGCACCAATGCCTTCGCGCCCGGCGGCCGCGAGGCGCTGGCGTTCAAGCTGGACAGCGCCAAGGTCCCCAACCTGCCGCAGCCGCTGCCCTGGCGGGAGATCTGGGTCTACAGCCCGCGCGTCGAGGGCATCCACCTGCGCGGCGGCCCGATCGCCCGCGGCGGCCTGCGCTGGTCGGACCGGCGCGACGATTTCCGCACCGAGATCCTCGGCCTGATGAAGGCGCAGCTCGTCAAGAACGCTGTCATCGTGCCCACCGGCGCCAAGGGCGGCTTCTATCCCAAGCATCTGCCGCCGGTGTCCGACCGCGACGCCTGGCTCGCCGAGGGGACCGAGAGCTACCGCATCTTCATCCGCGCGCTCCTCTCGGTCACCGACAACATCGTCGAGGACAAGGTCGTCCATCCGGAGGGGGTGACCATCCGCGACGGGGACGACCCCTATTTCGTCGTCGCCGCCGACAAGGGCACGGCGACCTTCTCCGACATCGCCAACGCGATCGCGCTGGAGCGCGGCTTCTGGCTCGGCGACGCCTTCGCCAGCGGCGGCTCGCACGGCTACGACCACAAGGCGATGGGAATCACCGCCAAGGGCGCCTGGGTGTCCGTGCAGCGCCATTTCCGCGAAATGGGCGTCGACGTGCAGACCCAGCCGGTCCGCGTCGCCGGCGTCGGCGACATGTCCGGCGACGTGTTCGGCAACGGCATGCTGCTGTCGAAGGCACTGAAGCTCGTCGCCGCCTTCGACCACCGCCACATCTTCGTCGATCCGGACCCGGATCCGGCAAAGAGCTGGGCCGAGCGCGAGCGCATGTTCGCCCTGCCCCGCTCCTCGTGGGAGGATTACGACAAGGCGCTCATCTCGAAGGGCGGCGGCGTCTTCCCGCGCAGCCAGAAGACCATCCCGGTTTCCCCGGAGATGAAGGCCGCGCTGGACCTCCACGTCGACGAGATCGACCCCGCTGCGCTGATGACGGCGATCCTCAAGGCGCCGGTGGACCTCCTCTGGTTCGGCGGCATCGGCACCTACATCAAGGGCCGCAGCGAGACCAATCCCGAGGTCGGCGATCCCGCCAACGACGCGATCCGCGTCAACGGCGCGGAAGTGCGCGCCCGCGCCATCGGCGAAGGCGCGAACCTCGCCATCACCCAGGCCGGCCGCATCGAATTCTCGCTCGCCGGCGGGCGGATCAACACCGATTTCATCGACAATTCGGCCGGCGTCGACTGCTCGGACAACGAGGTCAACATCAAGATCCCGCTCAACCGCGAGATGATCGAAGGCCGGCTCCCGTTCGAGACGCGCAACGCCCTCCTCGCCGAGATGACGGATGAGGTCGCGGCGATCGTGCTCGAGGACAACCGCCTCCAGACCCTCGCTTTGTCCATCGCCGAGCGCAGCGGCGCGGGCGGCCTGCCGCCGCTGCTGCGCGCGATCGAAGTGCTCGAGGAGAGCGGCCGCCTGAACCGCGCCGTCGAGGGGATCGAATCGAACGAGGAGCTGCTGCGGCGCGGGCAGGAGAATCGCGGCCTCACGCGTCCGGAGCTCGCGGTCGTGCTCTCGACCACCAAGATGGCGCTGCAGGCGGCGCTCGAAGCCGGCAAGATCACCGAGGACGAGACGCTGACGCCGGAGCTGCTCGCCGCCTTCCCCGAGACGATGCAGGAGCGCCACCGCGAGGCGATCCTCCAGCACCGGCTGCGCCGCGAGATCATCGCCACCAAGATCGCCAACCGCTTCGTCAACCGGCTCGGCATCACCGCCATCTTCTCGCTGACCGAGGAGGAAGGCGCGTCCTTCGGCCAGACCGCCGCGGCCTTCGTGGCGGCGGAGCGTCTGTTCGACATGCCGGCGCTGTGGGAGCGGCTCGACGGCGCCGACATTCCCGAGCAGCTGCGCCTCGATCTGTTCGAGCATGCCGCCGACGCGCTGCTCCTCCACATCGCCGATATCCTGCGCAACACGCCCTCGTCGATGAAGCTCGCCGAGATCGTCGAGAACGTGCAGCCGGGGATCGACAAGCTCTCCTCGTCCCTCTCGACGCTGCTGCGGCGCGAGGTCGCCACCGAGAGCGCCGCGCGCCGCCAGCGGCTCGCCGCGCTCGGCGCGCCGGAGGATGTCGCCGACCATATCGTCCGCCTCTACGAGCTGAACGGCGCAATCGGCATCGCCGCCCTCGGCCGGCGACTCGGCCTCGACGAGCTGTCGCTCACCCACGCCTACACGAAGCTGGGCGAGACGCTGGCGCTCGACTGGGCGCAGGCGGCGGCGACTCGCGTGCGGCCGCAGGACCAGTGGGAGCGGCTGCTCACCGCGGGCCTCGCCCGCGATTTCGAGCAGCTCCGCCTCGATTTCCTGGCGCGCAAGCGGGCGAGCGACCCGCAGGAAGCGGTCGAGAAATGGACCGCCGCGCAGGGGCCGCGGATCGAGCAGTTCCGCCGCGTCGTCGACCGCGCCCGCCACGCGCCGGTGACCACGGCCCCGATGCTCGCCCAGGTCGCCGCCCAGGCCCGTGTGCTGCTCGCCCGCTAGGAAGGCGGGAGCCGCAACGCCGCGCCGATCCGCCGTGGCGCGCGGACGCGTCCCTGCCCAATTCGTCATGCCGGACTTGATCCGGCATCCACCTTCTTCCTCCTGTAGGAAGGCGGGAGCCGCAACGCCGCGCCGACCTGGCATGGCCCGCTGACGCGTCCCTGCACGATTCGTCATGCCGGACTTGATCCGGCATCCACCTTCTTCCTCCTGGTTTCGCGGTGCGGAGGAGGTGGATTCCGGATCAGGTCCGGGATGACGAGCCGAAGCCGGCCTGCCCGCCCGTGCCAACAGCCGCCGCAGCAGGCTCCACGTCCTGCCCAAGAAGTTTCTCACCTGTTCCACGTACGAATATAGAACAGATGAAATCCTATTATGCAAATCCTATTTTGGCGCCGATTTCTCGCGTAAAAACAACCACATCCTCAGGTAGCTGGCGAGATTGGCCGGCTCCGCCTCCGCGACTCGCTCGGCGTCGAGTCGCGCGACCAGCGCGTTGAGCGGCACACCGTCCGCCTGCGCCGCCTCGCGCAGCGCGTCCCAGAAGACCGGCTCGAGGCTGATCGACGTCGCGTGCCCCGCGATCATCATCGACCGTTTGACGGGACCGGTCACAGGGGACGGTCACTTTCCCGCCCGCACACCTGAAAACGGTGGCGGCGGCGCGTGAAAGTGACTGTCCCCACTCCCGCGCTCAATACATGTGCTGGCCGCCGTTGATGCTCAGCGTCGAGCCGGTGACGAAGCCCGCCTCCTCGCCGCACAGGAAGGCGACGCCGCGGGCGATCTCCTCGGCCTTGCCGAGGCGCCCGACGGGGATGCGCGCCACGATCTTGGCGAGCACGTCCTCCGGCACGGCCGCGACCATCTCGGTGTCGATATAGCCCGGCGCGATCGCGTTGACGGTGATCCCCGCCCTGGCGCCTTCCTGGGCGAGCGCCTTGGTGAAGCCGTGGATGCCCGACTTCGCCGCCGCGTAATTGACCTGGCCATATTGGCCCGCCTGGCCGTTGATCGAGCCGATGTTGACGACGCGGCCCCATTTGCGGGCGTTCATCCCGTCCCACACGGCCTTGGCCATGTTGAAGCATCCGCCCAGATTCACGTCGAGCACCTCGTCCCACATCTGGCGGGTCATGCGCTTCATCGTCCCGTCGCGGGTGATGCCGGCATTGTTCACCAGCACGTCGATCGGGCCCAGTTCCTCCTCGATCCGCCGGCAGCCCTCGGCGCAGGCGTCGAAGTCGGAGACGTCCCATTTGTAGGCCTTGATGCCGGTGCGCTCGGTGAATTCGGCGGCCTTCTGCTCGTTGCCGGCATAATTGGCGGCGACCGTCATCCCCGCATCGCGCAGCGCGACGCTGATCGCCTCGCCGATGCCGCGGGTTCCGCCGGTGACGACTGCAACTCGTGCCATGCCATCCTCTCCTGTTTTCGTTGTCGCGCCGCGTTACGGGGCGGCAAGCCATCCTTCAAGCTCGCGGCCAACGATGCGGCGCAGCATCGCGATCCCTTCGGCGCTGTCGTTGAGGCACGGCAGGTAGGCGAAATGGGTGCCGCCGGCGGCGAGGAAGGTCTCCCGCCCGCGGATCGCCAGCTCCTCCAGCGTCTCCAGGCAGTCCGCCGAGAAGCCCGGCGCCAGGAGTGCGACGCGCGTGATCCCCTCCCCCGGGAGCGCCGCCAGCGTCGCGTCGGTGGCGGGTTCGAGCCACTTGGCCCGGCCGAAGCGGGACTGGAAGGCGACCCGCAGGTCCCGCCCCGTCTTCTCCGCGAGCAGGCGCGCCGTCTTGCGGCAGTGGCAGTGATAGGGATCGCCGAGCTCGAGCGTGCGCTGCGGCATGCCGTGGAAGCTCGCGAGGATCGCCTGCGGCACGAAGTCCAGCGCCGCGAGCCCCTCCTCGAGATGCGCGGCGAGCGCGGCGATATAGGCCGGATCGTCATGATAAGGCGGCAGCGTCCGGACCGCCGGCTGCCAGCGCATGCGCCGCAAGTGCGCGAACGCCTCGTCGTTCGCGGTCGCCGTCGTCGCCGCGCAATATTGCGGGTAGAGCGGCGCGATCAGGATGCGCTCGCACCCGGCGCCCTTCAGCGCGTCGATCTTCTCGGAGATGGCGGGGCGGCCGTAGCGCATCGCATGCTCGACGATCACCCCCTCCCCGAACGCGCCGGCGAGCGCCCGCGCCTGCCGCGCGGTGATCGCCGCGAGCGGCGAGCCCTCGTCGGTCCACACCTGCCTGTAGGCGTGAGCGGATTTCTTCGGCCGCGTGTTGAGGATGATCCCGCGCAGGATCGGCTGCCAGACCAGCTGCGGGATCTCGACGACGCGCGGGTCGGAGAGGAACTCCTTCAGGTAGAGCCGCACGCTGCCGGGCTCCGGCGCGTTGGGCGTGCCGAGGTTGACGAGCAGCACGCCGATTTTGGGCGTCGGGATTTGCGGGTGGTCGGCGGGCGGCTGCATCCAGGCTCAGGCGCCGTGATATTTCTGGCGCAGCGCCATCTTGTCGATCTTGCCGGTGCCGAGCTTGGGGAGCGGCGCGGTCTCGACCCAAATCCGCGCCGGGACCTTGAAGGCGGCGATCCGCTCGGCGACGGCGGCGCGGACGTCGTCGGCGCCGAGCGTCGGGCAGTCCTCGCTGTAGACCACCGCCGCGGGAACCTCGCCGAGCCGCTCGTCGGGGATGGCGAAGACCGAGGCCTCGGAGACGCGCGGATCGGCGTAGAGCGCGGCTTCCACTTCCTGCGCGCTGATATTCTCGCCGCCGCGGATGATGATGTCCTTCTTGCGGTCGACGATGAACAGATAGCTGTCCTCGTCGAGATAGCCGACGTCGCCGGTCTTGAGGAAGCCGTCGGCGGTGAAGGCGGCCGCGGTGGCCGCCGGGTCCTTCCAATAGCCGCGTATGTTGGCGGCCGAGCGGATGGCGATCTCGCCGCGCTCGTTCGGGCCGAGGTGGCGGTCGCCCTCGCCCAGGATCGCGACTTCGACGAGCGGTCGGTGCGGGCGGCCGGTGGAGGCGGGCTTGTCGGCGTAATTCTGCCAGAAATTGCCGCAGCCTACCGCATTGGTCTCGGTGAGGCCGTAGCCGAGCGCCGGCTGCGCGCCGCGGAAGCTCTGCTGGAGACGCTTGACGTGGCTGACCGGCCGCGCCGCGCCGCCCGCCGCGATGTCGGTGAGGCTGGTAAGGTCGTATTTGTCGCGGTCCGGCGCCTGCATCAGCTCGAGGCTCATCGTCGGCACGCCGACGAAATAGGTGATCTTCTCCTTCTCGATAAGGCGCAGCGCTTCGCTCGGATCCCACTTCGGCATCAGCACCATGCCGCGGCCGACGACGAAGCTGTTGAGGAGCACCGGCACCTCGCCGGTGACGTGGAAGAGCGGCACGTTGACGAGCGTCTTGGGCGGATTGGGCGGCGGCCGGCCCTCGCTCTCGAGGATGCCGAGCATCGTCAGGAGGCCGATCGCATAGGCATAGACGCCGGTGGTGACGGCGCGGTGGGTCGAGACGGCGCCCTTGGAAAGACCGGTCGAGCCCGAGGTGAAGAGGATCGTCGCATCGTCCTCCGGCGCGACCTCCGGGAGGGGCGTCCCTTCGCCGCCGCGGGCGAGGAGCGGCGCGAGCGCCTCGCCGATCGGCTTCTCGATGGCGAGGGTGGCGACCTTGGCCGGGTCGCAGGCGGCGGCGATCCGCTCGCCCCGCGGGGCGTCGCACAGGATCAAGGCCGGCTCGGTCAGCTCGAGCGCGTGGCGCATCTCCTCGGCCTGCCACCAGCCGTTGACGAGCGTGGCGATCGCCCCGGCCTTGAGCGCCGCCATGTAGGCGACGATCCAGCTCGGGCAGTTGCGCATGGCGATCGCCACCCGGTCGCCCTTGCCGATCCGCCAGCCGCCGACCAGCGCCCCGGCCAGCCGCGTGGCCTCGCGGTTGAGGTCGGAAAAGGTCAGCCGCTCTTCGCCGGCGACGACCGCCACCGTGTCGGCGTGGAGCATGCAGAAGGCGTCGAAGAAGAGCGGCAGGGTGGCGGGGAAATTGGTGACGATCGCCCGCCCCTGCGCGTCCCGGCCGATCTGCACCCGCCCTCCCGGCCCGATGACATGCGCCAGGACCGCATCATATTTGCGGTCGAGCTCGCTCGGCATTCCCGCACCCTTCCCGTTTGGTTTGCGCCTCCTTATGAGGATCGCAAGCGAGCGGGGGAAGCCTTGATCCACATGCTATTGACACAGGTTGCAGCAGCGGCCGGACACATCCAGTTCACCGACCTGCACCTCCAGCCGGCCTTCTACATCTGGAAGCTGCCGATCCGCTGGTATTCGCTCGCCTACCTCGCCGGCATCCTGATCGGCTGGTGGTACCTCCTGAAGCTGCTCGACCGGCCCGGCGCGCCGATGGGGCGGCGCCACGCGGACGACCTCGTCTTCTACGCAACGCTCGGCATCATCCTGGGCGGGCGGCTCGGCTACGTGCTCTTCTACCGACCCGGCTTCTACTTCCACGATCCCGTCCAGATCGTGAGGATGTGGGACGGCGGCATGTCGTTCCACGGCGGCGTGATCGGCACCAGCCTCGCCATCCTCTACCTCGCGCGCAAGAACGGCCTCAGTTGGCTGCGCATCCACGATTACGTCGCCTGCTGCGTCCCCTTTGGCCTCTTCTTCGGCCGGCTCGCAAACTTCGTGAACGGCGAATTGTGGGGCCGCGCCGCCGACGTGCCCTGGGCGATCGTCTTCCCGACGGGCGGGCCGGTCGCACGCCATCCGAGCCAGCTCTACGAGGCGTTCCTCGAGGGTATCGTCCTGTTCTGCCTGCTCGCCTGGGCGTTCTGGAAGACGCAGGCGCGCTATCAGCCCGGCAAGCTCGTCGGGCTCTTCCTGCTCGGCTACGGGCTCAGCCGCTTCGCCGTCGAATTCTATCGCGAGGCCGACGAGCAGCTGATGGAATTCGCCCGCGTCACCCACCTGCACATGGGCCAGTGGCTGTCGCTGCCGATGATCCTGGGCGGCGCCTACCTGATCGCGACCGCGAGCAAGCGCCGGGTGCGGGTCGAGCCGACGGCGGGACTCGAAAGCGTCGCCTAGCTTGCCCGCCGCCACGGCGCCGGAGCGCGCGACAGGGCTCCACGGCAGCCGGTTGCCGAGACCGGCCGCTGTTCCTACGGCGGCGGAAGAAAGCGGGCTTCGACGGCCTCAGCCCGAACGGATGAACAGAGTGCCCCCCTCCCTTCCCGACACCCTCCGCCGCCTGATCGCCACCTCCGGCCCCATCTCGATCGCCGAATATATGGCGCGGGCGAATGCGCATTATTACGCGACGCGCGACCCGCTAGGGGCAGGGGGCGATTTCACCACCGCGCCGGAGATCAGCCAGATGTTCGGCGAGCTGGCGGGCCTGTGCCTCGCCGATGCCTGGGACCGGGCCGGGCGCCCGGGGGGCGTTTCCTACGTCGAGCTCGGGCCCGGCCGCGGCTCGCTGGCGGCCGACGCGCTGCGGGCGATGCGCGCCGCCGGGCTCACGCCGCCGGTGGAGCTGGTCGAGACCAGCCCGCTCCTCCGCCGCCTCCAAGGGGAGCGCGTGCCGTCCGCGCGCTGGCACGAGGACATCGGCACCCTGCCGGAGACCGGTCCCCTGCTCGTGATCGCCAACGAATTGCTCGACGCGCTTCCCGCGCGCCAGTTCGTCCGCGCCGGCTTTGGCTGGCACGAGCGCATGGTGGACGCGGAGGGCGAGCGGTTCGTGCCCAAGGCAGGCCCGCCAATCCCCGCCTCCGCAATCCCGGCGCACGTGCGGGAAGCGCCGGAGGGGTCGGTGCTCGAAGTCTCGCCGGCCGCCGCGGCGGTGGTACGGGCGCTGGCGCAGCGCCTCGTCCATCAGGGCGGGGTGGCCCTCATCATCGACTACGGCCATGCCCGGACCGCCGCCGGCGACACGCTGCAGGCGGTGCGGGACCATGCCTATGCCGATCCCTGGGACGAACCGGGCGAAAGCGACCTCACCGTCCACGTCGATTTCGAGGCCGCCGCCGCCGCAGCGGAAGCGGAAGGCGCTCGGGTCGCGGGGCCAGTCGGTCAGGGCGCCTGGCTGACCGCGCTGGGTATCGACGCCCGCGCCGCCGCCCTCGCCGCCGCCGCGCCCGCCCACGCGGAGGAGGTGGAGGCGGCGCGCCGCCGGCTGGTCGGTCCCGACCAGATGGGCGTGCTGTTCAAGGTGCTCGCCCTCGCCGCGCCCGCCTGGCCGATTCCCGCGGGGGTGGCATGATCACCTATCGCGACGCGACTCCCGCCGATGCGCCGCTGCTTGCCGACCTCAGCGGCCGCAGCTTCGCCCTCACCTTCGGGCATCTCTATCGCGAGGAGGATTTGCGGGCCTTCCTCGAGAAGCTCAGCGACGAGGCCTGGCGCGCCGAGATCGCCGATCCGGCGCGCCAGGTGCGCCTCGCCCTTGCCGGCGACGAGGGCGCCGGCTTCTGCAAGCTGGCGCCGCTCACCCTTCCGGTCGAGCCGCACGGCCATGCCGTCGAGCTCAGCCAGCTCTACCTGCTGCCGGAATGGCACGGCCGCGGCCTCGCCCAGGCGCTGATGGACTGGGCGCTCGGCGAGGCGCGCGGGCGCGGCGCGCGCGAGATCTACCTCTCGGTCTTCACGCAGAACGACAGGGCCAAGGCCTTCTACCGGCGCTACGGCTTCGGCTTCGTCAGGCCGTACGCCTTCATGGTCGGCGAGCAGGCGGACGAGGACGAGATATGGGGGCTCCGCCTGTCATGAGCGTCGAACTGCTGCGGGCAAAGGCGCTGGACGGCGTCGCGCACGGCTTCCTCGGCCGCCGCGGCGGGGTGTCGGAGGGGATTTGCGCGGGGCTGAACGTCGGCCTCGGCTCGACGGACGATCGGGCGGCGGTGCACGAGAACCGCCGCCGCGCGGTGGCGGCCGTGGCCCCGGGCGCGGCGCTGGCGACGGTCCACCAGGTCCATTCCGCCGAGGCGCTGGCGGTGACCGCGCCGTGGCCCGACGACGGCCGCCCCCGCGCCGACGGCATGGCGACGGACAGGCCGGGGCTCGCGCTCGGGATCCTCACCGCCGACTGCGCGCCGGTACTGTTCGCCGATCGCGAGGCCGGCGTCGTCGGCGCCGCCCATGCCGGCTGGAAAGGCGCCATCGGCGGCATCGTCGAGGCGACCCTGCGCCGGATGGAGCGTCTCGGCGCCGACCGCACGCGCATCGCCGCGGCGGTCGGCCCGTGCATCGCCCGCCGCTCCTACGAAGTGGACGAGGCTTTCCTCCGCCGGTTTGTCGAAGCCGACGCGGAGAACGAGCGCTTCTTTTCGTCGGGAAGGCGCGAGGCCCATTACCAGTTCGACCTCGAAGGCTATGTCGTCTCCCGCCTCGCCGCCGCGGGCCTCGGCCGCATCGAAGCGCTCGGCGAGGACACCTATTCCCAGCCGGACCGCTTCTTCAGCTTCCGCCGCGCGACTCACGCGGGCGAGCCGGATTACGGCCGGCAGATCAGCCTGATCGCCCTTTAGTCCCGGTCCGCGCGCGCGATCAGGAGCCACTGCCTCGCTCCTGCCGCGACGAGGACGACCGGGATCATCGACAACATCCACACCACCGAGATGATATCGAGCGGAGCGTCCGCCCCGCCGCTGAGGAACAGGCCGACGTTGAAGCCGTACCCGGTGAAGTCCATCAGCTTCAGGGCCGCCGCCTCGGGCAGGAGGAAAAGCGGCGCCAGGAACAGGAGGACGTAGGCGAACGGGACGAGAAACGCCGCGGCGACGTAATAGCCGAAAGCAGTATCCCGTCCCGGGCGGGTCCAGCGCCCATAGCCGACGGCGAGCAGAACGAAGAGACACGTGCCGATCCACTGGCGCGGTCCCCCGAAGGATTGGGCGACGGCACCGGCCGGGTAAAGCGCGAGCAGCAGCGCCCCGAACGTGGCCGGCGCGTCGTAACGGCTCGGGCGCGGCGGGTTGTCTTGCATCGGCGCGGCATACGATCGGTTGCCGCCGCCACCAAGCGTGCAGCGGGGGTAGCGATCCTCCCGCGCGATGCGCTAGAGGGCGCGCGGGCGACGGACCTCACCCCTCCGGGGCGCGCAACTGCGGGCGCCCGGTGGGCCTGCCTCTTCGGGCGGGCCCGGTCTCCACGCATAGTGATCGCAAGGAGACATATGATGGCAGGCGAAGACGAATCCGACATGACCGGCGCGACCCCGCGGCGCAGGCCGAAGACGCCGGTGCTCGAAGTCGGCGGGCGCAAGCTCAAGCCCGCCACCTTGATGATGGGGCACGGCTTCGATCCGGCGCTTTCGGAAGGCTCTCTCAAGCCGCCGATCTTCCTGACCTCCACCTTCGTCTTCGAGAATGCGGCCGCCGGCAAGCGGCACTTCGAGGGCGTAACCGGCAAGCGGCCGGGCGGTGCGGAGGGGCTCGTCTATTCGCGCTTCAACGGCCCGAACCAGGAGATACTCGAAGACCGGCTCGGCC
>Ga0207690_10002319_pt1 | contig 11603 bp, 13 predicted proteins | sample KBSC23metaG_FD_184315 | JGI IMG/M metagenome (GOLD analysis project Ga0207690, IMG submission 184315) | Corn rhizosphere microbial communities from Kellogg Biological Station, Michigan, USA - KBS C2-3 metaG (SPAdes) (version 2) | ecosystem: Host-associated > Plants > Roots > Rhizosphere > Soil ...
GTCCTGGTGTGGGACGGCGTGATCAGCACGAGCGCGCAGCACACGCTCAACCTGACGACCGTCGGCACCGGGACGATCGACCAGGTGCGGGTCGCCTGACGACCTGACCGACGTACGACGCCGATCGCCGTCTCGCCGCCCCTAAGAAGGCAGCGAGGCGGCGATTGCGTTGAGGGCGAGGCGATACGACTCGACGCCGAAGCCGGCGACGATGCCGACCGCGAGGCTCGCGGTGTAAGAGGTGTGCCGGAACTCCTCGCGGGCGAGCGGGTTCGACAGGTGCACCTCGACGAACGGTGCCGGCAACGCGGCAGCCGCATCGCGCACCGCGACGCTGGTGTGCGTCCACGCCGCCGGGTTGAGCACCAGCGCGTCGACACCGGCGTCGGCGGCCTCGTGCAGCCACCGCACGTAGGTGCCTTCGTCGTCGGTCTGCCGCACCTCGACCGCGAGCCCGAGCGCCTCGCCCGCCGACATGCAGGCGGCGACCAGGTCGTCGTACGTCGCGGTGCCGTAGACGTCCGGTTCGCGGCTGCCGAGCCGGCCCAGGTTGGGGCCGTTGAGGATCCACACGACCGCGCCGCTCACGACGCCACCAACCGTCCGTACGCCGCCGCGAGCAGGTCGCGATCGGGATCGTCGAGGCCGACCGGCTTGCCGACGTCGGCGAGGACGACGAAGCGCAGCCGGCCGGCTTTCGCCTTCTTGTCCAGCCGCATCCCGTCGTACAGCTCGCCGAACGCGGCGGCGTCGTACGACGTCGGCAGCCCGACGGACGACAGCAGGTCGCGATGCTGTGCCGCGAGGCCGGCCGGCGCGGTGCCGGCCAGCTCGGCGAGCTCGGCGGCGAAGACCATCCCGATCGCGACGGCGTGCCCGTGCGGCATCCGGTACCCCTCTCGGCGTTCGATCGCGTGGCCGAGCGTGTGCCCGTAGTTGAGGATCTCGCGGCGGCCCGACTCGGTGGGATCCTCGCTCACGACCTCCGCCTTCATCGCGATCGACCGCTCGACGAGCTCGTGCGCGTGCGCCGTCGCGTCCGCGCGGATCAGGTCGAGAATCTCAGGATCCGCAACGAATCCGGCCTTGACGACCTCGGCCATTCCGTTGACCCACTCGGCCGCGGGCAGCGTCTCGAGCACGTCGAGGTCGACGAGCACGGCGGCCGGCGGGTGGAACGCCCCGACGAGGTTCTTCCCGGCCGGCGTGTTGATGCCGGTCTTGCCGCCGACCGCCGCGTCGACCATCGCGAGCAGCGTCGTCGGGACGTGCACGACCCGCACGCCGCGCATCCAGGTCGCCGCGGCGAACCCGGCCAGGTCGGTCGTCGCTCCCCCGCCGAGCGACACGATCACGTCGGACCGCGACACCCCGGCGGTCGCGAACGCCTGCCACAACCGCTCGAGCTCGGCGACGGTCTTCGCCTGCTCGCCGGACGGCACCAGCACGACCTCGGCCGCGGCGATCCGGTGCGCGCGATCCGCGAGCCGCTCGTCCGCGACGACGACGGCGCGCGCGCCGCCGACGACCGCGGGCAGCGTGCCCAGCGCGCCCGGCTCGACGACGACGTCGTACGGCGGCGGTCCGGCGACGCAGATCGTCGTCACGCCGGTACCAGCGCCGCGAGCACGTCCGCCGCGACCGCATCCGCGTCGCGGCCGGTCGTGTCGATCGTGACGGTCGCGACCTCCGCGTAGTGCGGGCGGCGCTGGTCGAGCAGCGTGGCGAGCTGGGCGCGCGGGTTGCCGAGCAACAGCGGGCGGCTCTGGTTGAGCCCGACCCGCGCCGCCGCGTCGGCGACGGTGACGTCGAGGAAGACCACGGTGTGTTCGCGCAGCAGCGCGCGGGTTCGCGGGTCGAGAATCGCCCCGCCGCCGAGCGCGAGGATGCCGTCGTGCCCGGCCAGCGCGGCCGCGACGGCGGCGCGTTCGAGCTCCCGGAACCGCGCCTCGCCGTGCTCGACGAAGATGTCCGCCACCGTCGTGCCGGCGGCCCGCTCGACGTCGGTGTCGGTGTCGCGGAACGCGCGGCCGGTCGCGGTCGCGAGCGCCCGGCCGACCGTCGTCTTGCCGGCGCCGGGCGGCCCGACGAGCACCACCCACGGCTTCATCGCCCCGGAGCTCATCGCACCGCCAGCGCGTCGAGGTACGCCGCATGGTTGCGCGCGGTCTCCGCGACCGAGTCGCCGCCGAACTTCTCCAGCGCGGCGTCCGCGACGACCAGCGCCACCATCGCCTCCGCGACGACGCCGGCGGCCGGGACCGCGCACACGTCGGAGCGCTGGTTGATGGCCTTCGCCGGTTCGCCGGACGCGACGTCGACGGTGTCGAGGGAGCGCGGCACGGTCGAGATCGGCTTCATCGCCGCCCGGACCCGCAGCCGCTGCCCGGTCGACATCCCGCCTTCGATGCCACCGGCCCGATCCGAGCGGCGGCGGATGCCCTCGCCGGTCGACTCGATCTCGTCGTGGGCCTCGCTGCCCCGGCGCGCCACCCCGGCGAACCCGTCACCGACCTCGACCCCCTTGATGGCCTGGATGCCCATGAGCGCGCCGGCCAGCCGGGAGTCGAGCCGCCGGTCCCAGTGCACGTGGCTGCCGAGGCCCGGTGGCAACCCGTGCACGACGACCTCGACGACCCCGCCGAGGGTGTCGCCGTCCTTGCGGGCGCGCTCGATCTCCTCGACCATCGCGGCGGCGGCGCCCGCGTCGTAACAGCGCACCGGATCGGCGTCGACGGCTTCGCGGTCGCCGGGCTCCGGCACCCGATCCGCCGGGGCGGCGACGGTGCCGATCGCGACGACGTGACTGAGCACCGTGACGCCGTACGCCTGATGCAGCAACGCTTTCGCGACCGCGCCGAGCGCGACCCGGGCCGCGGTCTCCCGCGCGCTCGCGCGCTCCAGCACCGGCCGCGCGTCGGCGAAGCCGTACTTCTGCATGCCGGCGAGGTCCGCGTGGCCGGGCCGCGGCCGGGTCAGCGCCGCGTTGCGCGCCAGGCCTTCGAGCTCGGCGGCGGAGACGGGATCCGGCGACATGACGGTCTCCCACTTGGGCCACTCGGTGTTGCCGACGAGCACGGCGACCGGGCCGCCCATCGTCTCGCCGTGCCGCACCCCGCCGACGAGGTCGACGTCGTCGCGCTCGAACGACATGCGCGCGCCGCGGCCGGTGCCGAGGCGCCGGCGGGCAAGCTCGTCGGCGACGTCGTCGGTGGTGATCCGGATGCCGGCCGGCAACCCTTCGACGATCGCGACGAGCGCGCGACCGTGCGACTCGCCGGACGTCAGCCACCGCAACACGGCTCCCATTGTGCCGTCGGGCGGTCGGATCAGAGCGTTGCGACCCAGTTCGCGAGCAATGTGAGCCCGGCGTCGCCGGACTTCTCGGGGTGGAACTGAGTCGCGACCAGGGCATCCCGCTCAACGGCCGCGACGAACGTCGTACCGTGCTCGGCCACCGTCTCGCCGGCGCCGCCGTCCGGGCGCACGGCGTACGAATGCACGAAGTAGAACCGCTCGCCCTCGACGCCGCGGAACAGGGTGCTCGCGGCCGGTGGCGTCACGGTGTTCCAGCCCATGTGCGGCAGCACCGGCGCGTCGAGCTTCGTCACCCGGCCGGGCAGCACGCCGATGCCCGGCGTCACCACGCCGTGCTCGTCGCCGACGTCGTAGAGCACCTGCATGCCGACGCAGATGCCGAGCACCGGCCGGGTCGCGGCGACTCGCGCCGACACCGCCGCGTCCGCGCCGATCGACCGGATCCCCGCCATGCAGGCCGCGAACGCACCGACCCCGGGTACGACGAGACCGTCGCAGTCGCGCGCCGCGTCGAGGTCGGCGGTGACGACGACCGATGCGCCCACCCGGGCGAGGGCCCGCTCGGCCGACCGCAGGTTGCCGGAGCCGTAGTCGAGGACGACGACCGACGGTGCGGTCACAGCACGCCCTTGGTGGACGGCACCCCCCGCGACCGCGGGTCGAGCGACACCGCCTCGCGCAGCGCGCGCGCGACGGCCTTGAACTGCGCCTCCACGACGTGATGCGCGTTGCGCCCGGCCAGCACCCGCACGTGCAGGCAGACGTCGGCGGACGCCGCGAACGACTCGAACACGTGCCGGGTCAACGTGGTGTCGTAGGACCCGATCAGCTCGACGAGCTCCGGCTCCTCGTGCACGCAGTACGGCCGGCCGGACACGTCGACGGCCACCTGCACCAACGTCTCGTCGAGCGGGACCAGCGCACTGCCGAACCGGGTGATCCCGACCTTGTCGCCGAGCGCCTCGCGCACGGCCTGGCCGAGCACGATCGACACGTCTTCGACGACGTGGTGCGAGTCGACCTCGACGTCGCCGCTCGCCTGCACCGTCAGGTCGATGCCGGAGTGCTTGCCGAGCTGGCCGAGCATGTGGTCGAAGAACGGCACGCCGGTCGACACGTCGGTCTCGCCGGTGCCGTCGAGGTCGAGCGACACGACGACCTTCGACTCCTTCGTGCTGCGCTCGATCCGTGCGGTGCGGCTCCCCTGATTGGCGCTCACTGTCCGGTCACCTCTCCCAACGCGTCCAGGAACGCGTCGCACTCCTGTGTCGTACCGACGCTCACCCGCAACCATCCCGGCAGGCCGACGTCGCGGACCAGCACGCCACGGTCGAGCAACCCCTGCCAGGTCTTCCGTTCGTCGTCGAACCGGCCGAACAGCAGGAAGTTCGCCTCGCTGTCGACCACCTCGAAGCCGCGGCCGCGCAACGCGTCGCGCACCCGATCGCGATCCGCCCGCAACTGCGCGACCTGCGCAAGGGTGGCATCGGCGTGCCGCAGCGCGGCGAGCGCCGCGGCCTGCGTCAGCGCACTCAGGTGGTACGGCAACCGCACGAGCCGCAGCGCGTCGACCAGCGCCGGATCCGCGGCAAGGTAACCGAGCCGGCCGCCGGCGAACGCGAACGCCTTCGACATCGTCCGGGTGACGACGAGGCGCGGGTGGCCGGCGAGCAACGGCAGCGCCGACGGCGCCGACGAGAACTCCGCGTACGCCTCGTCGACGACGACGATCCCCGGCGCCGCCTCGACGACCGCCTCGATCACACCGCGCGGCAGTGCCGAACCGGTCGGGTTGTTCGGCGAGCACAGGAAGACGATGTCCGGTCGTTGCTCCTCGACGATCGCTAGCGCACGCTCCGCGTCGAAGTCGACGCCGGTCCAACCGGTGCCGGTCGCCAGTGCGATGAGCCGGTGCATCGAGTACGACGGCACGAACCCGAGCGCCCGCCGCCCGGCACCGCCGAAGGCCATCAGCAACTGCTGCAGGATCTCGTTGGAACCGTTCGCCGCCCACACCTGCGCGACCGCCAAGCCGGCGTCGAGGTAGGCCGCGAGCGCCGCCCGCAACTCCTCCGCCTCGCGGTCCGGATAGCGGTTCAGCCCGGCCGCCGCGGCGGTCACCGACGCCGCGACGTCGGCCACCAGCTCCGCGGGCGGCGGGTAGGGATTCTCGTTGGTGTTCAACAGGATCGGCACGTCGATCTGCGGCGCGCCGTACGGCGACAGCCCGCGCAGATCCGCGCGCACCGGCAAGTCTTCGATGCGCGTCACGACGAGGACCGAACTCGAGTCGCGACGGCTTCGACGTGTGCCGCGAGGTCCTCCGCGCCGCCGAGCGCGGTCACGTGATCCGCGACCGCCGCGAGCGCGTCGCGGGTGTAGTCCACGACGTGGATGCCGCGCAGGAACGACTGCACCGACAACCCGCCGGTGTGCCGCGCGGTGCCGCCGGTCGGCAGCACGTGGTTGGAGCCGGCGAGGTAGTCGCCGAGCGACACCGGCGACCACGGCCCGACGAACACCGCGCCCGCGTTGCGGACCCGCGCCGCCACCGCGGCCGCGTTGCGGGTGACGACTTCGAGGTGCTCGGCCGCCCAGGCGTCGACCACTTCCAGCCCGTGGTCGACGTCGTCGACCAGCACCGCGGCGGACTGGCCGGTCAGCGCCTTCTCGACCCGGGCCTGATGACGGGCCGCCGCGACGCGCGTCTCGAGCGCTGCCTCGACCGCGTCGACCAGCTCGGCCGACGGCGTGACCAGCAGGCAGGCGGCCAGCTCGTCGTGCTCGGCCTGCGCGACGAGGTCGGCGGCGAGGAAGTCGGGATCGGCGCTGTCGTCGGCGAGGATGCCGATCTCGGTCGGCCCGGCTTCCGCGTCGATGCCGACGACGCCGCGGACCAGCCGCTTCGCCGCCGCGACCCACACGTTGCCCGGCCCGGTGACGAGGTCGACCGGCGGGACGCCCTCGACGCCGTACGCGAACATCGCCACCGCCTGCGCACCGCCGACGGCGTACACCTCGTCGACGCCGAGCAGCGCGCACGCGGCGAGGACCGCGGGGTTGGGCCGGCCGCCGAACTCCGGCTTCGGCGGCGAGGCGACCGCGAGCGATCCGACGCCCGCGATCTGGGCGGGTACGACGTTCATCACGACGCTCGACGGGTAGGCGACGAGGCCGCCCGGCACGTAGAGACCGACCCGGCCGACCGGCACCCACCGCTCGGTGACGACCGCGCCCGGCGCGACGTCGACGACCGCGTCGTCGCGGCGCTGCGCGGCGTGCACGCGCCGGGCCCGGTCGGTGGCCTCTTCCAGCGCCGCCCGCACGCCGGGATCGAGCGCCGCGAGCGCCTCGCGCAACGCGGCGGGCGGGACGCGGAGCGCCTCCGGCCGGACGCCGTCGTACTTCTCCGTCGCGTCGAGGACCGCGGCGAGCCCACGGTCGCGCACGTCCTCGACGACCGGCCGGACCGCGCCGACCGCGGCGTCCACGTCGAGCCGCGCGCGGGGCAGCACCCGGCGCGGATCGGCGGTCCGACCGCGGAGGTCGATGCGAGCGAGCACGACTAACCCCGGCGCATCGCGTCGATGCCGACGAACACGCCGAGGACCGCGAGCGCGACCAGCGGCCACCCGACGATGACGCCGAGCGCGTGCACCCGGAAGTCGACCTGCGTGATGAGGTCGCCGGTCGCCCGGTAACCGACCGCGTGCAGGCCCTCGACGGCGGCGTGCCGTTCGGCGACGAAGCCGACCCGGTCGGCGACCAGCGCGGCGAGCAGGCCGCCGGCGCCGAGCGCGACCGCCGCCCCGGGTCCGGGTCGCCGCACGACGAGGCAGAACGCCACCGACACCGCGAGGCCGACCAGCACCGTGATCAGCAGGAACCACGCGTCCGCGCCGATCTGCGGCCGGAACGTCTGGTCCGCCGACACGGCGAGCGCCCGGAACGACAGCTTCGGCGCCGCCCCGTCCCACAACAGCCCCGCGACCGCGCCGGTGATGGCGACGAACATCGTGCCGGCGACGGCGATCACGGCCTCGGCCGCCCAGTTGATCGGATCCCGCGGCTGCGGCGGCACCGCCGGCCAGCCGTAGGCGGGCCCGGACCACGAGCCCGGCTGCGGCGGCCCGGCGTACGGCGAGGTCATCGGGCGACCGCCCGGCGGAACGCGCGCGCGGCGACCGCAAGCGTGACGGCGCCGTAGGCGAGTGAGGCCGCGACCCGCCACAGGACGCCTCCCGGGGTGGCGGACCCGCGCAACCCGGCAGCGAGCACGTCAACAGCGTAGGTCGACGGCACCGCCTGGCGCAGACCGCGCACCACGACCGGCAGGTGCCCGGGCGGGATCAGACCGAGAAACAGCACCGCGGTCATGCCGAGCTGGCCCGCGACGGTGGCCAGCTCCGCCCGCGGCATCAGCAGCCCGAGCGCGGCGCCGACGCCCGAGAGCGCGACGCCCGACGCGACGACCGCGGGCAGCACCAGCCACAGCTGGCCGAACGGCAGCCCGAACATCGCCGCGCCGGCGACCGCGGTGACGACCGCGCCCGGCACCGTGAACGTCGCGTACGACGCCGCGGTGCCCATGACGACGGCCGAGACCGGGGCGGGCAGCGCGGCGAAATAGTCGAGCGAGCGACCGGCGCGCATCGCGCCGAACCGCTGGGCGAGCAGGTTGAGCGCGACGAACGCGACGACGAGGACGCTGCCGCCCGCGACGATCGCGGCGCTCGTCGCCCGGTCCGGATGGCGGACGACCCCGCGCAACAGCACGAGGATCCCGAGCGATTGCAACGTCGCGACGAACAGCAACGGGCCGCGCGCGATCCGGCCGCGGGCCAGCGCCAGCCGGTAGACGGCGTCGGCGGTCGACCACCACGAGGTGCGGCCATCAATCACGACGGGCGCGGGGGGCGCGATCACGGGGCTGCGGGTCACACCCGCTCCAGGTCGTCGTCGCGGCCGCCGAGCGCGAGGTAGACGTCTTCCAGGCTCGGCGTCGCGAGCGTGAAGTCGTCGAGCGACGCGAACGCGGCACCGGTGGTCAGCCGGCCGAGCGCCGCGCGCGCCTCGTCGGCCGCCAGCCGGACGGTCCAGCGGCGGCCGGTGACGACCGCGCGCGCGGCGAGGTCGCTGACGGTCGGGTCGCCGTACGGCGGGTCGAGCCGCCAGACAAGGTCCAGCCGCACGTCGTCGCTCACCGCCGCCTTGAGCCGGCCGGGCGTGTCGCAGGCGATCACCCGGCCGCGGTCGAGGATGGCGACCCGGTCGAGCACCGACTCGGCCTCGGTGACGTTGTGGGTCACCAGCACGACGGTCACGCCGAGCGAGTCGCGGCGCCTCGCGATCGCCGCCCACACCTCGCGGCGGGCGACCGGGTCGAGCCCCGCGGTGGGCTCGTCGAGCAGCAGCACCGGCCGGTGCGCCGCCAGCGCGGACGCGACGCAGGCCAGCCGCCGCTGGCCGCCGGACAGCTTCGCCAGCGGCCGGTCGGCGACGACGGTCAGGCCCAGCTCGTCGACCAGGTCGGCCGCCTGCGCCGCCGCGGCCCGGCGCGACTCGCCGCGCAACCGCGCGGTCGTCGCCACCGCGGACCGGACCGGCAGGTCGAGCAACGCCGGCTCGTCCTGGCCGAGGTAGGCGACCAGGTGTCCGGCGACCGCCGGCGTGCCGACGACGTCGTGACCGAGGACGTCGATGCGGCCGCGGTCGGGACGGCTCAGGCCGACGAGCTGGCGGACCAGCGTGCTCTTGCCGGCGCCGTTCGGCCCGAGCAGCCCGAAGACCTCGCCGGACCCCACGTCGAGGTCGATGCCGTCGTTGGCGCGGACGCCGCCGTCGCGGTAGGTCTTGGTGACCTCCCGCACGACGACGGCCGCGTTGCTCACCGGTCCAGTGTCCCGTGCCCGGCTGTCAGTGGTGCCGCAGGACCGTGCGGCCGACCACGACGACGTCGGCGTCGCGGTAGCGCTCCGGGTCGGCGAGCGGGTCGCCGGACAGGCCGACGAGGCCGGCCGGTTCGCCGGCGGCGACCGGTCGCGTGGCGGCCCGCAGCGCACCCTCCGGGCCGAGCCCGGCGTCGCGGGCCAGCAGCCGCAGCTCCTTCGGGTCGGCGCCCGGGCGGGTGCCCGCGTTGCCGAGGTCGGTGCCGTACCGGACATCCACCCCGGCCTCGACGAGCCGCCGGGCGTTGTCGAGCACCACCGCACCGAGACCGCCGGCGACGAACGTCTGCAGCGTCGAGATCACCCGCACCCGGCCGGCGGCCAGCCGGGCCACAAGCTCGGCGGGCAGCAGCTCGGTCGGCGTGTGCGCGAGCTCGTCGGCACCGGCGTCCAGCGCCCGCTCCACCATCGCGACGGTCAGCGCGTGGCAGGTGACCTCGCGCCCGTTGTCGTGCGCGACCCGTACGACGGCGGCCGCGACCTCGGCACTCGGCACCGGACCGCCGCTCGGTTCCAGGGCCAGCTTGATGACGTCGACCTGGCTGCACAGCCCGGCGACGAGCCGCTCGACCTGGCCGGGGTCGTCGACGAACGCGGCGTAGCCGGCGCTCCCCCACGACCGCGACGGGTAGCCGCCGGGCGCGGTCAGCAGCGGCCCGGCCACCTCGACCCGCGGCGCCGCGAGCTTCCGGTAGCGGGCCGCGTCGGCGGGCGGAGCGCCGAGATCCCGGACCGCGACGACGCCGTGCCGGAGCACGTGATCCGGCTCGCCGAACCCGAGGTGGACGTGCGCGTCGACGAGGCCGGGCCCGACCCACCCGACCGCGATCTCCTCGGCGTCGCCGACGTCGACGTCGCTCGCCGCTCCCACGGCGGCCACGACTCCGTCGGCACCGACCAGCACCCGGCCGTCGTCGTACGCCGTACCGTCGCCGACCCACAACGGCCCGCGCAGGCACAACCCGGCACCGACGTCGCCGGTGTCGGGTTCGGAGCGCGGCCGGAGCAGTCTCATGTGGGCAGTCTCATCACCGCACATGCTCCCCGACGGTGCGCACCTCGAGCCCGGCGGCGTCGAACCGCTCGGCCAGCAGCGGCAGCGCGGCCACCGCCGAACGCCAGGCGCCCGGATCGCTCGTCACGTCGGAGTCGTGCAGCAGCACCATGCCGCCGTCGACGTCGCCGCGGTGGACGTCGGCCGCCACCGACGTGCCGGTCGCCGCCGCACGCCAGTCGCGCCCCCACGCGGTCCACAGCACCGGCTGCACGCCGAGCCCGCGGGCCGCCGCGAGCGCCGGGCCGGACAGCACGCCGTACGGCGGCCGCCACCACAGAGGCGGCTGGCCGGTCAGCGCGCCGACCGTGTCGAACGCCCGCCGCAGGTCGTCGCGGGCGGCCCGCGGCCCGCGACCGATCAGGTAGCGGTGCTCGTCGCCGTGCAGGGCGATCTCGTGGCCGGCCGCGACGACCTCCGCGGCGACGCCCGGGTAGCGACGTACCTGCATGCCGAGCACGAAGAACGTCGCGGTCCAGCCGAGCCGGCCGAGCTGGTCGAGCACCGCCGGCGTCGCGTCCGGATGCGGGCCGTCGTCGAACGTCAGCGCGACGCCGCCGCGCGGGCCGCGACCGGCCAGCTTCGGGGTGAGCGCCCGCCGTACCGGCGGCAGCCAGGTCGCCGCCGGCCCCACCTGCGCGGCGACCGCGGCGAGCAGCGCGCCGGCCAGCACGGTGCGCGAGCTAGCCGACAGCGCCCGGCCCCAGCAACGCCTTGAGGTCGGCCATCAGCGCGCTCGTCGGGTTGACCCGCCGGTCGAGCCGCAGCAGCGTCACCTTCTCGCCGGACTGCAACGCCAGCCGCACCTCGGTCGACCCGCGGTGCGTGTCGAGCACCTCCTTCAGCCGGTCGACGACCGGCTGGGTGCACCGCGGCGCCGGCAGCGTGAGGGTCACCGGCCCGCGCGGCGCGGCAGTGGTGTCCGGCACGCTCACGTCCATCGCGATCAGCCGCGGCACGTCCTCCTGGCGGTCGAGCCTGGCACGGACCAGCAGCACCGCGTCCTCGGCCAGGTGGATGCCGCACGTCGTGTAGGCGGCCGGGAAGAACAGCACCTCGATCGAGCCTTCGAGGTCTTCCAGCGTCGCCAGCGCCCACGGGTTGCCGGTCTTCGTCACCCGGCGGGTCAGCCCGGAGAGGATGCCGCCGACCGTGACGATCGTGCCGTCCGGTCGCTCGTCGGCGGTCAGCGACGCCAGCGAGCAGTCGACCGCCGCCGCGAGCAGGTGCTCGATCCCGAATAGCGGGTGGTCGGAGACGTAGAGGCCGAGCATCTCCCGCTC
>Ga0207690_10002323_pt1 | contig 11585 bp, 9 predicted proteins | sample KBSC23metaG_FD_184315 | JGI IMG/M metagenome (GOLD analysis project Ga0207690, IMG submission 184315) | Corn rhizosphere microbial communities from Kellogg Biological Station, Michigan, USA - KBS C2-3 metaG (SPAdes) (version 2) | ecosystem: Host-associated > Plants > Roots > Rhizosphere > Soil ...
TATGAACCGCTGCAGGAAACCGACAGGGCGGCGAAGGAAATCTGGGCGCGGTTCGACTCGGCGAGGGCCGGAATCGCGATTAGATAGTCAGCCATGACTATTAATCCCCGCGAGACCCGCTGCCTCATCATCGGTTCCGGCCCGGCCGGCTATACCGCCGCCATCTACGCCGCCCGCGCGCTTCTGAAGCCCGTGCTGATCGCCGGGATCCAGCCCGGCGGCCAGCTGACCATCACCACCGACGTGGAGAACTACCCGGGCTTCGCCGACGTCATCCAGGGCCCCTGGCTGATAGAGCAGATGGCCGCCCAGGCCGCGCATGTCGGGACCGAGATGGTCAACGACATCGTGCTGTCCGCCGACCTCTCCAAGCGCCCCTTCCACATCGTCTGCGACAGCGGTCAGGAGTGGCTGGCCGAGACGCTGATCATCGCCACCGGCGCCCAGGCCAAATGGCTCGGCCTCGATAGCGAGTTGAAGTTCCAGGGCTTCGGCGTTTCCGCCTGCGCCACCTGCGACGGCTTCTTCTATCGCGGCAAGGAGGTCGTGGTGGTCGGCGGCGGCAACACTGCCGTGGAGGAGGCCCTCTTCCTCACCAACTTCGCGTCGAAGGTCACCGTCGTGCACCGCCGCGACGAGTTCCGCGCCGAGCAGATCCTGCAGCAGCGCCTCTTCGCCCACCCCAAGATCGAGGTCGTCTGGGACAGCGCCATCGACGAGGTGCTGGGCCAGTCAGATCCGCTTGGCGTCACCGGCGTGCGCCTGAAGAACGTCAAGGACGGTTCGACCCGCGAAATCTCCTGTGACGGCGTCTTCATCGCCATCGGCCACGCCCCCTCGTCCGAACTCTTCAAGGGCCAGCTGGAGATGGACGGCTCGGGCTATCTGGAGGTGAAGCCCGGCACGGCGTCGACCGCCGTCAAGGGCGTCTACGCCTGCGGCGACGTCACCGACGACGTCTACCGCCAGGCCGTCACCGCCGCCGGCATGGGCTGCATGGCCGCGCTGGAGGCGGTCCGCTTCCTCGCCGAGGAAGACCACGCCAAGGCCCACCACCCGATCAGCCACGCGCAGGCTGAGAAGATCGGGGCCTGGTAGGGGCCTACTGGTCCGCCGAGGACCGCGTCACGATCGGCGAGCTCGGGTCCACGTGCGGGATGACGATTCTGGGCGCGGGCTGCTGCACGACCGGAGCGGGCGTCGGCGGCGGGATCGCGAGCGGCTGGGCGGCGACCTGCACCGGCGCGGGCGCGGTTTCGGCGGGCTTGGGCGCGGGCGCGACAGACGCCGTCTGCACAGTTTCAGTCCTGCGAGGCTTCGGCGCGACCGCCGCCCGCATGGGCTCAGGCGCGGTCACCGGCGGCGCTTCCGCGGTCGCGACCTCCTGGGCCTGGCGCAGCGGCTCGGCGGCCGGCTCGGTGATCGGCGTCGCGGCCGGGGCGGTCGGCGCGGCGGTTGTGAACAGAGGCGTCGTAGCGGGCTCCGGCGTCCGCTTGTTCAGCAGCACCGCCCCGCCGATGGCCGCGATGGCCACCAGCGCCGCGGCGCCCACAAACAGCGGCGTCCGGTTTGGCCGAGCCGTCCGGGTCTGCGTCGCCGCCATCCAGGCGGGCGCGGGCCCCGGCTCCCCGGCGGGCTCGACGGCAGCCGACGGCTCGGGCGCGACAGGCGACCTGGGCGACGGAGCGGGCCTCGCCGCGGCAGGCGGCTGCGCGGCCGGGCGGGCGGGCTGTTGAGGGGTCTGTTCCGGCCACGCGTCCGGCCCGCGCGCGCCCTTGGCATAGGCGTCCAACACCCAGCGCATCGGGAGCGGCTGGTGTGGCGCGGGCTGCGGGGCCGCGGGTCTGGCAACGAACACCGGCCCCTGCGGCGGCGTCTGCTTCGGCTGCGGCGGCGTCGGGCCGAACGCGAGACCGCCGCCGCCCAGGATGCCGGAGCCTATGGCGGGCGCGCCGCCCTGCGGCTTGGACGCCGGGCGCGGCTGGGGCTGCGCGGGAGCCGCCTTGGCGCCGCCCGGCGGCGTCGGCAGCGGCCCGATGGTCATCTTCGGCGCTCCCTTGGAGCGGTCGGAAGGCTGCATTCTGGAACTTGCTCTCGAACTGGCGGGCCACCCTCCCCCCGGATGGTAAATTAGACCGGAGAGTTGGCCGGTTCTATGGCTTTGGCGCGTTGCCGAGCGGCAGATCGGTGGTGAACCCGCTGCTTGACGGCGTCGGAGCGGGCTCGGCGGCCGGTTTCGGCTGCGCCGCCTCGATCGCGTTGAGCTTTTCGTTGATCTGCCGGACCTCTTCCTTCGTCGGCGTCCGCCGCGAGGCGACGATCGCGCCCTCGACCCGCTGCGTCGGCGTCTCGCCAGCCTTCACCGGTTCGGCCACCGTATAGGTCCGCGCCTCCTCGCCCGCCAGCGCCAGCGTCACCTTGCGCGGCGCGATGGTCGGGACGAGTTCCCGCCCCTGAATCCGCTCGTCGATGCCCTGCAGGATGGCCGGCGTCAGGTTCTTCTCGCCGCCCTGATAGCGCGCGTTGAAGGCCTGCGGCTCGCCCTCGGGCCCGGTCCAGCGATAGAAGATGTGCGCCCCCACCTGCGCGATCTTGAGCAGCGTCGGCGCCCAGTAGGGCGTCACATAGTCGGCGTGATAGTGGGTCGCCGTCCCCACCCGCTTGTCGACGAAGCCGTTCAGCGCCGCCTTGGCCACGCCCTGCGCCCGCTTCCACAGGCTCGGAACCGGCGCGCGCGCCAGCGAGCCGTCGCAGGTGAAGGTGAACTGGCAGCCTGTCGAGCGCATCGCGCCCTCGAACACCACCCCGCAGATCGACTTCGGATAGCCGGGATGGCGCAGCCGGTTGATCACCGTCTGGGCCACCGCCTGCTGGCCCGACAACGGCTCGGTCGCGGCTTCGTAGTAGACCGCCTGCGTCAGGCACTTCAGCGCCTGCGCCCGATCGGCGCTGCCGGCCTTCAGGTAGAAGGGCTTCACCGGCTCCGGCAGGGCGGTCGCGGGCCGCAACGAATTGATCCGCTCGGCGTCGACGCCCGACAGTTCGCCGACGCCCAGGTTCGGCAGCACGCCGAGGTCGAAGGTCTCCCACCCCGGCGTGCGATCGTGGAGGTCTTCATGGCGCCCGCCCGGCAGGTTTCGGTCGGCGATGCGCCTGGCGCCGGGCCCCATCATCGCGGCCAGTCGCTCGGCCGCGCCGGGTCGCCACGCGTGCGACGGCGCGGCAGCCTCACGAGCGGGCCCGGCGCAGGCCGCCAGCGCCAACGCGCCGGCCATGGCGAGCCTAGGCGCCGCCATGCGCCGCGACCCGCGCCCTGCCGTGGGAGGCGCCTCCCGTCTCGATTGTTGCCGCCACGACCTCACCTTCGGTTGCGAATTACGTAGTCTCGGCCATGATCCTGACAAGAGCGGCGGCCTCGCCGGGGCGCCGGTCGATAAACGCGTCACTCAGTAAAAGAGGCCGGGGCTGTCTCCTATCCGACCCGAGACGTTAGGCGAGCGCCTCATACCCACAAACGTGGGCTGGCTGCGCTCGATCATCGTGACGGTGACGCTGGTCGCCGTTGCGACGCTGATCGGGCGGCTGCTGCCTCCCCAGACTGTCTATCCGGGAGCCCCCTTCTTCCCCGCCCTCACCATCGCCGCGGTTTATGCCGGATGGCGCTGGGGCGTGATCTCCACCCTGCTTGGGACCCTCACCCTCTGGTATATGCGCGCAAGGTACGGCCCGGGTTGGGACCCCGAAACGCTGACGGGACTGGGCCTGTTTTTCGTCTCAGCCGTCACCTGCGTACTGGTGGCCGCCACCCTGCGCTCGGCGGTCCTGAGGCTGCGGGAGTTCAGCCGCGCCCGTGACGCCGCCGAGGCAGACCTCGCCCAGACCCAGCGCCGTCTGCAGCTGGCGCAGGACGTGGGCGGCGTGGGCCTTTGGGACTGGGACATGAAGACCGGCGAGGGCTACTGGTCCGATGCGGTCTATCGCAACCTCAACATCGAGCCCGGCGCGAAGCCCGACATGCAGCGCATGTTGGAAGCCATCCACCCCGAGGACCGCGCCCGTGTGCGTGAGGTCAACCGCCGCGCCCGTGACGAGGGCCGCCTGGACCCGGTCGAGTACCGCGTGCCCATGCCCGACGGCTCGGTCCGCTGGGTGCTCTCGCGCGGCGAGGTGCTGACCGACGGCGAGGGCAGACTGTCGCGCGCGCTCGGGGTCAATATCGACGTTACCGATCGCCGCCTCGCCGAAGAGACCGTGCGCGAGAGCGAGGCGCGCTTCCGGGCGCTCGCCAACAGCGCGCCCACCCTGCTTTGGGTGTCGCGGGTCGGCGGCCACCGCGAATTCGTCAGCGACGCCTACGTGGCCTTCGTCGGCGGCGGCTACGAGGACGCCCTGAACCTCGACTGGCGCGACCGGCTGCACCCCGACGACCTGCCGCGCATCCTGAAGGAACAAGTCGCCGGCGAGGCTTCGCTGAAGCCCTTCACGCTGGAGGCCCGCTACAGGCGCGGCGACGGCGAGTGGCGCTGGCTGAAGTCCTACTCCCAGCCCCGCTACGGCCCGCAGGGCGAGTTCGCCGGCTTCATCGGCATCGCCTTCGACGTCACCGAGGCCAAGCAGGCCGAGCAGGACCTGACCCGCATCAACGACCTGCTGGCCGAACGCGTGGAACAGGCGCTCGCCGAGCGCGACGAGGCCCAGGCCCAGCTCGTCCAGAGCCAGAAGCTGGAAGCGCTCGGTCAGCTGACCGGCGGCGTGGCGCACGACTTCAACAACCTGCTGACCGTCATCATCGGCGCGCTCGACATCGTCCACCGTCACCCCGACGACCCCGCCCGCACCAGGCGCCTGACCGAGGCCGCGCTGAACGCCTCTCGCCGGGGCGAGCGATTGACCCAGCAGCTGCTGGCCTTCTCGCGCCGCCAGCCGCTGCGCCCCGAAGTCGCCTGCATCAACGACCTGCTGCGGGAAGGCGAGACCCTCTACCGCCGCGCGCTCGGCGAGGCGGTGGACTTCCAGCTGAAGCTCGGCGCCCCCGACAGCTGCTCACGCCTCGACGTGGCGCAGTTCGAGGCGGCGCTGGTCAACCTGCTCGTCAACGCGCGCGACGCGATCGGCGCCGGCGGCGCGATCACCGTCGAGACCCGCCGCGCGAAGCTGCGCAAGGGCCGCGGCGGCGGGGCGGCGGCCGGCGAGTACATCAGCGTCTCCGTCCGCGACAACGGCGTGGGCATGGATGCCGAGACCGTCGCCCGCGTCTTCGAGCCCTTCTTCACCACAAAGCCCTTCGGCAAGGGCACGGGCCTTGGCCTCTCGCAGGTCTACGGCTTCGCCAGCCAGAGCGGCGGCGGCGTCGATGTCGAAAGCGCGCCCGGTCAGGGCACGACGGTCACCATGCTGCTGCCCTACACGCAGGAGCCCGCCCAGCCGGTGGAGATCGCGCCCCGCCGCGTGGAACAGCCGTCGCTGACGGTGCTGCTGGTGGAGGACGACGCCGCCGTCGGCGAACTGGTCGAGGCCATGCTGCATGAGCTCGGTCACGAGGTCCTGCGCGCCGACAGCTGCGACGCGGCGCTCGCGATCGCCGAGCGCGAGCCGAAGCTCGGCCTCGTGCTCACCGACGTCATCATGCCGGGCGGCCGAACCGGCGTGGACCTCGCCCGCCTCCTGACCGCGCGCCGCCCCGGCCTGCCCGTCGTGCTGAGCTCCGGCTTCACCGGCGAGGCGCTGGCCGAGGCGGAGACCGCGCCTTGGCCCCTGCTGCGCAAACCCTACGCCACCGACGAACTGGCCGCCGCCATCGCCGACGCCCTGAGGGACCCCGAGCCCGCCCCGGCCTGACCTCGCCTATTCGGATTACGCCGCGTCGGCCTTGGCGCCGCCGTTTCGGAGGTCTATATAGTCGGACAGGTTATGCTCAGTTTCAGCATAACTAGACGCCGGCAGACCCGAGGCTTCGGCTCCGGCGTTTTTTCAGGCTCCATAAATGCTCACTTTGAGCATAAGGGGAGGACAGGATGGCGGACGGGTTCACCAATCTGGCTTTCACGCCCGAGGTCGAGGCGACGACCGCCCCGCTTTGGGAGAAGATTCGCGCCCACGTCACCCCGATGGAATGGCGCCTGCAGGCTCCGCTGATCGCCGAGATCAATCGGCTGAAGCGCGAGAAGAACGCCGTCATCCTCGCCCACAACTACATGACGCCGGAGATCTTCCACGGCGTCGGCGACTATGTGGGCGACAGCCTGGGCCTGGCCCGCGAGGCCGCCAGGTCGGACGCGGCCATCATCGTCCAGGCCGGCGTGCACTTCATGGCCGAGACCTCGAAGGTGCTTGCGCCCGAAAAGCGCGTCCTGATCCCCGACCTGCGCGCCGGCTGCTCGCTGGCGAGCTCGATCACGGGCGCGGACGTCCGCCTGATCAAGCAGCGTTATCCCGGCGTGCCGGTCGTCACCTACGTCAACACCACCGCCGAGGTGAAGGCCGAGACGGACATCTGCTGCACCAGCGCCAACGCCGTGCAGGTCGTCGAGTGGGCCGCGCGCGAGTGGGGCACTGACCGCGTCATCCTGATCCCCGACGAGTTCCTGGCCCGCAACGTCGCGCGCCAGACCGACGTGAAGATCATCGCCTGGCAGGGCCGCTGCGAGGTGCACGAGCGCTTCACCGCCGAAGATATCCTCGAGATTCGGTCGGCGTACCCGGAAGCCCAGATCCTTGCCCACCCCGAATGCCCGGCCGAGGTGCTGGAGGTCTCCGACTTCGCGGGCTCGACGGCGGCGATGGCGAACTACGTCACCCAGAAGAAGCCCAAGCAGGTGGTCCTGATCACCGAGTGCTCGATGGCCGACAACGTCGCCTGCGACGCGCCGGACACGGAGTTCGTCCGCCCCTGCAACCTCTGCCCGCACATGAAGCGCATCAGCCTGGAGAACATCCACGAGGCGCTGGTCCACGAGCGCTACGAGGTCACCGTCGACCCCGCCGTCATCGAGCGCGCCAGGCTCGCCGTCCAGCGCATGATCGACCTGCCGCCGCCCGCGATCCCGGCCCGCTACGACCTCGTCAAGGCGCGCCACCACGTCGACGTGGAGCTGATCTGAGGTGGAAACCATCCGCCATGACGGTGTGCTGATCCTCGGCGGAGGCCTCGCGGGCCTGTCGGCGGCGCTGTCGGCCGCGCCCGCGAAGGTGCTGCTGCTGACCGCCGCGCCGATCGCGCAGGGCTGCTCGTCGGCCTGGGCGCAAGGCGGCATGGCGGTGGCCGTGGGCGAGGACGACGACCCCGCCCTGCATGCCGCCGACACCGTCGCCGCCGGCGCGGGGCTGGTCGATCCAGACATGGCCCGCCTGCTGGCGGAAGAAGGCCCCGCCGCCGTCGAGCGTCTGGCCGCGCTCGGCGCGCCCTTCGACCGCACCGAGAACGGCGCCTTCGCCCAGAGCCTGGAGGCCGCCCACTCCCGCGCCCGCGTCGCGCGCGTAAAGGGCGACCAGGCCGGCCGCGCGATCATGGACGCCGTGGTCGCCGCCGCGCTGGCCGCGCCGCACATCGACATCCGCCCCAACGCTCGCGCTCGCGCACTCCTTCAGGACCGGCAAGGCCGCGTGCGCGGCGTGATCGCCGAGATCGACGGCCATATCGTCCGCGTCATTGCGTCAGCCACCATCCTCGCGACCGGCGGCATCGGCGGCCTCTATGGCGAGACGACCACCCCCGCCGAAGTGCGCGGCGAGGGCCTGGGCCTCGCCGCGCTCGCAGGCGCCGAGATCGCCGACCCCGAGTTCGTGCAGTTCCACCCCACCGCCATCGACATCGGCCGCGACCCCGCCCCGCTCGCGACCGAGGCCCTGCGCGGCGAGGGCGCCGTCCTGATCAACGCCGACGGCCAACCCTTCATGGCCCGCTACCACGAGGCCGCCGAGCTCGCTCCGCGCGACGTCGTCGCCCGCGCCATCCATGCCGAGCGCCAGGCCGGGCGCGGCGCCTTCCTCGACGCCACCAAGGCCGTGGGCGCCCACTTCCCGCACGAGTTCCCGGCTGTCTTCGCCGCCTGCATGAGCGGCGGCATCGACCCGCGCGTCCAGCCCATCCCCGTCGCGCCCGCCTGCCACTACCACATGGGCGGCGTGGTCACCGACGCGAACGGCGCGACCTCGTTGCGAGGCCTCTACGCGGCGGGCGAAGTCGCCTCGACCGGCGTGCATGGCGCCAATCGCCTGGCTTCCAACTCGCTGCTGGAAGCGGCCGTGTTCGGGACCCGCGCGGGTGAAGCCGCCCGCGACTTCGCCGATCCGAAGACCGAGCCGGCGCCCGCGACCGCCTACCCCGATCTCCCCGCCCCCGCGCTCGCCAAACTGCGCCAGGCGATGAGCCGCCATGCGGGCGTGGTTCGCGACGGCGCGGGGCTCTCTAGGCTCGCTTCCGAGATCGACTGGCTGAAGAGCCGCTACGGCGCAGGTCCGGTGCTGACCGCCGCCGGCCTCGTCGCGCAATCGGCGCTGGAGCGGCAGGAAAGCCGCGGCGCCCACTTCCGCGGCGACTATCCAAAGGCCGCCGAACCCCGCCGCACCTTCACCACGCTGGCGCAGGCCAACGCACGCCGGGCGCTGCGCTTTGCGGCGGAATAGGTCAGGCCGCTTGCAGCGCCACGCGATTCCTGGCGAAAACGGCCACGCGCAGGATGAGCGCCAGCGAAATCAGCACGACGCCGTAAGCGCCCACGATCGGCTTCCCATTCATCAGCCGCCCCAGGTAGCTGATGAAGAAGATCAGCGCGATGTAGGCGCCGCCGAAGCTGTGCAGCGCCTTCCAGCCCTTCCCGAGCAACTTGACCGATGCGTTGTTGGACGTCGCCGCCATCGCCACGACCACCGCATAGCCGAGCGCTCCGCCGATCAGGATCGGCGGCGGGACCTTCACGCCGAACACCAGGATCGCCACCAGGAAGAAGCCCGCGTGCACGAAGTGGCTGAAGGCGAACCCCAGCCCGACCGCGCGCCGCCGCTTCAGCAACAGCGAGCGCCAGCCGCCCGGCCACAGGTTGGCCAGCGACGAGGCGCTCCACGCCGCGATGAACCAGGCGAACGACCAGCGCGCGGTCAGCCGCACGCCCTGAAGCATGCCGTCGTGTGTGAAGCCGCCGGCCAGCATCATGGCCGTCAAACCGATAAGCAGCGCAGCCGCGGCCGCGCTCGCAACGATGACGGGGGTTTTTATCGCCGCCTCCCCTCTCTGCCCAGACTGAGTATGCTGGATAAAGCCCGTCCATGACAACTTTCGCGCTACCCGATCTCCTGATCGACCCCATCGTCCGCGCCGCCCTGGCGGAGGACCTCGGCCGCGCGGGCGACGTGACCTCGCTCGCCACCATCGACGCCGACGCCCGTTTCGCCGCCGTGTTCGCCGCGCGAAAGGACGGCCGCGTCGCCGGCCTCGACTGCGCGCGCATCGCCTTCGCCGCCCTCGACCCGACCGCCACCTTCGAGATCGTCACCCCCGACGGCGCCGACGCAGCCCCCGGCGCCGTGCTGGCCCGCGTCGAAGGCAACGCCCGCGCGCTCCTCTCCGCCGAGCGCGTCGCCCTGAACCTGCTCGGCCGTCTCTGCGGCATCGCCACGCTTACCCGCACCTACGTCCGGGCCATCGAAGGCACGGGCGCGAACATCACCGATACCCGCAAGACCACGCCGGGCCTTCGCGCGCTGGAAAAGTACGCCGTCCGCTGTGGCGGTGGGGTGAGCCACCGCTTCGGGCTCGATGACGCCATCCTGATCAAGGACAACCACATCGCCGCCTGCGGCTCGGTCGGCGAGGCCGTCCGCCGCGCCAAGGCCTTCGCCGGCCACCTGGTGAAGGTCGAGGTGGAGGTCGACGGGCTGGATCAACTCGCCGAAGCGCTGGCGGAGAAGCCCAACGTCATCCTGCTCGACAACTTCAGCCTCGAGGACCTGAAGACCGCCGTCCACGAAGTCGCCGGCCGCGCCATCCTGGAAGCCTCCGGCGGCGTCACCCCGGAGACCGTCCGCGCCATCGCCCAGACCGGCGTGAACGTCATCAGCGTCGGCGCGCTTACCCATTCGGCGCCCTCGCTCGACATAGGTCTGGACGCCGCCTGATTGCCACCTATCTGTAACGCATGGAGTTGCAGATGACCAAGACCCCCATCCTCTTCCTCGGCCACGGCTCGCCGATGAACGCCATCGAGGACAATGCCTGGAGCCGCGCCTGGCGCGACATCGGCGAGCGCCTGCCGCGCCCCAAGGCCGTGCTGATGATCTCCGCCCACTGGGAGAGCCGCGGCCTCGCCGTCACGGCGGCCGAGCGCCCCGAGACCATCCACGATTTCGGCGGCTTTCCGCAGGCGCTGTTCGACGTCCGCTATCCCGCGCCCGGCGACCCGGCGCTCGCCCACCGCGTGGCCGAGCTGCTCGCGCCCGAGCCCGTCGCGCTCGATCCACGCCGAGGCTTCGACCACGGCGCCTGGTCGGTGCTGCGGCCGATGTATCCCGACGCCGACGTGCCGATGGTCCAGCTCAGCCTCGACCGCACGAAGACGCCGCAAGAGCACTACGACCTCGGCCGAAAGCTCCGCCCCCTGCGCGACGAAGGGGTGCTGATCGTCGGCTCGGGCGACATCGTCCACAACCTGCGCGCCGCCGACTTCCGCCGGCCGGAGAAGCCCGCCTGGGCCGACCGTTTCAACGAGACCGCCAAGCGGCTGATCGAAACGGGCGACCACGGCCCGCTCATCGACTACGCCTCGCTCGGCGACGACGCCGCGCAATCGATCAACACCGCCGAGCACTACCTGCCGCTCCTCTATGTGCTGGCCGCGCAGGAGCCCGGCGAGCGCGTCAGCTTCTTCAACGACGACGTCTTCGCGGCGATCTCGATGACTTCGCTCGCGATCGGGCAGCCCTAATCTCCCTTCCCCCTGGAGGGGGGAAGGGCTTAGAGGCGCGCGGCCGCCCTCTCAGCGGCTGCGCGCCGCTCCGGCATCGACTTGGCGAAGAGGCCGTCGAGGCGCTCCAGCACCGGCGCCGGCGCGGTTTCTGGGCGGCCCGCGTTGAACGGCGGCGCGGGCGCGTATTCGAGCGCCAGCTGGATCGCCTGCGCGGCTTCGGGACCGGCGATCTCCGCCGCCAGCGTCAGCGCGAAGTCGATTCCCGCCGTCACGCCGCCTCCGGTGACCACATTGGCGTCGCGCACCACGCGGGCCGGATCGGGAATGGCGCCAAACAGCGCCAGCTGGTCGCGCCAGGCCCAGTGGCAGGCCGCGCGCCTGCCCTTCAACAGCCCTGCCGCCGCGAGGATCAGCGAACCCGTGCAGACCGAGGTGACGTAGGTCGCGCCCCTCGCCAGCCTGCGGATCTCCGCCAGGAACGCGTCATTCTGGATCGCGTCGGTCGTGCCATAGCCGCCCGGCACACAGAGCACCTCGCAACTCTCCACATCGGCCAGCTTCGTCAGCCCCGAGAACACCAGCCCATCCGCCTCGACTGACTCGCCCGTCAGCGAAGCGCAGGTCACCTGCGCGCCGGGCAGGCGGCTGAACACCTGGTGCGGCCCGGTGAAGTCGAGCTGGGTG
>Ga0207690_10002324_pt1 | contig 11585 bp, 11 predicted proteins | sample KBSC23metaG_FD_184315 | JGI IMG/M metagenome (GOLD analysis project Ga0207690, IMG submission 184315) | Corn rhizosphere microbial communities from Kellogg Biological Station, Michigan, USA - KBS C2-3 metaG (SPAdes) (version 2) | ecosystem: Host-associated > Plants > Roots > Rhizosphere > Soil ...
GCTCGATAAGGACCAGCGCCTCAACTACGACGTCGAACGCGGCAGCAACGGCAAGGAAAGCGCCGTCAACCTGTCGCGCGCGGCCTGAGCCGCTCGCCCGCCCTCTTCCGTTCGCGGGAGAGGGCAAGCCCTTCTTCCACCATGCACGGGGGACTGCCGATGACCCAGACCAGCGACTACTACGATGCCCGCGCTGACGAGGCTGAGGCCGCTGCGGGGCGCGCTGATCTGGACAACGTGCGCGATCGTGAGATGCGCTCGGCGGCGGTCTTTCGGATGCTCGCCGACAACGTCCGCAAGATCCATATCGCCCGTGCCAAAGCTGAGGTCGTGCGCCAGGAACGCCGGGCGGCAGAAACCGAGAAAGCCGTCCGCGCGCGATGGGAGGCCGAGCATGAGGCATCAACCCGGAGTCCTTCGATCGATGGCGAGGATTACGGCGCAGGATCGTGCAAGGCCGTGTGCAATGAAGAGTGACTCGCCACGAGCGGACAACGCCCGCGCAAGCTGCCGGGTCATGGCCGGACAACCGCAAGTCAACGACACATTTCGAAACGAGATTGCCTCGAACGACCTGGGCTCATCACCGCGTGAGGACCAGCTCGACCCTCGGGGCGATAGCCAATGCCATTTCGAGATCTCTCGCGCCCATAAGCAACCTATTAGCTCGACCCAATTCACGGGCGGGGACTGGCATTGGCGTCTTGTGACGAACGAGGGGCTTATCCTCGCCAAGGCCGGTGGTTATCCCAACGAGGGCTCGTGCCGTGCAGCGGTGATCGCCTTGCAGCAGCGCGCGGCTACCGCCTCCGTCCAGCTGCACACTGAAGAGCGGCCATGATCGACGTGCCGTTCGCCATCTTCATCTTGTTGCTCGTCCTGATGCTTGGATGGGCCTTCGTCGCGGATGCACGGCGCCGGAACCGAAGGATGCTCGGTGAAAGAGCGGACAAAACTGAGACGAAGCGCCTTTGAGACATCAGCGAGGGTGCGAAGCCACCCGCCGAAAGGAAATTCATGCCAACGCCGCCAATGAAGCCATTTCTGATTACCAAGGACGAGCATGGGCAAGTGCGGCTGACGCTGCGCGAGGTCCGGCACAACAGCCAAGGATACCCCTGGATTCTTCGAACATTGGTTGAACAGACTTTCAGTTCTTCTGTGGCTGCGCGCAGGTATGCGTCGGAGCACTTCGGAGCGAAGCCAGGCGAGTTCACAAGCAAGTAGCCCTGTGCGCGGCAGGATCACGAGCCGAGCCCGAAAGACTCACAACTGGAAAGAAGATCATGGCCAAAGGACAAAAGAGATCGAACCGAGAGGTTCGCAAACCGAAAGCTGAGAAGCCGAAGACAAATGCCTCGCAACCCAGCCAGAAGCCGGGCGCGATCAAGGGTCTCGAGCATATTCGCAACAAATAGCCGGCACTCGACCGCAGCCCTGCAACGCGGCTGCAGAGGCACATGTGTGCAGTGACCTCTGTCTCCAGTGGCTCAGGTCAGATCGATTTCGCGGCTGAGCCGATCATACTCCGCCTGAACTCTGTCGACCTCTTGCTGCTTTGCGTCGCCGCGCCGAAGAGCTTCGCGCACCAAGATGAGGTGCTTTTGCGCCCTCTGCCATTCGGCGAATTTGGGGTCATCTTCTACAGCCACATTTCCTCCATCATTTGCGTCGCGATAAACGTGCTAGATGACAAGGTTTGGAGACCAACATGGCAATCATGCGCTGCCGGGCTCACGCCCCTCACGGCCGAACGCGGGAATACGTAGCAGCCATTAAGCCTGTTGGCTTCCCCGATAGCGCCTTGGTCTGCGGCTCGAAGAATTGCGATGAGCCCGCATTCATCTGGCTCGAAGGCGCCGAAAAGGTAGATTACGATAGTGGCGTTCGCATTTTTCGCGCGTTCACAGATGACGTGAAAGTGCGAGCGGTCTGAGCGTCGCCACCGCGACGTCATGCGAGTTGTCGAGGACGCGCTAGCCTGGATCGACGCGATGCCGGTCGCGGACGCCGTCCGGCGGCTCGTCGCCGTCACCATCGAGGCGCACCGCGTCGATCCGGAGCTGCACCGCGTGGTCACCGAGCAGGTCCCGGTCGGGGCAGCTCGACCAGGTCGATGCGGTCAATCGGGAGGCGCACGCCCGCTTCCGCGTCTATCTTGAAGGACGCCGTGAGGAGCTTGGCGTCGCCGACGTCGCTCTTGCGGCGTTCGTCAGCGCGACGGCGATCGAGGCCGTGTCGCACAACGCGCTGCTGCATTCCGCCGAGGCACCGTCCGGCGAAGCCGTCACGGCGCTGGTCGGCGAAACCACTCGGCCTTATCGTCGGCTATCTCATGCCGGCCTGAATCCTGGCAGGAACTGCGGCCCTCGCCAGACGGTTGCGGGGGCTGACATGGAAATCCAGATCAGCGGACAAGCCGCCCTTCCCGGCCGCCGGGCCGCCGCGCGGACCCTCCCCCGCTGGGCGATGATCCTGCTGATCGCCCTCGCAGCGCGCGCGGTCACCTTCGGCAATCCCATCGTGCACTCAGACGAGGAGTTCTATTTCGTCGCCGCGCGGGCCTGGCTTGACGGCGCGCTGCCCTATGTCGGGGTCTGGGACCGCAAGCCGATCGGACTCTTCCTGATCTACCTGCCGGCTGCGGCGCTGGGCTACCCGGCCGGGGTCTGGGCCTACCAGGCGATGGCGCTTGCCTCGACAACCGCGACGGCGGGGCTCATTGCCCGCCTCGCCGAGCGCGCCGGCTGGAGCCGGGGCGCGCTCGCCGCCGGCGCGACATACATCCTGTGGCTCGACCTGCTCGAAGGCCAGGGCGGGCAGTCGCCGGTGTTCTACAACCTGCTGACGGCCGGAGCCGCCTTGCTGATTTGCCCGCGAGCTGACGACGCGGACAAGCCGCGCCAACGGCTCGTGCGCGGTGTCGCCGCGCTGGCGCTCGTCGGCCTCGCGCTCCAGGTGAAGTACTCGGTCATCTTCGAGGGCCTGTACTTCGGGCTGTGGTGGCTGTGGCGCGAGTGCCGGCTCGGTGCCGGCCGGGGACGGGCGATCGCTGGCGCTGCGCTGCTCGTGGCCTCGGCCGTGGCGCCGACGGCGGCGGCGTGGGCAGGCTACGCGGCGATCGACCACGCCCGCGAGTTCCTGTTCGCCAATTTCCTGTCCATTGCCGAGCGCAGGACCGATCGACTGGCGGCACAGCTCGCCAACCTCGCCGTCATCGTCGCGGTCCTGGCTCAGCTATTCGTGGGAGCCACGCTCGCCTGGCGACGACGCCAAGGCACCGCCGAGGAACGTGCGCGGCAAACCTGGCTGTTCGGCTGGGCGCTCGCCGCTCTCTTCGGCCTCATCGCCGTCGGCACGTGGTTCAGCCATTACGCCTTGCCAACTCTTGTACCCCTAGCTGCCTGCTCCGCCGGGTTCGTCGCCCGCCACCGTCAAGGACCGAAGATCGCGACTGCCGTTCTTGCCGTCGCCTTTCTCGGCGGACAAGCGATGCTGGAGCTGAAACAGGGCTACCGGGGCGCACCGGCGCAATTCAGCGCCGTCGCGAGGGCGGTCGGCACCGGGCCCGGATGCCTCTATGTCTATTCGGGCGACAGCATGCTTTATGCCGCAACCGAGCGCTGCGCCCTCAGCCGCTACGTCTTCCCGAGCCACCTCGACCGCAAGCGGGAGGAAGGCGCGGTTGGCGTCGATCAGCTTGCGGAAGCCGGCCGCATCATGGATCGGCGGCCCGAGGTCGTCGTGATGCGAGCGCCTTTCTCGGGCGAACGCGCCGACGTGCGGGCGCTGATCTCGCGGCGCCTCAAGCAAGACTATGCCTTGAGGGCACATGTGCCTTACGGTCGCGACTGGGTGGAGGTGTACCACTTGCGCTGACCTGACTCTCCCCTTGGACCCTCTTCGCCGCTCGCGTCCCTACGACTACACATGTAGACGAAACGATCGGATCCTCCCGCCGATCCCCTCAAGGCTCAAAAAACATCTTCCTCCAGGCCCCCGTTCGTGGCTTATGGTCGGGATGGTCCAATCCACCGTTGCCCGAGCCTTTGGCATGCCTTGCGATTCGTCCCCTGATGGACGGTCCGAGGGCCTTGTCGGGAAGGCCGTCACCCAGCGCCGGGGCCGAAACTCGCGGACTTCCGCGGTTTCCGGCCGACTGGCAGGATGACACCGTGCCACCCGGCGCTCGTTCTCGATCAGGCCGAATGCACGGATGAACGCGCCTTGCGGAATGCATCCCGCCGACCTGTTCGGCGGCCGAGGGATTGAATGATCACGCGCCGCGATTCCCCCTGGCTGGCGCTCACGCTGCTGACGGCGATCGCCACGGTCGGGTTCATCGACCGGATCGTGATGAACGTGCTCGCCGTGCCGGTCCAGAAGGAATTCGGGCTCAGCGACACGCAGGTCGGCCTCCTCACCGGCTTTGCTTTCGCCGCCCTCAACGTCACGCTCGGCATTGCGGTCGCCCGCTATGCCGAGCGCGGCCATCGGCTGTCGCTGATCGCCGCCGGCACGCTGCTGTGGTCGCTGGCGACCGCGGCGTGCGGGTTCGTCGCGAGCTTCACCCAGTTGCTGCTCGCCCGCGTCGGTGTCGGTGTCGGCGAGGCGATCGGGCTGCCGTCGAACCAGTCGGTCATCGGCGACTATTTCCCGCCCGAAAGGCGCGCCACGGCGATGAGCGTGCTGCTGCTGTCGCCGCCGATCGGTGCGTTCATCGGCGCGGCGGGCGGCGGCTGGATCGGCCAGGAGTTCGGCTGGCGCAACGCGTTCCTGATCGCGACGATTCCCGGGGCGGTGCTGGCGGTCGCCGCCTGGCTCCTCGTCGCCGAGCCGCCGCGCGGCCGCCACGACCGCGAGGCGAGCGGCGAAGTGCCGTCGATCCGGGCGGTGCTCGGGCGGCTCGTCGGCTTGCCGAGCGCGCGGCACCTGCTCGCCGGCTCGACCATCGCCTCGCTGGTCGGCTTCGGGCTCAACGGCTTCATCACTTTCCTGCTGGTGCGCAAGTTCTCGATGTCGCTTGCCCAGGCGGCGTTCTTTGCCGCGCTGCTCGGCAGCCTGCCGGGCGCGATCGCGGTGATCGCCGGCGGAAGGCTCGCTGACCGCTACGGGGCCAAGAGGCCTCGCCTCTATGCGGCGATCCCCGGCTGGTGCCTGATCGTCGCGGCGCCGATCTATATTTTCGGAATCACCCGCGGCACGGCGCCGTGGCTGCTCGGTCTCGTGTTCGTCGCCGCGCTGTTCCAGTTCACTTATCTCGGAGTGACGTACGGCGTGTTCCAGAACCTGCTGCACTCGCGCATGCGGGCGACCGGCTCGGCGCTGCTCAACGCGATCTACACGCTGATCGGCCAGGGCCTCGGCACATTGCTCGTCGGGGCGATGAGCGACCGCCTTGCGCTCCGGTTCGGCAGCGCCGACGGGCTCGCCTACGCGATGGCGATCACCGCGGCGATCTACCTGTGGGCCGGGGCGCATTACCTCCTCGCCGCGCGCCATGTCGGGCGGGACATGGCGGGGGTGCGGGGGAGGTGACGGCTAGAGCAGCGCCTCGATCTTGCCGATGACCTCGCCGAACCCCGCGACCAGCTGCCGGTAGGGATCGGGCTTGGTCATGTCGAGGCCGGCCTTCTGCAGGATCGCGACGGGATAATCCGAACCGCCCGCGCGCAGCACGTCGAGGTAGTTCTCCCTCTCCGCCTTGCCGCCATTGAGGATCGACTTGGCGAACCATTCGCCCGCGGTGATCGAGGTGGCGTACTGGTAGACGTAATAGAAGTCCGAGCGGAAGAAGTGCGGCACGTAGGCCCACTCGTTGGCGATGTAGTCCGGCAGGATCATCTTCGGGCCCATGTAGCGCTTGAGGATGTCCATGTAGACCTGGTTGAACTTCTCGCCTGAGACACCCTCGCCCATTTCGGCGAGCTCGTGCGCCTTGAGTTCGAACTCGGCGAACTGGGTTTGGCGGAAGAACGTGCCGCGCAGGTTCTCGAGCCGCTGGCCGAGGTAGAAGATCTTCTCCTCCCTGGTCTTGGCGCGGCCGAGCATGTAGGCGTTGAGCAGCACCTCGTTACAGGTCGAGGCGATCTCGGCGATAAACGTGGCGTAGTTGAACAGCTCGTAGGGCTGCGCGCTTTTCGCGAGCAGGGTGTGCATCGCGTGGCCCCACTCGTGGGCGAAGGTCGACATGCCCTCGTAGTTCTCGCCGAGGTTGAGCAGCAGGTACGGGTGCACGTCGTAGGCCGCGCCAGGATCCATGTAGGCGCCTGAGGCCTTCCCCGGGCGGGGCAGCGGGTCCATCCACTTGGCCGCGGTGTCCTTCGACAGCTCGGCGACGTAGTCGGGGCCAAGCGGAGCGAGCGCCTGCAGCACCGTCGTGCGCATCTCCGGCACGGTGAACTTGCGATCGAGGTGAACGAGCGGCGGGTAGATGTCGTAATACCCGATGTCCGGCAGGGAGAGCATCTTCTGGCGGAGGTCGAAGTAGCGGTGCAACTGAGGCAGCCCGGCGTCAGTCTCGGACACGAGCGTGCGATAGACACTCTCGGGAATGTTCGGCCCGTCGAGCGCGTAGGCGAGCGTGGTCGGATAGTCGCGGGCCTTGGCGCGGAAGATGTCGCCCTTGATCTTGGCGGCATAGGCCGCGCCGAGCGAGTGGTTGTAGGCGCCGTAGGTGGTGAAGAATGTCTCGAACACCTTCTTGCGGTCGTCCCGGTTGGGCGCGTCACGCGTCAGGGTGTAGCCTTGGTCGTCGAGCCGCTGCATGCGACCGTCGGACAGGGTCACCGTCGGCCAGGGAATATCCGCGGCAACGATCTGGCCGCGGATGTCCTCGGGCCCGGCGAGCGGCGACTGGGCCGAGGCGAGAAGCGATTCGCCTTTGGCATCGAGGGTGTGCGCGGCCGTGCGCAGGATATTGCGCAGTTCGAAGGCGAAGCGCTTCTGCAGTACCGGGCTCGCGGCAATGAAGCTTTCGACCTTGTCCTTGCCGAGCGCCAGCACCTCGGGCGCGACCCACGAGACCGCCTCGCTGAACGCCGAATCGAGGTCCTGCGCCTGGCCGCGGTGGGCCTGGTTGTCGGCCACTCGCAGGTCGGCGTCGCTGCTGAGCGAAGCATAGGTATAGACACGCCCGTCGATCCGCTGGATGTCGGAGATGTCGGACAGGGCCTTGGCCATCGCCTCGGCGCTGTCGCCGAGATGACCCTTATACGCCTTGAGCCGCGGCAGGGCCGCAAGCACCCCCTGCCGGGCGGCTTCCCACGCCGCCCAGCTGGGATAGAGATCGGACAGGTCCCACGCCGCGCCCGACGCGGCGGCGGCAGCCGCGGCCTGGGCGAGCGCGGGCGCCGCACCGGCGGCGAACGGCAATGCGGCGGAAAGGGCGAGAACGCCCCGGCGATCGAATGCGAGCATCGTTGTCAGTCCCCGAAGCCGCGAATGCGGCGAATGCCGCACCCTACCGTCTTCAGGGGATCGGGCAAGCGCGGCGCCGTCGTTGGACGAGCGCCGCCTGCCGTTGGTCGAAAGGGCTCAGCCGAGCGCCGCCTTGAGATCCTCGACGAGGTCGGTGCGCTCCCACGGGAAGAAGTCGCCTTCCGCCTTGCGGCCGAAGTGCCCGTAGGCGGCGGTCTTGCGGTAGATCGGCTTGTTGAGCTTAAGATGCTCGCGGATGCCGCGCGGGGTCAGGCCGCCGAGCTTGTCGATCGACTTGATCGCACTCTCGATCCTGTCGTCGCCGACGGTCCCGGTGCCGTGCGTATCGACATAGAGCGACAGCGGCTTCGAGACGCCGATGGCGTAGGCGAGCTGGATCGTGCAGCGGGTCGCGAGGCCCGCGGCGACGATGTTCTTGGCAAGGTAGCGGCTGATGTACGCCGCCGAGCGGTCGACCTTGGTCGGGTCCTTGCCGCTGAACGCGCCGCCGCCGTGCGGGGCCGCCCCGCCGTAGGTATCGACGATGATCTTGCGCCCGGTCAGGCCGGCATCGCCGTCGGGCCCGCCGATCTCGAAGCTGCCGGTCGGATTGATGTGGTACTCGGTGCCGTTCGAGAGCAGCTCGGCCGGCAGCACGTCGGCGATCACCTGCTTCACGTAGGCGTGAAGCTCGGCTTCCTTTTCGCCTTCGTCGTAGCCCTTGGCGTGCTGGGTCGAGACGACGATCGCGGTCGCGGCGACCGGCTTGCCGTTCTCGAACCGCAGCGTCACCTGGCTCTTCGTGTCGGGCTCGAGGAACGGCGCCGCGCCCGAGTGCCGGTCGGCCGCCATGCGCTCGAGGATCTTGTGGCTGTAGTCGAGCGTCGCCGGCATCAGGTCGGGCGTCTCGTCGCAGGCGAAGCCGAACATGATGCCCTGGTCGCCGGCGCCCTCGTCCTTGTTGCCGCTCGCATCAACCCCTTGCGCGATGTGCGCCGACTGGCCGTGAAGGTAGTTCGAGAACTCGAGCGTCTGCCAGTGAAACCCGGCCTGCTCGTAGCCGATGTCGCGCACCACCTGGCGCGCGGCGCGCTCGATCTCTTCCTTAGCCCCCGGCGCCCAGTAGCCATTGGTCGCCCAGTCCTCGCGGCTCTCGTCGTACATCGGCTTGCAGCGGATCTCGCCGGCCAGCACCACCCGCTGCGTCGTCGTCAGCGTCTCGCAGGCCACGCGCGATTGCGGATCCTTCGACAGCATCAGGTCGACAATCGCGTCCGAAATCTGGTCCGAAACCTTGTCCGGATGACCCTCGGACACGCTCTCCGACGTGAACAGGTAACTGCTGCGCATTGTGCTTTCGATCCTCTCGGAAAATCCCTGGCCCGAACGAGCCGCGGGCGGGTCTAACCTTGCCGCCTCGGTATGGCAACGCGAGCGAGCAATAGAAAAACCACCGCCCAGGCAAGCGGCAGCAGGTTGCCCAGCCGCGAGAACGCCGTCGGCGGGCCGGCGGGCGGCACGAATCCGTCGATCCGGCCGGCCTTGTGCGAAGCCAGGTGATCGCGCACCACCCCTCGCCGGTCGATCACGGCGCTGATGCCCGTGGTCGTCGAGCGAAGGATCGGGAGATCTTCCTCGATCGCTCTCAGCCGCGCCTGGGCGAGGTGCTGCGGCGGGCCGAAGGCGCCGAACCAGCCATCGTTGGAATCGTTGAAGATAAAATCCGGGCGATGCGCCGGATCGACCACGTGACCTGAAAACACGATCTCGTAGCAGACCTGCACACCGGCCTTGCCCCATGCGCCGAGGTCGAGCGTGCGCGGGCCGGGGCCGGGGAGGAAATCGATCGAGCCCCCGACCAGCCGCCGCGCGCCGAGCGGCTCGAGCAGCCAGGCGAGCGCGAGGTACTCGCCGTAAGGCACGAGATGCGCCTTCTCGTAGCTGCCGACGATGTCGCCCGCAGAATCGAGCGCGGTGACGGCGTTGTACGCGCCGAGGATGCGGCCGTCGGCGGTCAGTTTCAGGTCGACCGCCCCGGTCAGCACGAGGCTGCCGTCGCCGATGACGCGCCCGATGCGCCGGCGCGCGCGGGCGGGGTTCGCGAAAGCCGTGGAAGCGTTGTAGTACGCCTGCGGATACCCGTCCTGGAGATAGTCCGGCACGCCCGATTCCGGCCACATGACCAGCCGCCGCAGTCCGGGCTGCCTGGGCACCGACAGCGCGGCAATCGTCTGGAAGTTCGCCTCGTACAGCCGCGGGTCGTTGAGCCGGTCCTCGGACAGGTTCGGCTGGACAATGGTGAAGGGCAGCGTCCCCTCGGCCGCTCGCCCGGCTGGCCAGTACATGCCGGTGGCGACGAGGGCGGCGGCCAGGACGGCCGGAACCCAGCGCCGCTCGGCCAGCGCGGCGACGATGCCGCAACCGATCAGCACCGCCACGCCGGAGAGCGCATAGGTTCCCAGCCACGGCGCCAGGGCGGCGAGGCCCGGCCGGTCGAACGGGCCGAGCAGCGCGACGCCGAACGGGTCCCACGGAAAGCCGGTGAAGACCCAGCCGCGCAACCATTCGGCGATCGTCCAGCAGCCGGCGAACGCCAGGACCATCGCCGTGCGACCGCGACGGCCCGCAACCAGCCTGGCGCCGGTGGCGGCGATCGCCGGATAGGCCGCCAGGTACAGCGACAGCAGCGGCACCGCGACCCAGCCCAGCGCGGGCGGCATCGCGGCCTGATACGTGAACGCGGTGGCGATCCAGGTGTTGGCGAATGTGAAGTGGCCGAAGCCGAACAGCCAGCCGAGCCCGGCGGCACCGCGCCATGTGGCGCTTCGCTCGATGACGAGCAGGAACGCGCCCATCGCAAGCAATGCGAGCGGCCACAACCCGAGCGGCTGGAAGCCGGTTGCGGCAACGACGCCAAGCAGCACGGCCGCAAGCCACGGCCGCCAGAATATGGCCTTGAGGTAACCCGCTACACCCGACACCCGCTAGCCATTAGCCGAGCAAATGGCCTCGCGTCGAGCCATCGGAACGTGATCAGCCGAAGACCTCGACGGTCTCGTCGTCGCCATCCGCGCGCGGACGGCGGTTGCGACGGCGCGGCCGCTTCTCCTCGCCCTCGCTTTCGTCGGCCTCGGCGCGGGCCCCGATCGACGGCGGCAGGCTGTCGGGATCGAGTCCGGCGCTTTCCTCGGCGCGATCCGCGCCGCGGCCGTTGGCCCGCGGCTTGCGGCCGCGACTTTCCCGGGCCGGGCGCGCGTCGCGGGTGAACGGATTTTCGGTGTCTTCCTGTAAGGCTTCCTCGCCTTCGTTGCCGCGGCGCACGTCTTCGCGTTCATCGTCGGCGTCGCGTTCGTCGCGGTAGTCGGACCGGTCGCGGCCTTGATCGCGCCGGTTCGCGGTGGCTTCGAATTCGGTTTCGTCGTCGCCGAAGTCGTCCTGCTCGCGATCGTCGCGGCGGCCGCGCTGGTGCTCGTCACGCTGAGCCTTGTTGTCGGCGATAACGCGGAAATAGTGGTCGGCGAACTGGAGGTAGTATTCGGTCTGTACCCGGTCGCCGTTGAGCGACGCATCGTGCGCCAGTTTCTTGTACTTCTCGAGCAGCTGCGGCGCGTTGCCGCGCGCGCGGCTGTCGATCCGGTTGCCCTGGTTGCCTCCGCCCTGCCCGCGATTGTTGCGGCCGCGGCGGCGATTGTTGCTGCGATTGTTATTCAAGGGAATATGCTTCCTTGCTTGCGACCCTTCCGGTTCCATCCGGTGCGGTCATGACCCCTCGCCACGGCGCCGATTGACGCTCCGTGGTCCCCACCTCTGCCCATTTCAGCAGCGGTCCTCTCGCTGCACTTCACGCAAATGATGGAGTGTGACCAGCCCCGGGGCGAAGGGCCCATGGGCCGCTGGTCTGAGCGAGAGTTAATGACTCCCATGCGATTAAACAAGTCCTAATCGCAGGATTAATCCCCGGGGACGTCCGCCGAGATCGCGGCGCAATTCGCTGCCGAATCCGGCGCTTGCGGCGATCTCCGCCACCGCCTCGGCCTGGCCGGCTCCGATTTCGAGCACGGCGACGCCTTCGGGTGCCAGCAGCGCCGGCAGTTGCGGAACCAGGACGCGATAGGCGTCGAGCCCTTCGGGACCGGCGTAAAGGGCCCCCGCCGGCTCGTAGTTGC
>Ga0207690_10002325_pt1 | contig 11583 bp, 9 predicted proteins | sample KBSC23metaG_FD_184315 | JGI IMG/M metagenome (GOLD analysis project Ga0207690, IMG submission 184315) | Corn rhizosphere microbial communities from Kellogg Biological Station, Michigan, USA - KBS C2-3 metaG (SPAdes) (version 2) | ecosystem: Host-associated > Plants > Roots > Rhizosphere > Soil ...
GAGCTCGGCCAGCGCTGGTCGACGGATCGCTTGAACCGCGCCAAATCCCGCTCGACCGTGACGTTCTCGAGCTCCTGGTGCGCGGTGATCAGCGCGATGGCGCCCGGGCACTCGTAGACCTCGCGGCTCTTGATGCCGATGAGCCGATCCTCGACCATGTCGAGCCGGCCGACGCCTTGCGCGCCGGCCCGCGCGTTGAGCTCCTGCACCGCTTCGAGCATCGTCACCGGCCGGCCGTCGATCGCGGCCGGCGCCCCGTCGACGAAGCTCACCACGACCTCGTCGGCGGCGCGAGCGACCGACGGATCCTGCGTATAGGAGTAGACGTCTTCGATCGGGCCATTCCAGATGTCTTCGAGGAAACCGGTCTCGACGGCGCGGCCCCAGAGGTTCTGGTCGATCGAGTAGGGCGACTTCTTCGTGACGTCGATCGGCAGCCCCTTCTCCTCGGCGAACGCGATCGCCTTGTCGCGGGTCATGCCGGAATCCCTAACCGGGGCAAGGATTTTCAGCTCCGGCGCGAGCGCGGCGATGCCGACCTCGAACCGCACCTGGTCGTTGCCCTTGCCGGTGCAGCCGTGCGACACCATGCTCGCGCCGTGGTAGCGCGCGGCTTCGACCAGATGCTTGACGATGACCGGCCGCGACAGCGCGGAGACGAGCGGGTAGCGATCCATGTAGAGCGCGTTCGCGCGCAGCGCCGGCAGGCAGTAGTCCTCGGCGAACTCCGCGCGCGCGTCGACGACGACCGCCTCGACGGCGCCGCAGTCGAGCGCGCGCTGGCGGATGACGTCGAGATCCTCGCCGCCTTGGCCGACGTCGGCGGCGACGGCCACCACTTCGGCCCCGGTCTCGTTGGCGATCCAGCCGATCGCCACCGAAGTGTCGAGGCCACCTGAGTAGGCCAGGACGACACGGTCAGTCATTGTCAGCAGCTCCTGCCATCTTGCGTAACCGGTCGGCGAATGCCGCACCGCCGTGGGGATCCCGGACGACGACGAGCACGGTGTCGTCGCCGGCGATGGTGCCGAGTACGTCATCGAGGCCGGCGCGGTCGACCGCCGACGCCAGCAACTGGGCACCACCCGGCGGGGTGCGCAGTACGACGAGGTTCGCCGAGGCCTCGACGCCGACGAGCAACTCAGCGGCCAGCCGCGAGAACCGGCCGTCGGTCCGCTCGCCACCGAGGGCGCGCAGCACCGGCCCGGGCAGCTCGTCGCCGACGGCGTAGACGGTGCCGACCCCGGGCCGGCGTACCTTCACCGCGCCCATCTCCTCGAGGTCGCGGGACAGCGTGGCCTGGGTGACCGCGACCCCCTCGGCGGCGAGCAGCTCGGCGAGCTGGCCCTGCGAGCGGATCGGGTTCGCGGCGATCAACGCACTGATCCGGGCCTGCCGGGCCGCCTTCGTCGCCGGCGACGTCACCGGAAAGCTCACCGGGGCTCCAGCAGGAACGACAGCAACGCCTTCTGGGCGTGCAGGCGGTTCTCGGCCTGGTCGAACACGACGCTGTGCGGCCCGTCGATGACCTCGGCGGCGATCTCCTCGCCGCGATGCGCGGGCAGGCAGTGCAACACGACGACGTCGTCGGCGGCGGCGTCGACGACCCGCTGGTCGAGCGCGTACGGCTGGAACACCAGCAACCGGCTCGCCGCCTCGGCCTCCTGCCCCATCGAGGCCCACACGTCGGTGTAGAGGACGTCGGCGCCGTCGGCCGCGGCCAGCGCGTCCGTCGTCACGCCGACCGAGCCGCCGGTGGACGCGGCGATCTCGCCGGCCCGCCGGACGACCTGGTCGATCGGCTCGAACCCCGGCGGCGACGCGACCCGCACGTGCATGCCGGCCAGCGCTCCGGCGAGCAGCAACGAGTGCGCCATGTTGTTGCCGTCGCCGAGGTAGGTGAGGGTGACGCCGGCCAGGCCGCCTTTCTTCTCCCGGATCGTCTGCAGATCCGCGAGCGCCTGGCACGGGTGCGCGTAGTCGGTCAGCGCGTTGACGACCGGCACGCTCGATGCTTCCGAGAGCCGCTCGATCCGGTCCTGGCCGAAGGTGCGGATCACGATCGCGGCGACGTAGCGGGACAGCACGCGGGCGGTGTCCTCGATCGTCTCGCCGCGGCCGAGCTGGGTGCTGCGCGCGTCGAGGATGATCGGGTGCCCGCCGAGCTCGGCGATGCCGGCTTCGAACGACAGCCGGGTCCGCGTCGACGGCTTTTCGAAGATGACCGCGACCGACCGCGGTCCGGCGAGCGGCCGGGCGGCGTACCGGTCCTTCTTCATCGCGTCGGCCTCGTCGAGGACGGCCGCCTGCTCGGCGGTCGTGAGGTCGTCGTCGACGAGGAAATGGCGGATCACTGCGGTTGTCCCTCTCCCCCGCTGCCGGCTCCGGCGCCGTCGGCCTCGGGCCGCGGCGGCGGCCCGCCGGTGACCTCCGCTACCCGCGCAAGCAGCTCGGCGACGCCGAACGGCTTGGCGAACACGCTGTTCTCGCCGAGCACCTGTTGCAGCCCGGGCACCGCTTCCACCTTGCCGGTCACGACGATGACCGGCACGTCGGACAGCGCCGGATCGCCGCGCAGCTCCTCGAGGACGCGGATGCCGCCGAGGTCCGGCATCATCAGGTCGAGCAGGATCAGCTCCGGCCGGCGGCTGCTCGCCTTGACCAGCCCGGCGAGGCCGTCGGACGCCACCGCGACGTCGTAGCCCTCCGCCGCCAGCAACGTCTGCAACAGGCCGCGGACGCTGGGATCGTCCTCGACGACAAGGACATGCGGAACGCTCATGCTCGACTCCCCGGACTCTTCACGCCGCCGACACTAACCGCGTCGGCCGCCGCGTCGAGGATCCTCGGCAACGCGTCGGCGAACGCCGTCGCCTCGGCCTCCGTCAGTACGAGCGGCGGAGCAAGCCGTACGGCGTCCGGACCCGTTGCGTTCACTAGGAAACCGGCCTCTCGTGCCGCCGTCTCGACCGCCGGTGCCGAGCCGTCCGGGACGAGCAGCGCGAGCCACAACCCACGGCCGCGAACACCGACGATCTGCCCAAGTTGTCGCGACCATGTCTCGCCGAGCGTTGTGACGTGGTCGAGCAGGCCGTCCTTCTCGATGGTGTCGAGCACCGCGAGAGCGGCTGCGCACGCGACCGGGTTGCCGCCGAAGGTCGAGCCGTGGTCGCCCTTCTGCAACCCGTCCGCGGTCAGTCCGGTCGCGAGGCAGGCGCCGATCGGCAGCCCGCCACCGAGCCCCTTCGCGAGGGTGACGATGTCCGCGACGATGCCCTCGCGTTGATGCGCGAACCACGCGCCGGTGCGGCCGATGCCGCTCTGGATCTCGTCGACCACCAGCAACGCGCCGGCCGCGTCGCACGCCGCGCGCGCGGCTTTGAGGTAGCCGTCGGGCGGCGGTACGACGCCGGCCTCGCCGAGGGTGGGTTCGAGCATCACCGCCGCGGTCGTCTCGTCGACGGCGGCGGCGAGCGCGTCCGCGTCGCCGTACGGCACGTGGGTCACGTCGATGCCGAACGGCGCGAACGGCACCCGCGCCGCTTCCTTGCCGGTGAGGGCGAGCGCGCCGAGCGACCGTCCGTGGAACGAGTTCTCGGCGGCGACGAACCGGCGCCGGCCCGGCCGCGCGCGCAGCACCGTCTTGATCGCCGCCTCGTTGGCGGTCGTCCCGTCGTTGCACAGGAACACCCGGGTGTCGGGCGCGCCGAGAATGCCGACCAACCGCTCGGCCAGCTCGACCGCCCGTTCGTTGACGTAGAGGTTTGACGTGTGCGCGATCCGGGCGACCTGCTCGCTGACCGCGGCAACCACGGCCGGATGCGCATGCCCGAGCGAGCTGACCGCGATGCCGGCGAGCAGGTCGAGGTACTCCCGCCCGTCGGCGTCACGTACGACGCAGCCGGACCCGCCGACCAGCGTCAGCGGCGGCGTGCCGTAGTTGCGCGCCATCACGGCGTCCCAGCGGCTCTGCCAGTCACTCATCGGGCACCACCATCGTTCCGACACCGGAGTCGGTGAACACTTCGAGCAGCAACGCGTGCGGCACCCGGCCGTCGAGGACGTGCGCGCCCGCCACCCCGCCGCGCACCGCGCGCAGGCACGCCTCCATCTTCGGCACCATGCCTTCGGACAGCGCCGGCAGCAGTACGTCGAGCTCCGTCGCGGTGAGCCGGCTGATGACGTCATTGCTGGCCGGCCAGTCGGCGTACAGGCCCTCGACGTCGGTCAGCATCACGAGCTTCTCGGCGCCGAGCGCGACCGCGAGCGACGCCGCCGCGGTGTCCGCGTTGACGTTGAAGACACCGCCGTCCTCGCCGCGCGAAACGCTTGACACGACAGGGATCCGGCCGTCGTCGAGCAACCCGACGACCACGCCGGGATCGACGCTCGTCACGTCGCCCACCAGGCCGAGGTCGACCTCCGCGCCGTCGACCAGGGCGCCCCGGCGGACCGCGGTGAACAGCCGCGCGTCCTCGCCGGAGATGCCGACCGCGAACGGCCCGTGCGCGTTGAGCAGCCCGACGATGTCGCGCTGCACCTGCCCGACGAGCACCATCCCGACGACGTCCATCGTCTCCGGCGTGGTGACCCGCAGCCCTCCGGTGAACACCGGCTCGATGCCCATCCGGTCGAGCGCGGCGTTGATCTGCGGCCCGCCGCCGTGCACGACGACCACCCGGATGCCGGCGTAGCGCAGGAACACGACGTCCTCGGCGAACGCCATGCGCAGCGACTCGTCGGCCATCGCGTGCCCGCCGTACTTCACGACGACGGTGCGGCCGTGGAAGCGCTCGAGCCAGGGCAGCGCCTCCACGAGGGTGGCGGCCTTGACGGCGGCGGCGGCGTCGCGGGTCATGTCGAGTAAGCCGAGTTCTCGTGCACGTACGCCGCGGTGAGATCCGTCGTACGGACGAATCCGTCGTGGTCGCCGGCGTCGAGGTCGATGTCGATGACGACGTCACGGCCGGACATGTCGACGAGGGCGCGGTCGGCGTACGCCGCACCGTCGCGGCACACCTCGATGCCGTTGATGGTGACCGCGATCGCGTCCGGCTCGAACACTGCGGCCGTGGTGCCGACGGCGGAGAGGATGCGGCCCCAGTTGGGGTCCTGGCCGTGCACCGCGCACTTCACCAGGTTGCTGCGCGCGACCGACCGGGCCACGGCGACCGCGTCGTCGTCGCTGGCCGCGCGGCGCACGTGGATCACGATGTCCTTCGTCGCGCCCTCGGCGTCGGCGACGAGCTGGCGGGCGAGGTCGTCGCACGCCTCGTGAACCATCGCCGCGAGGTCGTGCGGCGCGAGCTCCACGCCGCTGGCGCCGCTCGCCAGCAACAGCACGGTGTCGTTGGTCGACATGCAGCCGTCGGTGTCGACCCGGTCGAACGTGAGCCGCACCGCCTCGCGCAACGCGGCGTCGAGCACGCTCGCGCTCGCCACCGCGTCGGTGGTGAGCACGCACAGCATCGTCGCGAGGCCGGGTGCCAGCATGCCGGCACCCTTCGCCATGCCGCCGACGGTCACCCCGCCGCGCGCGACGACCGTCGTCTTCCGGACGGTGTCGGTGGTCCGGATCGCCTCCGCGGCCGCGTCGCCGCCGGCGCGGTCGAGGCCGGCCGCCGCCTTGTCGACGCCGTCGAGCAGCCGATCCATCGGCAGCCGCTCGCCGATGAGACCGGTCGAGCAGACCGCCACCTCGCCGGCGCCGCAGCCGAGCAGTGCCGCGACGTGCTCCGCCGTCCGGTGGGTGTCCTGGAAGCCGGCCGGGCCGGTGCACGCGTTGGCGCCGCCGGAGTTCAGCACCACCGCGCGGACCGCGCCGCCCGACAGCACCTCGCGCGACCACAGCACCGGCGCGGCCTGCACCCGGTTGCTGGTGAAGACGCCCGCGGCGGCGTACGCCGGTCCGGTGTTGACGACCAGCGCGACGTCCGGGCCGCCGCTCGCCTTCAGGCCGGCCGCGGCGCCGGCGGCGGTGAACCCCGCGGCGGCGGTGACGCTCACGGCGCGACTCCGTTCGCGGACAGGCCGGCGGTTTCGTCCAATCCCAGGGCGAGGTTGGCGTTCTGCACGGCCTGGCCGGCGGCGCCCTTGCCGAGGTTGTCGATCGCGGCCACGACGACGGCGCGTCCGGCGTCGAGGTCGGCGACGACCTGGAGCTGGCAGGAGTTGGAGCCGAACGTCGCCGCCGTGTGCGGCCACTGGCCGTCCGGCAACACCGTGACGAACGGCTCGTCGCCGTACGCGTCGTCGAACGCGGCGCGCAGCCGGGCGGTGTCGACGCCCGGGCGCAGCCGGGCCGTGCAGGTGGCGAGGATGCCGCGCGGCATCGGCGCGAGCACCGGCGTGAACGACAATGTCGGCCGGACCCCGCCGGCATCGCCGAGCGCCTGCTGGATCTCCGGCAGGTGCTGATGGACGCCGCCGACCTTGTACGGCGTCAGGTCGCCCATCACCTCGCTGCCGAGAAGTCGCGGCGTCGCGGTGCGGCCGGCGCCGCTGGTGCCGCTGGCGGCGACGACGACGAGGTCGTCCGGCTCGACCAGCCCGGCGGCGAGCAGCGGGGCGAGGCTGAGGATCACCGAGGTCGGGTAGCAGCCGGGGTTCGCGATCCTCTTGCTGCCCCGGATCGCGTCCCGGGCGGCGGGCAGCTCGGGCAGGCCGTAGACCCACGTCCCGGCGTGCTCTCCGCCGTACCAGCGTTGCCAGTCGGCGGCCGACCGCAGCCGGAAGTCGGCGCCGAGGTCGACGACGAGGGTGCCCTCGGGGAAGCGGGCCGCGAGCGCGGCGGACTCGCCGTGCGGCAGCGCGAGGAAGACGACGTCGGCGCCGAGGACGCTCGGGTCGTCGCCCGCGACGAGCACCCGGTCGGCGAGCGTGACCAGCTGCGGGTGCAGCTCGCCGAGTGGCCGGCCGGCGTTGCCGCCGGCCGCGACCGCCGACACGTCGAGCTGCGGATGCCCGTCGAGCAGCCGCAGCAACTCGCCACCCGCGTAGCCGCTGGCGCCGACGACCGCCGCGCTGGTGCCCATGGCGTATGACTATACAGGTAGCCGGGTAGTCATGCGCCACGCAGGTGGGCGCCGAGGGCCTGCTCGGCGGCGGTGATCGCGCCGGCCCGAGCGGCCGCGACGTCCTCGGCGGTGAGCGTCCGGTCCGCGGCGCGGAGCCGGAACGCGAACGCCAGCGACCGGTGACCGGCCGGGACCTGGCCGCCCGCGTAGACGTCGAAGAGCCGCACCTGCTCGACCAGCTCGCCGGCGCCGGCCCGCAGCGTCTCGCCGACCGCGGCGGCCGGCACCGAGTCGGGCACGACGACGGCGAGATCGAACGTCGCCGGCGGGTACGTCGACAAGGCCGGCGCGCTCGCGAGTTCCGGCGCGGCCACCAGCAGCTCGTCGACGCGCAGCTCCATCGCGCAGGCCCGCGGCGGCAGGTCGAACGTCTCGACGACGCGCGGGTGCAGCTCGCCGGCGTGCCCGACGAGCCGACCGACGGCGTAGAGCGCCGCGCACCGCCCGGGGTGCCACGGCGCGTGCTGGTCGGCCTCGACGGTCAAGGTGATCCCAAGCGCCGCGGCGGCGGCGTGCGCGGCGTCGACCGCGTCCGTCCAGTCGGCCGGGCGGCCCGGCCCCCACCAGCCGGCCCGCTCCCGCTCGCCGGCGATGACGACGGCGGCGTGCTGCGGCTGGAACGGCACGCTCGCCTCCATCGCCGCGATCACCTCGGCGCTCGGCCGGACGCCGGCCGGCGGCGCCGGGACCGGCGCGCCGGGTGCGGGCCGGAAGACCAGGCCCTGCTCGTAGACCGCGACGTCGGTGGTGCCGCGCGCGACGTTGCGCGCGACCGCCGCGAGCAAGCCGGGCAGCAGTGTCGGGCGGAGGTACGGCTCCTGCTCGGACACCGGGTTGGCCAGCCGGACCGCCGGCCGCCGCCCGTCGGACTCGTCGAGCATCAGCCGCTCGCCGGCGTCGGCCGCGACGAACGGGTAGGTCACCACCTCGACGAAACCGGCGGCGGCGAGCGCCCGGCCGACCAGCCGGCGCTGGCGTTGCGGGCGGGTCAGCCCGCTACCCGCCGGTGCGGCCGGCACCGTCGCCGGCAGCCGGTCGTAGCCCTCGAGCCGCACGACCTCCTCGACGAGGTCGACAGGGGCGCGCAGGTCGGGTCGCCACGACGGCGGCGCCACCGTCAACGGATCGTTGCCGGAGACGTCGCAGCCGACGTCGGCGAGCCGGCGCCGTACGGTCTCGGCCGGGTAGTCGACCCCGGCCAGCCGCGACGGCAACGCCGGATCGAACTCGATCGACTCGCGCGGCTTGCGCACGTCGACGTCGGTGACGTCGCCCGCGTCGACCGCACCGGCCAGCTCGACCAGCAACGAGACCGCGCGCTGCGCGGCGACGTCGGCGAGCGCGTCGTCGACACCGCGCTCGTAGCGGCGGGACGCCTCGGACGGGAGCCGGTGCCGGCGCGCCGTGTAGGCGATCGACACCGGGTCGAAGTGCGCCGACTCGATCAGCACCGCCGCCGTCTCCGGACCGATCTCGGTCGCCGCGCCACCCATCACACCGGCGATGGCGATCGGACCGCTGTCGTCGGTGATCAGCAGGTCGGCCGGATCGAGCGTCCGGTCGGCGTCGTCGAGGGTGCGGATCCGCTCCCCCGCCGCGGCCCGGCGTACGACGATCGCGCCGCGCAGCTTGTCGCGGTCGAACGCGTGCAACGGCTGACCCAGCTCGAGCATCACGGCGTTGGTCACATCGACCACGAGTGACACCGGCCGCATGCCGGCGAGCGTCAGCCGCTGCTGCAACCACCGCGGGCTGGTCGCACCCGGGTCGACACCGGTCACCACGCGGGCGACGTACCGGTCACACCCGTGTTCGTCAGCGATCCGCACCACGGGACCGGACGGCGAGGGCGCGGGCACCGCACCGAGCCCCGGATCGCGCCACGGTACGTCGAACGCGGTTGCGATCTCGCGGGCGAGCCCGCGGATCGACAGCGCGTAGCCGCGATCCGGATTGACCGACACGTCGAGGACGTCGTCGCGCAACCCGAGCACTTGGACGACGTCGGCACCCAACGGCAGATCCGTTGGCAGCACGAGGATTCCGGTGTGGTCGTCGCCGATGCCGAGCTCGCGAACCGAGCAGATCATCCCGTCGGACTCGCGCCCGTACGCGGCGCGCTTGGCGATCTCGAAACCGCCGGGCAACCGCGCCGGCGGCCGGGCGTACGCGACGACGTCGCCGACCGCGAAGTTCGTCGCGCCGCAGATCACCTGGCGCGTCTCGTCACCGGTCGTCAGCGTGACCCAGCGGATCGGCTTCTTGAACTCGGTCAGCTCCTCGATCGCCTCGACCCGCGCGACGACGACGCCCTCGATCCCGGCGCCGATCTGCTCGACGCGCTCGACCTTGAGGCCGGCGTCGGTCAGCCGCTCGGCGACCTGGTGTGCGGACACGTCGGCCGGCAGGTCGACGTACTCGCGGATCCACGACAGCGGCGCGCGCACGTCAGGCCTCCAGCCCGAGACCGAGGGTGAGCCGCACGTCGCCTTCGACGAGGTCGCGGATCTCCGCGATGTTGTGCCGCGACATCAGCGTGCGTTCCAAGCCCATGCCGAACGCGTAGCCGGTGAACTCGGTCGGATCGATACCGGCCGAGGTGAGGACGACAGGGTGCACCATCCCGCAGCCGCCCCATTCCACCCAGCCCTCGGATCCGCAGGTACGGCACGGATCGCCGCCGGCCGCGGACGCGCCGTGACACACCCAGCAGAGCAGGTCGACCTCCGCCGACGGCTCGGTGAACGGGAAGTGATCGGGGCGCAGCCTGGTGCGCACGTCGGCGCCGAACATCGCGCGCGCGAACAGCTCCAGCGTGCCGCGCAGGTCGCCCATCGTGAGCCCGCGGTCGACGGCCAGTCCCTCGACCTGGTGGAACACCGGCGAGTGCGTCGCGTCGAGCGGATCGTTGCGGTAGACCCGGCCCGGTACGACGACGTAACAGGGCGCGCCGCGCTCCAGCAGCGCGCGCACCTGCACCGGCGAGGTCTGCGTCCGCAGCACGACACCCGCCGACGGAGGATCGAGCCACAGCGTGTCCTGCTCTTCGCGCGCCGGGTGATGCGCCGGCACGTTGAGCGCGTCGAAGTTGAGCCATTCGGCTTCGGCCTCGGGACCTTCCGCGACCTCCCAGCCCATCGCGACGAACACGTCCGCGATCCGCTCCTGCACCAGCGTCAGCGGATGCCGGGCACCGCGCGGCCGCCGGTCGGCGGGCAACGTGACGTCGACGCGTTCGGCCTGCAACACGTGGACGTCGCGCTCGGCTTCGAGCTCCGCGCGCCGTTCGTCGTACGCCGCGGTGATCGCGGCCAGCGCGGCGTTGACGCGGCGGCCGGCGTCGGCGCGCGCGGCGGGCGGCAACGCGCCGAGCTCGCGCCGGGCGAGCGCGATCGGCGACCGGTTGCCGAGGTGCGCGACGTGCGCGGCCGCGAGCCCGTCGAGATCGGTCGCGGCGTCGAACGCGGCCCGCGCGGCGGCGACGTCCTGGTCGAGTACTTCGGGTTGCAAGGCGGCGACTTCTTTCGGGTCGTAGTCGGGGGTCGGCAACGGGCCGGCAGGCGTCAGAGCGCGAAGCTCGGCGTGCCCGCCGGCAACGTAAATCGCAGCAACGCCCCGCCGCCCGGCATCTGCTCGACGCCGATCGTGCCGCCGTGCGCCTCGACGATCCCCTTCGCGATGTAGAGCCCGAGCCCGGTGCCGCCGCGGCTGCCCGCGCCGCGCCAGAACTTGGTGAAGATGCGCCCCTGCGCCTGCGCCGGAATGCCCTCGCCCTCGTCGGCCACCGTGACGACCGCGCCGCCGTCGTGCGGGCCCACCGTGACGGTCACCGTGCCGGCGCCGTGCCGGACGGCGTTCTCGACCAGGTTGCCGACGACCTGCGCCAGCTTGTCGGGGTCGACCCACATCTCCGGCAGCTCGCCGGTCACGTCGACCCGGAAGCGGTCCGGCGACTCGCCCGAGGCGATCCGGGCGTCGACGTCACGGCGGACCAGCGCGGCGATGTCGACGACCTGCTTGCGCAGCTCGAGCCGGCCGGCCTCGATACGGGACACGTCGAGCAACTCGCTGATCAGCCGGGTGACCCGGTCGGCGTCGGAGTTGACCGTCTGCAGCATGAGCTTCTTCTGGTCGTCGGTGAACCGCTCCCACTTCGCCAGCATCGTCGCGGTGAATCCCTTGACGCTGGTGAGCGGCGAGCGCAGCTCGTGCGCGACGGTCGAGACCAGCTCGGCGCCGCTGCGCTCGGTCCGCGCGCGGGCGGCGGTGTCGCGCAGCATGATGACCAGGCGCGCAAGATGGCGCCCGTCGTCGCGGACGTAGGCCGCGGTCATCAGCAACTCGCGATCCTTGTCGCCGCCGGCACCGGGGAGCACGAGCAGCCGCTCCGGCTGGCGGGTGCGGGTCGGCAGCCCGTCGTACGGGCGGGTGCACTGCCACCAGTCGTTGCCCTGCGCGTCGACGAACGGCAGCACGTCGCGGTAGTCGACGCGCAGGGCAACGACTG
>Ga0207690_10002327_pt1 | contig 11574 bp, 10 predicted proteins | sample KBSC23metaG_FD_184315 | JGI IMG/M metagenome (GOLD analysis project Ga0207690, IMG submission 184315) | Corn rhizosphere microbial communities from Kellogg Biological Station, Michigan, USA - KBS C2-3 metaG (SPAdes) (version 2) | ecosystem: Host-associated > Plants > Roots > Rhizosphere > Soil ...
TGTAGGAAAACAGCGAACGCACGGGAAAGCCGTCACCCACCCAGTGCGAACCCGGGGCGCTGTAGACGCCAAGAATCTTCTTCATGCTCATGCTCATCTCCGCTATTCGGGTGGCCGATTCCGATCGCCATGAACACCTTATATGCGGAACGATAAGTCCGGTAGACCCCTAAATTCTGATGAACTGTCCTATATAACGAACAATGAACTGCCTCGCCTGCACCGAAGCAGGTCGGCGGCGAGCACGAGTCGCCCGCCGCCTGCGCACGCCGGCGGCGGCGGATCCAGTCATTTGCACGGGGCAACGGCCGACTGCAACAATCGCGCGTCGGTATTCCGGTGGCCAAGCCACGAGATGCGTCACCGGCCCCATCTGCGAGCAACCCATGCCCATCGCCGCGAATATCCTGATCGCCCTGATCGCGCTGCTGCATTTCTGGTTTCTGATCCTGGAAATGTTCCTGTGGACGCGCCCCTCCGGGCGACGGGCATTCGGCCTCAGCGAGGAATTCGCCGAGCAGTCCCGGGCGCTGGCGGCCAACCAGGGGCTCTACAACGGCTTTCTTGCGGCCGGCCTGGTGTGGGGGCTTTGGCTGGGCGAGGACGGCTTCGCCATCAAGGTGTTCTTTCTCGGCTGCGTGCTGGTCGCGGGCGTTTTCGGCGGCCTCACCGCAGCGCGCAAGATCCTCTGGATCCAGGCGCTGCCGGCTGCGATCGGCTTGCTGCTGGTACTCGCATGAGCGGCGCGCCCGGCGACCACGCCGCTCGCGAGGCGGTGGGCGCGCGTTTCGATCCGGCCCTGATGCTGCGAGCCCGCAAGCGCAGCTGGGCGGCGCTGCACGCGATCCGCGACCGCATGCACCCGGGCATCAGCGAGGCCGAGGCGATGCTCGTCGCCACTGAAGTGTTCGACGCGCTGGGCAGCGAGCGACTGTGGCACCGGCCGTTGATCCGCATCGGGTCGAACACCACCAAGGCCTTTCGCGAACCCTCCGAACCCGGCGTGCGGCTGGGCGAGGACGACAGCTACTTCATCGACCTCGGACTGGTGTTCGACGGACACGAAGGCGATGTGGGCGACACCTTCGTGCTCGGCCATGCGCCGCAGCGGCAGGCCTGCGCCGATGCGGCGCGCGAACTGTTCCACGAGGTGGCCGCGTGCTGGCGCAACGAAGGCCGGAGCGGCAGCGCGTTGTACAACTTTGCGCGGGAGCGTGCCCAGGCCATGGGCTGGCTTTTCAACCACGCGATCAAGGGCCACCGGATCGGCGATTTCCCGCATGCGATCCACCACGGCGGGAACCTGGCCGACCTGGAAGGCAGCCCGGCGGACGGGCTGTGGATACTGGAGATCCAGATCGCCCATCCGGATCAGCCGTTCGGAGCCTTTTACGAGGATCTGCTCAGCGGCACGGCACCCGCCTGACGGCCAGCCCGGTCAGAAGCTGACGCATCGCGTCGCTGTCGACCGGCGGCGCGGCCCCTTCGTGCGAGCCACGGTGCGCCGTCGATGCGGGCGAGCCGTTGCTGCGCGCGGGCGCGGCGGGCAGCGGATCGTGGCGGGGCCATTGGCATCGCTCATGCATGAGTCTTGGCCAGGCAACGCGACGGCCGCTTCGGGTTCGGAGATCCGGCCGTCGCCACTACGGGGCGAGGACAGGCACATGCTGGCAACGACTGGGGATTCCGTCGGGACATCCGATCGGCACGGCGAGACCGTGCGCCGCTTTCTCGAACATGCCCGCGCGGTTGCCGCCGGCGAAGCCGAGGGCGACGTGTTCACCTGGTTTCTCGCCAGCGAATACCAGTGGGAAATGGAGGCCGCCTGCACCTGGCTGGTGGAGTCGCCGGCAAGCCGGCTCGCTGCCGGGGAAAAGGAAACCCTGCGCCATTTCCTGTCGTGCATGCCGACGATCCGCGAAGCCATTCTGAGCGGGCGCAAGGCCGCCGCGCATCGCGCCGATCGCTCGCCGGCGCCGGAATGGACCGACTGGCTGGAACTGGCCGCCCTGCCCAGCTGGAACGACTTCACCGTGCGCACCGCGATCCTGCTCAGCCAACTCGGCGAGCCGGCGCGCAACGACGCGAACTACGGCGTCAGGGCGCTGTAGATTCATCGCCGCTCTTCCTTTTTTCTCCCTGCGGGAGAAGGTGCCCGCCCCGGACTTGATCCGGGGGCGGATGAGGGTGCGGGCGGAGCATGAAACTACGGCTCACACCCGAACCCTCTCCCCAACCCCTCTCCCACCGGGAGAGGGGCTTTACCGCGTGGCGTCCACGCAACCACATGCCAGGCAGTTGTCCTTCTTCCCTCGGCGGCCGAAAGGAGTCCCCTTGCGGGTGAGAACGTGGCGCGAAGCGCCGGATGAGGGTTTCGACGCCAGTCCACACCCCGGGACGCTCTGATCCATTCGGGCAAGCCCGCTACAATGAGTGGGTTACGGGTCGGCGCCTTGTCGCGCCGGCCCATCATCCCGAATGGATCCGCATCATGGCCCGCCAGAAACCCCTGAACCGCTACCGCAACATCGGCATCATCGCGCACATCGACGCGGGCAAGACCACCACCACCGAGCGCGTGCTGTACTACACCGGCCGCAAGCACCAGATCGTCAACACGCACGAAACCAAGGACGGCAAGGGCTCCACCACCACCGACTACATGGAGCAGGAGCGCAAGCGCGGCATCACGATCCAGTCGGCGGCGGTGACCACGGAGTGGAAGGGCCACCAGATCAACGTGATCGACACGCCCGGCCACGTCGACTTCACCATCGAGGTGAACCGCTCGCTGCGCGTGCTCGACGGTGCCGTGGTGGTGTTCGACGGCGTCGCCGGCGTGGAGCCGCAGACCGAGACCAACTGGCGCCTGGCCGACCAGTACCACGTGCCGCGCGTGTGCTACGTCAACAAGATGGATCGCATCGGCGCGAATTTCGCGCACTGCGTGAAAGGCATCCGCGAACGCCTGAATGCGCCGGCCCTGCTGTGCCAGGTGCCGCTGGGCAGCAGCGACGAGTTCTGCGGCATGGCCGACCTGGTCGCCAACGTGGCCTATATCTGGCAGTCCGACGACAAGGACAGCAGCTGGGAAACCGTCTCCTTCGAGGAGGCGCAGCGCCGCCTGAAGTTCGCCGCCGCTACCGACAACGACTGGCTGGCACGGCTGACCGCGCTACGCCAGGAGACGCTGGAACATGCGCTGGCGCTGGACGACGACGCCTTCGAGCGCCTGATCGAGACCGGCGAGCACGATCCGGAGGTGCTCAAGCGCTGCATCCGCAAGGGTTGCGTCAGCGGCAAGCTGGTGCCGGTGCTGTGCGGCTCGTCGTACAAGAACAAGGGCGTGCAGCAGCTGCTCGATGCAGTGGTCGACTACATGCCCTACCCGGGCGAGAACGGCGGCATCGCGACGGTCGACGAGGACGGCCACGTGATCGGCGAGCAAGAAGTCACCGACGACGCGCCGGCGCGCGCGCTGGCGTTCAAGGTCATCAACGACCAGTTCGGCACGCTGACCTTCTGCCGCATCTACTCCGGCGTGATCAAGAAGGGCGACACCCTGCTCAACGTCACCCGCGGCAAGAAGGAGCGCGTGGGCCGCATCGTCGAGGTGCAGGCCGACCACACCCGCGAGATCGAGGAGGTGCGCGCGGGCGACATCTGCGCCTTCGTCTCGATGAAGGAAACCGAGACCGGCGATTCGCTGAGCGATCCGGCCCACCCGGCCCTGCTCGAGCGCATGCGCTTCCCCGACCCGGTGATCAGCGTGTCGGTGGAGCCGAAGAGCCGCAACGACGTCGACAAGCTGTCCACCGCGCTCTACAAGATGGTCAAGGCCGATCCCTCGCTGCGCATGGAGGTGGATCAGGAAACCGGCCAGACCGTGCTCAAGGGCATGGGCGAGCTGCACCTGGAAATCACCATCGACCGCATGCGCACCGAGCTGGGCGTGGAAGCCAGCATGGGCAAGCCCAAGGTCAGTTTCCGCGAGGCATTCGGCAAGACCGTCGAGCATACCTATACGCACAAGAAGCAGACCGGCGGCTCCGGCCAGTTCGCCGAGGTGACGATGATCTTCGAGCCCGGCGAGCCGGGCAGTGGCGTAGTGTTCGCCGACGAAGTGGTCGGCGGCCGCGTGCCGCGCGAGTACATCCCCGCGGTGGAACACTCGGTCAAGGCCGAGTCGCGGGAGGGCCAGGTCGCCGGCTACGAGGTGGTCGATTTCAAGGCGCGCCTGATCGACGGCAAGTACCACGACGTCGACTCCTCCGCGCTGGCGTTCGAGATCGCCACCCGGCAGTGCTTTCGCGAGGCACAGAAGCTCAGCAAGCCGAAGCTGCTGGAACCGATCATGAGCCTGGAAGTGGTCACCGAGGCGAGCTACCTGGGCGACGTCATCGGCGACATCAACCGCCGCCGCGGCAGCATCACCGATCAGGGTCAGAAGGGCACGTCGGCATTCGTGCAGGGCTTCGTGCCGCTGTCCGAGATGTTCGGCTACATCAACTTCCTGCGCTCGGCCACCAGCGGCCGCGGCAACTTCAGCATGATCTTCGACCACTACCAGGAAGTGCCGGCCAGCATGGTCGACAAGCTGATGGAGAAAGAGGCGAAGTAAACGCCGCCGGGGCTTCCGGCGGCTGAAGCAGGACGACACTCGACTGATGGAAACCTCGAAAAACCTCCATCGCCCCAGCGAGACGCTTCTCAACGGCGAAGCTGGTCAAGCTGGGGCCCAAGGATGCTCTGATCTATTCAGCACAGGCGTCACCGTCTCTGTCTGTTCGCAGATTCGTGGTGCAACCGCATACCGTCCTGCGAAAGTGCGGTGACCGCTTCGTCACTGAGAAGCGATGGCCAGCTTCGCTGTTGTGAAGCACCTCCGGCCTACGCCGGAATGGCGATACCCGACAAGTGGAGGATTCGAATCGAGACCGTGGGCGACGGAACGCCCCACCAGATGTCGCAACGCTCTTGGCGTTACCACAAGGATTTATTCCGGACAGCAGTGTGCCTACGCAGGAATGACCAGCAAAATGGGGTTATTCAAGATTCCTGATGTGCCGGCGCACGCCCCTGCATCGCCTTGCGGATGGCCTGGGCAAGCTCCTGCCGGCCGTAGGGCTTGGTCAGCCGTTCCACCGGAAGATCGGCCACGCCGACATCCGTATAGCCGGAGGCGACGATCACCGGCAGAGTCGGCCTCAGGGATCTTATGGCCTCGATCAACTGCGCACCATTCATACCGGGCATCGCATAGTCGGTGATGACCAGGTCGACCTCCGTTTCGCGCAGAATCTCCAGCGCCCGCTCCCCCGAGTTTGCCTCGATGGATTGATGGCCCATGATTTCCAGCAACATGACCATGGTGGCCAGCACCAGCCTGTCGTCGTCGACGACCAGCAAGCGCAAGCGCGGGTCATCGTTGCGGGGGCCGGGCAGCTTCGGGGCGGCGACACCGCTGCGGATCGGGTCGGGAGCCACCGGAAGCCAGAGCTCCGCCGCCGACCCGCGTCCGAGCCGGCTTCTCAGCACCAGCCGTCCGCCCGATTGTTCCGCCATGCCATGAACCATCGGAAGACCCAGGCCGGTACCCTGACCCACACCCTTGGTCGTGTAAAAAGGCTCGGTGGCGCGGGCGAGCGTGTTGTCGTCCATGCCTATGCCGGTATCCGATACGGACAGGCAAACATACGACCCGCCCGGCAGGTCGACTTTGTTCCTGTCGGCCAGCTGCTGCATGTGCGCCCGGACATCGATGCATCCTCCGTCCGGCATGGCATCGCGCGCATTGACGATCAGGTTCATCAAGGCGAGTTCGAGCTGGTTGGCGTCCACCAGCGCCAGCTCGAGGCCGAGCGGGAACGTCATCTCGATGGTGTACTTCTCGCCGATGGAACGGTGCAGAAGCGCCGCCATGCCCTGCACCAGCGCAGGCACATCCACCGGCTTGGGATCGAGGTGCTGGCGCCGCGCGAAGGCGAGCATCCGCTGCGTGAGCGCCACCCCGCGCTGGGCACCCGCGATGGCGTTGCCCAGCGCGGCCCCGGCGCGCGCGTCGCCGGCGGGCAGCATCTCCTGCAGCATCTCGAGGTTGCCAACCACGGCCATCAACAGGTTGTTGAAATCGTGAGCCACGCCGCCGGTAAGCTGGCCGATGGCCTCCATCTTGCGCGACTGGAAAAGATCGACACGCGCCTGTTCGAGCCGATCCTCAGCCTGGCGCCGCTCGGTGACATCGCGGGTGATCTTGGCGAAACCGACAAGCTTTCCGCCCGCATCCACCACGCGCTCGATGACGACGTTCGCCCAGAACAGTTCGCCATTTTTCCTGACCCGCCACCCCTCCACCTCGGTGCGCCCCGTGGTGGCCGCGTGCCGGAGGTTTCTTTCCGGCACGCCCGATTGCTGATCCTCATGGGTGTAGAACCGGGCGAGCGGCATGCCCAGGGCCTCCGGCTCCGTATATCCCTTGATGCGCTCCGCGCCGATATTCCAACTGGAGACCCTGCCCTCCGGATCGAGCATGTAGATGGCATAGTCGGTCACGCTCTGGACAAGCAGGCGAAATTGTTCCGCGGAACCGGTGGGCAGGCTGTTTTCATGTTCGTCGGGCACGTGCATGGAACCGGAGCGTGAGATGGCGCGAGTCTAGGCTGGCGTCGCGTGAAGGGGCGATCAACCAAAGCGGACGGGCGTCTTCACCTGCAGACCCCGCCCTGACCGGCACGCAGGCAGCGCGGGTTGGGGTGAGTACACCGAACCCCAGCGCACCTCGCGACGGCGGCAAGTGCCGGGGTTCGCATTCGCCTGCCCCAACCGGTGACCTGCTAGGACGCGCCGGCCTGCATGATGGCGAAGCCGGGGGTAAAGGCGGCGAGGCAGGGCACCGCACCGGCTGCACGGGCAGAGGAAACAACGGAACCCAGAGAGCGACCCCGGGTTTCTTTCATGGCGATCGCTCAGGCCGAAAGATGCTCGTACAGGATCACCGCACCCACGCCGATCAGGATCACGCCGCCGATCATCTCCGCGCGCTTGCCCACCATCCCGCCGAGCACCCGCCCCAGCATGATGCCCAGGGTGACCATGCTGAACGTGCACAGGCCGATCACCACCGCCACCAGCGCAATCGGAACGTCGACGAAGGCCAGCCCCACGCCTACCGCCAGCGCATCGATGCTGGTGGACAGGCCGGTGAGCGCGAGCGCGACAAAGCCGTGCTTCCTCGCCTCGTCGACCGGCTCGTCCGCCTCCGGCTTCACGCCGTTCCAGACCATGTGCAGGCCCAGCCCCAGCAGCAGGCCGAACGCGATCCAGTGATCCCACGCCTCGATGTAGCGCGAGGCGCCCTTGCCCAGCAGCCAGCCGAGCACCGGCGTGATCGCCTCGATCACGCCGAAGATCGCTCCGGCGCGCATGGCCTGGCCGAGCCGCGGCCTGGTCATGGCGGCGCCCTTGCCGATCGCCGCCGCGAACGCGTCGGTGGACATGGCAAAGCCGAGCAATACGATGGAAACGGGATTCATGGGCAGCCTGGTCGGTCGGGCAAGGGCGCAACGGCACGACGGCGCGCCCCACCGCCGTGGCGCCGTCAGCCGTTGGTCTCGCCAACCCGGATCGGTGTCTTCGCCACGGCAGGCTTGCCGAGCATGTTGACGAAGACGCCTCGCAAGAACGAGGCAGGCTACTCCCCAAAGGGTGTCGCGCCGGCGGCAGCACCGCCGGCGCGGCGACAAGCTTAGCACGCCACCACCACAGGCCCGCCACCCGTGCACGCCGGCATGGCGGCGTGCATACTCGCGTTTCGTCCACGGCCGTCCAGGGAAACGCCATGCGCGCAGCACGCTCACTCGGTTTCGCCACGGCGGCGGCGCTCGCCATTCTCTCCGCCATCGCCCCGGCCCGCGCCGACAGCAGCGCGCAAGATTTACCCGCCACCATGGCCATGCTCAAGCACGCCATCGGCATCCACACCGTCGAGGGCCAGCATCAGGTGCCGGTGCTGGCCGCCTACCTGGCCGACCAGCTGAAGGCCGGCGGCTTTGCCGCCGGCGATGTCGAGATCATCCCGGTCGGCGAAACCGCCGCGCTGGTGGCGCGCTATCGCGGCACCGGCGAAGGCAAGCCGATCCTGCTCTCCGGCCACATGGACGTGGTCGCCGCGAAGCGCAAGGACTGGACGCGTGACCCGTTCACGCTGGTCGAGGAAAACGGCTATCTCTACGGCCGCGGCAGTGCCGACATGAAAACAGGCGTGGTGGTGCTGGTTCAGACGCTGATCCGGCTCAAGCGCGAAGGCTTCAAACCACGCCACGACCTGATCCTGCTGTTGTCCGGCGACGAGGAGACCGCGATGGCCTCCACCCGCGAACTGGCAAAGCGCTACCACGACGCGGAATTCCTGCTCAACGCGGATGCCGGCGGCGGCACGCTGGATACGGCCAGCGGCAAGCCCGTGCTGTACCAGATCCAGGCCGCCGAAAAGACCTATGCGGACTTCCGCATCACGCTGACCTCGGCCGGCGGGCACTCCAGCGAACCCGGCCCGAACAATGCGATCTATCGCTTGGCGCGAGTGATCGACCGCGTCGCTGCCTACCAGTTTCCGCCGCAGAGCAACGACATCACCCGCGCCTCGTTGAGCGCGCTCGGAGCCCGTACCCCCGGCGCGCTGGGCGCGGCGATGACCCGCTTCGCCGCCCACCCGGACGATGCCGCCGCCGCGGCCACCATCTCCGCCGACCCCGCCTACGTCGGCCAGATCCGCACCACCTGCGTGGCGACGATGCTCAACGGCGGCCACGCCCTCAACGCGCTACCGCAAAGCGCCAGCGTCAACATCAACTGCCGCATCTTCCCCGGCACCTCGGTCGACAGCGTGCGCGACACCCTGGTCAAGGTGATCGCCGACAAGAGCGCCACCGTCACCGTGCAACCGCCACCGCCCGTGGCCAGCCCCGCCTCACCGCTGCGCCAGGACGTGATCGCCGCCGTCACCGCCGCCGTCCACGCCCGCTTCCCCGGCGTGGAAATCGTCCCCGGCATGTCCGCCGGCGCCTCCGACAGCATGTACTTCCGCAATGCCGGTGTGCCCAGCTACGGCATCGATGCCGCCTTCACCAAGCCGGACGACACCTTCGCCCATGGGCTCAACGAAAAGCTGCCGGCATCGGAAGTCAGGGCGGGGTTGGAGTTCTGGCATCGGGTATTGGTGCAGTTGGCGAAGTGAGGTAACTGGCAGGACTGGCGTAATGCCGGATCCCGATCTCGGACAGGTGTTGGAACAACTGAACCTGACTCCGCTTTCAAGGTGCGGCATGCGACCAGCCGCCACAGACCTTGGCGGGATTCATTCAAGTTATCATCGGGTGATATATAGTCATGTCAAAGGAAGACGTGGGACTGGCAACGCTGCTGTTGCTCAACGGCGAGATCTACGATCAGGGCAACGGCTACTGGATCAAGATCGAGGCATGACGTATCGAGGCGAACGAGCACGTGCCACACGGCATACGCTACGCGCTGACATTGCATGGCCGCTACTGCACGCGGTTACCCGGTTTCGACAATGCGCATGCCGTCAAGCCACCGAAGCGCAAGCGTCATGCAGGTCGCCGTCTGGCCTACGACCATCGTCATCGTCACGTCAACGACAAGGGCGTGCCGTACGAATTCACCAGCCCACAGCAGTTGCTGGAGGATTTCTTCAACGAAGTCGACCGCGTACTTGAGGAAACGAAGTCATGAAAAAGTTGGTCATCGGCATCGCATCCCAGCAAGCCATCCGCGCCCGCGCACTGGCCATTGCGCGCGGCGACCATCAGCCACGCCCCAACGAGCCGAAAATCTGGTTCACCTCCATGCGCTCGCTGGCCGAAGTGCTGTCCGACGACAACCGCGCGCTGCTGCGTGTCATCAGGGAGCAGAAGCCCGAGTCATTGAGCCAGCTCGCGGAGTTCACCGGGCGCGCGCCCAGCAATCTATCGCGGACGCTCAAGACGATGGAACGCTATGGACTGGTCGAGTTGCGCCGCACCTTGCGTAACGTGCGGCCCGTCGCCACGGCCAGCGAATTCGTGATTCAGGCGGCGTGAGGTCGACGATTTAAACGAACTTGACCCCTTTGATTTCCGAGAACCACAGGATTCCCATGACTAGCGATCGCAAGCGCTTCGTCAAGATGTTCATCCCTGTTCTGCTAGCGGTATCTGCGCCTACGGTCACTCACGCCACATCGCTTTGCGCTCATGCATTGACCTCGGCCAAGGATTTGAACGGCGCAATTCGCGCAATTCGATGCGATACCGAGGGTCGGCATTTGGTGCTGGTCGGTGATGATCACGGCAGCAACGAAATTCCTGCTCTGGTTGCTGATCTTGTGGCGGCCTACTCAAAGGACGCCCCGGTTCGTCTCGGCGTCGAGATTGAACCTTTCGAGCAGGCCCACATTCAAACCTATGTCGCTTCTGCGGGCACTGAAGCCGACAAGGATCAACTCTTGCACGACAACTTCTGGACGGCGGGCCAAGGCCGCACGAGCCAGGCCATGGTTGCTCTCATAGAGAGCGTGCGCAGGCTGCGCGCGCAAGGCCGAAATGTCGGTATTTTTACGATGGTTCCTCCCTATCCGGGCACTGACATGATTGAAAAGAATGGTGGCCTCTCATCTTATTGGAACCAAGGGCTGGCTCGAGCGGTCGTCACAAAACTTGGCGAACTCCATGGACACGGGGTTGTCGTGGCCTTCATGGGGAACGCTCACGCGACGATTCAGCTGGGCGCGGGCAAGGACGCCCAGACAACGGCGAACTTGTTGGCGCAGTATTCGCCCTACATCATCCACTTGGATGTGCACGGCCAAACGTGGTCGTGTGGATCGACGGGGTGTGGTGTATCCCAAGCGCAATCTGCTCCAATTGCACATGGCAGTGCGGGCATCATCGAGAAGCGCGAACAAGACAAGGGGCAATTGATCCAGCTCTGGCTCCGCATGCCGAAATTGACTCCTTCGCCTCCTGCAAAAAAGCTTGCTCACAAATAGCTGCAACAGGAACGGGGCCGGGTCCACTTAAGCCACGTCGATCATCGGTTGGCGAGAGGGATAGGGGTCGGTGAGCGATGAACCAGGTGCGATTGGCTTTTCCGCCACCGCGCAGCGGTGGCGTACCGAGTGCGCGCCAGGATGGCGCGCTGCTCTACCGGGGCCCTTGTGCGGCGGTGAGGTGGGGTCGACAGGCCGCGTAGCGGGAGTCGACAGGAAGTCGACTCCTTTTCGCACGGGCAGGATGCCCGTTCGAAAAGCCCGGCCCCGGCTCACGGGCTTGCCGGGCACGGCGAGGGCATGGATGCCCGAGTTGAGGCAACGCAGGAGCAGTTGCCCGATGCCCGGCAAGCGCCAAGCGGGGTGGCCTTTCTCTTTGGTTACTTTCTCTTTGACCACGTGTATAGACCGATGAGATGGGTAACAGACGTGCCAGGACATGGGTAACAGTTTAGTCGGCTTCTCGCATGTCGATACGGGCCAACCGATGGTGAGCAAAGTACAGCGTGTAGATACCGTCTTGGGTG
>Ga0207690_10002332_pt1 | contig 11539 bp, 9 predicted proteins | sample KBSC23metaG_FD_184315 | JGI IMG/M metagenome (GOLD analysis project Ga0207690, IMG submission 184315) | Corn rhizosphere microbial communities from Kellogg Biological Station, Michigan, USA - KBS C2-3 metaG (SPAdes) (version 2) | ecosystem: Host-associated > Plants > Roots > Rhizosphere > Soil ...
GCCTCCCTTCTTGCCGCCGTCGATGGTCTTGCCGGCAGCACGCAGTTCAGCGAAATTGCCTTCCGGACAGTCCTGCGTATAGCGCCAGTACAGCGCCGCGACGATCAGCATCGCCACGCCCGGCACCACCATGGCCAGGCGCCAGCCCAGGCTCTGCGTCACGCCCATCATCACGATGGCGGTCAGCAGCAGCGGCATCGTGCCTTGTGCCACGCCACCGCCTGCGTTGCCCCAACCGGCGGCGGCCGCGTTGGCGGTACCCACCACGTTGGGCGCGAACATGACCGACGTGTGGTACTGCGTGATCACGAAGCTCGCGCCGATCGCGCCAATCGCCAGACGGAAGAACAGGAACGTTTCGTAGCTTTGCGCCAGCGCCACGCCCAGCACGGGGACGGCGCCCAGCAGCAGCAGGCCGGTATAGGTCTTGCGCGGGCCGAAGCGGTCGCACAGCGGGCCGACAATCAAACGCACCAGGATCGTCACCGCCACCGCCGCGATGTTGATGTTGGCGATCTGTCCCGGCGTGAGGTGGAACTCGCCCTTGAGCACCGGCATGAGCGGCGCGCAGGCGAACCACGCATAGAAGCACACGAAAAACGCGAGCCAGGTCAGATGAAAGGCGCGCATCTGCGGCGTGCGCAGGCTGAACAGGTCGATTCGGGTGGCTTTGCAAGTCATGTTGAATTCCACTCAGGGGCCGCGAAAAAAAAGAAAGGCGTCCGAGACCTCGGCTGCACTGGCCGGGTCTGGGACGCCGTTGTCCAAGTAGCCCTGAGCACCAGGGCCTTCACCACGAAGTGCGCGTATCGCCATTGACCCGCGCAATGGTGCTATGCAACAGCCATGCCAGGCGCGCAAAGCCTTATGCCATCAAGGTTTGCGCAAAAATGGGGCGACAACGCACGGCGCGCGTGCCTCATGCGCGAGCACCGCACCGCACGGTTTCAGTGCATGGACGATTCGGGATGGTGCGGCACAGCAAATGCGTCCGCCGCAGCGGATATCGACTGGAGGGCGACCGGCACATCACGTGTGTGCCGGTCCCATGGAAACTGCCTGGTCAGGCTTTGGAATCAGTAGCCGTGCGTCACGAGCGACAGCACGGAAAGATCCGGATGCGTGCCGTCGATGATGCTGCGCGCCACGTGTACCGCCTCTTCGATGGCCTCTTCGGGGCTGCGGAAGCTGTCGTCGCCGTCGGCATGAAAGGGCACCACGTGACCGGCCAGTTGCGGATCGGCGCCAGGGTGGCACACGTAGCCGGTGTAGGTGTAGCGGGCGGCGTCTGCGCGCGTCGGCGACGGCGCAACGTGAATCTCGAACCCTTCGTAGAGTTCTTGCGGTGAGGATGCGTCAGACATGGTGGTCTCGCTTATGACGTGTACCCGCCGCGCCGGCGCTTGTGGCGCGGCGTGGCTGTCTTGTACCAACCAGTCTAGGTGATGGAAAGCGGAGGGAAATCCGGCGGTTGGATGACGCCGGCCAAGCCCCGCCGGGGGCCTGGTCGACCCAGCCTGAACTACCCGCGTTTGATGAGCCGGATGAGAAACAGCAGGATCACCGCGCCGATCACCGCCGTAATGATCGAGCCGATCCACCCGCTGCCCAGCGAGATGTGCAGCACGCCCGCCAGCCATCCGCCGATGAACGCGCCGACGATGCCAACAACAATGTCGATGAAGATGCCGAAGCCGCCGCCCTTGACGAGGATGCCGGCCAACCAGCCTGCCACTGCGCCGATGATGAGCCAGGCAATCAAACCGTGTGAGGCCATGTTTGCGCTCCAAAGAATGTGCGTTTTGAGGGACGTTACCGCATAGGCATAGTAGGCGAAGACAGCACAATCGCGATGTGCGGTTGACGGGGTTTTTGCAATTGCATCGTGCTCAACGGAACACGTTCACCGCCTCGACCAGGCGCGTGGCCTGAATGCGCAGGCCTTCCGCCGCCGCCGCGCTCTGCCCCACCAGCGTGGCGTTTTCCTGCGTGACCTGATCCAGATGGTTAACTGCCTGGCTGACCTGCGTGATGCCGTCGGTCTGCTGCGCCGTCGCCAAGCTGATGTCGGCGATCATGGCCGAGACCTTTTTGACCTGATCGACGATGTCGTCCATCGTCTTGCCGGCGTCGTCCACCAGTCGCGAGCCCGATTCGACCTTGTCGACACTGGTGCCGATCAGCTCCTTGATCTCCTTGGCTGCGCCAGCACTGCGCTGCGCAAGCGCACGCACCTCGCCCGCCACGACAGCAAAACCACGCCCTTGTTCGCCGGCACGCGCGGCCTCCACGGCCGCATTGAGCGCCAGGATGTTGGTCTGAAAGGCAATGCTGTCGATCACGCCAATGATGTCGGCAATCTGCTTGGCACTCTGCGTAATGGCGCTCATGGTGGCCACCACCTGCTCCATGGCACGCCCACCGTTGACGGCCGCCTGCGTGGCGGCACTCGACAACGTATTCGCCTGCCCAGCCGTCTCTGCATTGCTGGCCACCGTGGCGGTCATCTGCGTCATGGAGCTTGAGGTTTCCTCCAGGCTCGCGGCGGCCTGCTCGGTGCGGGTGTTGATGTCGCCGTTACCCTTGGCGATCTCCTGGCTGGCCGATTGCACGTTGACGACCTGCTCGGCCACATCGTCGATCAACCAGCGGAACATCAGCCCGAGCTGGCTGATCGTGCGCAGCGTCATGCCGATCTCGTCCACACGGTCTGCGATGGCGACTTTCCGGCTCTCACCCGAGGCCACGCTCAGCGCCAGCTCCTGCAGCTTTTCGAGCGGCGTGGCGATCTGCACCTTCAATGACCACGAGGCCAGCGCCAAGGCCACAAGCAACGCGCCGGCAAAACCACCGAGCGCCGCGCCGGACAAGCCAAACGCCCACGCCACCGCCAGCAGGGCAGGCAACAATGTGAGAAAGGTGAGCCGGATGCGCCAGCGCACCGGCATCACCTGAAACACCGAACGCCAGGCCATCAACCCCGTTCGCACAATCAGGCCCTTGTGAAACTTGCGGCTGCCCGCCTGGCCGGTGCGGAAATCCTTATAGAGCGCCTCGGCCGCAGCGACTTCCTCGCGCGTGGGCTTGGTGCGCACAGACATATAACCGCTGGTCCGACCGTTACGCACCACGGGCGTGGCATTGGCACGCACCCAATAATGGTCGCCATTCTTGCGGCGGTTCTTGACCAACGCCGTCCACGGCTGCCCGGCCTTGAGCGTGGCCCACATATCGGCAAATGCCTCGGCTGGCATATCCGGGTGGCGCACGATGTTGTGGGGCTGGCCTTCAATCTCCTCGCGAGAAAAACCGCTCACCTCCACAAACGCCGCATTCGCATAGGCGATGTGGCTCTGGGTGTCGGTCGTCGACATCAGCGTGGCGTTGTCCGGGAACGCATATTCGCGCTGGGTGATAGGTTCGTTGACACGCATGAGGATTCTCCTTTGATGATTTGTTTTGCAAACAAGATCTTCGGCAGAAAATCATATTTATTAAGTCCGATATAACCCTGCTTTCTAGACGATTGGAACTAAACCCATTCGCCAATCCAAGCAAATTCCGCATTATAAAAATGATTCCTATCTGCGGCATTCTCGGCTCCCATTGCATTTTTTAGTGAAGCGGCATCGAATTACCTCAGTACATTGAACTCATCAATCCCTCATTTGCGGTAATTCTCGCCTGTGCAATAAGAGATGAAATGAAATAACAAGACGTCATACGTTTTCTTGTGAAGAAATATCACAAGAAAAGCGCTCGCCACTCCTAGACCGCATGCGCGTTCCCGCGACAGCACGTCACATCCCAAGCCCGGCCGCACGCCCTAAACTTTCAGGAATTCCTGAAAATTGAGAAAGATCAAAAACCATGCAACTCTCCCCCTTGAAACAGCGCTTCGTCTTGCATTTCGGCGAGATGGGCAGCCGCTGGGGCATCAACCGCACAGTCGGGCAGATCTACGCCCTGCTCTATGCGGCACGCGAGCCGATCAACGCGGACGAGATTGCCGAGGCGCTGGGCTTCTCACGCTCGAACGTGAGCATCGGCTTGAAGGAGCTGGAGTCGTGGAAGCTGGTGCGCCTCTCGCACAAGCCCGGCGACCGACGTGAATACTTCTCGGCCCCCGACGACATCTGGACCATCTTCCGCACGCTGGCCGAAGAGCGCCGCAAGCGCGAGATCGACCCGACGCTCACGCTGCTGCGCGACGTGATGCTCGAATCCCCCACCGACCCCGATGACCGCCACGCCCAGGCGCGCATGAAGAGATGTACCAGCTCATCACGCTCGTGACCAACTGGTTTGACGACGTGCAGAAGCTGGACGCCGAATCCTTGCAGCAGCTCATGAAGATGGGCGCCAAGGTGCACAAGCTGCTGGAAATGAAGAACAAGCTTGCCGTCGTCGTTGGCGGCAAATCAAAGTAGCCCGCCCCCAAAAAGAATCATGTCGCTCGATCCTGTTGTCCTGGCGCGCATCCAGTTTGGCGCCAACATCACCTTCCACATCCTCTTTCCCACCATCAGCATTGCGCTGGCGTGGGTGCTGCTGTTCTTCAAGCTGCGCTACCGCAAAACCGGCAATGAGGCCTGGATGGCCGCGTATCGCCTGTGGGTGAAAGTCTTTGCGTTGACGTTCGCGCTGGGCGTGGTGTCCGGCGTGACGATGAGCTTTCAGTTCGGCACCAACTGGCCGGGCTATATGAATACGGTCGGCAACATCGCCGGGCCGCTGCTGGCGTATGAGGTGCTGACCGCGTTCTTTCTGGAAGCGAGCTTTCTCGGGATCATGCTGTTCGGCACGGGCCGCGTGAGCCAGCGTATCCACACCTTGGCGACCTTCCTCGTTGCGCTGGGCACGACCATCTCGGTGTTCTGGATCATTGCGCTCAACTCGTGGATGCAGACGCCCGCCGGCTACGTGATGATCGATGGCCGCGCCCATCCGCAAAGCTGGCTCGCGATCATTTTCAACCCGTCGTTCCCGTATCGGTTTACGCACATGCTGCTGGCGTCGGGGTTGACGGTGTCGTTCCTGCTGGCGGGACTTTCTGCGTATCGCTGGCTGCGCAATGATCGCGGCGCTGACGTGCGCGCCAGCCTCAAGACCGGCGTGGTGCTGGCTGCCATGCTGATCCCGCTGCAGATTGCCGCCGGCGATGCGCATGGCCTCAACACGCTGGAGCATCAGCCCGCCAAGCTGGCTGCCATGGAAGGCATCTGGCAGACCGAGCGCGGTGTGCCCGCCGTGCTGTTCGGTATTCCCGATGCGGCCACGCGCAGCAACCGCTATGAGATTGCGGTGCCGAAGCTGGCATCGCTCTATCTCAAGCATTCGCTCGATGGCGAGGTGCGGGGGCTGGATCAGTTCGATCGGCATCCGCCCGTGTTGCCGGTGTTCTTCGCCTTCCGCCTGATGGTGGGGGTGGGCCTGCTGATGCTGGCCGTGTCGTGGACAAGCGCTTGGCGCCTCCGCCATCGCGATGGCCGGGGTGAGCTGCCGCGCTGGCTGGCCCGCACACTGGTCACGATGACGTTCTCCGGCTGGGTGGCTGTGGTTGCCGGCTGGTATGTCACCGAGATCGGCCGCCAGCCGTGGCTCGTCTATGGTGTGCTGACCACCGCGCAGGCTGCGTCGTCCGTGCCCGCCAGGATGATCGGCAGCACGCTGGCGATGTACCTCGCGCTGTACGCCTTCCTCATCGCCTCGTATATCGGCGTGGTGTTCTACCTGGCCCGCAAGGCCGGCGGCGCCATCGACCCGACCGACGCCGACATCCCCGGCACACACGCCCCGCAACTTTCCGCTGCTGCTCAAGCATGAACACCATCCCTGACCTCACCCAACCCGCCGGCTGGCTGCCGGTGGTCTTCATGGCCCTGATGGGCATTGCCGTGCTGGCCTACGTTGTTCTGGACGGCTACGACCTTGGCGTCGGCATCCTGCTGCGCCGCGCCGACGATGCCGAGAAGGACACCATGATCGCCTCCATCGGCCCGTTCTGGGATGCGAATGAAACGTGGCTGGTGCTCGGCGTCGGTCTGCTGCTGGTGGCGTTTCCGGCCGCGCATGGCGAGATCCTGGGCGCCCTGTATCTGCCTGTCGCCATCATGCTGTTCGGGCTGATCCTGCGCGGCGTGGCGTTCGATTTTCGCGTCAAGGCGCGCGCGCACCACAAGCCGTGGTGGAACCGCGCGTTCTATGCGGGCTCGGTCATCGCCACGGCGGCGCAGGGCCTGATGCTGGGGCTCTACATCACGGGTTTCCAGTACGACGCGGCCAACGTCATCTTTGCGCTCTGCACCGCGGGCGGGTTGATTGCGGGCTATCTGCTGCTGGGTGCAACGTGGCTCATCATGAAGACCGAAGGTGCGTTGCAGTTGCGTGCCGTGCAGTGGGCGCGCGGCAGCCTGGGGTTTACGGCGCTGGGTGTGGCGGCCGTGTCGCTGGCCACGCCGTGGGTCAGCACGCGCGTGTTCGACAAATGGTTTGCGTTGCCCAACATCATCCTGCTGGCGCCCGTGCCGCTGGTGACGGTGGTGCTGTTCGCCCTGATCGACTGGGTGCTGCGCCGTCTGCCGCAGCAGATTGCCAAGGGCGACGAACACCTCATCTGGGCACCCTTCGTGGGCACCGGTGCGATCTTCCTCCTGGCCTTCAATGGCTTGGCATACAGCCTGTTCCCGTACCTGGTGGTGGACAGGCTCGACATCTGGCAGGCCGCAAGCGCGACGGAATCGCTCGAGTTCATGCTGGTGGGCGTGGCCATCGTGCTGCCGACCATCGTGGCGTACACCATCTATTCATACAAGGTGTTCCACGGCAAGGCGACGGAGTTGCGGTACTACTAGTGCGTGATGTCCTGCAGCGCTAGCCCACGGGCTTGCGCTGCGACAGCACCCACAGCATCGCCCCCACCGCTTCCGCCTGCGAGCGCGTGCAGGTCTTCTCAAAGATCGCGCGCAACTGCGAGCGCACGGTCGACATGGCCACGCCGGCGGTTGCGGCGTATTCGTCGGGCGTTCTGCCGGCGATCAGCGCTTCGCCCACCGCGGCTTCTGCTGCTGACAGGCCGAACGCCTGGCGCAACTGGCCGGCCGTCACCAGGGCCACCGCACCACGCCGACGCGCCGTGATCATCAGTGCGGCATCGCCAAATGCCGTCTGTGTTGCGCTGGCCGGCAGCAGCGAGATACCGAGAAAGATCTCATGCGCCGCACCCAGCACGGGGCGTACGGCAAAGCTCTCGCCTTTGCGGGATTTCGCCACGCGTGCCAGCGCCGCCTGCAGGCCGTCGTTGTCAGCCGCAAGTGTGGCGCTCAAACGGCCATGCTCCAGCCGCAGGCAGGTGGATGTGCGCAGCATGGCCTCGGCTTCGGCGTTGGCAAACAGCACGTGCCCATTGCGCCCCAGCGCAAACACCGCAAGGCCAAGCTGCTGCATCAATTCCGTGCCAAGCGCCGCATCGCGGTGAAGCACGCGCGTGTCCTGCCAGAGGTTGATCGTGCGCTGCAGATGGCCAGCCATGCTGGCCGCATTGACGCGATCCTCGTCTGAGAAAGGCGTGCGCCCGTGTGCGCGCAGCATGCCGAGCAGGATATCGCTGCCGCCCGGGCGCTCCAGGCGCACGCCCGTCAGGTAACGAAAACCCGCCGGTATCTGGTAGTCCTGGAAGAACTCGCTGCGCTCGACATACGCATCGGACAAGTAGTCCTGGCAGAAGACGAACTCGCGCGCGCCCGCACGTTCGACAACGCTGCGTCGCGGGTCGAACGCGCCGTAGTACTGGTCGTAGCGGGTAATGATCTCGTCCCACCCCCTCCCGGGGGAGTAAGTCGAAAGGTGCGGCGCGTTGCGCGCGGCGTCCCAACTGAACATGTGGAAGACGTCCGCACCGAGCGCTTCTGTCACCTCGTGGAACGTTTCAAGAAAACCGTCTTGCGTGACGGCGGACTCGTATAGGTCGCCGATAAGCTGGTCTTTGAGCAAGCTTCCCTCCCCCGAAGGACGGCTGTCTGGCCATGGCGCCCGTCCTGCTCACCAGGATGGTTGGCGGCGGGCATGTTATGCGGCCAAACGTAACACGTGCGTGGGGGCATTGGCATCGTTCATTTGGAGCGGTTTTCCTCCAAATGAAGGATGCGGGCGATGGAGGGTCACTTCGAAAATCTCCCTGCCAAAGAACGGCGCCGCATGTACGGCGCACCTACGACAACCGGGAGGACTCCATGAAACTCACCCCCATTGCACTCGCATTGGCCACGCTTGCCCTGTCCGCTTGCGGTGGTGGCGATTCCGGCAGCAGCACCAGCGGCGGCACCACGCCCGGCGGCGGCGGCTCGCCGACGGCACTGACCGTCAGCGGCGTGGCAGCCACCGGCGCTGCCATGCAAGGCGCCACCGTGACGCTGATGGACGCCACCGGCAAATCCGTCAACTGCCCGGCCGACGCCACATCGGGCGCCTTCCAGTGCGACGTCACGGGCCTCAGCGCACCGTTCGTGCTGTCTGCCTCGGGCAATGTGGCCGATTCGCAAGCCACGCTGATTGCGTTGTCCGCCAGCGCCGGCACGCAGACGATCAACATCACGCCCATTACCAACGCCATTGCCGCCACCATCGTGGGCGGCAATCCCACCGCGCTGCTGGGCAACACCGGCCTGCTGCAGAGCAAGGTGACCGCGTCGACGGTCTCCAGCACGGTGGCCGCCTACGCCGCCGCGCTGGCCGACCTGCTGGCCGCCACGGGCAACACCGGGGTTGACCTGATCTCCGGCCCGCTGACCGCCGGCGCTCCGGGGCTCGACCGCCTGCTCGATCAGGTGAAAGTGAGCGTGCTGCCGGACGGCAGCGTGCAACTCAGCTCGGTGGCCGGCGCTTCGAGCGACACGCCCGCGCAGCTGACGCTGGCCCCCGGCGTGGCCCCGCAGGCCGGCGACAAAGCCAGCCTGCCGAGCGTCGCCACCATCGGCGGCACACCCGTTTCCAACCTGCCGACGGCCACGGACCTGGCCGCCTTGCAAGCCGCCCTCAACCAGTGCTTTGCCGGCTCCACGGGCGCCGGGCGCATCGGCGGCAGCGTGCCGGTCTGCGGTCAGATCTTCGTGGACGATGTCGCCAGCGGTGCGCGCATCGGCACCGTGCCTTCCGCCTACCTGAACAACGGCATGACCGCCGACCAGGAGTTCGGGCCGGCATCGGGCGGCGGCACCCCCGGCATGTTTGCCGACGACGCGATGAACAACGCCAGCTTCAGCCTGCCGGAGATCATCCGCGTGAATTCGAGCACCGGCGACAAGCTGTGGATCAAGCTGTCGTGGACGCGCGCCGATGGCATCCGCGACGGCATGCAGCAGCATGTGCAGATAGCCGTGCAGCCGGCCTCGCGCGCCAGCGGCGACAACGGCTGGCGCATTGTCGGCAACCAGCGTGCCGTGCTGTCCAAGCTCAACGCCAACGCCCAAAAGTGGGATTGGCTGAACAGCACCAAGCCGCAAACCGGCACCAACGCCTTTGTCAGCTCGATCAACATGCAGGTCGGCACAGTGGATAACAACAATGTGCCGATTGACTTTGCGATCATCACGGGTCCGGGCCTGGGCAATGGCGTGTTCCTACAGCCTTCGTCCGGCGTGTGCGACACGTTGAACATCCGCGCGCAGGTCGGCAGCCAGACGGTGGCGCAACTTGCCGCCCTGCCCAAGAAAGCCGCCTGCCGCAACAACTACCGGCTGGCCGGCGTGGCGCAGGACACAGCCAACCAGAGCGCATTCACCTGGCCGAGCGACAGCGCGTGGTCGAATCCGCAGTTGACGACGTCGCAAATGGCGGCCATGACGCCGTTCAGCGAGTACACATTCGCGATCTACCAGAACGGCAATCAAGTCACGCCGATCACCTACAAGGTACGGCTGCGCACACCGCCGCCGGCGCCGGATACGCTGCACCAGTACACGTGGCAGGACATCTCGCAAGCCACACGCGACATCCTGACCCCGGGCACGGCGTCCACCTTTGCAGGCGGCACGACGCTGCCGGTCACCTGGACGACCAAAGCAGGCGTGCCGTTCGTCAAGCGCGTCAACGTGCAGATTCGCGCCACGGCCTCGGGCCAGCCGACGGTCTTCGTGAACGGTGTGGGGCGCGCCGCGCCGGCAGCGGCAGGCACGACGGTGTCGCTCAATGTGTCGGGCGACCAGGGTGCAGCCTTCCCGGCCGTGGCGGGCTGGACGGGCATCCAGGACATGTCGTTCACCAACATGTCGTGGTCCGATCCGTTTGATCTGAACTTCACGACCTCGGTCCAATACGACCGCTAAAGCAAGGCACGCACGGGGAAGGCGCGGTGATCCGGCCCGCGGGGCAGCAAGCCCTGCGGGCCGTGGTCAACCGACCGTCGCCTCGAACACGCGGCGGTAGTTGCCGCCCAGAATCTCGCCCACCTCGATCGGGGTGAACCCGGCCTTCAACAGCGCCGTCGCCAGAACAGGCAGTTGCGCATAGCTAGTGAACACCGGCGGCTTGATGAAGCCGAGCATGTCGGTGCCCAGCCCCACGTGCGCTACGCCCACCACATCCACCATCCGTTTGACGCCGATCGCCATGGCATCAAGGCTGGGGAAATCCGTCGCATTGGGCCACACGCCGATCACGCCACCCGTATCCGCCACCGCGCGAGCATGGTCAGCCGAAATCAATCGGCTGCGCGCCCTCGCTGGTCCGGCAAGCGCCGTGTGCGACAGCCCAGCGGCTTGGTGGTCGTGGCCGCCGCACGCTTGACGAGGTCGTACGTGCCATGGGCCACGTCCACGACGATGCCCAGCGCGTTGCAGCGGCGTACCACATCCGCGCCGAAATCCGTCAGCCCACCATGCACCGGCGGCTCGGTCTGGATGTCGCCCAGTTCATTCACGCGGTAATGCGTGAGCTGCAGGTGCCGCAGCCGGTGCTGCGTGTAGGCCTCGTCCACGCGGTCGATGCGGCCTTCCAGAAAGTCCGCACCCTCTGAAGCGATGATGACGCTGGGCCCCTGCCTGCCCATGGCCGCCAGTGATGCGGCGTCCGTCACCACATGCAGTTGCTCACGTTCGATCAAGCGCTGCGCGCGGGCGAACTCGGTCATGCCGAGCTGGTACAGCTCGCCCGGTTCCGGTGTGCGGAAGGCCTCGAAGCGGTTGCCGCCGGGGGCCACGTGCACGGCGGTGGTGTCGGTCACGATGGCTAGGCAGATGACCTGCATGCCGCCCGTTCGCATCGGCGCGGCCACCGGCAGGAACGGACGATTCGCGCCGAGTTTAGGGTCGCGCGAGACCGTCACGCGCCCGGCATGGCTATGGATGTCAATGGTCAGCGTGCCGGGCGGCGGCGTCCAGGCGGAAGCGGCTTCGGGCTGCGCATCGGTGTAGTTGGCAAAACGGCCAGGCGCGCAGGCGGCCAGGCCCATCGCAGCGCCTGCGGCCAGGAACACGCGGCGGCTGATGCGGGCGGCCTCGGTGCCAGGCTGAACCGATGTCGGCATCGCCTCCACCAGCTGATA
>Ga0207690_10002348_pt1 | contig 11487 bp, 6 predicted proteins | sample KBSC23metaG_FD_184315 | JGI IMG/M metagenome (GOLD analysis project Ga0207690, IMG submission 184315) | Corn rhizosphere microbial communities from Kellogg Biological Station, Michigan, USA - KBS C2-3 metaG (SPAdes) (version 2) | ecosystem: Host-associated > Plants > Roots > Rhizosphere > Soil ...
TGGTGGCGCACGCCTACGGAGTGCTCCTGATCGTCTTTGCAGCGCGCAATCTTTATCTGATCCATCGCATCGACTATGCGGCACCGGTGCTCGACATCCAGCGCAAGCTCGCCGGGTTGCGCGCGTTCCGGGTGCGCGTGGAAACACCGGTCAACGCCGTGGTCGGTTGCTTCATATGGATTCCGGTGTTGTGGGTGAACCTGGCGCTTTACGGCGTCGACCTGTGGTCGCCGGGCTTCGTGCGCTGGGGGATTGCGAGCGGCCTTGCGGGTCTGTTGGCGATGGTCGTGGTGGTGTGGGCGATGCGCCGGATGGGCTATGCCAGCAAGATCGAAGATCAAAGCGCCGGCCGCAGCGTGCGGCGTGCCGAAGCCGCGCTCGACGAGATCACGCGGTTCGGGCGGGAATGAAAAAACCGGCGCGACTTGCGTCGCGCCGGTGGTATGCCGCCTGTCAGGTGCCAACGATTACTTCGAGTTGCCGTTTTGGTGGCTGGTCGAATCGATAAAGGCTGCGGCATCGTCGTGCAGCTTCTTCAGCGAGGGAATGTGCGCATACACCATGTGGCCCGACGGGAAGAATGCGTAGCTGATGTTCTGGCGCAGCGAATCGGGAATCGGCAGATGCTGCATCTCGTAAATCGCGGTGTAGTACGGTGTGGCGAGGTCATAGAAGCCGCCGAACAATTTCACTTTCAGGTCCGGGTTGTACTTCATCGCGGCCGCGAGGTCGGGCATCACGTTGAGCGCGCCGCGCGAGAAGCGCATGCCCGGCGCCTTGTGCTCGCGATCCCAGTGGAAATCCTCGGCGCCGTACACCGATGGCCGGAACTTCATGCCATCGCCGAACTTGAGGTCGCGTCGTACGTAATCGTTGAACGCCGACACGTAGGCCGAACTGATCGCCGCCGACTGCGGATCGTAGGCGCGGGTCTTGGCCAGCGGGTCCATGCTCGGGCCGGAGAAGCGCGTGTCGAGGCGGCCGGTGGTGATGTCGGTGCCGCTTTGCAACTCTTGCTCGAACATGCCACCGGTGACGCGCAGGTTGGCTTTCATCAAATAATCGACCGGCAATCCGGTGTAGTCGTGCAGCTTCGCCGCGATGGCCTGCTTTCGATTCGCGTCCAGCAGCGAACCCGCCGACAACGCCTGCTCGTAGTCGGTGGTGGCGAACGCAGCCACTTCCTTCAGCAGCGGCGCGAGCGCCTTGCCTTCGAATTTCGGCAGCTTGTGGTGGTACCACGCCGTAGCGGCGTAGGTCGGCAGCGCCAGCACGTAGGGCATGTCGATGCCGGGGTTCGCGTCGGAGCCGTCGATGCTGAGCGAGAAGTTGAGGATCTGCGACAGCAGCATCACGCCATTGAGATCGACGTCGTAGCGACTCTGCAGCAGATTGGAAAGCACCGCCGAGCGGGTGGTGCCGTAGCTTTCGCCGAACAGGTATTTGGGCGAGTTCCAGCGGTGGTGGCCGGAAATGAACTGGGTGATGAAGTTCGCGAACGCCCCGGCATCGGCATCCACGCCCCAATACTTCTTGGCCAGTTCCTTGTGGCTGCGGGCACGCGCGTCGTCGTCCTTGCCTTGCGAAAGCAGGCGGCCGAAGCCCGTACCGGGCATGTCGATGAAGACGAGATCGCTGGCATCCAGCAGGCTGTAATCGTTGTTGACGAGCTGGTACGGCGCCGCCGGCGTGTGCGTGTCGTCGTTGGTGACGACGCGCTTCGGACCCCACGCGCCCATGTGCAGCCACACGGTCGAGGAACCGGGACCGCCGTTGTAGATGAAGGTGATCGGGCGCTTGGACGCGTCGGCGCCCTGCTTGAAGTACGCGACGTAACTCATCGCGACCTGCGGCTTGCCCTCGTCCGCACCGGTCCCATCCAGCACCAGCGTTCCCGCTTCGGCCTGGTAACTGATGGGCTTGCCTTCAACCGTGACGCTGCCGTGGGTGACGGACGACATCGGTTTGGAAAGCCGCTCGGTCAAGCTGCCCACCTGGATGTCCTGGTTCGATGTTTGCGCTGAATCGTTGGCGTTGGCAGAAGAAGCGGCGAAGGCGGGCGCGCTGCACAACAGCAGCGACGCGAGGGCGACGGCAAGGCGACTGGATTTCATGAGGGATCCCCGGTTGATTGAGCAACGTCCCCGGCCTGCGAAGGCGCTCGGGAGCGCCCGAGTATGCGTGATCGGCGCGGCGCGGTCATACCCCACAAGTCACGTTCGCGCGTTGCCGGTTGCGCACCGCCAACCATCGAGGACCTGACCGCCGAAACGCGCGTAAAAAAACCGGCGCGATCGAGTCGCGCCGGTTCGAACGCCATGAGCGTGCAAAAGGTTACTTGACGTTGTTGCCGTTGTTCTGGTTGTTGCTTGAGTTGATGAAGCCGGCGACATTGTCGTGCAGTTTCTTCAGCGACGGAATGTGCGCATACACCATGTGGCCCGAGGGGTAGAACGCGTAGCTGATGTTCTTGCGCAGGCTTTCCGGAATCGGCATGTGCTCCAGTTCGTACACCGCGGCGTAGAACGGCGTCGCAAGGTCGTAGAACCCGCCGTTCATCATCACCTTGAGGTTCGGGTTGTACTTCATCGCGGCGGCGAGGTCGCGGATCACGTTGACGTTCGGCCACGCGAAATGCATGCCGGGCTGCTTGTGCTTGAAGTCCCAGTCGAAATCTTCGGCGCCATACACCGACGGCCGATATTTCATGCCTTCGCCGAACTTCAGGTCGCTGCGGACGTAGTCGTTGAAGGCCGACACGTAGGCCGAGCTGATCGCCGCGGATTGCGGGTCGTAGTCGGATTCCTTGCCCAGCGGATCCATGCTGGGTCCGGAGAAGCGGGTGTCGAGGCGGCCGGTGGTGATGTCGGCGCCGTTCTGCAGTTCGTGCTCGAACATGCCGCCGGTGACGCGCAGGTCGGCCTTCAACAAGTAGTCGACCGGCAAGCCGGTGAAGTCGTGCAGCTTGCTGGCGATCTCCTGACGCTTGGCTTGGCTGAGCGTGGAGCCCGCGAACAACGCTTCGCGGTATTCGCCCTTGGCGAATGCAATGCTGTCCTTCAGCAATTGCCCGAGCTTGTCGCCATCGTACTTCGGCAGCTTGTGGTGGTACCACGCGGTGGCGGCGTAGGTCGGCAGCGCCAGCGCGTAGGGCAGGTCGTTGCCGGGATCCATGTCCGCACCGTCCACGCTGGTGCTGAAGTCGAGGATCTGCGAGAGCAGGATCACGCCGTTCAAATCGACGTTGTCTTGCGTCTGGAGGATGTAGGAAAGCACCGCCGAACGGGTCGTGCCGTAGCTTTCGCCGAACAGGTATTTGGGCGAATTCCAGCGGTTGTAGGTAGACAGGAACTTGGTGATGAAGCGCGAGAATGCCTGCGCGTCACCGTCGATGCCCCAGATCTGCTTGGCCAGTTGCTTGCGGTCTTTGGCGCGCTCGCCGTCGTCCTTGCCTTGCGGCAGCAGGCGCCCGAAGCCGGTGCCGGGCATGTCGATGAAAACCAGGTCGCTGGCATCCAGCAGGCTGTAATCGTTGTTGACGAGCTGGTACGGCGCCGCCGGCGTGTGCGTGTCGTCGTTGGTGACGACGCGCTTCGGACCCCACGCGCCCATGTGCAGCCACACGGTCGAGGAACCGGGACCGCCGTTGTAGATGAAGGTGATCGGGCGCTTGGACGCATCCGCGCCCTGCTTGAAATACGCGAAGTAACTCATCGCGACTTCCGGGGTGGATTCCTTGGAACCGGTGCCGTCCACCACCAGCGTTCCCGCAACGGCCTTGTAGCTGATCGCCTTGCCTTCCACGGTGACGGTGCCGGTGGTCGTGGACGACATCGGCTTCATCAGCTTCTGGACCAGGGTTTCGGACGACTGCGCGTTGTCGCTGGCGCTGCCCGTCGAGGCGCTGCTGGCGGGCGGAGCGGCGAACGCAGTGGCGCTGCACAACAACAGGGACGCGAGGGCAGCGGCGAGGCGAGTGGATTTCATGGACAATTCCCGGTGGGTCTGAAAGGAGGGCCCGGCGCGCAGGCGCGTCCGGAGCGCCCGAGTATGCGCGTTCGCTTCTTCAAGGGCATACGCCACAAGTCATGCCCCGGCGGCAAGCGCCGTGGCGGCAGGGGTCACCCGCCGGAAGCGACGAGCGGCGCGGGGTGCGCGGGGTCGATCACGCGCATCACGCGGAAACCGATGCTGGTGTAGCCGACATCCGGGTCGGCCGTGCCGTGGCTGCCCAGCGCGCTTTCGTGGCTGCCGTCGCGCCAGGACACGCCGCGGAACGGACGCGAGCCGGGACTGCCGCCAGCCACCCACTCGCTGACGTTGCCGTACATGCCGTAGGCGCCGACGGCGCTGGCCGCATAGCGCCCCACCGGCGCGGTTTCCGCGGCGCCGTCGTTGCAGGACCAGCGATCGTTGTCGAACCGGCTTTGGCGGCTGACATCGTCCACGTTGCCAAGTTTGCAGGGACTGCCTTTCGGCATGCCGCGCGCGGCACGCAACCACTGACTGCTGCTCGCGAGACGGTAATGCTGACCGGTCCTTTGCGACAACCACGCGGCGTAGGCGACGGCATCGTCCCAGCTCACGCACACCACGGGATGGTCGCCGTCCTGCGCGAAACCCGGCGAGCTCCAGGTGAGATGCCGCAGACGCGAGAACGGGTTGTGGGCTTCGAGGCAGTTCGCGGGGGAGCGGTGCGTCGCGCGCGCGAAGGCAGCATAGTCGGCACGCGTGACATCGTTACTTGCAATCGCAAAGGCAGGCGCGTCGTGCGTGGCGGGCACGTAGACGAGCCGCGGTCCGTACGCATCGCGCATCGACTTGCGTCCGGACGATGCGCGCGGGCCCGGGTTGCTCGCGACCTTCGCGCTCGCCATCTGTTGCGCCTCGGCAAGATCGAACCCGTCGGGAAATTTGGCGGGCAGCGCCTTGGCGAGTGGTTCGAGCGCCAGGACTTTCCGTGCGTCGTGCGCACGCGCGGCCCGCACGACCGCTTCGCCGACCTGCCGCGCCAGCCGCGCGTGATACCAGCGCCAAGCCTGCTGCGCCGGTGCGCGCGCGTGTTCCGCGAGTTCGTCGCCTCGCTGCAGCATCCCGGCGGCTTCGCTAGTGTCGGGAGCGTCGCGCCACGATGCGTCGAGTTGGTTGCGCAACGTCGCCAGCATCGCTTCGATGCCGGCCGTGGCATCCGGGTTGCCTGGATCGAAGGCGAGTGCCGCGAGGTAATGGCTGGCGGCGTTCTGGAAGGGTGGCGAGAACAGATGACCATTGGTGCGCAGCGTATCGGCGGTGGCGATCAATCCCTGCACGCGGTCCGCGAGCAACGAGGCCGAGCCCGACATCGCAGGCAATGCGGATGCGGATTGCACCGCCAATGTCGACAACGCCGGATCATTGGCGCTGGCTGCCGCGGGCGGCGTGGCGGCCACCATCACGGGTGCGCGTCGCTGTCCCGACACCGCCCAACCGATCAGCATCACGATCGTCGCCCCCAGCACCGCGGCATAGGGCAACCATCTCGATCCATGCCGGGGCGCCGTGATTTCAGCAGCAGGATCGTCGTCGCCAAGACTGCGGCTGGTGGTCACGCTTGTCAGTGCGCCGGCCATTTCCTCGGCGGTCTGGAACCGCAGATCGGGCGAAGTGGCGAGTGCGCGATCCATCCAGAGTTGCCACGCGCCGGCGCGGGGAGGCAGCCGTGGCACGGATTGCTCGGCAATCCCGAGGGATTTGATGGCTGGGCTTTTCTGGATGGACGATGCGCCCGCGAGCAATTCGTACGCCAGCATGCCGATGCTGTAGAGGTCCGAACGTGGGTCGGGCGCTTGGCCCCGCGCCTGTTCGGGGCTGAGATACCGCCCCTTGTCCGGGGCTGGCAGGCCGGGTTCGGCCATGCAGCATGCGATCCCGAAATCGGCGAGCTGCGCGTATCCCTGTTTGTCGAACAGCACGTTGGAAGGCTTGATGCCGCCGTGGACCGTGCCGGATCGATGCGCGTGCGCCAAGCCTTCGAGCAGGCCGCGCAGCAGCGCGGCGATCCGGAGTGGTCTGCCGAGCAGGTCATGGCGCGCCTGTTCGAAGCCCATCAGCAAGGGCATCGAGTGGAACAGCCGGCCGTCGCTGGTGCGTCCGATCGAGTGGACTGGCACGATGCCCGGATGCGCAAGTGCGGCATTCGTCTGCAGTCGTTGCTCGAGCCGATCGAGGGTGCGCCCGTCCATGCGGTGGAAGATCTTGACCACTGCCGGCCGGCCGCTCGACAGGTCCGAGGCCATGTAAAGAGACGCCGCACCGCTGGTCACGATCCACCGGATCAACCGGAAACCGGGTGCTCCGACCGGGGGCGCGGCGCGGACGTTCATGGGCGCGGCGCGCGTGAATCGCGCCTGGTGGTAGGGTCAGCGTGAGCGTTGAGGAACGTTCGGCACGATTGCAGACCTGCATGGTTCCGGCGCGCGGAATGCGGGCCAGATGGCGGTCTTGCGGCGATGGAGGCAACGGTGGCCATCGATCTGCCCTCCGTGGCGGCTTTTCAGGTGAAGCTCCAGCCAAGATGATACACAAATCGCCCGGCGGTGGCTGACGATGCCGCCTGCGGAGCTTCCAGGCAGTGACTGCCCGTGCCGGCGTCAGCGGCCGGCGGCGGCCGCTGGCGCGGGATGGGCGGCGTCGATCACGCGCACCACGCGAAATCCGATGTTGGTGTAGCCGACGTCCGAATCGGCCGTGGCCTGGCGTCCGAGCGGCGTCTGGTGGCTGCCGTCGCGCCATGAAAGACCGCGAAACACGCGCGCGTGCGCGCCGCCGCCGGACAGCCATTCACTGACATTGCCGTACAAGTCGTAGGCGCCGATGGCACTGGCGGCGTAATGGCCGACCGGCGCCGTCTCCGCCGCACCGTCGTTGCACGACCAGCGATCGTTGTCCATCGCGCTCTGGCGGCTGACGTCGTCGACGTTTCCGAGTTGGCAGGGGTTGCCCTTCGGCACGCCGCGCGCAGCGCGTTGCCATTCGCTGGCGTCCGGCAGGCGATAGGGCTCGCCGGTGGCTTTGGACAGCCACGTGGCGTAGGCGACGGCATCGTCCCAGCTCACGCACACCGCGGGATGGTCGCCGCCCTGCGCAAAACCGGGCCCCTGCCAGGTGAGATGGCGCATGCGCGAAAACGGATTGTAGGCTTCGAGGCAGCGCGAATCGGCGTGGTGCGTCGCCTGCACGAACGCGGCGTAATCGGCGCGCGTGACCTCGACGCGTGCGATCGCGAATGCCGGTGCCGCGCCCGATTCGGGCACATACACCAGCACCGGGCCACCGCGATCGTGCAAGCGCGAGCCTGCGGTCGGGGTGGCCGCGTTGCGTTCGGCGTCGGCGAGATTGAAGCCGGCCGGGAAAATCGCGGGCAAGGTCTCGGCGAGCGGCTTCAGCGCCGCAAACCGCGCCGCGTCGTGGGCGTCCGCCGCGCGCACGACGGCGCCGCCGACGTCTTTCGCCAAAGCGTCACGCTGCGCGCGCCAGCCGCGGCTCGCGATCGAACTTGCGTGCGCAGCCAGCAAATCGCAGCGCTTCACGAGGGTGAGGCTTGTATCCAGCTTGTCGTTGCGCCAGGCGCCATCGAGCCGGTGGCGAAGGGTCCTCAGCACGTCGTCGATGCCCGCCACGGCATCCTGGTTGCCGGGCTCCAGCATGAGTACCGTGAGGTATTGCTCCACCGCGTTGTTGCCGGTGGGCGCGAACAGGTGCCCGGCGGCGCGCGACGCATTGGCTTGTGCGACCAGTACTTCGATGCGCTGCGCCAGCGGCGACACCGGCGGCATTTCGGCCGAGATACCCGAAGCCGCGGCCGCGTTCGACGCCGATACGGCCGGCGCAGCGGGCGCCGTCGCATCGGACACCGAGACGCCGGGCGCGCGATGGCGCCCCCACGTGGCCCATCCGGCCAGCGCAGCGACCGCGACGACCGAGGCAGCGACGGCGACCGTCCACTTCGAAATTCGGATGTGCGGGCGCGGCGGCGGCGTACTGACCCCGCGGCCGTCGAGCGCGGACAGCGCATCGGCCATTTCCTGCGCGCTCTGGAAGCGATCCTCGGGCGCCTTCGCCAACGCCCGGTCGATCCAGTCCTGCCACCCGTTGGACATTGGCGGCAGGCGCGGAACCGGTTGTTCCGCATGGGCGAGCGCGATCGCCACCGCGTCCTCGCCTTCGAAAGGCAACGAGCCGGTGAGCAGATGCCACGCCAGCACGCCGACGCTGTACAGATCCGAGCGCTGGCCGGGCGGCTGGCCGCGCGATTGTTCGGGGCTCTGGTAGCTTTCCGCGGCGGGATGCGGCAGACCGATCTCGGCGGCGCAGCGCGCGATGCCGAAATCGGCGAGGCGCGCGTGTCCTTGCGCGTCGAACAACACGTTGCTGGGCTTGATGCCGCCGTGCACGATGCCGCGCCGGTGCGCGTGGCCCAGCGCGTCGAGCACTTCGCGCAACAGCGCGGCGATCTTCAACGGCTTGGCGCGCAAGGTGTGCGAGGACGATTCCGCGCTTACCAGGAATGGCATCGAGTGGAACAGCCGTCCGTCGGCGGTGTGCCCGATCTGGTGCACGCCGACGATGTTCGGGTGTGACAGCCGCGCATTGGTGCGCAGCAGCGGTTCGAAACGCGCCGCCGCATCGGCGTCCGCCACCTCGAAGATTTTCACCGCGACCTGGCGTTCCAGCGAGCGCTGCATCGCCTGATACACGGTGGAGGCGCCGCTGCGCCCGATCGGGTGCACCAAGCGGTAACCCGGCACCTCCGTGGCTTGTTCGAAGTCGTTCATGGATGTCCGTTCCCGTTCGTCATCCTTGTCGGCGGTGAGTATCGCAGCAGATCGGGCGCGCGCGCACCCGCATCGCCACGCAGCAAGGGCTTCGGGGCGCAACGGGAGGGGCCGTGACGGCGGCGATGTGGGCGGTTCGGCGCGATCAGTCTTCGCCCGCGTGGCGGTTTTCGAGGTGGAACCGGTGCAATAACCGATGCATGAAAGGTGCCAGCAGCAGGCCCGCCGTGAACACCAGCACCAGGCCGCTGTACAGGGCATAGAACCCCGCGAACAGCTTGCCGGCCGCGGTGTGCAGCGTATCCACCGGGCCCATGCCGCCCAGAATCATCGACGCGTTCAGGAACGCGTCCAGCCAGTCCATGCCTTCGGTCAACCGATAGCCGACCATGCCGAGGGCCAGCGAAAGCACGATCACCAGCCCGCCTGCGAGCAAGGTGCGGCCGACGCGGCGCAGCAGGAAAACCCGCCACGGCAGCAAAGGCTCGCCGCGGTGTTCGAAATGGAACAGATGGTGGGCCATGCGTCGCTCCCGCAGCAGGGGGGAGCCGGATTATCCGGCAGGCGCGCCGGTCAGAACAGCAGCGACGACATCCTGCGGCGGGTGGTCGACACCAGCGTTTCGTCGTGCACGATCCGGAACGCATCCAGCAGGCGCTTGCGCGCGAGGCCCTCGTTCCAGCCGCGATCGGCGGCGAGAATTGCCAGCCAGTGCTGCATGGCGTCGGCCGCATCGCCGCCCAGCAATTGCCGCACGCCCAATCCATCCAGCGCGGCGAAATCACGCGGATCGCGTTGGACGCGAGCCAGCAATTCCGTGGCAGGCGGTATCTGCGCCAGCGATTGCTGCATCACCAACAGCGCGGCCAGCGCCTTGGCGCGATCGTCTTCGGCCAGGTCGACGGGCAGGCTGTCCAGCGTGGCCTGCGCGTTCGCGGTGTCGCCGCTGCGCGCGCGGGCCAGTGCGAGATCAAGCTTCAATCCGGCGTTATCCGGATCGGCGGCCAGCGCCTGCTCGGTGCGTGCGATGGCGGCCTGTGGGGTTTCCGAAGGCACGGCGCCTTCATCGTCCACATCCTGCGTCGGCGCCTCGATGCGCGAGGCGGGTTCGACTTGATGGCGCTTCAGGAATTCACGCACCTGCGACTCCGGCAGTGCGCCGGAAAACGCATCGACGATCTGGCCGCCCTGGATCAGCACCACAGTCGGGATGCTGCGTACGCCGAACATTCCGGCGAGCTGCTGTTCCTTGTCGCAGTCGACCTTCGCGAGCCGGAATGCGCCGGCGTATTCGCCGGCGAGTTTTTCCAGGATCGGCCCGAGCGTCTTGCATGGCCCGCACCACGTCGCCCAGAAATCCACCAGCACGGGCGTTTGCAGCGATGCCTGCAGGACGTCGGTTTCGAAGTTGGCCTCGCCCGCCTCGAATACGAATGAGTCGGCGGATGCGGGCGCGGCTGCGCCATCGGGTTTGGGTCTGAAATTCATGGGCGATCGGAGCGCTTCTGTTTTTGCTCGTCATCCCGGAATCGCGTAGCGATATCCGGGAACCAGTGACTGGCTTTCAAAGCATTGAGCAGAAGTCACTGGGTTCCGGCTTTCGCCGGAATGACGAAGCGGTGGGTTGTTCAGGCCTACCTTAACTGGAGGTGCCCCTTCTACATTCCAAGGCTGGACTTGAGGTCTGCATCGGTGGGTTCGCCGTGCTGCTTGTACACGGTGCCGGCCTTCATCACGAAATCGACCTTCTTCATCAATGCAATGTCGTCCAGCGGGTTACCCGGCACCGCCACCACGTCGGCATACTTGCCGGCGGTGATGCTGCCGAAATCATCATGGTGCTTCAGCAGCGTCGCGGCGTGCGTTGTCGCGGCCTGGATCGCATACATCGGCGGCATGCCCGCCTGCACCATGTAGACGAACTCCTGCGCGTTCTCGCCGTGCGGGTAGACACCGGCATCGGTGCCGAACGCGATCTTGACGCCGGCCTTGTACGCGCGGCCCGCGGTGGCCATGATCTTCGGTCCCACTTCCAGCGCCTTGCGCGCGACCTGCGGCGGATACCAGCCTTCCTTCGCTTTGCCCATCACGTATTCGCCGGCGATGATCGTGGGCACGTACCAGGTGCCGTGCTGCTTCATCAGCTTCATGTCCTGATCGTCCATGAAGGTACCGTGCTCGATCGAATCGACGCCGCCGATTACCGCGCGGCGGATCGCTTCGGCGCCGTGCGCGTGCGCGGCCACGGTGAAGCCGTAATCGTGCGCCGCGGCCACGACGGCCTTGATCTCGTCGATGGTCATCTGCGGATTTTCAGAGCTGGAGCTTTCATCCAGCACGCCGCCCGAGGGCATGATCTTGATGACGTCCGCGCCGTCCTTGTAATGCTGGCGCACCGCCTTCCACGCATCCGCGGGCGAGTTGATGATGCCATCCTTCGGGGTCGGATCGCCTTGCAGATCCCAGCGATATCCGTCGGTCGGATCGGCGTGTCCGCCGGTGGTGCCGATGAACTTGCCTGCAGTGAAAATGCGCGGACCGGGAATTTCGCCCTTGTTGATCGCGTTGCGAAGCGCGATAGATGAGTTGTCGCTCTCGCCAAGGTTGCGCACGGTGGTGAAACCCGCCATCAACGTGCGCCGCGCATACACCGTGCTCTGGATCGCGTAGTCGG
>Ga0207690_10002349_pt1 | contig 11486 bp, 8 predicted proteins | sample KBSC23metaG_FD_184315 | JGI IMG/M metagenome (GOLD analysis project Ga0207690, IMG submission 184315) | Corn rhizosphere microbial communities from Kellogg Biological Station, Michigan, USA - KBS C2-3 metaG (SPAdes) (version 2) | ecosystem: Host-associated > Plants > Roots > Rhizosphere > Soil ...
GCGTACATTCTGCATCGCCTGCATGCCGACGGCTGGAACGACGACCCGCAACTGGCGCCGGAAATTTTTAGCGGGATTTACCTGGCCAGCCGCGGGATCCCCCGCAAGATCAATCTCGTCATGGACCGGCTGTTGTTGCACGGTTACCTGGAGGAACTGCACAGCCTGGACCAGGCGGAACTCACCATCGTGCTCGATGAGATCCACGAGGAGATGGCCGGCGTGCCATCGACGCTGGAGGCGCCAGCCGAGTCCCAGGAGCTGGATCTGACGCATGCCGCCGTGCCATCGAAACCGGAAAGCGCACTTGCCGCGCTGGACCTCGAACGCCACAGGATCATGTTGCAGTTGTTGCGCGAAGAGGTCCGACGGCGGGAGGTGTTGCTGGCCGCGTCGCCGTCGACGCCGGTCGTGCACGAGGCAGCGGTCGCCGACACGCGGTACCCGCGTTCAGGCCAGGAAGACCAATGAGCAAGGTGCCGCCACGGCTCGAACCCGTCACCAACGCCATGACGGTGGATGTGGAGGACTACTTCCAGGTGGCGGCCTTCGAGCAATGCATCCGGCGCGAGGATTGGCCGCGCTGGCCCGTCCGCGTCGAAGACAACACCCGGCGCGTGCTGGAGCTTTTCGAGCGTCACGGCGTGCATGCCACCTTCTTCGTGCTTGGCTGGGTGGCGGAACGCTTCCCTGCGCTGGTGCGTGACATCAGCGCCGCCGGCCATGAGATCGCAAGCCACGGTTTCGGCCACGAGCGTTTGACGAATCTGAGCCGGGCGGAGTTTCGCGACAGCATTACGCGCACGAAACTTCTGCTTGAGGACGTCACCGGTACCGCGGTGTATGGCTACCGGGCGCCCAGTTATTCCATTGGGCCCACCACGTTGTGGGCTCACGAGGAGTTGTGCGAAGCAGGTTACCGCTACAGTTCCAGCATCGTGCCGATCCATCATGATTTGTACGGCATCCCGGCGGCGCCGAGATTTCCGTTTTTTGCGAAGCGCTCCGGCTTGCTCGAAATCCCGGTGACGACGGTGCGGCTATGCGGGCGCAACTGGCCGTGTGGCGGTGGCGGTTATTTCCGCTTGCTGCCGTATGCGCTGTTCAAGCGCGGCCTGCGACGCGTCAACCGGCGCGAGCGGCGCTCCGGCGTGTTCTATTTTCATCCATGGGAAGTGGATCCGCAGCAGCCACGGGTGCCTGGCGTGACGCTCAAGAACCGGGTGCGCCACTATTTGAACCTGACCCGTACGGCGCCCCGACTTGAGCGGCTCGTGCGCGACTTCCGTTTCGACCGCATGGATCGGGTATTTCTCGCCCGCACCCACGCCGACTATCCGGTGGTAGCGCTGCAGGTCGCCGAACTCGGTGCGCATTGAGGGGAGATGCGACATGCTCGATCGTGCGGACGACCGCCATTCCGCCGACCCTTGCACCGTCAAACGCCTGGGAAGCGGCGACGAGCGGCGCTGGGACACTTTTGTCGAGAGTGCGCCACGGGCCACGTTTTTCCACCGGGTGGCCTGGCGCGGGATCCTTGAGCAGGCGCTTGGCCACCGTTGCCACTATTTGTACGCGGAACGGCGTGGGGTCATCACGGGCATTCTGCCACTCACCGAGATGCGCAGCCGGCTGTTTGGCCACGCGCTGATTTCAACGCCGTTTTGCGTTTATGGCGGAGTGGTGGCGGGCGACCCGGACAGCGAGACACAGCTCATCCAGGCCGCGACCGCGCTCGCCGACGAGCTGCATGTCGATTACCTCGAACTGCGCGAGCGCGAGCTGCGCCACCCCGCCTGGCCGGTCAAGGATCTGTACGTCAGCTTCCGCAAAGCGATCTGTCAGGACCATGACAAAAATCTCAAGGCGATCCCGCGCAAGCAGCGCGCCATGGTGCGCAAGGGCGTTGGCGCCGGCTTGCAAGCGCGCCATGACGGCAGCCTTACCGAGTTTTACCGGGTGTACGCCGAGAGCGTGCGCAATCTGGGTACGCCAGTGTTGTCGCGCAACTATTACGCGAGCCTGCAGCAGGCGTTTGGCGAGGATTGCGAGGTTACCGTAGTCACCCATCAGGGGCAGCCGGTGGCTGCGGTCATGAGCTTCTACTTCCGCGATGAAGTGCATCCGTACTACGGCGGCAGTGTGGCGCGTGGCCGTGGTCTCGCGGCCAACGATTTCATGTACTGGGCGGTGATGCAGCGTGCGGTCGAGCGCGGCGCCCGGCTGTTCGACTACGGCCGCAGCAAGCAGGACAGCGGTTCCTATCACTTCAAGAAACATTGGGGCTTCGAGCCTCAACCGCTGCCCTATGCCTATTACCTGGTGCGGGCCAGGACGGTTCCCAATGTCAGTCCCACGAACAGCAAATACCGTCTGTTCATCGAGGCTTGGAAGCGGCTGCCGCTGCCGGTGAGTCGTGCGCTGGGTCCATGGCTTGCGCGGGATCTGGGTTAGCGCATGCAATCGATATTGTTCCTCTGCCACCGGCTACCCTGGCCACCCAGCAAGGGCGACAAGATCCGCTCGTACCACGTGTTGCGGCGGCTCGCCGAACGTTACCGCGTGTATCTGGGTACGTTTGTGGACGATCCGGCTGACTGGCGACACCTTGCGCCGGTCGAGGCCATGTGCGCCGAGGTGTGTGTTCGGCCCTTGCCGCCTTGGCGCGCGGGCTGGCGCGCGCTTGCCGCGCTGACGCGAGGCGAAGCGCTTACCGTTGGGGTTTACCGCGACCGCGTGATGCGGCACTGGGTCGAACGGTTGTTGGCCGACCACCAGTTGGAGCTGGCCTTGTGCTATTCGTCTGGCGTGGCGCCGTTCGTCATGCGGCACGCCCAACTGCGCCGGGTCATGGATTTCGTGGACGTGGACTCCGACAAATGGAACCAGTATGCGCAACAGGCCCGTGGTGGTGTGAAGCGCATGCTGTACCAGCGGGAAGCGCGGCGGCTGGCAGAATTCGAGCGCACGATTGCCACGCAATTCGATGCCAGCGTGTTCGTCTCGGAAGCCGAAGCGGCGCTTTTTCGACACCTGGTACCGGAGTCGGCGGGACGGGTGCACGGCATCCCCAATGGGGTGGATGCCGGGTATTGGGATCCACGACGAGCATGTTCCAGTCCCTATCGACCGGGGGAACGGGCGGTGGTGTTTGTTGGTGCCATGGATTACCGCGCCAACGTGGATGCGGTGGGGTGGTTCGCGCGCGAAGTCTGGCCGCGGATTGTCGCCCGACGGCAGGACGCCCGCTTCTACATCGTGGGGAGCAGGCCGACAGCCGCGGTTCGCGCGCTGGGCCAGCTCGCGGGCGTTACGGTTACCGGGCGGGTGGAGGATGTGCGGCCGTACCTGGCGCATGCGCATGCCGTGGCGGCACCGTTGCGGATTGCGCGCGGCATTCAGAACAAGGTGCTGGAGGCGCTGGCCATGGAGAAGGTGCTGCTGGCGACGCCTGCGGCCTACGCGGGCGTCGCAGATTTCGCGGGCCGCCAGGGCTGCATCGATGAATCGCCCGAGGTCATGGCGGCGGAAGCCCTGCGCTGGCTGGATGCCCCGCAAGCCATGCGGGTGCCGGCGGCCCGCGCCGAGGTGCTGTCCCGCCATGACTGGGCACGTAGTCTCGACGCGTATGAAAACGTGCTGTGCAATGCCCAGCCCGGTGCAGCTTCCGTGGATACCGTGGGCATTGCCGGGTTGGAGGCGTGCCCATGAGCAGGCCGCTTGCCGCCGTGGCTGGCTTTTCCGCGCGCACTTCCGGCTGGGCACTGGCCGTGGCCGCACTCGCCGTCGCCGTCATCGTGCTGCTGGCCTGCTACTGGCAGACCGTGCAGTCGCTGGTATGGACCTGGGATCACGATGGAACCTACCAGTACGGCTTTCTGATCTTTCCATTGAGCCTGTGGGTGGCATTCAATCTGCGCCATCAGCTCCTGGCGAACCCGCCGGTGCCGAGTGTTTGGGGCCTGGCAACAGTGACTGCGTTGGTGTCTGTCTGGTATGCCGGCCGCCTGCTCGACATCAATCTGGCGCAGCATTTCTCGTTCGTGGCGCTGTTTCCGGCACTGGTGTTGGCCTGCTGGGGGTGGCGCGCGCTATGGGTGCTGGTGTTCCCACTCGGCTATCTGGTGGTGTTCGCGGTTCCCTGGGGCGACGCGCTGGTGGGTCCGCTGCAGGACATTACGGCGCATTTTGCAGTGCGTGCGCTGGAGCTGACCGGCACGCCGGTCCTGCTCAACGGCCGGGAGATCATCACGCCCTCGGCGGCGTGGATGGTGGCCGATGCATGCAGCGGCGTGAAATTCTTCATCGCGTGCACTGCACTCGGCTGCCTGTATGCCTACCTGATGTACCGGCGCTGGTGGAAGCGGGTGGTTTTCGTGGCACTGGCGGCGGTGGCGCCGGTCGTCGCAAACGGTTTGCGGGTGTATTTCACCGTGCTGATCGGTGAAACCTGGGGGCTGGAATACGCGACCGGCACGGACCACATGGTATTTGGCTGGCAATTCTTCGGCACGGTGCTGGTGCTGCTGTTGCTGGTCGGCTGGTTTTTCCGCGACCCACTCGTGGCGCCGGAGCATCCCGCCGCACATGGCGGCATGCCTGCCATTGCACGCACTGTGGTCTGGCTGGCGGCGGTGGCGCTGTTGATCGCGGGTCCGGCCCTGGCCGCCGGACTCGTGGCACCGGCACCGCCGGAAACCATGCACTTGACTGCACCAACGGTCGCGGGCTGGAGTGGGCCACAAGCTGCCGCGGACGGCTGGCGGCCGATCTTCAGGGGGGCGGCGGGACAGGTACGCGCGTCCTATCAATCGGCCGCCAGTGGCGACGTGGTCGAGTTGTTTCATGCCGTCTATACCGGCAAGCCGCGCCGCGGACATACCCTGATCACCTTCGGCAATGATCTCTACGATTCGGCGCACGCGAAAATCCTGAGTCGCGCCGGCCGACAGGTTGAGCTCGCCAACGGGTGGAGCACGGCTGCCGGAGAGCTGCGGCTGGCCGGCGCGACTGGCTCGCGGTTGGTGTGGTACTGGTATTGCGTGGATCGGCGCTGCACCCGCTCGCCAGTGTTGACCAAGTTGCTGCAAGCGTGGGGCGTACTGCGCGGGCAGGTACCGCAATCTTCGGTGTGGGCATTGTCGTCGTCGGTTGCCAGCGACGATGTCGCTCGGGCGCGGACGAGGTTGCATGCCTTTGCACGGGCGCTGCCCGCGCCCGGCACGTCAGATGTGCAGGCGCGGCGGCCATCCGATCTTGCAGGGAGCCGTCCATGAGCAAACGGCCGCTGATCGCGCATGTGCTCTACCGGCTGGACACCGGTGGCATGGAGCGCGTCGTGGTGTCGCTGATCAACGCGACGCATGATCGTTATCGCCACGCCGTGATTGTGCTGACCGGCTTCGGAGCATTGCGGCATGAAATCGAGAATGCGGCCATCGCATGCGTGTCGCTTGAAAAGAAGCCGGGCAAGGACTGGCCCTGTTATTTTCGATTCTGGCGCGCGCTGCGCGCGCTGAAGCCAGACCTGGTGCAGACGTACAACATCGGGACGCTGGATCTGGCACCGGTCGTGAAACTGGCCGGCGTACGCCGTCTGGTTCACGCCGAACACGGACGCGACGCTGCCGATCCGGGCGGAGACAATCGCAAATACCGCCGGCTGCGGCGTTGGATGGCGCCGCTGGTTGGGCGATATGTCGTGGTATCACCGGACTTGCGAATCTGGCTCACGGAGCGTGTGCGCATTCGGCCGTCCAAGGTGACGTACATCGCGAACGGAATTGACGCGGCGCCGTTCGATGTGCCGCGCATTCGGTCCGGGCCACGCAGACAGCTGGGCGATTTTGCGCCGCCGGGCACCGTGCTGATCGGCAATGTGGCACGCCTCGACAAGGTCAAGAATCACGCGGGCTTGCTCCTCGCGTTCAAGTTTTTGTGTGAAGAAGACGGCCGCAAAAATGCCACATGCCGCTTGATCATCGCCGGTGACGGGTCGCAACGCGGGGGATTGGAGCAGCAGATTGTCCAGCTTGGCTTGACGAAAACGGTGCGGTTGCTCGGCAACCGCGGTGATGTGGCGCAACTGCTGGCAGAGTGTGATGTGTTTGCCTTGTCTTCCGTTGCCGAAGGCATGCCGATCACCTTGCTGGAAGCCATGGCCGCCGGGCTGCCCGTGGTCGCCACCGACGTCGGGGGCGTCGCTTCGGTGGTCGAGGCCGGGGTGACCGGTACGCTGGTGCCGGCCGGCGATCCGCGCGCCCTGGCGACGGCCCTGCGCGCCTATGTCTCGGATGAAAAACTGCGGCGTCGGCATGGCGACGCCGGATACGCGCGCGTCGCTGCGCATTTCAGTTTGCGCGCCATGGTGTCCGCGTATGCCGCACTGTACGACGAACTGCTGGGTCGGCAGACGGGTGCCGTACAGCCACGCGTGATGTCCGGCTTGACCGGGCACAAGGAGAATTGACGTGTGCGGTCTGGCCGGAATCGTCTTGTCGCAGCATGCCGGTGTGGATGAAAGGGTTCTGCTGGCCATGCGGGATGCGCAGCGGCACCGCGGACCGGATGCGGTCGGGCTGTATCTCGGCCAGGGCGTGGGTCTGGGGCATCGTCGCCTGTCCATCATTGACCTGGACAATGGGCAGCAGCCGATGGTGGATGAAGTGGCCGGTCTGGCGCTGGTCTACAACGGCGAGCTGTACAACTTCCTGTCGCTCAAAGCCGAACTGGAAGCGCAGGGCGTGGTATTTCGCAGCCGCTGCGACACGGAAGTACTGCTGCGTGCCTGGCAGCAGTGGGGCGAGGCCTGCCTGGCGCGCCTGGTTGGCATGTTTGCGTTCGCGGTGTGGGACATGCGTGCGCAGCGCGTCTATCTGGCCCGCGATCACCTTGGCATCAAGCCGATGTACTACGGCTTCACCCGTTCCGGCGATCTGGTGTTCGCTTCCGAACTCAAGGGACTGCTGGCGCATCCCGGCGTGGAGCGTCGGCTCGATCCGCAGGCGCTGGAAGATTATCTCGCACTCGGCTACGTGCCGGATCCGAAAAGCATCTATTGCGGAATTTTCAAACTGTCGCCCGGTCATTGGTTGAATTGGCGCGCCGGCGAAGCAGAACCGGTCCCCCGGCAGTACTGGGATGTGCCGTTCAAGCTTGCCGCCGGCATGACGGCGGATGAGGCCGCGGCACAGCTCCACGGCTTGCTGGACAGCGCGGTGGCAGGGCAGATGATGGCGGACGTGCCGCTCGGCGCGTTTCTTTCCGGCGGCGTGGATTCCAGCGCCGTGGTGGCCAGCATGAGTCGGGCGTCGCGCCAGCCGGTGCGCACCTGCTCCATCGGTTTTGACCACGGCGGTTTCGACGAGACCGTGTATGCGCGGCGCGTGGCCGAGCGTCTGCATGCGCAGCATTTCGAACGGCAGGTCAGTGCCGATGATTACGATCTGCTCGACACGCTGGCGGCGATTTATGACGAACCGTTTTCCGACAGCTCGGCGCTGCCGACGTACCGCGTGTGCGAGTTGGCGCGCACCCAGGTGACCGTGGCGCTGTCCGGTGACGGTGGCGACGAGGATTTCGCCGGCTACCGGCGCTACCGCCTGCATGCGTGGGAAAGCAGGCTGCGTGCGCGTTTGCCGCTGGCGTTGAGAAAGCCGCTGTTTGGTTTATTGGGCGGCATCTATCCCAAGGCGGACTGGGCGCCGCGCCCGCTGCGCGCCAAGACCACGCTGCAGGCCCTCGCCGGCGACGATGTGGAAGCCTATTTCCATACCGTCAGCACCACCCCGGCGGCGCTGCGCCGGCAGCTGTACAGCGCGAGATTCAAGCGCGAACTTCAGGGTTACAGCGCGCTCGCCGTGTTCCGCGCCCACGCCGGACGCGCGCCCACCGATCACCCGCTGCTGCTGGCCCAGTACCTGGACTTCAAGACCTGGCTTCCCGGCGACATCCTGACCAAGGTGGACCGGGCCAGCATGGCGCACAGCCTGGAGGTCCGCGTACCGCTGCTCGATCACCGTCTGGTCGAGTGGGCGTCCTCGTTGCCGCCCGGGTTGAAGCTGAGAGGAAGTACCGGCAAATACATCCTCAAGAAAACTCTCGAACCGGATTTGCCGCACGACGTGCTGTACCGGACCAAGATGGGTTTCAAGGTGCCCTTGGCGGCATGGTTGCGTGGTCCACTCGCACAACGCGCTCGGGACGCATTGCTTGCCGGAGCCATTGCCGAATGCGGGTATTTCGAGCCGGCCATGCTCGATCGGCTGGTGCGGCAACATGCGGCTGGCCGACGCGATCACAGCGCGACGCTGTGGAGCCTGCTGATGCTGGACGCCTTTCTGCGCCGCATGCAGCAGCCCACGGCCGCGGCCCCCGCCGGGCCGGTGCGCACGGCCGTGGCCGCTGGGGCGCAGTCATGAGCACGGCGGTCAACGGCGTTGCCGGTGGCGCCATGCCGTCAGCGGAAGACGCGTTCGACGCGGCGCTGCGAAGTACCGAAGCCGGAACTGAAGCCGGTAGCGAGCACAAGATTCGCCTGCTGGTATTCACCAGTCTGTATCCGAATGCCGTCCAACCGCGCCACGGTGTATTTGTCGAGGAGCGATTGCGCCATCTGGTGGATTCCGGCCGGATTACCGCGACCGTCGTGGCGCCGGTGCCATGGTTTCCGTTCCGGCATCCACGCTTCGGGGCCTACTCGGCATTTGCCAGGGTGCCTGTGCATGAGCAGCGCCATGGCATCCAGATCAGCCATCCGCGCTATCCGGCCATTCCGAAGCTGAGCACGAGCATCGCGCCATGGCTGATGTATCGCGCCCTTCTGCCGGTCCTGCGGAAACTGCAGGCCGACGGGACCGACTTCGATCTGATCGATGCCCACTACTTTTATCCGGATGGCGTGGCGGCGGCACGGCTTGGCGCGGCCTTGGGCAAACCGGTGGTGATCACCGCGCGCGGTACCGACGTGACGTGGATCCCGCGCTATCGTCGACCCAGAGCGCAGATCCGCTGGGCAGCGGAGCGCGCCGCCGCCGTCGTGGCCGTATCGCAGGCGCTGAAGGACAAGGTCGCCGCCTTGGGCGTGGACCCCGGGAAAATTGCGGTTTTGCGCAATGGCGTTGACCTCGATCGTTTCAAACCACGGGACCGCACGGTGATCCGTGCCAAATGGGGTCTCACGGGTCCGGTGTGGTTGACGGTGGGTCATCTGGTCGCACTCAAGGGTGTGCACATTGCCATCACGGCGCTGGCGCGAGTGCCGGATACGACGCTGTTGATCGCCGGCGAGGGGCCGGAGCAGGGCAAGCTGCGCGGCCTGGTGGAACAGCTTGGTCTCCACGCGCGCGTGCGGATGCTCGGCGCCATCCCCCACGCGCAGCTGTGCGACTACTACAACGCGGCGGACGCGCTGGTACATCCGTCGAGCCGTGAAGGCATGCCCAACGTCGTACTGGAGTCGCTGGCCTGTGGTACGCCGGTGGTGGCCGCGCCGTTTGCCGGGATCAGTGAATTGCTGGATGCGCCTGAGGCGGGAGAGGTCGCCGCACAGCGCAGTGCCGAAGCCATTGCCGCCGCATGGCTGCGGTTGCGGGACCGGGCGCCGACGCGTGCCGCCACCCGCGGCGTGGCGGAGCGGCTGGGGTGGCAGCCGGTCGTCGAAGCGCAACACGCACTTTATATGCGGGTACGGTTGGCCGCTGCCGGTGGCGTGGCATCCGGAGCAGAGCCATGAACGACATCCTGGGCGTTGCGCAGCGTCAGGCTCGGCCGGGGACGTCGGCTGACCGGCCGTTGCGTATCCTGCACGTGCTCGACCATTCGCTGCCCTTGCACAGCGGTTATACGTTCCGGACGCTCGCCATCCTCAGAGCACAGCGTGCGTTGGGGTGGGAAACGATGCAAATGACCGGTCCCAAGCAGGGCGGCGACCGGCAGCGCGAGGAACGTGTCGGCGACTGGGTGTTTTACCGCACCCCGCCGGCGGCCGGCTTCCTGGCGAGGTTGCCGCTGTTCCAGTATCGCGGCCTGATGCGCGCATTGCAGACCCGGCTTGCCGAAGTGGTGGACAGCGTGCAGCCGGACATTCTTCATGCGCACTCCCCGGTGCTGGACGCGTTCCCCGCGCTCGCGGTGGGCCGGGCCGCCGGTATCCCGGTGGTGTATGAAGTCCGCGCGTTCTGGGAAGACGCTGCCGTCGACCTCGGTACAGCGAGAGAGGGAGGGGCGCGATATCGGTTGACGCGCGCGTTGGAAACCCGGGCCCTGCAACGGGCAGATGCCGTGACCACGATCTGCGACGGCTTGCGCAGCGACATGCTGAAGCGCGGCATTTCCGCGGACAAGATCACCGTCATTCCCAACGCCGTGGATATTTCCCAATTTCGATTTACGGCTACCCCCGATGCGGATTTGCTGGAGAAATATGGACTCACGCGCGGGAACACGCTGGGATTCGCCGGCTCGTTCTACGCCTATGAGGGGCTGGATGTGTTGCTCCAGGCCATGCCGCTGGTGCTGCGCGCGGTGCCGCAGGCACGCCTGCTGTTGCTGGGTGGTGGACCGCAGGACGCCGCCCTGCGGGCGCTGGTCACTCGCCTCGGTCTCGAGCGCGTCGTGCATTTCGTCGGCCGCGTGCCGCACAGCGAAGTCACTCGGTACTACAGCGCCATGGACGTCATGGTCTATCCGCGTATTTCGCGACGATTGACGGAATTGGTGACGCCGTTGAAGCCGCTCGAGGCGATGGCCATGGGCAAGCTGGTGGCCGCTTCGGATGTCGGCGGCCATCGCGAGCTGATTCGCGACGGCCACAATGGCCATCTTTTTTCCGCAGGATCGGCCGAGGCTCTCGCGCAGTGTTTGATCAAGCTGCTGAAGACTCCTGCGAGCTGGGACAGGGTGATAGCCAATGGGCGGGAGTTCGTCGAGCGCGAACGCACCTGGTCGGCGAGCGTGGCACGCTACCGTGGCGTCTACGGCGACGTGCTCGACCGTCACGGTCGCAACGCTGGAGCGGCGCGTGACCGCTGATACGCCCGCCGTGGTACTGGGCGCTGGAGCCAATGGCTTGGGCGTGGCGCGCAGCCTGGCGCGCGCGCGCGTTCCGGTCTGGCTGCTGGACGCAGACATGCGCCGCGCGGAAATGCATACCCGCGCGGCGAAACCGTTGCAGGTACGTGCGACGCACGGTGAAACGCTGGTCGACGACCTTGTGCGTCTGGGTACGACGCAATTTTCCGGCATGCGCCCGGTCTTGTTCCTGACCCAGGAGGAAAGTGTCAAGACCGTTTCGCAACAGCGCGATCGCCTGTCGGCCCTGTACCGATTCAGCCTGCCGCCCATGGAAGTTGTGGACACATTGCTGCACAAGGAGGGGTTCCAGCGTCGAGCCGAACAACTCGGCAGTCCCATTCCGCCGCTGATGCACGTTCGCGTGCTTGCGGATCTGCCCGCACTTGGAGAGCTGCATTATCCGGTGGTGGTCA
>Ga0207690_10002353_pt1 | contig 11476 bp, 9 predicted proteins | sample KBSC23metaG_FD_184315 | JGI IMG/M metagenome (GOLD analysis project Ga0207690, IMG submission 184315) | Corn rhizosphere microbial communities from Kellogg Biological Station, Michigan, USA - KBS C2-3 metaG (SPAdes) (version 2) | ecosystem: Host-associated > Plants > Roots > Rhizosphere > Soil ...
CGGCGTGCACGCGGTAACCGACGATCTCGGCAGCACCGAGAACCCGAGCGGCGGCGCGCTGTTCAAGGTCCTGTTCGGTCTCGACCACACGGCGGGAACGCTGGGCGCGACCGACCCAGGCGGGCTCTACCAGGTGATGCAGTCGGTCTCGAACGGTGCCGACCAGATCGACGGCGGCCTGCTCGCGCTGCTGGATCCGACGACCGGTCTCCCGGCCGCCGTGGCCGGCATCGACGCCCTCACCGCGGGTGCGACCAGCGCGCTCGCCGGATCGACGGCGCTCACGACGGGGTCCGCCTCGGCGCTCTCCGGCAGCCAGGACCTGACGAGCGGTCTCGGCCAGCTGTCCGTCGGGCAGCACCAGGTGGCGACCGGCCTGCCGGCCGCGATCGACGGGTCCGACCAGATCGCGGGTGGCATCGACGACGTGCTCGCCGGCGCGACCCAGGTCAACGGCGGCATCGTGCAGGTGCAGACCGGCGCCGTCGGGCCGCTGAACACGCAGTTGATCCAGGGTTCGCAGAACCAGAAGAAGCAGATCGCGATCATCGACGCGGCCGCGGCGCTGGCTTCGCAGGCACCGGGTGGCGCGGGCACGTCGTACGTGCTCACGCAGTTCAACCCGAACCTCGCCGCGGCGTCGACACCGGCCAAGTCGTCGAACGACCACACGGGCCGCAACGTCGGGATCGGCCTGGGTGGGTTCGCCGCTCTGGTGATCGCCGTCGTGGCGGGCTTCGCGCTCGGCCGGCGCAGCCAGGTGGCGTCCACCGTCGCCTGATCTCCCGCACTCGCGGCGCCGTCACCACAACCCCCGGTGGCGGCGCCGCGGTCTGCGTACGGCGCCACGCGCCGGGCACGACTGCGGGTATGGCGGACGAGATCGAGCGGCTGCGGGCAAAGCGCGGCGACCAGGACGTGAAGTTCGCGCAGATCGCCGACCATCTGCGCGACTACACCGACATCAACCCCGACGACGGCGACGCGGTGCAGCGGATCGCCGCGTTCCTCGCGGACGTCGAGGACGAGCCGCACCGGCACGAGAACGACCCGCAGCACGGCCTCGGGTAGCCGCCGTTTGTGTGCCGGTCGAAGCACCGCCACAATCCGGGGCATGACGACGTATCTCGTGACCGGCGGTACGGGCTTCATCGGCCGGCACCTGCTCGACCGGTTGCTGGCCCGCGACGACGCGGAGATCTACGCCCTCGTCCGGCGTACGTCGGTGTCGAAGCTCCCGGCCGGTGTCGAGCCGCTGCTCGGCGACCTCGGCGAGCCGTTGCTCGGTGTGACGGCCGCGGAGCGGGATCAGCTACGCGGCCGGGTCGACCACGTCGTGCACCTCGCCGCCGTCTACGACATGACCGCGAGCGAAGCGGCGAACGAGCGGGCGAACATCGAAGGGACGCGGGCCGCCCTCGCCCTCGCCGCCGACCTGGGGGCCGGCGTCTTCCACCACGTCTCCTCGGTGGCGGTGGCGGGGGAGTACGACGGCCGGTTCACCGAGGAGATGTTCGACGAGGGCCAGCCCCTGCCGTCGCCGTACCACTCCACGAAGTTCGCCGCCGAGCGGCTGGTGCGCGAGCAGCTCGACGTGCCCTGGCGGGTCTACCGGCCGGCGATCGTCGTCGGGCACTCGGTCACCGGCGCGATGGACAAGGTCGACGGTCCCTACTACTTCTTCCCGGCGCTCGCCCGGATGTCGACGCTGCCGTCGTGGCTGCCGCTGCTCGGGCCCGACATCGGCGACACCAACGTCGTGCCGGTCGACTTCGTCGCGGCCGCGATGGACGTGCTGATGCATCGCGACGGTCTCGACGGGCGAGCCTTCCACCTCGTGTCGCCGGAGCCGATGCCGTTGCTCGACGTCGTCAACGCGTTCCTGCGCGCGGCCGGTGCGCCGACGGTGTCGTTGCCCGTCGACCGCCGCATCGTCGCGCCGGTCACCAGCGCCGTGCGCGCCGCCCTGCGATTGCCCGGCGCGACGGTCGCGTCGCACGTCCTGCTCGACCGGCTCGCGGTGCCGCCGGAAGTGGTGCCGCACATGACGTTCGCGCCGGTCTTCGACGCCACCGAGACGCAGCGGTTGCTCGCCGGAACCGACGCGGTGCTGCCGCCGCTCGACGACTACGCCGGCGCGCTCTGGGACTACTGGTCGCACCACCTCGATCCCGCCCGGGCGCGGCGCCCGCGAGCCGGCGGCGCGCTTGACGGCCGGACCGCCGTCATCACCGGTGCCTCGTCCGGCATCGGCAAAGCTGCGGCGCTTGCGATCGCCGCCCGCGGCGGCGTTCCGCTGCTCGTCGCGCGCAGCGCCGACAAGCTCGACGAGGTGCGGCGCGACATCGAGGCCGAGGGCGGGACGGCGTACGTCTATCCGTGCGACATCACCGATACCGAAGCGGTCGCGGCGACGGTGAAGCAGATGCTCGAGGATCATCCCGACGGTGTCGACTATCTCGTCAACAACGCCGGTCGTTCCATCCGCCGTTCCGTGCACTTGTCGTACGACCGCGTGCACGACTTCGAACGCACGATGACGCTGAACTACTTCGCCGCGATCCGCATGATCCTCGCGCTGTTGCCGCACATGACCGAGCGGCGATTCGGTCATGTCGTGAACATCTCGTCGATCGGCGTACAGACGGCGCCGCCACGGTTCTCGGCGTACGTCGCGTCGAAGGCCGCGCTCGACGCGTTCAGCCGCGTCGTGGCCTCGGAGACGTACGGCGACGGCGTGACGTTCACGACGATCCACATGCCGTTGGTGCGGACGCCGATGATCAGCCCGACCCGGATCTACGACGCGTTCCCGACCCTTACCCCGGACGACGCGGCCGAGATGGTGGTGCGCGCGTTGACCGAGCGGCCGAAGCGGATCTCGACCCGGCTCGGGACGCTCGGCGAGGTGTCGTACGCCGTCGCGCCGAAGGTCGTCGACGCCGTGCTGCACATCGCGTACCGGGTGTTCCCGGACTCGAAGGCGGCCGGCGGCGACGACCAGGTGTCGCTCAACCGCGGCGCGCAGGCGCTCATGCGGCTGCTACCCGGCGTGCACTGGTAGCGCATGACCGTACGGGTGGTGGTCGAGCGTGGCCCGAAGGGCAAGAAGTCGGTCGTGTTCGCGATCGACTGGCCTGGGTGGTGCCGCGGCGCGAAGACACCCGAGCTCGCCCTCGAGCTGCTGGAGTCCTACCGGGCCCGCTACCGGCCGGTCGCCGAGCTCGCCGGGCTGGCCCGCGAGTACGACGCCACCGGGGCGATCGAGGTGGTCGAGGACAAGGTCGGCAACAGCTCGACGGACTTCTGGGGCATCTCGTTCTCGCCCTCGGATCACGACCGCGAGCCGATGGACGAGGCGGACCTCGACCGCAAGCTGACCCTGCTGCGCGCTTGCTGGACGTACTTCGACGGCGTGGCCGCGCGGGTGTCGGCGGAGATGCGCAAGGGCCCGCGCGGCGGCGGCCGGGACCGCGACGTCATCATCCGGCACACCGTCCGGACCGAGAGCGAGGACTTCACGAAGAAGGTCGGGCTGCGGGTCCCCGAGCGCGCGGCGCTCACCCCCGAGGGCCTGCGCGAGCATCGCGAGACCTACGTCGCCGCGATGCGCGCGTACAACGCCGGCGAGGGCAAGCGGATGCGGTCATGGAACCTCCCGTTCCTCATCCGTCACAGCGCGTACCACACGATGGATCACGCTTGGGAAATGGAAGACAAGGACCTTTCGCCAACCGGCTGACTGCAAACCCGTGGCGGGTTACGGTCCGGAGCACGTATCGCTGATGAGTGAAAGAGGACGAATGCCCGCCGTCTTGCTTCGCGCCCGGATGCCGCTTGCCGCCGTCGCCATCGCACTGGCCACCGCGGCCGCACTCAGCCAGGTCGGCGGGACCGCTCCCACGCGGCCGGGCCAGCTGCCGCAGGTCGGCGCGGCCGGCGCCGAAAGCGCGAACAACGGGCTCGACCAGTTGGCCGCGAAGCGCGGCATCGTCGCCCCGGGCGCCTACAGCGCGGCCATCACCTCGCTCAACGGCGTCACCCGGACATCGGCCACGTGGTCCGAGGTGACGACGAAGCCGTACAACGCCGACGATCCGAACTTCGCCGCCCAGCCCGCGTCCAACTCGACCGGCGGCGCCGGTTACGTCACCGGCCGGATCACCGGCATCGCCGGCGACTCCGCCGGCTACGTCTACGCCGGCGGAGCCAACGGCGGCGTCTTCCGCCGAGCGCCTGGCAGCACGACCTGGACCCCGATCAGCGACCAGATCCCGTCGCTGTCGACCGGTTACCTGACGCTCGCGTCCGACGGCTCGCTGTGGCTCGCGACCGGCGAGTTCAACTTCGGCGGCTACAGCGTCGGCGTCGGCGTCTTCCGGCTCGCCACCCCGCGCACCAGCGTGTTCACGATGGCCAGCCGGGTCGGCCAGTCCGAGCTCGAGAGCACGATGATCCGCAAGCTGGTGTTCGACAGCGGCAACGTCTGGGCGGCCACCTCGCGCGGCATCTGGAAGCACTCCGCGACCGGCAGCTTCACCACCGCGTGGACCCGCGTCTTCGCGCCGGTCGACGACAGCGACCTCGGCGTCACGAAGTACTCCGCGAACCTCACCGACGCGATCGCCGTACAGCCGGGCACCGGCGGGCGGGTCATGGTCGCGGACATCGCCTACTGGGCGCAGACGTCGTACAACGGCTTCTACTACTCGACCGACTACGGCGTGCACTGGTTCCGCGCGAACCCGGGCGGTGCGATCAACCCGCGGGACATCGGGCCGGCCGACATGGCGTTCTCCGCCGACGGCAAGAAGCTGTACGTCGTCATGGAGTCGCCGGCGCTGGTCTCGAAGCTGGGCAGCGTCAGCACCGCTCTCGCCGGCGTCTTCGTCTCCAACACCGGCAACATCGCCGGCCCGTACACGCAGATCGCGACGAGCTCGAAGCTGGCCAACGCCAACTCGGCGATGAAGCAGACGACGATCGGCAAGGGTTACCAGCCCGGCGTGCAGGCCGACTACAACCGCTTCCTCGCGGTGGACCCGAACGACGCCAACCACGTGTACCTCGGTCTCGAAGAGGTCTACGAGACCCGTGACGGCGGCACCAACTGGAACACCGTCGGCCGGTACTGGAACTTCGGTCTCGGCTGCTGGTCATTGACCGGCAGCACGTGCGACGGCAACGTCATGCACTCGGACCAGCACGCCGCGACGATCGTCGGCAACACGCTGTGGGTCGGCAACGACGGCGGGCTCTACTCGCGCAGCCTCGCCAAGGGCACCTCGTCGTGGACGAACCACAACAACGAGCCCGGCCTGCGTGCCTTGCAGTACTACAGCGTCGGTGTGGGCACCGTGTCCGGCGGCGTCGCGGTCTGGGGCGGCCTGCAGGACAACGGCGTCTCGCTGATGAAGCCGGAGCTGTCGACGATGGTCTCGCCGGAAGGTGGCGACGGCGGCGACACGCTGACCGACCCGAGCAACGGCTGCCGGTCGGTCGGGGAGTACGTCTACCTGACCCTGCAGATGACGACCAACTGCGGCTACAGCCCGCAAGGCACCGTGACCGACGCCGTGGTCGACATCGCGCCGGCCGACCCGGGGGCGCAGTTCATCGCACCGGTGCGCGCCGACTCCAAGGACGCCGGCTACTGGGTCGCTGGTGGCCAGTACATCTGGGCGAACACCGCGACCTGGGCCAGCACCAGCGGCGACGACTGGACGAAGCTCTACGACCTCGGCGCCGGCCACGCGGCGACCTCACTGGCCAGCCAGTCGCACGTCATCTGGACCGGCTGGTGCGGCATCTGCAGCGCGCGTGCGTTCACCGCGGGCATCGCCACGAACTACGGCGGCACCTGGCACGACCTCGGTGACCTGACCGCGCTCGGATTGCCGAACCGCACGGTGAGCGCCATGACGATCGACCCGACCGACCCGACCGGCGGCACCGTCTACGCGGTGTTCAACGGGTTCAGCCAGCCGTGGGCGGAGGGCCCCGGCTCCGGGCACGGGCACGTCTTCGTGACGCACGACGGCGGCGCGCACTGGACCGACATCGACGGCAACCTGCCGGACATCCCGTCGAGCGATCTCGTCATCACCCCGAGCGGCACCCGAGTGGTCTCGACCGACCTGGCCGTCTTCGTCAGCGCCGCCGGCCACGACGGCGTCTGGACCCGGCTGGGCACCGCCGGCCACGACATCCCGATGGCGGTCATCACCGACCTGTCGATCGGTCCCGACGGTTACCTGTACGCCGCGACGTACGGCCGCGGCATCTGGCGGACCGTGCGGCCCACCTAGCAGGAGCCCTTACGACGGGTTCGCCGGGCTCTCGAAGAGCTCGGCGAGCCGGCGGGTGACGTCGTTGGGCTTGCGGAACGACGTGAGCATCTGCCTGCCGCCGGTCCGGCGCGAGCTGACCCGCACGGTCACCCCCGCGGCCTGCTGGGTGGTCACGGTGCCGACGGCGTCGGCGAGCGGCAAGCGCTGGGCGACGGCGCGACCTTTGACCTGGATGACCTCGCGATCGGTGACGACCCAGTAGTCCCGGCCGATCTCGTCGCGGGCCACGGCCCGGACCTCGTCTCCCGGTGCCAGCTGCCCCCGGAGCGCGTTCCGGACTCGCCACTGCATACGTTCGCACCCCTTACTTGCCGACCGGCAAGGACCGACTCTAGCGGCTACGCTTTGGGCACGGACGGAGACAGGCGAAACGTGACCCAACCCACCCGGATCGGAACCCGCGAGCAGATCCTCGAGACCGCACTCGAGCTGTTCACCACGCAGGGGTACGACGCGACGTCGCTGCGAGAGATCGCCGACCGGCTGGGGTTGACGAAGGCCGCGGTGTACTACCACTTCCCCGCCAAGGAGCTCCTGCTGCTGGAGCTGACCCGGCCGTTCCTCGACGGGCTGAGCCGGATGGTCACCGACCTGCGCTCGGGCGAACCGGCCGATCCGGAGTCGGTGCTCGCCGCGTATCTCGACCTGTTCATCGAGCACATCGAGATGGTCGGGCTGCTCGGGCGCGAGCCGGCCACGCTCTATCACCCGGACATCGGTCAGCGCGTCCGCAGCCTGGTGACCGCGATCCAGCAACACCTCGCCGGCCCCGACCCGTCCGCGTCGCGCTCGGTGCGGACGGCGTGCGCGATGGGCGTCGTCCACGCGCTGCCGCAGATGCCGGTGCGGGTGCTGCCCGACCAGCGCGACACGGTGTTGGCGGCCGCGCTCGCCGCGCTGGGCGAAGGCACCGGCATCCAGTCGGCGGCCAACTAGCGTCCGCGGTCGCGGATGACGAAGACGTAGATCAGCGCCGCGGCCGTGACGACGAACGGCGACGCGAAGATCGAGAGCAGCAGCGGCACGCCTTCGAGGCCGTCGGGGTCGCGGATGCCCCCGAATCCGGTCGGGTCCTCCACGACCGCGATCGAGTAGCCGAGGAAGCACAGGTAGCAAGCCGCGAGGAGCGCGATGGCGATCCAGCCGCCACGCCGCCGTCGCGCGCGGTCTTCCTCCGCCGGCATCGAGTGGGCCGCTGCTACCAGCCGCGCTCGCGCCACTCCGCGAGCTGCGGGCGCTCGGCGCCGAGGGTCGTGTCCTTGCCGTGGCCGGGGTACACCCACGTCTCGTCCGGCAGCCGGTCGAAGATCTTGTGCTCCACGTCGTCGATCAGCGACGCGAAGTTCTCCGCCGACCCGAAGGTGTTGCCCACCCCGCCCGGGAACAGCGAGTCCCCGGTGAACAGGTGCGGCCGGTCCGGCCCCTGGTAGAGCAGCGCGATCGACCCCGGCGTATGCCCGACGAGGTGGATCACGGACAGCGCGCAGTCGCCGAGCGGGATCGTGTCGCCGTCGTCCAGCTTCCCGCTGACCGTCACCGGCAGCTCGCCCGCGTCGGCCGGGTGCGCGAACACCGGAGCGCCGGTCGCCGCGACCATCTCCGGCAGCGCCTGCCAGTGGTCGAAGTGTTGGTGCGTCGTGACGATCCGCGACAGCCGGTCGTCGCCCAGGACGCCGAGCAGCCGGTCGGGTTCGTTCGCGGCGTCGATCAGCAGCACCTCGCCGCTGCTCGCGCAGCGGAGGAAGTACGCGTTGTTGTCCATCGGCCCGACCGAGATCTTCGTGATCGTCAGTGGGCCGGTGTCGCGGGTGTCCGGCGGGCCGCCCGCGGCGACCGCGCCGGTGTAGGTGTCAGGCACGCCGCCGACCCTAACCGGCAGCGTTGAGAGTGACTATCGCGGTGATGCCCCGTCGTGATGGTTTTCGCCCACTCGACCGCCGGGTGCGGATCCCGGACATAGCGTCCACTCATGCATCGAGGGGGATTCGCCATGTCGATCCACGGATCGCGCCGCCGCGTCGTCGCCGCTGCCGGCGCGCTCGCCGCCGTCGCCGCGCTCGCGCTCGCCGCCGGCACCGCCGGACCGGCCACCGTCGGGGCGCGCGCGCCGCTGCCGCTGCGACCGGGGGAGAGCCTGGCGCAGTTCGCGCTCGAGCACCCCGACGCCGTGTTCCTGCACCGGCACCTGCCGCTGGCGATGGTGAAGGACGCGCTCGAACCCGGCAGGGAGCAGGCCTACGGGCCGGCGCAGCAGGAGTACTCCGACCGCGCCTTCCCCCGTACGACGATCGCGGACGCGCAAGCCCGTGGCGCCCGCCGTGCCTTCGCGAAGCTCACGAACAACACGACGACGAGCACTGCCACGACGGCGAACACCAACACCTTCACCTCGGTCGGCGGCGCGTGGTCGCCGGTCGGCCCGACCACCAACGACGTGCCCGGCCTGGTCACGTATACCGGCACGCCGAGCACCAGCTCCGGCCGCGCGACCGCGCTCGCCGTCGTACCGGGATGCAACGCATCGGCGTGCACCGTCTACCTCGGCACCGCCGGCGGCGGCGTGTGGCGCACCGATGACGGATTGTCGAACTCGCCGACCTGGGCGCCCGTCTCGGCGGGCATCCCGTCCGGCTCGATCGGTTCGCTGTTCTACGACGCACCCCGGCACACGCTCTACGTCGGCACCGGCGAGCAGAACGGCGGCGGCGACTCCGAAGCCGGCGTCGGTCTCTACCGGACCGCGGACGGCGGCGCGCACTGGTCGCTCGTCGCGGACAGCGCCGACGCCGCGCGCAGTCGTGGCATCGGCGGCCTCGCCGTGTCGTCGAACGGCACCGTCTACATGGGCACCGACGTCGCCCGGCACGGTGTCTCGGCCGTCTACAGCGGCCGCCGGACGCCGCCGGATGCCGCCCCGCTCGGCCTCTTCCGGTTGGCGCCCGGCGCGACAACGTTCACGAAGATCTTCTCGCTGCCGGGAACCACTGCCGACCCCGCGATCGGCCAGGACTACTTCCAGGGCGGCGTCAACAACGTGCAGCTCGACCCGCGCGACGAGAACACCGTGTACGCCGCGCTGTTCGGCTACGGCATCTGGCGCAGCTCGTCGCGGCTCGACGGCACCACCGCATTCAAGCAGGTGTTCGCGACGGCGCACCCGAAGGACTTCTTCGGCGACCGCACCGAGTTCGCGTTGACGGTCAAGAACGGCAAGACCCGCATCTACGCCGGCGACGAGAACGACGAGAAGTACCTGTCGTGGCTGTGGCGCACCGACAACGCCGACGTTCCGGCGGCGAAGCTCAGCAACGCCAACGGAAACGGCGGCTGGACGAACCTGTCCAACCCCGGCAACGGCCAGGTCGGCTTCGACTCGTACAACTTCTGCCAGGAGCAGTGCGGCTACGACATGTTCGTGATGACGCCGCCGGGCCACCCCGACACCGTCTACATCGGCGGGTCGATGAACTACGACGAGATCTTCGGCACCGTCCCGCCGCGGTCGAACGGCCGCGCGGTCATGCGGTCGGTCACCGCGGGCGTCACGTTCACCGACATGACCGTCGGCGGCAACGGCGTCGGCATGCACCCGGATCAGCACGCGCTGGCGTTCGTCCCCGGCCAGCAGGACCGGTTCTTCGAGGCGAGTGACGGCGGCGTGCTCCGGGTCGACGGCGCGGCCGGCGTCGACGCTTCGGGCGAGTGCGCTACCCGTGGGCTGCACGCCTACGACCTGCTGGATTGCCGGCGCTGGCTCAAGGCCATCCCGACCGCGGTCCGCCCGCTCAACCAGGGCCTGCAAACGCTGCAGTTCCAGAGCGTCTCGTCGTACCTCGACGGCGGCGTGCGGCATTACCTCGGCGGCACCCAGGACAACGGCACCTGGGCGTTCGGCGGCGCCGACACCGGCTTCGAGTCCATCGGTGGCGACGGCGGCCAGTCGGGCACCGACAGCGGCGATGCCGGCGTGCACTTCCACACGTATTACAACTCGTACGCCGACGTGAACTCCGCGCCGGCGACGGCGCAGTACGGCGCCGGTCTCGACCCGGACCACTGGAACTACATCTCCCAGCGGCAGGACGACAGCGGCGAGCGGACGTCGTTCTACGCGCCGCTGATCCCGGCGCCGTCGGTGCCGGGCACCGTGTACGAGGGCCTGCAGCACGTCTGGCGTTCGACGGACGACGGCGGCGACCCCGCGTGGCTCGACTCGCACTGCAGCGAGACCGATCCGGACCGGTACGACCCGACCGTGGTGTGTGGCGACTTCGAGACGATGGGCCCGGACCTGACCGGGACGTCGTACGGCGACCGGGCCGGCTACTACATCGCGGCGATCGCGGTGGCGCCGAGCGACCCCGACGTGATGTGGGTGGCGACCCGCGGCGCGCGGCTGTTCGTCAGCACCAACGCGCGGGCCGCGGCCAAGGACGTGACGTTCACCCGGATCGACACCTCCGACGGCGGCAAGACACATCTCACCCCGGAGCGGTTCATCAGCGGCATCTCCGTCGACCCGGCCGATCCGATGCACGCGTTCGTGTCGTTCTCGGGCTACTCGGCGTACTTCGCCGGCGGGCACGTCTATGACCTGGCGTTCGACCCGGACGCGGGGACGGCGTCGGCCACCGACCTGTCCGGCGACCCGTCCGCGGCCGGCGGGATCGGCGACATGCCGGTCACCGGCCTGGTCTACGACGACGCCCGGGACGTGCTGTACGCCGCGACCGACTTCGGCGTGCTGACCGCACCGGCGACCGGCGGCAACACCTGGTCGGCGCTCGGCACCGGCCTGCCCGCGGTCGCGGTCTACGGCCTGACGCTGTACGGCGACCAGCTGGTCGCGGCCACCCATGGTCGCGGCGCCTGGACTCTGAGCGTGAGCTGACGTGTTGGCTTTGTCGGGGAGAACTGTCGGAGCCGACTTGTAGCCTGGCAGGACCGTGTCTGACCGTCTCATTGTTCGTGGTGCGCGCGAGCACAACCTGCGCGACGTCAGTCTCGACCTGCCCCGCGACGCCCTGATCGTCTTCACCGGCCTGTCCGGCAGCGGCAAGTCCAGCCTGGCCTTCGACACGATCTTCGCCGAGGGCCAGCGGCGGTACGTCGAGAGCCTCAGCGCC